>Ga0209403_10005042_pt1 | contig 13987 bp, 10 predicted proteins | sample ArcticOcean_MG_C_8_FD_187440 | JGI IMG/M metagenome (GOLD analysis project Ga0209403, IMG submission 187440) | Marine microbial communities from western Arctic Ocean - ArcticOcean_MG_CB11_86 (SPAdes) (version 2) | ecosystem: Environmental > Aquatic > Marine > Oceanic | place: Arctic Ocean... | reverse complement strand
AGCGGCGCGCGAAGCGGCATTAAACGCATTGCATTTCCACTCGTACCGCCGATAGCCCATCTCAAAGGCATATCGCATCATGACGTACATTGCATCAGTTGCTACGCGGGTCCTGCGCAATGACGGTGAAAAATGGATGTTGCCTACCTCGATCGACCCACCCGCGGGGTTGATATTCATAAAACTCGCCATACCGAGTGCAGTACCTGAACTCTGCTCAAGGATCGAGAAAAACATCGGATCAGCACCCAGACAACTCCCCACCAACCACTCATCGAACTGCGTTTTATCCACAAACGGGCCGTAACCCATGTAGGTCCAGCCATGTTCGGTACCATCCTCAGCGAAAGCTGCGAACAAGGAATCGCTGTGGGTGGCAACGTCCAGCGGCTCGACCCGCGCATAACCGCCCTGCAGTGGCGCTGCCAAAGGGATCGGCGGCGCCTTCCAATCCATCACGGCAACGCCAATCGGAAGATCAGGCACTGTGTCCTTACTCACCAGGGGCCCTTCATGATGCTGTCTATGTCTGCTGTTCTATGACGTGCCACTGAACGGCCCCGATATAGGCCCGGCACCAGCCACTGTCGTGCGACGCAGTACACGCCGATGCGCTGCCATGTCGTAGTCAATGGCCCGGTGCAGCAAGCAACGGTTGTCCCACATCACCAGATCACCCCTCTGCCACCGGTGGCGATGACAGAATTGTGGCTGCGCCACATGCTCGGCCAACTCGGCGTGCAGCGTCTGCCCCTCTTCAAGAGTCATGCCACCAATCTCATTGCCCGCGTTGGTCGTAATGAACAGCGAACGACGATTATCTCGATCAGGATGCACACGTATCACTGGATGTGTTACCGGTGGCACCATGCGTCGCTCTTCGATCGAGACCGGTGGTAACTCCGGATACAAGCGGCGACCAAACTCGTAATAATGCACCATGTGTAACGGCTCAAGGTGTGCCTTGAGCCGTTCAGAGAGCGCATCATAGGCCAGGAACATGTTGGAGAATTCTGTTTCCCCGCCTTCTGCGTTGTCCGGTAATACTTCGATCCCGTACATGATCGAGGCCAACGAAGGAATCGTGCGATACGAACTGTCCGTGTGAAAACGCGCGTTGACTTTCAGATAAATAGCACGGTGATCGTTGATATCAAACTGCTCACCTTTCGGTGACACATTGGCCACGTTATAAATCTCGATCGCGCTTTTGGTCTTGTCAGCTTCCGGGAAGGCTTCCAGTTGCCCAAACTGCTTCGAAAAAGCGACCTGCGCCGCATCGGATAGTGACTGATCCCGGAAAACCAACAGATGATGATCGATAAAGGCCTGCCCGATCACGGCCAGTGTCCCAACATCCAGCGGCTCCGACACATCCAGGCCGACAACCTCCGCTCCGAGCACATTAGAAACCGGTTGAACGACATAATCGTTTGATCGCACAACTTCAGTTGAACTCACGTTGCCATCCTTCAGATTGAAAAATTTCGTCGACGATCATTTCATTATGGCATCAGTATGCCGATCAAGAAAACCGATTTACTACTGATGAAAAGGAGATATTCGAGCACTTTCTCTCACGAGCACTCACAGCCCTGCCTGATCGAGTGCCTTTTGCAATGCTTTCACCTCGTCGATATCTAGTTCCCCCAGGGGCGGTCGTACTCGATCGGACTCTAAAACCCCGATCAGTTTGAGACAGGTCTTGAGTCGTGCAGTCGCGTGACTGGCGGGGTCACGACCATAAATCGCTCGGGCTAGCGGATAAACGATGTCGTGCGCAGCTTGTGCCGCCTTAAGCTCTTTGCGCTGAACTGCTTCATAGAGAGCCACCACGACCTCTGGGATCAACGCAGCCAAACTCACAATACTGCCTTCGGTGCCGAGCACGAAACTTGTCAGCAGGTGTTCATCGCCAGATGCCATGACGGCAACGTGCGGTGCCGACTGTTGAACCAGGCGACGATTCGCCTCATATCGAGCCACCTCCCAACTGCCTTCCTTAATGCCCACTACCTGCGGCAGTTCAACCAGCGCCAGGATAACCGCCTCGGAATAAGCCATCGCGCCGGACCCAACGGGTGCTTGGTAGAGGAAAGCGGGCAGCTTGGTCGCTTCTAGTATTAACTGATGATGGGCAAGGATCGTCTCCGGTGCCACCGAAAGTGCCCATGAATTTGGCGGAAAGACCATTAATGCATCGGCGCCTCTCGCGGCGGCATCTTTCGCCTGTAACGCAGCCTCGAGACTGGACTCATGGTTAATCCCCACAATTAGAGCTTGCTCAGAATTAACCGTTCGCCGCACTACCTCCAACACCTTATTCTGCTCTTGTCGATCAAGGGAGAAATTCTCACCTGCGTGACCATTGAGCAGTAAACCTCTAATGCCCCTAACTTCAGACACCGCGCGGCAATGCGCTGCTAGTGCCACTTCGTCAGGAGAGAAATCGTCCCGCAACGGGCAAACAGTAGCAGCATAAACTCCGCGAAAAATACGCTGTTCAGTTGACGTCATTTTTTAAATAACTCTCATTATCGACTAAACGGCTTGGATCAAACAACGGGAGTTCAGGCTCATGACCGAGGATATATTGAGCCAGTAACTTTGCCATGAATGGGCCGCTGGTGTATCCCGAATGAATGCTACCGATCAAAAACGCGTTGTTAATGCCAGGCACCTCACCGATAACCGGCATAGCATCAGCCGTTTCCGCTTCGAATCCACACCATGCCCGAACCAAACGGGTATGCACCAGATGGGGGATCGCATGCACCGCCAGACGAACATTGCCAATCAGATTTTCCGGTATTACCTGGGTTGACCCAGTTGTGCGACTTCCTTTGCCCTGCCATCCACCGCCGATGACCACAGTCCCATTATCAAACTGCTTCAACGACAGTAGACCCGACGCAATACCGATCACCGTTCGCATCACCGGTTCGATTCGTTCGGTCACAGCAAGTTGGTTAACCAGGGTCTTGATCGGAATCCGGACAGCCAACCAGTTCAACATCTCTTCTAACCACACCCCGCCTGCGAGCACCAAACGCCGAGCTCGAACCACTTCGCCTCGCCCGATGACCGCATAGCCACGATCCTCAGGCTCGACTCGCTCCACCCGACAGGCACCATGGATGTCTACCCGTGCTGTCTTCAGCGCCTGATGCAGCGCGAAGCCGGTCTGATTAGCCTTGGCAAAACCATCCATCGGGCAATAGGATGCCGCTATCACCTCTGTTGACAACCCCGGCTCAATCGAACGGGCTTTTGATGCCGTCAAAAGTTCGATTTGCGCGCCACGCGCCCGTCGCGCCGCCGCCCGGTGTTCCAAAGTAGCGACCTCTTCCTCAGTAAACGCCAACGACAAACCCGGCGCCGCTACCACACCCGGGTTAAAACCTAGCCACTCTTGACTGTTCGTCCACATCTCCCACCCCTTGATTGCATAGGGAATCAAATCAGCCCGAGTCATCTGCATGGTCAATGTTCCGGCATTGACTCCCGATGCCTCACTGCATACACCACTTCGATCGAGAAGAACGCAGCGCATACCGCTGCGGGCAAGAAACAATGCGGTGCTGGCCCCCATAAGACCCGCACCAATCACAGCCGTATCGTATTCAATCTGGCCCATCGGTGCTTACCAACCTAAGGGTCAGGGCGCAACAGCATCACAACGGTGCGGCCTTCGGAATCGCGATGTCGTGGTAAGTAAATGCGCCGACGAAATCGTCCATTGGCAAAGGCACTAACGGTACTCGTGGCGACCATGCCCCAACTGCGGTTCGACCACCCAGGTGTCTTGACGCAATTGCAGCGACAGTATCACCACACACGCGTCCCTGGCATGGGCCCATGCCACACCGTGTCCAGGACTTGATCTGATTCAGCCCCATGGCCCCCGCAGCCAGGGCAGCTTGTACCTCAGCACAGGTGACATCCTCACACCGACAAACAACGGTGTCACCAGGGATGTCATCAATAAAACTCTCAGCCGGCATCATCAATGCCGCCATGCTCGCGCCGACTCGACTCACCCGCAGGTTGTGCCGTCTCAAAGACTGCGCTTTCATTCGGTACAACTTGTCTGTTATTCGTCCGGCCTCGTGGGCCACCGTCAGTCCAGCCAATCGGCCCTCAAGCTGAGCCGCCTCGGCGCCTGTGATCCCTGTGCAATCCCCCGCCGCAAACAGACCGGGGATGCTCGTCCGCTGCTGATCGTCGATAACTGGCTTCCAACCACCAGCCTGCGCATCAAATACGTGATCTGCACCGAGTAGTCGTGTCACCTCGATAGCGGGCAACAACCCATGGCCAATGCACAATGCATCCGCCGACAGGCGCCTTTCCTGACCCTCTCGGCGCAACGTGCCGTCCCGATTTCTTTCAACCACCTCCACCACTAGCGATGCTCCTTCCCGCCATACCTTTCGCACGGCAGCACTCGAGATCACCGGCACCTGCTTACGTCGGATCGAGTGCATCCACCCCAACCCTTTCAAAAGATCGGTCGGCCTTGAGAAAAGCGCTGGCAGTGAAGACACCCAACGACGGGTATCTGCCAGATCAATCACCGCCGCGGGCATTCCACCACCGGCAACAATGCCGCTCGCCACCGCCCACAGCAAAGGACCGCTACCCGCGACAACCGGTCGTTGGCCAGGCAACACGCGCTGTGATTTCAGTAACGCCGTCGCGGCTGCCAAGCCCATTACTCCGGGCAACGTCCAGCCAGGGAATGGAATCACACGTTCCGTAGTACCCGATGCCACCAACAAGCGCTCCGCTTCCCACGTTTCTACTCCCGCCGGGCCCACGGTATCAATTCTGAACCCCCGCTCTACCGACCACACGGCTCGCTCAAACCGGCAGCTAACTGCGCTTGAGCGCAGCTGTTCGCGAAGGCGCTCACCTTTGACCTCGTCGGGCCATTTCTTCAACTGTTGAGCCCCTAACGGACCCGTTGGGCGCCGATACACCTGCCCACCCGCTGATGCGGATCGATCCAGGATCAAGACACTGACGTTGCACTCGCTCGCTGCAAGCGCGGCGGCCACACCGGCGGGGCCCGCTCCAAGAACAGCGAGCTCAACCCGGCTATTCATGGCAACTCAGTCGTGCGAACCGACATCCCGGCCTCGATCAGCACCTCACAAGCCAGTTGGCGCTTACCATTAATCACAACCAGACACTCCTGACAGGAGCCCATGAAACAAAAGATGCCGCGCGGGGCACCGAGTCGAGGGCTGTGACGAAGCGTCGAAATACCTGCCGTTAGCAACGCGACCGCCACGCTGTCACCGCGTCGTCCAGATACTGTGTGATCATCCACCTCGATCACGACCTCGTCCTCATCAACCAGGCCTCGATGCATTCGAAGATTCATCAACAAAGGATTCGTACTCGTGGTGTGCTCGCTAAAACTGACACCTGCTGGCGCAATGACTCAGCCTTTAATTGCGCCAGCCCCCCAGCCGGAGATCAGATAACGCTGGATCATGATGAAAAATACCAATGCCGGCACGGTCACGACGACACCGCCTGCCATCATCATCCCCCAATCGGTAATGGTCGCGTTATACAGATCATTCATGCCAATGGGGAGCGTCTTCATTAGGTTGTCGCTCACCAGCACGCGGGCAAACAGGTAGTCATTCCACGCAACGATGAACGTAAAGATAGACACCGCAATAACTCCCGGAAACGCCAACGGCACAATCACTCTAATGACAGCCTGCGGTCTGGATGCACCGTCCGTCATCGCTGCTTCTTCCAGATCTAAAGGAATGGACTGAAAAAATGACCGCAAAAGCCACATACTGAAAGGCAAAGAAAATGTTGTATAGGCAAGCACAAGGCCCAGCTTGGTATTGATCAAGCCGTAGTTTTTCATCAGGATATAAAACGGCACCACAATCAATATCGGTGCAAACATATATGTGAAGAGCATGCCGGCAGCGATGTATTCCCGCCCGATGAAACGAAACCGAGTAATACCATACGCCGCCAGCGTGGCAATGACGATGGTCAATGACGTCGCTGAAGCAGCTACCGTGATGCTGTTAACAAAATAAATCAAAAAATCTGTCTGATCAAACAAGTTACGATAATGATCCAGATGAACATCCCAACTCCAGAAAACAGGCGTTGATGTTAGGATATCGCGATCTGGTTTGATCGAGGTTAGCACCATCCAGATCATCGGAAAACCACAAAACAACGCGAACGCAGCTACACCGATGTAAAAACTGATGCGCCCAATGATCTGTTTAAGACGCGCATTCATATATGCTCATCCCGTTTGTACACTTTGAAATAGATGAGTGTAATCACAACTAGCATCAGGAACATCATCATCGACAGCGCAGCACCTGCTCCCACCTGGAGCTCAAGAAATGTCTTCGTGTAAGTATGTATCGGTAACGTCTTGGTATAAAAGCCTATACCCCCATTACCCGTGATGAGCCATATCACATCGAACTTGGTGAACATGAACATGGTGCGTAATAAAATGACAACAAATAAGACATTAGCCAACTGCGGCAAGGTGATGTGCCAGAAACGACGCAAGATACCGGCCCCATCAACTTTGGCCGCTGAATAGAGTTCTGGATCAATTGTCTGCAACCTGGCCAAGGTGCCAATGACCACAAACGGGAAAAACGTCCAAGTACTCACGAGGATAACTGTCACCATCACCCAATCGGAACCAAACCATAAAATACGCCCGATACCTAGGTTATCGGTAATGTAGGGCAGGATGCCGTAAGCATCATTCAGAATCCACTTCATCAGAATGGCAACGACAACCGTTGGTACCATATAAGGAAATAATGCGACACCGCGCATCAATGCTTTGCCAAAAAATGACTCGTTCAGCATCAATGCGGCGGAAAGCCCGAGAATAATCTGCAGGATAGTCGAACCAAAGCCGTAGATCGCGCCCAAGTACAGACTACGCCAGAATCCATCAGCAGCTGAAAACGGCCAGGCAGTATCTGACCACAGGTCACGATAATTGTCCCAACCCACAAAGGTTTCCAAAGGCAAATAGGCATGCTTGAAATGGAAACTCAACCAACCGGAATAAATCACCGGGTAAAGAATCAACGCCAACACCAATGCCACTGCCGGCGCCAGCAGAAAATAGCCCCAGTAATGCTCGGGAATTCGTCGACCCCGCATCGGTAGCGGCGCTTCCTGCTTGGTTGGCACGTTTGAAACATCCGTGCTGACGGTGGTTGCCATAAAGACGATTAGCGCAGGTGTGACAAGTGAGGAAAAATAAGCGGGGACTGCCCAGCGGGTTTATCCGCTAGGCAATCCCCGTCGATCAAAGAATCAGATCGTTACCACTTCTTATAACCCAACTGGGTGATCAACTTCTCGGTACGCTTTTGCGCCTTCGCAGCTGCGTCAACGGCTGACAGACGGCCTTCGACCACATCCGTTACCATTTCGACCAGGATGCCGGAACCGGCCACTTCCTGCACGAACGGCAGATCAAGATCGTCCCATTCCGTGATCATAAGCGGCTTGGGATCATGGTTTGCGATGATATTCTTCTGCGCATCTACCCAAAACTTCCACGTAGCAAGATCTGGAGTCGCCAGATACTTCGGATCACTCTGGACCGACTTGAGAATCGGGAAGAAATGGATCGGTACTGTTTGGATGTACTTTCGGTAATTATCGGGTTGGTAAAAGAACTTCAGGAAATCAATCGCTCCCTGCGGGTTCTTGCCATCCTTGAAAACCATCCAGGGTTCGCAATCAAGCTGCGTCAGAAAAGCTTTTCCGCTGGGTCCCACTGGTTTGCCCGGCATCACCCCGATGTCACCGTTTGCAACGACGTCTGCGGCGTACTTTTCAAAATAACCCGTACCGCGACCCCAACCGAGGATCGAAGCGACTTTACCCGTTGCCAACATGGCAAAGGTATCAAGATAACCATGACTCAACCAGTCGGGTGCAAGACAACAGTCTGAGACTTCCTTGAAGAATTCAAGCATCTCGATAATTGGCTTTTCGGTGAACGTCGGACGACCATTCGGATCGAACAGACGACCACCGTTTGAGCCTGCCCACATATACACTTCTTCGTTGATAAAGAAACCCGGTCCGGCAAGGCCTAGTCCATAAATATCAATCCTGCCGTCGCCGTTGGTATCGACCGTTAATTTCTTTAACTGCGCCAACCACTCATCCCATGTTTTGGGTGGTTCAGTTACTGAGATACCGGCCTTACGGTAGTAATCTTTCCGAATAATGTGAACGTCCGTGCCAATGGCGTGAGCGAGACCATAATAATGGTTACCTTGGCCAACATCGTGATAGTTCAATTTCTTGACGACATCCCATATATCATCAGCGCCAATAGACTCTACAACCTCATCAAGCGGCAACAACAAACCCTTAGCCGACAGCGAACGCTCGACATAGGCCTGGCCGTGCGATGCATCGGGCGGCGCACCAGCAGCAAGGGCAGCCTGCATTTTTTGATCGAGATCGCCCCAGGGAATTGGTTCCTGATTCACCTTTACACCGGGATTAAGTTTTTCATAATCGGCGATAATTTCCTTCATCACACCGACAGTCTTGGGGTTAGGCTCGGTATGCCACAATGTTACGACGCTACCCGCGACAGCCGCGATAGGCTGCGTGAGCAATGCGGCACCCAACACCAGTCCACTAATCGCACTCGTTATTGCCGTGCGGGAACTTGTTTGCTTAGGCATTAATTTTCCTCCTAGCTTGATCAAATTCGAAGCGGCCTAATAGCACGCGATCACCGCGCACAAACAATAACTGGCCCCTCCTCCTATAGCGCGGACACTCCATCAAGTTGTAACAGCGCTCGTATTCAGCACCCGCACTGGAATGACTATACTTAGTTTCAGCACTCACAAAAACTTAGTATTAATAAGGGATTATGGAATATCAGTGGCTATTGCCTTTGCTAGTCATGGAATATTGAGCCAACCCGGATTTCAATTACCTGATTCGCTGACTTAGGAACGCACTTAAATGGCCTCCTCTGCTCGCAGCATGCGCAACGATTCGCGAAACGCTTCCACAGTCTGGTCAAGATCCGTTTCACTGTGCGCAGCTGAGATGGTGCCACCCGGCCAACCCGTGATATCGACTCCATTGATCAACATCGCAAGACGAAGCTTGTCAGACACACCGGGTGGGTTTTGTTTGATTTCCTGCCAGTCGATCGCATTGGCTTCAAATGTCTCGGGATCAATCGCACGTTGCACGGGATTAGTAAAAATATGAAAGCCGGAAAAGGTACCGTAGGCAGCCCAAGGCACCTGTTCCTCACAAAACAACTCATTCAGCCTTCCGCGTAGCCGCTCTGCGTAGGCATTGGCCCGTTTGCAAGCATCAGTAGATTCAATAATCGACAAGGCCGCTGTACCGGCAGCAGCCGATACCGGATTCGCATTGTAAGTACCTTGGTGTTGTATCTTCTCACGGCCACTGGCCGGCGCCGCATCGAAATCGAGTGCATCGAGAATATCCCGACTACCGGCAACGGCAGCCCCTGGCAACCCCCCGGCAAGAATCTTGGCCAATGCGGTCAGATCGGGGCGGACATCAAAATGGGCCTGGGCTCCGCCGGGCGACACACGAAACCCAGTCACCACCTCATCAAATATTAAGAGCACGTTGTGCTGGTGGGTAAGGTCACGCAGTGCGGATAGAAACCCACCGTCTAGCGGCACCATACCAAAAGACCCTCCGGTTGGCTCCAGAATGACCGCAGCAATATCCTTATCCTGGATCAAGACGTCACGGACCGCATCAATATCACCCGGTGGCACCAGCACAATGCTCGCTGCAACACTATCGAGCACACCGGAAGTCGGTGCACCATCATAGTGTGAGGTATAACCTGACGTCATATGATCGTGCCAGCCATGAAAATTAGACATAAACCGAAGGATCTTCGTGCGCCCTGTAAAGGCACGTGCCAACCTGAGCGCCAAATGGGTGGCCTCCGTCCCTGATGCGGTAAACCGAAGGCGGTCGGCTGTGGGCACCAGTCGTTGGATCACATTGGCCCATGCCAATTCCCCTGGATGATTGGAACCGAAATGCGTTCCTTGATCCAGCGCCCCATGAATTGCCGCCAACACTTCCGGATGCCCATGGCCGAGAAGCAACGCCCCGTGACCGCCGAAGTAATCGACATATTCATTGCCGTCGACGTCCCACTTCCGGGCCCCTTGAGCGTGATCAATGAACACTCCGTAAGGATGTAAGTGTCGTGAATCGTGCGTAATGCCACTCGGGAACTGCAGCGCGGCCTCACTCGCCAGTTCAGCCGATTGACGAGTTCTGGAGCGGTAAGTCTCAACAATATCGGAATTTTCAAGTCGGGCACTACCCATAAATGATCCTCTTCCTGTGGTACGGGGTCGACACATTGCACTAATGACACGACGCGAATAACGTCAATCAGCGCACCGCGAGTTTAGCAATTTCCACCCGCTCTGACTGACATTTGTTTAGCGAAACATCCACTGTTGTTCCATCGCAAAAGGGCCTCGGCAAACATCGGCACAATTAGTGCGGTTGTAACCCTGCGCATCCATCACCTATGCTTATCGATAGACATCACAAACTCTCACTGGGTAACACTGAATGCAGATAAAACGGGAAGAGCTGGTCGAGCGGACAGAACGAATGCGTGAACAAATGAATGCACATGGCTTCGATGCGCTGATCATCTACTCAGACGAGTATCGCTCTGGCAATGGCACCTATTTTACGAATTACAAACCGATCAACCTGATCGAAGAATCTCCACAGATGCTCTGCCTGATCGGTGATTTGCCGCCCACTCTGTTTATCGGCCGTCTCAATTCTTATGCTGCAAAACAAACGGTGTGGATCGAGGATGTCCGCCCTATTCACAAACTGAATGAATTCATGCCCGAAGTTTTTTCATCACTTCTGGGGCGCCCGTCCCGGATTGGCTTGATCGGAGATAACCTTCTACCTCTCAGTAATTACCGTGTGATTCAGCATCACCTGCAGGAAGCTGACTTCATTTCATGCACAGATCTCCTTATCCAACTCCGTCAGGTTAAGAGCTCCAATGAGATTGATCTGATGCGTAAAGCCGCACACATCGACGACGAAGTGCTAGCGGGCCTGTTAAAGAAAATACACGTCGGCCAAACAGAAACACAAGTGGCAGCAGAGGCTGAGTATATTGGTCGCAAGATGGGAGCCGACCTCGGCTCGGCAACAGTAGTGATGTCCGGCCCCAACACCAACTTCCCTGCGTGGCGACCCAGTGAGCGGATCATTGAACCGGGTGATTTTGTCCTCGTTGACTTCAACCCCGCTGTGAGCAATTACTGTAACGATGGAGGCATCACCGTACTGATGCCCGGTGCCAGTCAAGAGCAAACCGACGCGCTGACATTTGGCCACAAAGTGATTAAGGAAGTGATTCCCTTGATTCGACCTCACACCGTCGCGTCAACCATTTATGACTTAATGTTAGAAAGGCTCGAGCCGGCCGGCTATGCCGATAACTTTGTTCCCTATGCCAAGGGACAACGTGGAGTCGGTCATGGGGTCGGTCTAGACGTTGTTGAGCAACCCGATCTCACCATCGATAGCGATTTTGACTTGTTACCTGGCATGACTCTGGCGATCAAACTCGATCTTCATGGTCTAACCGGCGGCGGTTTTCGAATTGAGTGCGTGGTGTGTGTGTCGGAAACTGGCATTGACCCACTAAATGAATTGATTCTGGCTGAAAACGACACCTTCACTATCCTGTCGTAACTCGATAAACGTTACGGCGGACCCCTATTAGACGAGGTCAGCTCACGTTGGACGCTCTCTATTCACGATTCACGCATCCCGCACCCACCACAGGTTTCCATGTCACCGCAAGATAAGACACCTTTTGCCATACGCACTACTGCACCCATAGCCTAAACACGGAGGCACACCTAATCGCTGTGCTTTGGCACTATGTATCAGGATTACAATTGCCGTTGCATTTTCGCCAGCGCTCCGAGGATTTCTAGCCACGAACCAAACGCATCAGTTAAGGTTGCGCGATTAAGCCGATAACAAAACATGTGGCTGGCCGCCCAAACTAAGGAGGAGGACTCATGGCATGGCGTTTGGGAGTAGATATCGGGGGGACATTCACTGACGTTGCGCTGGTCAACGATGCCGATGGCACAATCGGCATCGCGAAAACGTCGACCACCCCTCGTAACTTTGGTCAAGGTGTCATCACCGGACTCAAACAGGCGATCGCCACCTACAATGTGCCTGTCGATGATGTCTCGCTTTTATCCCATGCCACCACCGTCGTTACGAACGCGGTGCTTGAGCAAAAAGGTGCCCGCACGGCACTCATCAGCACTCGTGGCTTCAGGGATTTGCTTGAACTGCGACGCTCTGCCCGTTCCGATTTGTATGATCTTTTTCAAGACGCTCCTATTTCTTTGGTGCCCCGGCACCGTCGACTTGAAGTAACAGAACGCATTGACGCAGCTGGCGCAATCGTCACACCGCTGGCGGAGTCGGAGATCGCTGACCTTGTAGCGACGCTCAAGAAACTCGAAGTTGAAGCGGTGGCTGTGACGCTCTTGTTTTCATTTCTCAATGACAATCACGAACGACGACTGGGTGAGGCACTGCGGGCCGCGCTGCCGGGCATTCCCGTTTTCCTGTCGTGCGAGGTGCTACCCGAGGTGCGTGAATTCGAACGCACCAGTACTACCGTTGTGTGCGCCTACGTCGGTCCCATTCTTGAATCTTACCTAACGCAATTGGAAACCGCGGTCACCGGCCTCGGACTACCCAACCTACACATCATGGGATCGACTGGGGGTGTTTTCGACGTCAAAGAAGCACTGAGAATACCAGTAAACTCGATCGAATCAGGCCCTGCAGCCGGCGTCATCGCCGCTCAGTTAATCGGATCCCAAATTAATGAGCCGGATCTTATTTCTTTCGATATGGGTGGCACGACAGCCAAAGCCAGCTTAATACGCGATGGGGAAATCGAGATCACTGCGGAATATGAAGTCGGCGGCAGCGGCAGTCAGAATCGCTGGGTCACGGGTACCGGCCACCCGATCCGAGTGCCTGTCATCGATCTTGCCGAGGTCAGCGCCGGAGGCGGCAGCATCGCCTGGGTCGACCCGGCGGGTTCCTTACGCGTGGGGCCGAGCAGCGCCGGCGCGGAACCTGGCCCAGTTTGCTACGGCCAAGGCGGCACCGAACCCACCGTAACCGATGCCAACCTGGTACTGGGTTATCTCGACGCCAACTCCCTGCTCGATGGCGGTCTACCCATTGACTACAACCGTGCCGTACAGGCCCTGGCAGAAAAAATTGGCAACCCCATGAACATGGATACGCAAACGGCAGCGGCCGCCATTCGAGAAATAGTCAACAACGGTATGGCCGAAGCGCTTCGCATTGTCTCCATCGAACGTGGTCACGATCCGCGGGAATTCTGTCTGGTGGCCTTCGGTGGAGCAGGCCCTTTGCACGCTGCGGCACTGGCCGAGGAACTCGAGATCCCTCGAGTGATCGTCCCTCCAATTCCAGGGGGCTTCTCTGCACTCGGCCTGGTCGGAACCGATGTACGACGTGACTATGCCCGCACCCTGTACCAACCTCTGAGCGACCTTGCGGCACGAGATATTTCGGCAGTTTGGTCAGAATTAATCGCCGAGGGTAAGAAGATGCTTAAAGAATCGGGCATACCCGCGTCCCGCTGGCAGTTTCACCGCTCTGCTGACCTGCGCTACACCCGCCAGGCATACGAGTTGAACGTCACTGCAGACGAAGGTGAGTTCACAACAACCGCAAAAGACCAGTTGGCTGATAAGTTCCACGCGCGTCACGAACAGACCTACGGTCATCAAAATCTGAATGAACCTGTGCATCTCGTGACATTGCGACTGACCGCTGTCGGCAAACTGGACCG
>Ga0209403_10005040_pt1 | contig 13993 bp, 10 predicted proteins | sample ArcticOcean_MG_C_8_FD_187440 | JGI IMG/M metagenome (GOLD analysis project Ga0209403, IMG submission 187440) | Marine microbial communities from western Arctic Ocean - ArcticOcean_MG_CB11_86 (SPAdes) (version 2) | ecosystem: Environmental > Aquatic > Marine > Oceanic | place: Arctic Ocean... | reverse complement strand
GATCGCGCCGATTGCTATGGACGAAGGCCTGCGTTTTGCGATCCGCGAAGGCGGCCGAACGGTTGGGGCCGGCGTCGTCGCCGGCATCCGGGAATAAACATTGTTGCCTTGGCGGTGCCGGGGCTAGCGAAGGAGTGTAGCTCAATTGGCAGAGCACCGGTCTCCAAAACCGGGGGTTGTGGGTTCGAGTCCCTCCACTCCTGCCAGATTTAACGCACGGCTTTGGAGAGTTTGAGCTTTAGCATCGGTGGCGCCGGTATGGGAGCAGGCATTTAGGCGGATAGGGTAGACATGGGTAGCGGATTAAGGTAGCGGATAAGACTATGGTAAAGGCAAGCCCGGCAGAATTTGTCAGACAGGTACGGCAGGAAACCACCAAGGTGACCTGGCCGTCGCGCAAGGAAACCGGCCTGACCACGGCTATGGTCTTTGTCATGGCTGCCCTGGCGGCAATTTTCTTTTTGCTGGCCGACAAGGTCATAACATTTGGCGTGGAATTTCTCCTCGGTCTGGGAGGCTGAATAAATGGCGGCACGCTGGTATATTGTTCACGTCTATTCGGGCTTCGAGGGCAAAGTGGCCGCATCCATCAATGAGCAGGCGGCGGCCAATGGCCTGGACGAAGACATTGACGAAATCATGGTTCCGACCGAAGAAGTGGTGCAAATGCGCCGGGGCCAGAAAGTCAACGCCGAGCGGAAGTTTTTTCCCGGTTACGTCCTGGTTAAGATGACGTTGTCGGACGAGGCCTATCACCTGATCAAGGACACGCCGAAGGTTACGGGCTTTCTTGGTACGGGGGGCAAGCCGTCGCCGATTAGCGAGGCTGAGGCGCAACGCATCATTCGCCAAGTCCAGGAAGGGACAGAGCGGCCGAAACCCTCGATCACGTTCGAGGTCGGCGAGCAGGTGCGGGTCAGCGACGGCCCCTTCGCCTCGTTCAACGGTTTGGTCGAAGAAGTTGACGAGGAACGGGCGCGGCTGAAGGTATCGGTCTCGATCTTTGGCCGGGCGACCCCGGTGGAATTGGAATACGGTCAGGTGGAAAAAACCTGAGCAACCGCGTGGGAGGTCCGCCATGGCCGTACCACGCACCCTTCGGCGTCACCCAATTGCTGGATAGCGTCAGATAAATTCCCGCAAGTCCCGGCCGGTCCGGGGTCTGGCGGGCAGTAGATACAGAAGGAATGAATTATGGCGAAAAAGATCAGCGGCTATATCCGTTTGCAAATCCCGGCTGGACAGGCCAATCCGTCGCCCCCCGTGGGCCCGGCGTTGGGCCAGCAAGGGGTCAATATCATGGAATTCTGCAAATCCTTTAATGCGGACACGCAAAACCTTGAAGGCGGCATGCCGATCCCTGTGGTGATCACGGTCTATGCCGACAAAAGCTTTAGCTTTGTCACCAAGACCCCGCCGGCCAGCTTTTTTATCAAAAAGGCCGCCGGGCTGGCCAAGGGCTCGGCGACGCCGGGGCGCAACGTTGTCGCCTCGATCTCCATGGCCCAGGTACGCGAGATCGCCGAGAAGAAGATGGTCGATCTGAATGCCAACGATCTGGAGCAAGCCAGCAAGATGATCGCCGGATCGGCCCGATCCATGGGCGTCGAGGTAAGGGGTTAATCGCATGGCTAACAAAAACACCAAACGCATGAAAGCGATCCGGGACGCCATTGACCCGGAAACCGAATACCAGTTGGGCGCGGCGGTCAAAATGATCAAGGATGCCGCTACGGCGAAATTCGATGAAACCATTGAAGTGGCCATGAACCTCAATGTGGATCCCCGCCATGCGGACCAAATGGTGCGTGGCGTGGTGCAATTACCCAATGGCACGGGCAAATCGGTTCGTATCGCGGTCTTTGCCAAGGATGCCAAGGCCGACGAAGCCAGGGCGGCGGGCGCCGACGTGGTTGGCGGTGAAGATCTGGCGGAAAAGATCCAGCAAGGCGAGATCGACTTTGACCGCTGCATCGCGACCCCGGACATGATGGCCGTGGTCGGACGCCTGGGTAAGGTCCTGGGGCCGCGCGGCCTGATGCCGAACCCAAAATTGGGCACCGTGACGCAGGATGTAGCGGCGGCTATCGCGGCACAAAAAGGCGGACAGGTGGAGTTCCGAGTGGAAAAAGCCGGGGTAATTCATGCCGGTGTCGGCAAGGCAAGTTTTAGCGAAGACGCGTTAGAAGCCAATGTCAGAGCGTTTGTCGGCGCTGTCCTACGGGCCAAGCCGAGCGGTTCCAAAGGCACCTATGTCCGGAAAGTCGCCGTCAGTTCAACCATGGGCCCCGGCGTTAAGGTCGATATGGCGTCGATGAGTTCATAGGCCGGCTTAGTTGAGAGTAACTTTCAATTTATTAGTGTCGCTAACGCGGCATAAGCGATTGCTTCAATTGTTCTAATTTATCGAAAGCGCGTGTAATGTAAGAGGTTGGCTGCCCGGCGCGTTGCTAGTGGCAGCCCAACGCTGAAGAGTGAGGGATACCGTAATTTCCAACACTTTTCATCCTGTCCGAGACTGCAGGCGCGGCCCGTCGCCAGGTCAATTTGGCGGCGGCCCGTTTAAGGGTCACGTTTTAGGACCACCTGTATAGACAGGGGTAGAGGCGGATTTTTACGGCGCCAGGCGCCGTGGAGCCAGTTCGAACCCTGGGGCAGGTGAACCGGATCGCAGTTTATTTTACTGGCGGTTTTGCCAGCGAAAAATGCCTGCGTTCTAAATCGCAACTGGCCGTGGACGGAAACTTCCGGGCGCGGCCACCGTTAGGGAGCGAAAAAGTGGACCGAGCGCAAAAGCGTGAGGCGGTGGCGGAACTGAATGAAGTGTTTTCCAACACGTCTTCGGTTGTAGTCACCCACTACAGTGGCTTGAATGTCGCCGAGATCAGTGATCTTCGGCGGCAGATGCAGGCGGCTGGCGCTACTTTTAAGGTCACCAAAAATCGGCTGACCAAGCTTGCCCTTGATGGAACTCAATATGCCCCGTTAATCGACCTGTTCACCGGGCCGACGGCGATCGCTTATTCAAACGATCCGGTCGCGCCCGCCAGGGTGGTGGTCAACTTCGCCAAGAGCAATGACAAGCTTGTTGTTCTTGGCGGCGGCATGGGCGACAGTCAGTTGGATATCAAAGGCGTCAAAGCCTTGGCCTCACTGCCGTCCCTGGATGAATTACGTGGCAAAATTGTCGGGCTGTTGCAGGCCCCCGCGACCAAGCTGGCCGGTGTCATACAGGCACCTGCTTCGCAATTGGCGCGGGTCCTCTCGGCCCAGGGTTCCAAAGAAGAGGCGGCTTGAACAGCCCCGTATCAGGTTCTAACTAGGAGCTAGGAATTATGGCTGATTTAGATAAGATTGCAGACGAATTGTCCGGGTTGACCGTCATAGAGGCGGCTGATCTGGCCAAGTTGCTAGAAGAAAAATGGGGCGTCTCCGCGGCAGCCCCGGTCGCCATGGCGGCGGCACCCACCGCCGATGGCGGGGCCGCGGCCGAAGAGCAGTCCGAATTTGACGTCGTTTTGGCCTCGTTTGGCGAGAAAAAAATCAACGTCATCAAGGAAGTGCGGGCGATCACTGGTCTGGGTTTGAAAGAAGCCAAGGATTTGGTAGAATCTGCGCCAAAGGAGATCAAGGAAGGCATCAGCAAAGACGAAGCCGACAAGATCAAGGAACAGCTCGAAAGCGCGGGCGCGACGGTCGAGATCAAGTAGAAACGTTGTTCTGACTGGCATCGGCGGGTGGCCCCGGTCACCCGCCAGCCGGTTGAACAAAACTATCGTTTGGTTATTTTGTCCATTCATATTGACTTACGAAAAATTTAGGTTATCTACTCGTTTGTTAGTGCCTAAGAATTTTAGAATGGGGAAGAGGCTGGCGGACCACCTTGGCGGTTACGCTCGTTTTCGCGTGGGTTTGTCTGCTGAAATTCACGGCAGGACTAGTGGTCGGAGCAAGCCACGAACGAGCCCCCATGAAGGCCGCGCGCGCGCCGGTTTTACCGCCGCGATCGCCGTTAGGCACTAGGGTCAATTGGCGTCTGACGGGCGCCGCGGTCGAAGTACGAGGAAGACGCATGTCACTGACATTTACCGGTCGCAAACGCATCCGCAAATCATTTGGACGCATTGCCGAAGTTGCGGCGATGCCCAATTTGATTGAGGTGCAGAAAAGCTCGTACGACAAATTTCTGCAGGCTGACATACCGGAAGCGGACCGGGGTGACAACGGCATGAACGGCGTCTTTCAGTCGGTTTTTCCGATTAAGGATTTCGCCGAAACAGCCGAGTTGCATTACGTCAAATTCAATTTGGAAGATCCGAAGTACGACGTGGAGGAATGCCAGCAGCGGGGCATGACCTACGCCGCGCCGTTGAAAGTGACTTTGCGCCTGATTGTGTTTGAAGTCGACGAGGATACCCAGGCCAAATCGGTTTTGGATATCAAGGAACAAGAAGTCTACATGGGCGACATGCCCTTGATGACCAAAAACGGCACGTTCGTCATCAACGGCACGGAACGGGTGATTGTCTCACAAATGCATCGCTCGCCAGGGGTATTTTTCGATCACGACAAGGGCAAGACCCATTCGTCGGGCAAGTTCCTCTTTGCTGCCCGGATCATCCCCTATCGTGGCTCGTGGCTGGATTTTGAATTTGATGGCAAGGATATTGTTTTTGTCCGCATCGACCGGCGCCGCAAACTGCCCGTGACCACCTTGTTGCAGGGGATCGGGTTAAGCGGCGAGGAGATTCTGGACTATTTTTACCGAACCATCGACTATAAGTATGACGCTAAAAAGGGCGGCTGGCGGACGCCGTTTGACCCGGAGCGCCTGCGCGGGCTGCGCGCCGTGCGCGACCTGGTTAACGCCAAGAACGGTGGTGTGGTGGTTAAGGCCGGGGAAAAAATCACCCCGCGCCGGACCCGCAAGTTGATCGAGGATGGCGTTAAGGAGCTGCTGGTTACCGACGAGGATTTGGCCGGCCGCTATATCGCCATCGACATGGTGGACGAGAACACTGGTTTAGTGCTGGCCGAGGCCGGCGAAGAGTTGACCGAAGAACTGGTCGCCTCTTTGAGGGAAGCCGCCGTAACCTTGATCCCAACCCTGGACATAGATCATGTGACCGTGGGCGCCTATATCCGCAACACGCTGATAGCCGACAAGAATTCCTCCCGGGAGCAGGCCCTGATCGATATTTACCGGGTCATGCGGCCGGGCGAACCGCCAACGGTGGAAGCGGCCCAAAATCTGTTCAATTCCATGTTCTTCGATTCCGAACGCTATGATTTATCCGCCGTCGGGCGGGTCAAGTTAAATGCCCGCCTCGGGTTGGATGTTGAAGACACCATGCGGGTATTGCGGGTTGAAGATATCATGGCCGTGGTCAAGACCCTGGTGGACTTGAAAGATGGCCGTGGCGACATCGACGACATTGATCATCTTGGCAATCGCCGGGTACGTTCGGTCGGCGAACTGATGGAAAATCAATACCGCATTGGCCTGCTGCGCATGGAGCGGGCGATCCGAGAGAGGATGAGCTCGGTCGAGATTGATTCCGTGATGCCCCATGATCTGATCAACGCTAAACCGGCGGCGGCGGCGGTGCGGGAATTCTTTGGTTCCTCGCAGCTCAGCCAATTCATGGATCAGACCAATCCGCTGTCCGAGATTACTCACAAGCGGCGCCTGTCGGCCCTGGGGCCGGGCGGTCTGACGCGGGAACGGGCCGGGTTCGAGGTGCGTGACGTACATCCCACCCATTACGGCCGTATCTGCCCGATTGAGACCCCGGAAGGCCCTAATATAGGCTTAATCAACTCGTTGGCGACCTATGCCCGCATCAACCGTTACGGCTTCATCGAAACCCCCTATCGCAGTGTCTCGAATGGCCGTGTCGGGGAAGAGGTGTTGTACCTTTCGGCCATGGAAGAGGGCAAATACACCATTGCCCAGGCCAATGCCGAACTTAATAAGCGTGGCCGCTTCGTCGATGATCTGATCAGCTGCCGGGTTGGCGACGATTTCCAGATGACGGCGCCGGACAATATAGAATATATGGATGTTTCGCCCAAGCAATTGGTCTCGGTTGCCGCCGCGTTGATCCCGTTTCTGGAAAACGATGACGCCAACCGTGCCTTGATGGGTTCAAACATGCAGCGTCAGGCCGTGCCCCTCTTGCGGGCCGAGGCGCCCCTGGTGGGCACCGGCATGGAAGAGGTGGTGGCCCGGGATTCTGGGGTCTCCATTGTCGCCCGGCGCACGGGCATGGTCGATCAAATCGATGCCACCCGTATCGTGATACGGGCCTCGGAAGAGACCGATTTGTCAGTCAGCGGCGTCGATATCTACAATCTTTTGAAATTCCAGCGTTCGAACCAGAACACCTGTATCAATCAACGGCCTTTGGTAAAGGTCGGGGATGTGGTTACGGCGGGTGACATCATCGCGGATGGTCCTTCGACCGAACTAGGTGAGCTGGCCCTGGGCCGGAATGTGCTGGTCGCCTTCATGCCTTGGATGGGCTACAACTTTGAAGATTCCATCCTGATTTCGGAACGCATCGTCCGTGACGATGTCTTTACCTCGATCCATATTGAGGAATTCGAGGTCATGGCCCGGGACACCAAATTGGGGCCGGAGGAAATCACCCGGGATATTCCCAACGTGGGCGAAGAAGCCCTGCATAAACTGGACGAAGCCGGCATCGTATACATTGGTGCAGAGGTGCATCCGGGCGACATTCTGTGCGGCAAGATCACCCCCAAGGGGGAAAGCCCGATTACGCCGGAAGAAAAACTGCTGCGCGCGATCTTTGGAGAAAAGGCCTCGGATGTGCGTGATACATCGCTGAAACTGCCCCCCGGCGTGGCCGGCACCGTTGTCGAGGTGCGGGTTTTCTCGCGCCATGGCGTGGACAAAGACGAACGCGCGCTGGCCATCGAGCGGGACGAGATTGAGCGTCTGGCTAAGGACCGTGACGACGAACTGGCGATCCTGGAACGCAATACCTATGCCCGCCTGCACGAATTCCTGGTCGGCAAGACGGCCTCTGGCGGCCCCAAGGCGGTCAAGCCCGAGACCCGCATTAAGGAAGAGCTTTTAGCGGAGTTGAACCACGGTCAATGGTGGCAAATCACCCTGTCGAACCAAAATGCCATGGACGAGATCGAACAGCTGAACAAACAGTTCGATCTGGCACGCAAGGATCTGGAAGACCGCTTCGACAACAAGCTGGACAAATTGCAGCGCGGTGATGAATTGCTGCCCGGCGTGATGCAGATGGTGAAGGTCTTCGTCGCCGTGAAGCGGAAATTACAGCCCGGCGACAAGATGGCCGGACGGCATGGCAACAAGGGCGTGATTTCAAATATCGTACCGATCGAGGATATGCCCTATCTCGCGGATGGCACTAACGTCGACATCGTGCTGAATCCTCTCGGGGTGCCCAGCCGGATGAACGTCGGACAGATTTTAGAGACCCATCTGGGTTGGGCTTCGGCCGGTTTGGGCCTGCAGATCGGCAAACTAGTCGATAATGTCCGCCGGGGCGGCAAGCAGGATGACCTGGAAAAGCACCTTAAGGTGATCTATGGCGATGATCAGTACAAGGAAACCATTGCCGTTCTGAATGACGAGCAAATGTTGGAGCTGGGCGATAATTTGCGCCGTGGCGTACCCATGGCAACACCGGTTTTCGACGGCGCCCATGAACCCGACATTAACGAAATGTTGGAATTGGCGGGGCTGGATAAATCAGGCCAATCGACTTTGTACGACGGCCGCACGGGCGAGGCGTTCAAGCGCCAGGTGACCGTCGGCTATATCTACATGTTGAAATTGCACCATCTGGTTGACGACAAGATCCATGCCCGTTCCATTGGTCCCTACAGCCTAGTGACCCAGCAACCGCTGGGTGGCAAGGCGCAGTTTGGTGGTCAACGTTTCGGTGAGATGGAGGTCTGGGCCCTGCAAGCCTATGGCGCTGCGTATACCTTGCAGGAAATGCTCACCGTGAAGTCGGACGACGTGGCCGGCCGCACCAAGGTATACGAAGCCATTGTGCGCGGCGACGATGCGTTCGAGGCTGGGATCCCGGAATCGTTCAACGTACTGGTGAAGGAAATGCGCTCGCTCTGCCTAAATGTAGAGCTGTCGCAAAAGAATATTTAGAGCGATCGGCAATTAACTTTAGCCGCCATGGCGGTTTAAGTAGTTGGTTTGATAGCTCTATTTTAAAAACCAGAACGCATTTATGTTGGATGCGTTTTGGGACCGACGTGCGGAGGCCTCGTTTTCCGCCGCTTTGGTGTCACATGGTAGCCCGCTTTTCGGGCCGCCCTTAATGGGAGATGGACCCCATGAACGAACTGATGAGAATTTTCGGCCCGGCCACCACTTCGTCAGCCGACAACTTCGATCAGATCAAGATTTCGATCGCCAGTCCCGACCGCATCCGGTCCTGGTCTTTTGGCGAGATCAAGAAACCTGAAACCATCAACTACCGGACCTTCAAGCCCGAGCGCGACGGCCTGTTTTGCGCCCGCATTTTTGGTCCGATCAAGGATTACGAGTGCCTGTGCGGCAAGTACAAGCGCATGAAGTTCAAGGGTATTGTCTGCGAAAAATGTGGCGTTGAGGTTACCTTATCCAAGGTGCGCCGGGAGCGCATGGGCCATATTGAACTGGCCTCGCCGGTAGCCCATATCTGGTTCCTGAAATCGCTGCCCTCGCGCATCGGCCTATTGCTGGACATGACCCTGCGAGATTTGGAGCGGGTGTTGTATTTCGAGCATTACGTGGTGGTTGAGCCGGGCCTGACCCCGTTGGAGCATCAACAGCTTCTGACCGAGGATGAATTTCTTGACGCCCAGGACGAATATGGCGAGGACACCTTCTCCGCCGGCATTGGCGCCGAGGCGATCAAGGAGGTTCTTTCCACTGTCGATCTCGAGGCCGAGCGCGTCAAGCTGCGGCAGGAGTTGGCGGAAACCACCTCGGAGCTGAAACCCAAGAAAATCGTCAAGCGTCTAAAGCTGATCGATGCCTTTATCGAATCCGGTAACCGTCCGGAATGGATGATATTGGAAGTGGTGCCGGTGATCCCGCCGGAGCTGCGCCCCTTGGTGCCCCTGGATGGCGGCCGCTTCGCAACCTCGGATCTAAACGATCTCTATCGCCGGGTGATCAACCGCAATAACCGGCTGAAACGTCTAATTGAACTGAAGGCACCCGATATCATCGTCCGCAACGAAAAACGCATGTTGCAGGAATCCGTCGATGCGTTGTTCGACAACGGCCGCCGCGGCCGGGTCATCACCGGCGCCAATAAACGGCCCTTGAAGTCCCTGGCGGATATGCTGAAGGGCAAGCAAGGCCGGTTCCGGCAGAACCTATTGGGTAAACGGGTGGATTATTCGGGCCGCTCGGTGATCGTGGTCGGGCCGGAATTGAAGCTGCATCAATGCGGCTTACCGAAAAAGATGGCTCTGGAACTCTTCAAGCCCTTCATCTATTCCAATCTGGAAGTGGACGGCACCGCGGCGACCTTGAAAATGGCCAAGAAACTGGTCGAGAAAGAACGACCGGAGGTCTGGGATATTCTGGAGCGGGTCATCCGCGAGCACCCGATTATGCTGAACCGGGCCCCGACCCTGCATCGGCTTGGCATTCAGGCGTTCGAGCCGGTCTTGGTCGAAGGCAAGGCCATTCAGTTGCATCCCCTGGTCTGCGCCGCTTTTAACGCTGATTTCGATGGCGATCAAATGGCCGTGCACGTGCCTTTGAGCCTGGAAGCCCAGCTAGAGGCGCGGGTTCTGATGATGTCCACCAACAACATTCTCAGCCCGGCCAACGGCAAGCCGATTATCGTGCCCAGTCAGGACATCGTCCTGGGCATCTACTATCTGACCATGGAAGTGGCGACCGGTCCTGGCGAGGGCATGGCCTTTGCCGATGTGGCCGAGATTGAAATGGCCTTGGAAGCCGGCGCCATCAACCTCCACTCAAAAATCCGTGCCCGTTACAACACGGTGGATGAAAACAACGAGCCGGTTACGCTGTTGCTGGAGACCACCGCCGGCCGGATGCTGATAGCGAACATTCTGCCGCGTCATCCCTTGGTTCCCTTCAGCCTGGTCAATCGTTTGCTGACAAAGAAGGAAATTAGCCAGGTCATTGAAGAAATCTATCGTCATTGTGGTCAGAAAGACACGGTGATATTCGCCGACAAGTTGATGCAGTTGGGCTTTCGCCATGCGTGCCTGGCTGGAATTTCCTTTGGCAAGGACGACATGGTCGTGCCCGACAGCAAGGAGAAGCTGGTAGATGAAACCGCTAATCTGGTCAAGGAATACGAGCAACAATATCAGGACGGCCTGATCACCCAGGGTGAAAAGTACAACAAGGTGGTCGACGCCTGGGCGCAATGCACCGATAAGGTGGCGGACGAGATGATGAATTTGATCTCGTCCATGGGCCAGGATGATGGCAACATCAACTCGATCTGGATGATGGCCCATTCTGGCGCCCGCGGTTCCGCCGCACAGATGAAACAGCTGGCCGGCATGCGCGGCCTGATGGCCAAGCCGTCGGGCGAAATCATCGAAACGCCGATTATCTCCAATTTCAAGGAAGGTCTGTCGGTGTTGGAGTATTTCAACTCTACCCATGGAGCGCGCAAGGGCCTGGCCGATACCGCCCTGAAAACGGCGAACTCTGGTTATCTGACCCGTCGCCTGGTGGACGTGGCGCAAGATTGCACCATTGTTGAACACGATTGCGCCACCGAAAACGGCATCACCATCAAGGAAGTGATAGAGGGTGGTGACGTAGTCTCGTCTCTAACGGAACGGGTCCTGGGCCGCACGGCCGCTGTGGATGTGATAGATCCGGTCAGCAACAATGTGCTGGTAACCGGTGGCACCATGATCCAGGAGGCCGAGGCCGAATTTCTGGAACAGGCTGGGATTCAATCCCTGCTGATCCGCTCTGTCTTGACCTGTGAAAGCAAGGCCGGTGTTTGCGGCAAATGCTACGGCCGGGATTTGGGGCGCGGCACCACGGTCAATGTGGGTGAGGCGATCGGCGTGATCGCGGCCCAGTCCATTGGCGAACCAGGCACCCAGCTGACCATGCGGACCTTCCATATTGGCGGCACCGCGCAGGTTGCCAACCAATCCTCGATCGAGGCGTCCTATGACGCCAGGGTGCATATCGAAAACCGCGACGCCCTGACGGATTCCACGGGTCGCTTGGTTGCCATGGGCCGTGCCATGGAGTTGCTGCTGATCGATACCAATGACCGTGAAAGGGCCCGCTACCGCATTCCCTATGGCGCCCGGCTGTTGGTCGATGAAGGCGACCAGACCGCCAAGGGTGACAAGCTGGCGGAATGGGATCCCTATACCCGGCCGATCATGACGGAACGGGATGGCCTGGTGAACTACCGCGATTTGGTCGAAGGCATGACCATGCGGGAAGAAACCGATGAGGCCACGGGTATTTCCTATTGGGTCGTGGTGGATCACCGCGGCGGCAAGAAAGATTCCGAATTGCGGCCGCGCATTACCCTGCGCGACGGCAAAGGCGAAGTCGTCACCTTGCCGAACGATATGGAGGCGCGGTACTTCCTGCCCCCCGATGCCATTCTATCAGTGGAAGATGGCAGCCAGGTCCACGCCGGCGACGTGCTGGCGCGCATACCCATGGCCTCTGCCCGGACCCGGGATATTACCGGTGGTCTGCCACGGGTCGCCGAACTGTTTGAGGCCCGGCGCCCAAAAGATCACGCGATCATCGCCGAAAGTGCCGGCTATGTGGAATTTGGCCGCGATTACAAGACCAAACGCCGGATCATTATCCGCAGTGAAGAAGAAAGTGTGGCATCGACGGAATATTTGGTCCCCAAGAGCCGTCATATTACGGTCCAGGAAGGCGATTTCATCCGCAAAGGCGAATATCTCTTGGACGGCAACCCAGCGCCCCATGACATCCTGAAAGTCCAGGGGATCGAGGCACTCGCGGCCTATCTAGTCAGCGAAATTCAAGAGGTCTATCGGCTGCAAGGCGTGCGGATCAACGACAAGCATATCGAAGTGATCGTGCGCCAGATGCTGCAGAAGGTAGAGATCGAGGATGGCGGCGAAACGACCTTCCTCAAGGGCGAGCAGGTCGACCGGGTGGAGCTGGATAAAGTCAACGCCCGCGACGTCGCCGAGGGACGCAAGCCGGCAACGGCTAGTCCGGTGCTGCTGGGCATCACCAAGGCCTCGTTGCAAACCCATTCCTTCATTTCCGCTGCGTCGTTCCAGGAAACCACGCGGGTGCTGACCGAAGCCGCTGTTGTAGGCAAGGCGGACGGCCTGGTCGGCCTGAAGGAAAACGTTATTGTTGGCCGGCTAATCCCGGCCGGCACCGGCGCCCAATTAAATCAATTCCGTCAAATCGCCGTGGCGCGGGATGCCGAAATTGAAGCGGCGCAAGCACTGGCCCTGCCCGAGACCGAAGAGGTAGAGGCCGCGGCGGGGGACGACTAAACCTTTCGCGGGAAAATTAATGCTAAACATGGCCGGTGCCAGGGAAATGCTGGCGCCGGCCATTTTATGGCATCACATCGGATCCCCGCGCAAAGGCTGAATACAGCCATTTTTCGGATTTTGCTGCGATGCAAAATAAGGCGGCGAAATTGATAAATTATCGGTTGACGTGGTGAGAGTGCATCCATAGTATCCGCCAACCATTTCGCCGCAGGTGGTAACCGAATTATCGTGATGGTACGGCGCTTTTTATGCTGTTTCATTGCCGGTTAAACACTGCGGCAGGTACTACGGAAGATATGGCCAACACGGCTAAGTATTAGAGCCAGCTTGTGCTGGGCGGTGCCGGTTTTTGCGGCTGACCGCCCGGTCATGCATAAAGTCTGACTTGTTTGGTTTGGCCGTGTTCGTTTTGTCTTCCGAATTAGGAGTTTATGTGCGGCGTATGTTTTGCGCGTTTTTGGGGGCGTCCCGGGCGAAGCCGCCAGGGTAGAGTTGACGGAAATTCGAAGCGAACGGGCAATAGTCGCGACACCGACCATAACGACGTAGACGTCGCTAGACGTGGACATAGCTAAAGGACCGACAGCGCATGCCGACGATCAACCAATTGATCCGCCATCCACGGCAAAAGCCGAAGAGCCGCAACAAAGTACCGGCCCTGGAGGCTTGCCCGCAAAAGCGGGGTGTTTGCACGCGGGTCTATACGACGACGCCCAAGAAACCTAACTCCGCCCTGCGCAAGGTCGCTAGAGTGCGTCTGACCAATGGCTTCGAGGTTACGTCGTATATTCCAGGCGAAGGCCATAACCTGCAGGAACATTCCGTGGTGATGATCCGCGGCGGCCGGGTCAAGGATTTGCCGGGCGTGCGCTATCACATTATTCGTGGCGTGCTTGATACTCAAGGCGTCAAGGATCGGCGCCAACGCCGCTCCAAGTACGGCGCCAAGCGGCCGAAATAGGGGAGAGTAGACATGTCACGGCGACATCGAGCGGTAAAACGCGACATTCTGCCCGACGCCAAATATGGCGACCGGGTGCTGACTAAATTCATGAACAGCCTGATGGTCCACGGCAAAAAGTCGATCGCCGAGACTATTCTGTATGGCGCCTTGAACCGAGTCGAGGAAAAGGCCCATCAGGATCCGGTACAGGTTTTTCATCAGGCCCTGGAGAATGTGAAGCCGGCAATTGAAGTGCGTTCGCGCCGCGTTGGCGGCGCCACTTATCAGGTGCCTGTTGAAGTGCGCTCGGAACGCAGTCAGGCCCTGGCCATCCGTTGGTTGATATCCGCCGCGCGAAGCCGCTCGGAAAACACCATGGTAGAACGTTTGTCAGGCGAATTTCTTGATGCCTCGAACGCGCGTGGCAACTCCGTTAAAAAGCGGGAAGACACCCACCGCATGGCCGAGGCCAACCGAGCCTTCTCTCATTACCGTTGGTAAGCCGGCAGC
>Ga0209403_10005039_pt1 | contig 13998 bp, 21 predicted proteins | sample ArcticOcean_MG_C_8_FD_187440 | JGI IMG/M metagenome (GOLD analysis project Ga0209403, IMG submission 187440) | Marine microbial communities from western Arctic Ocean - ArcticOcean_MG_CB11_86 (SPAdes) (version 2) | ecosystem: Environmental > Aquatic > Marine > Oceanic | place: Arctic Ocean... | reverse complement strand
TTGCATCCATTAGTTTGCGCAGCTTTTAATGCAGATTTTGATGGAGATCAAATGGCTGTACACATTCCTCTAAGCTTAGAGGCGCAATTAGAAGCTAGAGTATTGATGATGTCTACAAATAATATTTTGAGTCCGTCCAATGGAAAACCTATAATCGTTCCAAGTCAAGATATGGTTTTAGGAATATATTATTTATCTCAAATCACAGAGAAGCAAAAAACTGAAAAACCAAAAGCATATTTCAGCAATATCGCAGAAATAGAAGCAGCGCTTGAAATGAAAAGTATAAGTTTACATTCAAACGTTATATGCCGATTTGAAACTGTAGATGAAAAAGGTAACAAAAAAACAGAAAAATATAAATCTACTGCGGGCAGATTTATACTATCAAGTGTACTACCTAAAAATCATAAAATTAAATTCTCTCTAGTTGATAGAATATTATCAAAAAAAGATGTATCAGAAATTATTGATAACGTTTACCGTTACTGCGGACAAAAAGAGACAGTTATATTCTGCGATAATATTAAATCATTAGGTTTTAAACACGCATTCAAAGCAGCCATTTCATTTGGAAAAGATGATTTGATTATTCCTAAAACGAAAGGAAAATTAGTTAATGATGCAAAAAAACAAATTGAAGATTATGAATCACAATATTCCGAAGGTTTAATAACTAGAGGAGAGAAATATAACAAGGTAATTGATGTATGGTCTAAATGCACAGATTTAGTAGCAAACGAAATGATGAAAGGAATTTCATCAGCTACAAAAGTTTTTGATGACGGAAGAATTGAAACAAATTCTGTTTACATGATGGCAAATTCTGGAGCAAGAGGATCTGCAGCCCAAATGAAACAGTTAGCTGGTATGAGAGGTTTAATAGCTAAACCTTCTGGTGAAATTATTGAAACTCCTATTACTGCAAATTTTAAAGAAGGTCTAACAGCATTAGAATACTTTAATTCTACACATGGTGCTAGAAAAGGTCTAGCTGATACAGCTCTAAAAACTGCTAATTCTGGATACTTAACAAGAAGATTGTGCGATGTAGCTCAGGACATTTCTATTACAAAAGTTGATTGTGGCGCTAAAACAAAAGACTCATTAATTATGACTGAGGTTATAGAGGGTGGAAATGTTCTAGTTAGTTTATCTGAGAGAGTTTTAGGGCGTTCTGCTGCAGAAGACATTAAACATCCAATTAGTGGTGAACTTTTGATCAAAAGAAAAGAAAACATAAATGAAGAAGACTGTGAAAAAATAGATGCTGCTGGAGTTACATCTATTAAAGTTCATTCAGTCATCACATGTGTTTCAAAAAAAGGTGTTTGTGCTACATGCTATGGAAGAGATTTATCTCGAGGAAAAATGGTTAACCTTGGTGAAGCTATAGGAATGATAGCAGCCCAATCAATTGGAGAACCAGGGACGCAATTAACAATGAGAACTTTTCACGTTGGTGGTACCGCACAAGTAAAAGAAGAATCTTCAGTAATTGCACATGCATCTGGAGTAATTAAAATTTTAAATAAAAATATTATTGAAGATTCTAAAAATAATAAAATTATTATGGGTAGAAATACACAAATTCTTATTGAAGATGAAAATCAAAGACAATTAGCGCTTTATAAAGTCCCTTATGGAGCAAAACTGTTCATAGATAACGATCAACAAGTTAAAAAAGGAAGTAAAATTTGTGAGTGGGATCCTTTTACATTACCTGTTATTGCTGAAAAAAGTGGAATAGCAAGTTATATGGATCTTGTTGAAGGTGTTTCTTTAATAGAAACTGTAGATGATGCGACAGGAATAAGTTCAAGATCTGTATCTGATTGGAGATCTCAATCAAAAAATTCTGAATTAAAACCTCGTATAACATTAAGAGACGATAAAGGTAATGTAATAAAAAAAGCAGATGATAACGAAGCAAGATATTATTTAGTTCCTGATTCAATTTTATCTGTTAACGAAGGACAAAAAGTTTTTGCTGGAGATGTATTGGCAAGATTACCAAAAGCAACATCAAAAACAAAAGACATTACAGGAGGACTTCCTAGGGTGGCGGAATTATTTGAAGCAAGACGACCTAAAGATGGAGCCATTATTGCAGAAAATGATGGATTTATTGAATTTGGAAAAGAAGTTAGAGGTAAACTTAAGGTATCTATCAAAACTGAAGACGGAGTATCATCAAATTACTTAATACCTAAAGGTAAGCATATAAATCTAAATCCTGGTGAAAAAATTAAAAAAGGTGAATATCTTCTTGATGGCAGCCCAGCTCCACATGACATTTTAAGAGTTTTAGGAATAGCAGCTTTAACAGATTATTTTGTAAATGAAGTTCAGGATGTTTATCGTTTGCAAGGTGTATCTATTAATGACAAGCATATAGAAACTATTTTAAGACAAATGCTTAAAAAGGTTGAAGTTAAAAAATCTGGAGATTCCACTTATTTATTAGGAGAAGTGCTCGATAAAATTGAAGTTGATGGAATTAATGAAAACTTAAAAAAAGAAGGCAAAAAACCTATTATTGCTGAAAGAATTTTATTAGGAATTACTAAAGCTTCTTTGCAAACTAAATCATTTATTTCAGCAGCATCATTCCAAGAAACTACGAGAGTCCTCACAGACGCAGCCATTAAAGGTAAAGTAGACACACTAGAGGGATTAAAAGAGAATGTCATCGTTGGTAGACTAATACCAGCTGGTACTGGTGCATCCAAAATAAGATATCAAAAAATTGCTGAAGAAAGAGATGCTGCTTTAGCTGAAGAAGCAAAAGAAACTGAAAGCAAGCAGGTTACCACATCTCAATAAACGTATATATTTAAGGGTTTTTTAGCTCATTTTTTAATAAGAGAGTGTTGACTTTCAACACCTCAATGAGTAGTTTAGCGCAAATTTTGATGGTTAGAAGTAAGGTATGAATTATCTTAAACACTAACTAAAAAGTTGCATAAGTTAGTTCAAACTAATTCATCTTTCCATCATTAATTAAACTTTTATTTAGAATTAGAATTGAAATTATGCCAACGATTAACCAGTTGATTAAAAAAGCCAGAACTAAACCAAAAGTTCGAAGTAAAGTTCCGGCATTAGAAAGATCTCCTCAAAAAAGAGGTGTCTGCACAAAAGTTTATACCACAACTCCCAAGAAACCAAATTCAGCTTTAAGGAAAGTTGCACGAGTAAGATTATCAAACGGCCATGAAGTAACTTGTTATATACCTGGTGAAGGACACAATCTACAAGAACACTCTGTAGTACTAATTAGAGGGGGCAGAGTAAAAGATCTTCCTGGAGTTCGTTATCATATTTTAAGAGGTAATTTAGACACCCAAGCTGTTACAGCTAGAAAACAACAGAGATCTAAATATGGAGCTAAAAAGCCAAAATAATTATTATGTCTAGAAAAAAAACAGCTCCAAAAAGAATTATTTATCCTGACCCAAAATATCAATCATTAATTTTAACCAAGTTTGTTAATTTTTTAATGTATGATGGAAAAAGATCTGTTGCAGAAAAAATTATTTATTCAGCTCTAGAACAAATAAAAGAAAAAACAAAACAAGATCCTATAAAAATTTTTAATGATGCTATTGGTAATGTGAGACCAAACCTAGAAGTAAGATCAAGAAGAGTTGGCGGCGCAACCTATCAAGTGCCCGTAGAAGTTAAAAGCAAAAGATCACAAACACTCGCATTAAGATGGATATTAGATTCTGCAAGAAAAAGGAAAAACAAAACAATGTCAGATAAGCTTTTTAATGAATTGATGGATGCATCGCAGGCAAAAGGTCTAGCTATAAAAAAAAGAGAAGATACTCATAAAATGGCAGAGTCTAATAAGGCATTTGCCCATTACAGGTGGTAATCATGACAAGATCTCATAATTTAGAAAAATATAGAAATATTGGAATCATGGCTCACATAGATGCTGGCAAAACTACTACTACAGAAAGAATTTTATATTATACAGGAAAGGGTCACAAAATTGGAGAAGTTCATGATGGAGCAGCAACAATGGATTGGATGGAACAAGAACAGGAAAGAGGTATCACAATTACTTCAGCAGCAACTACATGTTTTTGGAAAGACCATAGAATAAATATTATTGATACACCAGGCCATGTTGATTTTACAATCGAAGTAGAAAGATCATTGAAAGTTTTAGATGGAGCAGTTTGTGTTTTCGATGGTGTTGCAGGCGTTGAACCTCAATCTGAAACAGTATGGAGACAAGCTGATAAATATAATGTTCCAAGAATTTGTTTTGTAAATAAACTAGATAGAACGGGTGCTAATTTTTTCATGTGCGTTGATATGATAAAAGATAGACTTGGTGCAAAACCATTGGTAATGCAGATACCTGTTGGTATTGAGTCTTCTCTTAAAGGCGTAATAGATTTAATTAAAATGAAAGCTGTTTTGTGGAAAGATGAAAACCTTGGTGCAGAATTTGAATATTTAGATATTCCATCTGAATTAAAAGAACAAGCGGCAAAATATAGAAAAGAACTAGTAGAAACTGCAGTTGAACAAGATGAAAAATTAATGGGAGATTATTTAAATGGAAAAGATATATCTGAAAGTGATTTAATTTCGTGTGTAAGAAAAGGCTGTTTAAAATTTGATTTTGTTCCTGTTTTAACAGGTTCAGCCTTTAAAAATAAAGGAGTTCAACCTCTTTTAGATGCGGTTGTTGACTTTTTGCCTAGTCCAAAAGATATAGGAAGTATTACTGGAACAAAACCTGAATCTAAAGACGAAGTTATAAGAAAATTTGATGACGGTGAATCATTTTCAGCCTTAGCGTTTAAAGTAGCTAACGATCCATTTGTTGGTTCATTGACTTTTATTCGAATTTATTCAGGAACTCTTAAATCGGCGACAGGTATTTACAATACATCCAAAGATAAAGAAGAAAGAGTAGGAAGAATGTTGTTAATGCACGCAAATGATAGAGAAGATATAAAAGAAGCCCATTCAGGAGATATTGTAGCTTTAGCGGGACTTAAATATACAATTACTGGGCACACTTTATCAGATGAAAAAAACCCTATTGTACTAGAGCCAATGGAATTTCCTGATCCAGTAATTGAAATTGCTGTTGAGCCCAAAACTAAAGGTGATCAAGAAAAAATGGGAGAAGCTTTAGGTAGGCTAGCAAAAGAAGACCCTTCTTTTCGAGTTACATCAGACGAGGAGTCTGGTCAAACTATAATCAAAGGTATGGGCGAATTACATTTAGACATAATAGTTGATAGAATGAAAAGAGAATTCAAAGTAGAAGCAAACATAGGTGCACCTCAAGTAGCTTACAGGGAAACTATTTTAAAAGCAGCAAACAACACATACATTCATAAAAAACAAAGTGGAGGAGCTGGCCAGTTTGCTAAAGTAGAGCTGACAGTTGAACCATTGGAACCAGGCAAAGGAAGAGAAATTGAAAATAAAATTAAAGGTGGGTCTATACCAAAAGAATTTATACCTGGTGTTGAAAAAGGAATTGAAAGTGTTGCGGACAGTGGAATTTTAGCAGGTTTTCCATTAATAGATTATAAAGTTACAATTGTTGATGGTCTACATCATGATGTTGACTCAAGTGTTTTAGCATTTGAAATAGCCTCAAGATATTGTTTTAAAGAAGCATGCGCTAAAGCTTCACTTAAACTTTTAGAACCAATGATGAGAGTAGAGGTCATAACACCAGAAGATTATATGGGTGATGTCATAGGGGACCTTAATAGCAGAAGAGGTCAAGTTTCAACAACCGATAAAAGAGGAAATGCTACAGTCATAAGCGCAATGGTTCCTTTAGCCAACATGTTTGGATATATTAATAACTTGCGTTCTATGTCTCAAGGTAGAGCTCAATACTCAATGTTTTTTGATCACTACGAAAAAGTGCCTCAAAATGTTCAAGACGAAGTAACAAAAAAGTTGGCATAATATTATGGATAAACAAAACATAAGAATACATCTTCGAGCTTACGATACTAAAATTTTAGATTTATCTACTATTGAAATTGTAAATACAGCAAAAAGAACTGGGGCACAGGTAAAAGGTCCAATACCACTACCTACAAAAAAGGAAATTTTCACAGTATTAAGATCGCCTCACATTGATAAAAAAAGTAGAGAACAATTTGAAACAAGAACACACAAAAGATTGATTGATATTTTAGAACCAACACCACAAACAGTTGAAGCGCTCATGAAATTAGATCTTGCATCGGGCGTAGATATAGAAATAAAAATATAGAAATATTATGACAATTGGATTAATAGGAAAAAAAATCGGAATGACACGTGAGTTTTTTGAATCTGGAGTTTCAGTTCCAGTCACAGTATTATCTGTAGAAAAAGGTCGAATTTTGGATGTCATTACAAAAGATAAAAGAGGTTATGATGCTATCCAGGTAGGTTTCGGAAAAATTAAAAACTCAAAATTAACTAAACAAATGAAAGGTTTTTTTGCAAAAAAATCAACTGAACCTAAAAAAATTTTAAGAGAATTTAGAGTAAAGAATATAACAGACTTTAAAGAAGGAAATGAAATAGGGTTGGAATTGTTTAAAGATCAAAAATTTGTTGATGTTTCAGCTAAAACGATTGGCAAAGGTTTTGCTGGAGTTATGAAGAGACATAATTTTTCTGGTCTTAGAGCTTCACATGGTGTTTCAGTTTCACATAGATCACATGGGTCTACTGGTCAAAATCAAGACCCCGGTAAAGTATTTAAAGGAAAAAAAATGGCTGGTCATATGGGAGACAAAATGCGAACAATTCAAAATCTTGAAATTATTAAATCCGATTTAGAAAATAATTTGATATTTGTTAAAGGATCGGTTCCCGGATCTAAAAATTCTATTGTATTAATTCAACAAATAGCCAAATCAATCAACCGAACAACTACAATTGATAACTTTAATAAGTATAAAGTTGAAAAATCTAAAAATGAAGAAAAAAAAGATGATAAAAAAAGCATTCAAAAAAAAGGAAAAAAATAAGTTATGAGACATGACGTTATCGATATAGAAGGAAAAAAAACTAAAGACGTGGAATTGTCTGATAAAATATTTTCATTAAAACCAAACAACACAGTTATACAATCAATACTTGAGTACCAAATTAATAATTTCAAATCTCGTACCGCCAAAACTAAACAAAGAAATGAAATAACAGGGTCTACCTCAAAAATATATGCACAGAAAGGAACTGGTGGTGCACGACACTCAAGTAGAAAAGCCCCAATTTTTGTAGGTGGGGGTATAGCTCACGGTCCTAAAGGCAAAGGATATAGATTAAAAAAAATAAATAAAAAAGTTAAAGTGATTGGATTAAAACAACTTTTATCGCAGAAAAAAAACGTTAATTCACTATATATTATGGAAGATTTTACAAAAGAAATTAAAAAAACTAAAATTTTTTATGATTTTTTAGAAAAAAATAAATTAAGAAATTCTCTTTTTATCTCTGATAAAGTTTCAAAGGATAATATAATAAAATCAGCCAGAAACATTCCAAATATAAAAGTAATAAACCAGGATAAAGCTAATGTTTACGATATACTTAAATTCAAAAACCTAATTTTTACAATATCGTCATTTAAATACTTGCAAGAAAGATTAATGAAATGAAAAAATTTACTGCATTAGATACTGTTATATCTCCCAATATTACTGAGAAATCTACATATTTATCAGAGCTTGATAAAGTAGTTTTTAAAGTAAATCAACATGCAAGTAAAAATGCGATAAAGAGAAGTATTGAAAAAATATTTAAAGTAAACGTAATAAAAGTTAATACAATCAATTTAAAAGGAAAAATTAAATTAGTAAAAGGTAGAAAAACAAAAACGCCAGGTTATAAAAAAGCAATAGTAACACTTAAAAAAGGTCAGACTATAGACCTGACCACAGGAATTTAATTTTATGGCTTTAAAAACTTTTAAACCATACACAAAATCTACAAGAGGAACAGTTCTTGTAGACAGAAAAAATTTATGGAAAGGAAAACCAGTAAAAAGGTTAACTCGTGGTAAAACTTCATCAGGAGGAAGAAATAATTTAGGTCGAATAACCTCAAGGCATCGAGGTGACGGACATAAAAACAAATATAGGATAGTTGATTTTTATAGAAAAAAAGATGACATGAATGCAAAAGTTGAAAGAATTGAATATGATCCAAATAGATCTGCTTATTTAGCTCTTATAAAATATGATGATGCAACCATGAACTACATACTAGCTCCTAATAATATTAATGTTGGTGATGAAGTTGTGTCAGGAAAAAATAAAGAAATTAAAATTGGAAACTGCATGCCGCTTAGTGATATACCCGCAGGTACAGAGATTCATAATGTTGAACTACAACCAAGTAGTGGTGGGAAAATAGCTCGTTCAGCAGGATCTTATGCTCAAATTTCTGGTACAGATGAAAATTATTGTATTATCAAAATGTCTTCTGGTGAAGTGCGTAAAATAATTTCAACAGCAAGAGCGACCATAGGAACCGTTTCTAATAAAGACCACCAAAATATTAAAATTGGAAAAGCTGGAAGAAACAGATGGAAGGGTAAAAGACCTCAAACTAGAGGAGTAGCGATGAATCCTGTGGATCACCCACATGGTGGTGGTGAAGGTAAGACCGCTGGAGGTAGACATCCAGTATCTCCATGGGGACAATCTGCTAAAGGTCTAAAAACACGTAATAATAAAGTGACTGATAAATATATAATATCAAGAAGGAAAAAAAGGAATTAATTATGTCAAGATCTGTATGGAAAGGACCATTTGTTGATCCAAGCTTACTAAAAAAAGTTGAAAAAATGAGAACACAAAGCACTCCTATGCCAATAAAAACTTGGTCTAGAAAATCAACAATTATTCCTGAATTCATTGGATTGAGTTTTTTAATATACAATGGAAAAAAATTTATCCCAATCAAGATCTCAGAAGAAATGGTTGGTCATAAGTTGGGTGAATTTTCGCCAACCAGACAATTTCATGGACATACACCGGCAGATAAAAAAGCTGCTCAAAGTGAGCCATCAAAGGGTGCTTCAACCCCTAAAACAGCTGCACCAAAACCTAGCAGCGTAGGAACTACTGATGCAAAAAAATAAAAATATAGTCAAAGCTATTAATAGAAATGTTAGATCAAGTCCTAGAAAAATAAATTTATTATTAAAAAATATTAGAGGAAAAAAAGCTGACGTAGCCATAAGGGATCTTTCATTTGCCAGACAAAGAATTGCTTTTGATATCAAGAAAACAGTACAATCAGCTGTTTCTAATGCCGAAAATAACAATCAGTATGACATTGATAATTTATATGTTAGTGAAGCTTATGTCGGCAAATCTTTAGTATTAAAAAGATTTAGACCTAGAGCCAAAGGAAGAGCAAGCGCTATTAAAAAACCATATAGTCACATAACTATAATTTTAACAGAAAAAAAAATAGCAGATAAGGAGATTCATGGGTCAAAAAGTTAATCCTATAGGAATTAGATTGGGTATTACTAGAACTTGGGATTCTGTATGGTTTGCCAAAAAAAGAGATTACGGATCACTCTTAATAGAAGATTATAAAATAAGAGAATATATTAAAAAAAATATTGTTAATTCTGGTGTTTCTGAAGTGAAAATAGAAAGAACTGCAAAAAAATGTATAGTTACGATACATACGTCAAGACCAGGTTTTGTTATTGGGAAAAAAGGTAGTGACGTAGATAAAATTAAAAAAAATCTATCTAAAATTTCAAGTAGCGAAATTAGTTTAAATATTAAGGAAGTAAAAAAGCCTGAACTTAATGCATATTTAGTTGCTGAAAATATTGCAACCCAGTTAGTAAAAAGAATTGCGTTTAGAAGAGCCATGAAGAGAGCAATCCAGTCCGCACTAAGACTTGGTGCAAGAGGTATTAGAGTAGCTTGTTCCGGTAGGTTAGCTGGTAATGAAATTGCTAGAACTGAATGGCTGAGAGAAGGCAGCGTTCCTTTGCACACTTTTAGAGCAGATGTTGATTATGCTGAAGCTGAAGCTTTAACAACATATGGCATTATAGGAGTTAAAGTTTGGATCTATAAAGGCGAAATACTATCAAAAAATATATTAAAAAATAAAACAGAAATGGAAAAAAAGAATGTTACAACCAACAAGATCAAAGTATAGAAAAGCTCATAAAGGTAGAATTCATGGCCGAGCTGGAAGAGGTCAATTATTGAATTATGGAGCATATGGATTGAAAGCAATGGAACCAGATAGAATTATTGGTAAACAAATTGAAGCAGCTAGAGTCGCGTTAACTAGATACATGAAAAGAACTGGTAAAGTATGGCTGCGAATATTTCCAAATATTCCTGTTTCAAAAAAACCTACTGAAGTCAGAATGGGAAAAGGAAAAGGAGCGCCTGAATATTGGGCTTGTAGAGTAAAACCTGGAAGAATAATATTTGAAGTTGATGGTATTGACGAAGCAACAGCCAGAGTCGCATTGTACAAGGCTTCCGCAAAACTTCCTATTAAAACCAAATTTATAAAAAGATTTTAAAATGAAAAAAAAAGAAGTTAAAAAATTATCCAATGATGAACTAAAAAATAAAGTCTATTCGTTGAAAAAAGATTTATTTAACATGAGATTTAAAAAAGTAAACGGCCAACTAGAAAACACAGCTAAGGTAAAAGAAACAAAGAAAGATGTAGCTAAAATTTTAACAAAGTTAAATATTAAATAAAACATGACTAAAAAAATATTAAGTGGAAAAATTGTAAAAGATAAAAATAATAAAACTGTAGTTGTTTTAGTTAAAAGAAGGTTTATGCATCCATTTTTTAAAAAAGTTTTAACTACATCTAAAAAATATCATGCACATGATGAAAATAATAAATTTAAAATTGGTGACAATGTGAAGATAAAAGAATCAAGACCTTTTTCGAAATTAAAAAAATGGGAGGTCGTAAGCAAATAATGATCCAAGTTCAAACAGAATTAACTGTAGCAGACAACACTGGAGCTAAAAGAGTAGAATGTATAAAAGTTCTTGGTGGCTCAAAACGAAGATATGCCTCTGTCGGTGATAGTATTGTAGTAAGCATTAAAGACGCAATACCAAACGGAAAAGTTAAAAAGGGAACAGTTCATAAAGCCGTCGTGGTTAGAACTAAAAAAGCCATTTATAGAAACGATGGAAGTAATATAAAATTTGATCATAATGCTGTAGTTATAACCGATGAAAAGGGAGAGCCAATGGGAACAAGAATTTTTGGCCCCGTCACAAGAGAATTAAGATTCAAAGGACAAACTAAAATAATTTCATTAGCTCCGGAGGTGTTATAAAAATGATTAAAAAAGGAACACAAGTAAAAATACTTGCTGGTAAGGACAAAGGTAAACAAGGTGAAATAATAGAAATAATTAGAAGTAAAAATATAGCTAAAGTAAAAGGAATAAATATTATAAAAAAACATGTAAAAACTACTAAAGAAAAAAAAGGTGGGATTATATCAAAAGAAAATTTTATTCACTTATCTAATTTAAAAAATATTGATGAAAAAAAGGAAGCTAATAAAAAATGACACCAAGATTAAAAGAGCAATACAATAATATTATAATTGAAAATTTAAAAAAAAAGTTTTCTATGAAAAATAAACTTATGGTTCCTAAAATTATTAAAGTAGTTTTAAATATGGGATTAGGGAAAGACTCTGGAGACAAAAAAATAGTACAAATGTGTATAGATGATATGTCAATGATAAGCGGTCAAAAACCAATTTTAACAATATATAAGAAATCAATTGCGAATTTTAAAACACGTAAAGGATCAGTAGCAGGAGTTAAAGTTACTTTAAGAAATAATAAAATGTACGAATTTCTTGACAGATTGGTAAATATCGCCCTCCCACGAGTTAAAGATTTCCAAGGTTTAAATAATAATGGATTTGATAAATTTGGAAATTATACTTTTGGGATCAAAGAACATATAATTTTTCCTGAAATAAGTTTTGATAAAGTTGATAGTATTAGAGGCATGGATATAACTTTAGTTACTAATGGGAAGGGACCCAATGTTACTTTAGCTTTACTTGAAGAAATGAACTTTCCATTCATTAAACAACAAAAACAAAAGGTAAATTAAAAATGGCAAAAACAAGCGCAATACAAAGAAATTTAAAACGAATTAAATTAGTTAAAAAGTACTCTAAAAAAAGAAAAGAACTAAAAGATATAATAAATAATAAAAAACTACCATTGGATGAAAGGTTTAAAGCTCAACTAAAATTAGCAAAATTACCAAGAAATTCTTCGAAAGTTCGAATTAGAAATAGATGTGAAATAACAGGAAGACCACATGGTGTTTATAGAAAACTTAAAATTTCAAGAATAGCACTCAGAGATTTAGCTTCTAAAGGCAAAATCCCTGGCATGACAAAGTCAAGTTGGTAAAAAAATATGGAGGTATATAAAAATGGCATTTGCTGATCCGATAGGAGATATGATTACAAGAATTAGGAATGCTCAAATGAGAAAATTGAGCTATGTATTAATTCCAAGTTCAAAATTTAGAGCAAAAATTTTAGATGTACTAAAACAAGAAGGTTATATTTTAGATTATACGTCTATTGCTGACAAAAAATATAAAGGAAGTTTTTCTGTTAATTTAAAATATTATAATGGAACCCCGGTCATTAAAGAAATTAAAAGAATATCAAAACCAGGACGTAGAATTTATGCAAAAGCTACAAGTATACCAAGAATTCAAAATGGCTTAGGTTTAGCGATAGTTTCAACGTCAAAAGGTATTATGACAGACATCGATGCAAGAAATAAAAATATTGGAGGAGAAGTAATCTGTAGAGTATTTTAATATATTATGTCTAAACTTGGGAAAAAACCTATATCGATACCAAAGGATACAAAAGTTGTACTTGAAACTGGGAAACTAATCATGACCGGACCAAAAGGTTCAAAAGAACTAAGTATAAATGAGAAAGTATTTTCTACATCCGTGAGTGAAAATAATTTAATTATAAATTTAATTAATAAAAATGATAAAAATAAAGTTCTATGGGGGACAACAAGAAGTATAATTAATAGTGCGGTAATAGGCGTTACTATTGGTCATGAAAAAATCTTAGAACTAGCAGGTGTTGGATTTAGAGCAAATTTAAAAGGAAACGTCCTAAATCTGCAATTAGGATTTAGTCACGATGTCAGTTACGAGTACCCATCTGACGTTAAGATAATTGTTGAAAAGATGATTGTAATTAAAATATCAGGAATTGATAAAGAAATTGTTGGTAAAGTAGCCTCTGAAATAAAAAAGCTTAAACCAGTTGAACCATACAAAGGAAAAGGAATAAAAGAAAGAGGACAGTACGTTATTAGAAAAGAAGGGAAAAAGAAATAAATGCTTAAATCTATCCAAAATAATAAACGCAGCTTAAGAGTAAGAAAAAAGATTAAGAAAGTAAATACGGATAGGTATCGAGTATCCATTCACAGATCTTCAAAAAATATTTTTGCTCAAATAATTGATGATATTAACAGCAAAACGTTAGTTTCGGCTTCTTCATTAAAAGACAAAATTGATGGAAATACAAAAAAAATGGATTCATCTGTGCATGTTGCAACAATTTTAGCAAAAAAAGCAATAGAAAAAAAAATTACAAAAGTTTATTTTGATAGGGGTAGTTATAAATACCATGGTAGAATAAAAATATTTGCTGAAACTTTACGAAAAAATGGATTAACCTTTTAATATAATTTTATGAACAATATGGATCTTAAAGACAAACTGATATCGATAAACAGAATAGCAAAGGTAGTTAAAGGTGGAAGAAGGTTTGCTTTTTCTGCATTGGTTGTAGTAGGAAACCAAAATGGCTCCATGGGTATTGGCCACGGCAAAGCTAAACAGGTTCCTGACGCAATAAAAAAAGCTACCGAGACAGCCAAAAATAGTCTTTTTAAAATTCCGTTAC
>Ga0209403_10005038_pt1 | contig 14002 bp, 10 predicted proteins | sample ArcticOcean_MG_C_8_FD_187440 | JGI IMG/M metagenome (GOLD analysis project Ga0209403, IMG submission 187440) | Marine microbial communities from western Arctic Ocean - ArcticOcean_MG_CB11_86 (SPAdes) (version 2) | ecosystem: Environmental > Aquatic > Marine > Oceanic | place: Arctic Ocean... | reverse complement strand
CTGCAAACGGTAGACCATCAACCCGGGGTTCATCGCCCGCCGTGTCGGTTCCAGCGCCTCGTCCAAATCGGGGTGCGCTTGCTGGAATTCGGCGATCTTTTCGAGCGACGGCGGTTTGGCGGTCAGTACAAAGCGGGCAATCGCCCGATCGGAAATGTTTGAAGTGCTGATGACCGGCTGCTGTGCATCGATCGGGTACTCCTCAACCTGCCCCAACCGGGCATTCACTTTGAGCATGGCAACGTCGATGTCGGTTCCGGCGGCAAACTCCAGCGTGATGCGTCCCACCGAATCGGAACACTCGGACGACATTTTGGTGACGCCCGGAATGCTCTGCAGTTGCGATTCCTGCTCCTGAATGATTTCGCGTTCGACTTCATGCGGGCTGGCGCCGGGCCAGCGGGTGTCGATGCGAAGAACCGAATTCTGCACTTCCGGCGTGAGCTGCTTGGGCATGTTGACGAGGCTGATGCCGCCGAACAGCGCGACCAACAACACGCCGACGGACATCTTCACCGGATTGCGAATGAACGCATCGATTAATTGCATGCCCGCTCCGTTGTGCCGCTGGTTCTGTCGTTGCTTGTTTGCCCGTTACGATTTGGCATGTGTGAGGTTGGAGTCAGTGAAAGCAGATGTCAGAGGTCAATGATCAGAAGCCCCAAAGGACGCCGCCATAATTATTTGCGTTTTGTTTCCTGACCTCTGACTTCAGACGTCTGATTGCTACTCTTTGCCGTCTTACTTTTTTCCGTGGGAATAACCGCCGCCAACGTGACCCTCTGCCCGGATCGCAGTCTTTCATTCCCTCGCACGACGACGTACTGCCCCTGTTTGAGCGGGCCATCGACTTGAATCAAGCCGCCATCAGCCACTCCCAAACTGACGGGCACTTCGCGGACAACCCCCTGTGACTCTGACTTGGAATCGACATCGACCACAAACACCACCGGCTTGGTACCGCCAAGCACGAGCGCATCTTTCGGGACCAACGGCATCTTCCGCCGCGTGCCGGTGGGCAGTACAACCCGTGCCAGCATTCCCGCCTTGAGGACGGGGATTCCGTTTTCGATTCGATTATCGAAACTAATGATGACGGGAAAAGTTCGTGAGCGAATGTCGGCTTTGGGAACAATTTGTGTGATTTTTCCGGGGGGGAACAACTCTTCTGGTAATGCGGGCACATCCAGGCGAATGCTGAGTCCCGTCTTTAACCGAGCGGCCAATTCTCCGACAACGTTGACCTCGACTTCGACTTTGTCGAGCCGCACCACTTCAGCGACGGGGTCGGCCCGGCTGACCCATGCTCCAACCTCCGTATGCTCGGCTGTCACGAAACCGTCGAACGGTGCCCTAATAGTGTGTCTGGCGATGCGTTCCTCGATTAACCGAATCTTCTGATTCTGCAGATTGACGCGTGCTTCCGCCTGTTTGATCTTTTCGATACGCGGACCGGCTTTCACCAAATCGTATGTTGCGGTTACTTCAACCAACGCTTGTTCGGCCTGAATTGAGAGCGCAAGTGCCTGATCCAGATCGGCCTTGGTGGCCGCCTGACCTCGCTTATGCAATGCAAGCGTTCGCTCGTACTTCGACTTCTGGAAATCGCTCGATGCTGCGGCCGCTTTCATGCGTGACTCAGCCTGCAGTTTTTCTTGGGGAAGCGAACCCGCTTTCATTTCCTGCAGTTCCTGCGTGCGCAAGTCGAGTTCCGCTCTCGCGGCGGCCCGTTCAATCTTGAGAGTGTCCGTGCGAAGCTCTGCCAGGGGCGCACCCTGTTTAACGAATTGCCCCCGGTTGACGAGGAACTCAATCACACGGCCATCGACTGCACTGCCGATGACGCTCACCTTGACCGGGTTCAGCGTTCCCACGGCACGTTGGCCGGTGGTCACTTCACGCTCTACGACCGCAGAAACCGCAACCCGCGTTTTGCGATCCTGTGCCGAACCGGCAGACACTGCCGTCACCACAACCAGCAGCGACAACGATATTTGAGAGAGCAAAGCGCTACGCGGCTGGGTCATCGTAAATCGCTCCGTTTGTTGGCGGACGGTATTTGCGTGAAGTCATGCGCTGTGTGCACGATATCGTAACCCGAAGCGTAAGCGAGGTGTCGCTAAAACACGCTACGCCCCTCGCTTACGCTTGGGGTTACTATCAATGCCCGCCGCGCGGCACTGGAGACACGCCAGTAGCACCCGTGCGACACGCGTGAAATCTGATTTGATATAGCACTCGTGCTATCGGATTGCCGCTTCGGGCACGTTGGGTGGAGTGAAGGAAAAGTTGCTGCTCTGGCTGAAGAACTCGATTGGATTTTCGTAAACAATCTTGCGGACCAAGCTCTCGGGATGCCCGCGGCGACGCATTTCGAGGATGAAATCGGGAACGGCCGTCGGCTTCGACGGTCCCCAGTCGCCGGCCGAATTGACCAGCAGTCGTTCCGGGCCGTACATCTCGATAAGATCGACCGCGCGGGCCGGCGTGCACTTGCTTACTGGGTACAACGTCATGCCGGCCCAGTAGCCGTCATCCAGCACGTGGCGCACCGTGTGCTCTTCCACGTGATCGACCAGTACACGGTTGCGCTCCAGCCGGCTGTCGCCGTTGAGCATATCGAGAATCATCCGTGTTCCCTGGAATTTGTCTTCCAGGTGCGGCGTGTGAATCAAAATCTGCTGGCTGTACTCGACCGCAAGATCAACGTGTTCCAGAAAGATCGTCGCTTCGTTTTTCGTGTTTTTATTCAGACCAATTTCGCCGATGCCCAACACGTTCGGGCAGTCGAGAAAATCGGGGATGATCTTGATCACTTCCCGCGAGAGCTGAACGTTCTCGGCTTCTTTGGCGTTGATGCACATCCAGGTGAAGTGTTTCAGCCCGTACATGCCGGCGCGCTTCTGCTCAAATTCGGTCAGCTGGCAGAAGTAATCGCGAAAACTCTCGACGCTACCCCGATCGAAGCCGGCCCAGAATGCCGGTTCGCTCATGCCGACGCAGCCCATTTTCGCCAGCGTTTCGTAATCGTCTGTGGTCCGCGAGACCATATGGATGTGAGGATCGAAGTAATACATGTTTGTGAACGCCTATCTGTGAACAATTTCTTTTGTCGAGCCGATGTTCTTATCGTTTGATCCCACGGGGCGCGGCCTATGGGCTTTGACGATGTGACACCGCCAAATTGAATTTGAGGGTTACACGCCGAATTTGGTGCGCCAGGTGTCCTCGTATTGTCGGGAGAATATTTGCTGAATCTGTTCGGCACGATTGGGATGATCGGAAAGCAACTCTTCTAACGCCTCGCGGTACAGCGCCATTCGCGGATCGCCCTCGACCGAACCGTCGCCACGGTCGATCCGGTCGAACGATGCGGCGACTTCCAGCAACTTGGCACGAATCTCCAGGAATTCGCGATCGAGAACATCGGGGGCGGGCATCGGTTGCGGCATTATCATCGTCTCCTCACATTGCGACATCGCGGTCACTGCGCACTGCCCAACAAACGCAGTTCCTGACCGGACACTTTAAGATAGTGGCGGACTGCCACTCTATTCAGTTTCCTCGCCACTTGGACTGAAATCAAGTCCGGCTGATGCGTTTGATCGTTCGTGGGGCGTTTCGGCTGCGAGGCACGCGTCGATTTCTCCACGCAGACATTGCGGGCAGAGACAGTCGCCGACAGCACCATCGACCGGCATAATGTGTGGCAGTTCGGCACACCAGCAGGACTTTTCGCCCGCCGCCAGGCCACACGTAAACGATTCACCGCAACGGCTGCAACACTTGCTGATGCAGGCAGATTCCGTTTCCTTGTCACTCGTCATCCATGCCTCGCTTCTTTACCAGGCAGATAATCATTGAGGGTCAACGTTTTGATCCCTCGGGCCGCAGCACGAGGGCTTTGGGGCGTGACATCAATTCATTGTGGCTCCAATAACTGGGAACGCGCTTCGGGTCCCCGTGAAACTGGGCGGTACGATCCGCCGGACCCCTTTATCTTAACGACCGTGATGAATTTCAACTTGCCCAAACGTCCGTAAGAGCAGCAAGTTAGGGCATTTCTTACGAAGGGACGATCCGAGCGACTTGACGTTTTGGGCTGGAAAGCCGTAGACTGTCCATTCACCAGAGTAATGCAAATCTGGACTCTGCATCACAATTCTTAATACCGTTCTTAACACAGTTTTCGGGCGCTCACCCAACAATGCAATTGCGAAACGTCGAGATTTTCTGCGACGTTGCGTCCCGGCGAAGCTTCTCCAAAGCCGCCAAGGCGCACAACGTCTCGCAGTCGATGACCAGTCAGATCGTGCACACGCTCGAAGAGCATCTGGGTACGCTGCTCATCGACCGCTCCAAACGACCGCTGGAACTTACAGCGGCGGGGGAATTGTATTACGACGGCTGCCGCAAGCTGCTCGACACCTACCGCCGACTGGAAGACCGGGTGCGGCAGGTTGAGAACAACAAAGTGGCCGGCCGCGTGCGGGTGGCTGCCATCTATTCCGTCGGACTGCTGAAGATGGATGCCTACGTCCGCCGCGCCGAGGAGTTGTATCCCGAAGTTGATCTCCGCGTCGAATACGTGCATCCCGATGAAGTCTACGAACGCGTTCTGTCGGACGAGGCGACATTGGGGTTGGTTTCGTTTCCGCGCGACGGCGGCGAATTCAGCTCCATCAGTTGGCAGGAACAGAAGATGGTGCTGGTGGTGCCTGCCGGTCATCGGTTGGCGGGACGGAAATCGGTTTCATCTGCCGATATTGCTGGTGAAGATTTTGTGGCGTTCACGTCGGAACTCACCGTGCGGAAACAGATCGATCGCTGGCTGAAACAGGCCCATGCGCCGGTCAACGTCGTCCACGAATTCGACAACATCGAGAACATCAAACGGGCGGTGGAAGTCGGCTCGGCCGTCGCCATCCTCCCCGAACCGGCGGTCAAACGCGAAGTCGCGTTGGGCTTGCTCGATAGCGTTCGTGTCAAGGACGTCGATTGGCGTCGACCGTTGGGAATTATCCACCGACGACACAAGACACTTTCGACGGCGGCCAACAAGTTTGTCGAACTGCTGCACGAAGACCCGGCGACATTTCCGAAAAACGGCGCACGGCCGGAATCGACCAACGGCCACAAGCGATCGAAGCGGAAAAAGTCGAGAGTCTAGAGACGAGAGCAAAAGAAGAGACGCGACTCATGAAGTCGCATCAAAGTCATCAAACGGACACGCATACGATGCAACAGAAATCACAGGGCCAACAGACAACAACACCGGCAACCGATGTTCTTCGTTACGATGAACTGCCGAAGGCTCACGGCTTGTACGACCCGGCGAACGAGCACGATAGCTGCGGCGTCGGATTTGTCGCGCATATTAAAGGTGAGCGCAGCCGGCAAATTATCGACGATGCCGACCGTATTCTAAGACATATGGTGCATCGTGGGGCGTGTGGCTGCGAAGAAAACACCGGCGATGGTGCCGGCATGTTAACGGCGCTCCCGCACGAATTTCTGGCGAAAGTTGCGCAGCAGGATCTGGATGTAACGCTGCCCGAACCGGGCGGTTACGGTGTCGGTGTTGTGTTCCTGCCGAACGATAAAGACGAGCGGGCCGTCTGCAAGCAAACCGTTGCCGAGATCATCGCCGAACAGGGTCAAACGCTGCTTGGCTGGAGACCGCTTCCAACAGACGCTGATGCAGCCGACATCGGCCCTTCGGCCCGCGCGGCCGAGCCGGTGATGGAACAACTTTTCGTCTCTGCCGGTAGCGGCCTTGATCAGGACGCGCTGGAACGTCAGCTGTTCGTCATTCGCAAGCAGGCCAGTCATCGCATTCGCACGGGCGACGTCGGCAAGAAACTGAAGCAGTCGCTGCGGTTTTACATCTGCTCGCTATCGACGAAGGTCATTATTTATAAGGGAATGCTCACGCCGCATCAGGTCACTCCCTACTTCCCCGACCTGCAGGATCCCGATTACACCAGCCATCTGGCGATGGTGCATTCGCGGTTTTCAACCAACACCTTTCCCAGTTGGGACCGCGCCCAGCCCAACCGCTTTATGAGCCACAACGGCGAAATCAACACCATGCGGGGCAACACCAACTGGATGTTCGCCCGCCAAGGCGTGATGCAAAGTGACCTGTTCGGCGAGGATCTGGAAAAACTGTTCCCGATCATCGAGCCGGAATGTTCCGACTCGGGCAACTTCGACAACGCGATGGAACTGCTGTACCACGCCGGTCGCAGCCTGCCCGAAGTGGTGATGATGATGATCCCCGAGGCGTGGCAGAATCATCACTCCATGTCGGAAGACAAACTCGCCTTTTACGAATATCACTCGGCCCTCGAAGAGCCGTGGGACGGCCCAGCGTCGATCTCCTTTACCGACGGGCAATGCATTGGTGCGGTTCTCGACCGAAACGGTCTGCGACCCAGCCGTTATTACGTCACACACGACGACAAAGTCGTCATGGCGAGCGAAGTCGGCGTCCTCGACATCGATCCGGCCAACGTCAAAATCAAAGGGCGGTTGCAGCCCGGAAAAATGTTCCTCGTCGATTTCGAGCAGGGCCGCATTATCGACGACGAAGAAGTGAAGCGAGATGTCGCCAGTCGCCGCGACTACAATCAGTGGCTGGAGAATCAGCGACTGCGCATCGACAAACTTCCCAAAGCCGCCTCTCTGCCGCACATGGAGTCGGATGAACTGCTCCGCAAGATGCAGGCGTTTGGCTACTCGGTTGAAACGCTGGCGTTCATGTTGATTCCGCTGATCAATGTGGAAAAGGACCCCATCGGCTCGATGGGCAACGATGCGGCGCTGGCCGTTCTCAGCGATCAGCCCCGCATGCCGTACGACTACTTCCAGCAGCTCTTTGCGCAGGTGACCAACCCGGCGATCGATTCGATCCGCGAAGAAGTCATCATGTCGTTGGAGTGTTACACCGGTCCGGAAGGCAACCTGCTGGACACGACCGAAGAACAATGCCATCGGCTGTTAGTGCCGCATCCCATTCTGACCAACGACGAACTGGCCGCCATCAAGCAGCTTGACCATCGTGGCTGGAAAACGAAGACGATCGACATTACCTACGCGCTCCCGGACGCTCAGGCAGAGAACGGCTCAAACGGTGACAGCGATTCCGAGGTTGCCGTTCACCGTGAGGGCGACGCGTTGCGAAAGGCGTTGAAACGCATCTGTCGCGAAGCGTCGCAGGCCATTGCCGACGGCTACAGCCTCGTCGTCCTTTCCGACCGCAAGCTTGGACCGAATCGCGTGCCGATTAGTACGTTGCTGGCCTGCGGAGCGGTTCACCATCATTTGGTTCGCAACGAAGAGCGAACGCGGATTGGCATCGTGATCGAATCGGGTGAAGCGCGCGAGGTGCATCACCATTGCCTGCTCACCGGTTACGGGGCCGATGCGATCAATCCCTACGTGGCCTTCGAGGCACTCGCCCAGGCTCGTCGCGACGGGATGATCGGCCAGGAGTGGACCGACCAAAAAATCGTCGCATCCTACCGTAAGGGTGTCGCCAAAGGCATGCTGAAGGTGATGGCCAAAATGGGCATCTCCACTCTGCAGAGTTACAAGGGCGCGCAGATTTTCGAGGCGGTCGGATTCAACGGCGAGATTATCGATGAGTGCTTTACCGGCACCGCCAGCCGCATTAAGGGGATTGGTTTCGATGTCGTCGCCGAAGAGGCGGCCCGCCGACACGAGCTCGGCTATCCTCCACGCGAACAAGACCCAGCGACCGCCTTGCCCAACCCCGGCCTATTCCAATGGCGGAAGAGCGGCGAGAAGCACGCCTGGAACCCGCACACCATCGGCAACCTGCAGGCTGCTGCATTTTCGAATGACAAAAAAGCGTACAAACAATTCTCCGACCTTGTGAACGAACAGACGAGCCGCGAATGTCATCTCCGTGGGTTGTTGCGATTTCGAAAGAGCAATTCCACCCCGCTCGACGAAGTTGAGCCGGCCAGTGAAATCGTCAAGCGGTTCTGCACCGGTGCAATGAGTTTCGGCTCGATCTCGGCCGAAGCACACGAATCGCTCGCCATTGCCATGAACCGTCTTGGCGGAAAAAGCAACACCGGCGAAGGGGGAGAACGATACGAACGATTCAAGCCGATGCCCGATGGCGACTCGAAACGTTCGGCCATCAAGCAGGTGGCCTCGGGACGTTTCGGCGTTACCAGTTATTACCTGACCAACGCCGACGAATTGCAGATCAAAATCTCGCAGGGTGCCAAGCCGGGCGAAGGGGGCGAATTGCCCGGTCACAAGGTCGATAAGATCATTGCTGACACACGGCATTCCACGCCGGGTGTCGGTCTCATCAGTCCGCCACCGCATCACGACATCTATTCGATTGAAGACCTTTCCCAGCTGATCTTCGATCTGAAAAACGCCAATCCGTCCGCCCGCATCAGCGTCAAACTGGTTTCGGAAGTCGGAGTTGGCACCATCGCTGCCGGCGTTGCCAAGGGGCATGCCGATAACATTCTGATTGCCGGCACGTCCGGCGGAACCGGTGCTTCACCGCTCACCAGCATCAAGCATGCCGGTCTGCCGTGGGAACTGGGTTTGGCCGAAACCCACCAGACGTTGGTGATGAACGACCTGCGCAGCCGCATCCGATTGCAGACCGACGGGCAACTAAAAACCGGCCGCGATGTTGCGATCGCCACGCTGTTGGGAGCGGAAGAGTACGGTTTCGCCACCGCCCCGCTGATTACGCTCGGCTGCATCATGATGCGTAAATGCCATCTCAATACGTGCCCCGTTGGCATTGCCACGCAAGACCCGGAACTGAGAAAGAAGTTTCACGGGCAGCCGGAAAACGTGGTGAACTACCTGTTCATGGTCGCCGAGGAATGCCGCGAGATTATGGCCCAACTCGGATTCCGTACCATCAACGAAATGGTCGGACGCTGTGAGTTTCTGGAAACCGACGATGCTATTCGACATTGGAAAGCGCAAGGCATCGACCTGTCGAAACTGCTGATGCCAGCGCGTAAACTGCATGCCAACGTCGATGTCTACTGCACCAAATCGCAGAACCACGGTTTGGAAGAAGTGCTGGACAACATGCTGATTGAGAAAGCATGGACCGCCGTCACCGAAGGCACGCCGGTTCGTTTCGATATGAACATCGAAAACATCGACCGCGCGTTCGGCACCATGCTCAGTCATCACGTCTCGAAGAACTGGGGAGACAAAGGGCTGCCGGACGGGACGATTCACATCGATTGTGTCGGCTCGGCCGGTCAAAGTCTGGGCGCGTGGCTGGCACACGGCATCACCATCGAACTCTCCGGCGACGCCAACGACTACGTTGGCAAGGGACTTTCCGGCGGACGGATTGTCATCTCGCCGCCTGCCGAATCGACATTCAAGGCCGAAGAAAACATCATCATCGGCAACGTGGCGCTTTACGGCGCTGTTGAGGGCGAAGCCTATTTCCGCGGCATGGCGGCCGAACGTTTCTGCGTTCGCAACTCCGGCGCACACGCGGTGGTTGAAGGCATCGGCGATCATGGCTGCGAGTACATGACCGGTGGACGGGTCGTCGTTCTCGGCCCCACCGGGCGGAATTTCGCAGCAGGGATGTCCGGAGGCGTCGCTTACATCTTCGACCCCGAAGAGGAATTCCTTCCCAACTGCAATCTGGAGACGGTCGATTTGGACCGGGTCGAAACCGACGAAGATGCCGTCGAATTGCGGCAACTCATCGAATGCCACCACAACGAAACCGGTTCCGAAGTCGCCGCCGGCATACTCGACGATTGGGAAACGACGGTCACCCAATTCGTCAAAGTCATGCCGGTTGACTACAAACGTGCTTTGCGAGAGATGGCCGAAGAAGAAGCGGAAAAAGAACAAGGCGTCGCAGAGCCAATTGCAACAGCCGGCGGACAAGATTGAGTTGAAAATGACGAATGTTGAATGTTGAATGTCGAAAGAATGACGAAGCAAGAATGGCTCGCTAAGATTTAGGACTTCGTCATTGATTCTTCATTTGGATTTCGACATTCCAATAGACCACATTGAATTCTATTCGCACCGAAATATCTAAGAGCAGCGATCATGGGTAAACCGACCGGCTTTAAAGAATATGTAAGGCAGATGCCGACCGATCGCGATCCGCTTTTGCGGATTCTCGATTGGAATGAATTTCACGAGCACATGCCCGAGGACGAGTTGCGTTCTCAAGGCGCGCGGTGCATGGATTGCGGCGTTCCATTCTGCCACACGGGCGAGTTGATGGCCGGAATGGCGGCCGGCTGCCCGGTGAATAATCTCATTCCCGAGTGGAACGACCTGGTCTACAACGGACATTGGCGAGAAGCGCTTGACCGGTTACACAAGACCAACAACTTCCCCGAATTCACCGGCCGCGTTTGCCCCGCGCCGTGCGAAGGGTCGTGTTGTTTGGGGGTGATTGAACCGCCAGTCACGATCAAGAATATTGAATGCAACATTATCGACCGCGGTTTTGAAGAAGGCTGGGTCGTCGCGGAGCAACCGAATACGCGCACCGGAAAAACTATTGCCGTCGTCGGTTCCGGTCCTGCCGGACTGGCCGCTGCCGCGCAGCTCAATTCTGCTGGACACACCGTCACCATCTTCGAGCGAGCCGACCGCATTGGCGGGCTGCTGATGTACGGCATCCCCAATATGAAACTCGACAAGAGCATCGTCCAGCGTCGGATCGACCTGATGTCCGAAGCGGGCGTCGAATTCGTCACCAGTACGGCGATTGGAAAAGACGTATCGGGCCAACAACTGCTCGACGATTTCGATGCCGTTGTGCTTTGCACCGGCGCAACGCGTCCGCGCGATTTGCCCATTCCCGGTCGCGACTTGCACGGCATTGAATTCGCAATGAATTTCCTGCACGCCAACACCAAAAGCCTGCTCGATTCCGATCTGGAAGACGACAATTACATCAGCGCGAAAGACAAACGCGTCATCGTAATTGGCGGCGGCGATACGGGGACCGACTGCCTTGGCACGTCGCTAAGGCATGGCTGCAAAAGCCTCGTCAACTTTGAAATCGTTCCCGAACCACCGGCCGAGCGCACTGCGAACAACCCCTGGCCGCAGTGGCCGCGTATCTTCCGTATCGACTACGGACACGCCGAAGCGGCTGCCAAATTCGGCGACGATCCTCGCGAATTCTGTATTTCGACCAGCGAGTTCATCGGCGATGAAAACGGGCACGTCAGAGGATTGCAGACCGTCGAGGTTGACTGGTCGAAACCGGTCGATGGCGGCCCTCCGTTCAGCATCGTTCCCGGCAGCGAACGCGAGTTCGAGGCCGATCTGGTTCTGCTGGCAATGGGTTTTCTTGGTCCCGAATCGACCGTGGCGGAGCAATTGGGAGTCGAACTCGATCCCCGCTCGAACTACAAAGCCGAATACGGTCGCTACGAAACCAACGTCGAAGGAATCTTCGCCGCCGGCGATTGTCGTCGCGGTCAAAGCCTCGTCGTTTGGGCGATTAACGAAGGTCGCGAAGCCGCCCGCGAATGCGATCGTTGGCTGATGGGTTCGACACAGTTGCCATAAACCCGGTATGACTGTCCTTCGCATTGGCCGATTGGTCAGATGCTGATCGCCGACTAATTGGCAGCGGAAGCGGGATCGGCGGCGGGCAATTCCAGAAAGTTCTTTAGAAGACGAACACCGTCAATCGTCAGAAAACTCTCCGGATGGAACTGCACGGCATGTAGTGGAAACTGCCGATGACGCAGCCCCATCACTTCGCGCGGATGATCGTCATCGTCGGTCCAGGCACACAGTTCCAAATCATCCGAAAGCGAATCTTCCGGCACAATCAGGCTGTGATAACGCGTGGCCTCGAACGGGTTCGGCAGACCGGCAAACAGTCCCCGTTCATCGTGGTGAATCAACGAGACTTTCCCGTGCATCAAACGGTCGGCTCGAACCACCTCGGCCTCAAACACTTCAGCAATGCACTGATGCCCCAGACAGACGCCGAGTAGTGGAAGTCGCGGACCAAAGTGGGCGGCAACTTCTTTCGAGATGCCCGCTTCCAGCGGCGTGCACGGACCCGGTGAAATGATAATCCGCTCGGGCGAAAGCGCCTCGATTTCGGCGACCGTAATCTGATCGTTGCGCGCCACGTGAATATCTAACCGAGGGTCGATTTCCCCCAGTCGCTGCACGAGGTTGTACGTGAAGGAATCGTAATTATCGAGAACAAAGATCATGCCGTTGGATTCTGGGAAACAGGCCGGTGGGATGAATTGGGATCTTCATGCTAGCAGGGGACAGCAAGGGGGAACAGTCCGTTTCAAATCGCGATTCGGCCGAATCCCATGCTTGCGCTGCGGGCTGGTTGCGACAGTTGTTTGACGAGCCGGTACTTCGTAGGCTGATGTCTCACGCTTACCGCATCAAAAGGAAACAGTCTCGCATGAATCGAATTGCTCTCGTAACCGGTGCCGGTAGTGGCATTGGCAGATCTTCAGCGCTTGCGCTGCTGCGCGATGGGTTTACGGTCGTTCTTGCCGGTCGGCGGCGCGAAGCGCTGGAAGAGACGGCTCAACTGGGAACCGATGCGGGCGGTGAAACTCTCGTTGTGCCAACCAATGTCGGCGATGCCGCATCGATTGCGCAGCTCTTCGAGCAAGTCGATAAAACTTACGGGCGCCTCGATGTGCTCTTTAACAACGCGGGAATCAACGTGGCGGCTAAGCCGCTGGAAGAGTTGACCGTCGAGGAATGGCAGTCGGTTGTGGACACGAATCTGACGGGCGTCTTCCTCTGCACGCAGGAAGCCTTTCGGCTGATGAAAAAACAGGACCCAATGGGCGGGCGAATCATCAACAACGGATCGATCTCCGCCCAGACCCCGCGTCCCAACTCCGCCCCCTACACGGCGACCAAGCACGCGATTACCGGCCTGACAAAATCAACGTCGCTCGACGGCCGCAAGTACAACATCGCCTGCGGACAAATCGACATCGGCAACGCGCTGACCAAGCTGTCGGCGAAAATGCAGAAAGGCGTACTGCAAGCCGACGGCTCGACGAACACCGAAGACATGATGGACGTCGAAGACATCGCCCGCAGCGTGGCATTCATGGCCAGCCTGCCGCTGGAAGCCAACGTGCTGACCATGACGGTAATGGCCACCAAGATGCCGTTGGTCGGCCGTGGGTAAGGAACAGCGAGTCCGCTCATCATACGGCAGCAACCGATGATGATCCGTCTGCTGCATCAACGGCAAGACCCGCGGTCACTGCCGTTACAAACTGGTAGAATGACCGACACGGAAATCCATTTGCATCTCACCCGGTTCGCAAGCGGAAAGGGAGTTGTAGGTTCATGATGCAGTGTCCGCAGTGCCAACAGGAGCTCACCCAAGTCGGCAATTTCTGGATCTGCTCGGAGAATGGGCCGGTCGAGATTCCGCTGCAGGATGCTTCCAATGCCGAAACCAGGCAAAAACTGGTTGCCGCTGCGCCGCTGAATATCTTCCTCAGCTACGGACACGATCAGCACGCCGTACGCTGGTCTTCAGATTAGGGCGTAGCGAGTGGCTAACCGGTAGCTGAAGTACGGTGTTCAGGTTACTGCATCTTCCGACGGGCTTGATTCTGCGAAAAGCCGATGAGCACTTGGGGCGCGTGCGGATTCCGCGAAAAGCGTCGTTAAACGGCGTGTCCGCGTATTGACGAGCTTCGCGAACAGAATCGGGGCGAAACACGTGTGACCGGCCTGCGATCAGGTTTCGGCGATGCGGGATCTGACTCCCATCTGGCTACGTCTACACGAATAGCGTGGTTTGATGAGAGTCTCGACAATCCAATCCTTTTCCGGTGAGTCCTTGAGACGCGGGCGGAAGACGAGAACACGGGTCAACCCCACAGCACAAAGTGTAGTTCAGGCAATCTCAGGGCTTCGTTCTCCACGTGAGGATGTGGTCACGATGCGGTCGGTAATCCAGACACCTATT
>Ga0209403_10005036_pt1 | contig 14006 bp, 16 predicted proteins | sample ArcticOcean_MG_C_8_FD_187440 | JGI IMG/M metagenome (GOLD analysis project Ga0209403, IMG submission 187440) | Marine microbial communities from western Arctic Ocean - ArcticOcean_MG_CB11_86 (SPAdes) (version 2) | ecosystem: Environmental > Aquatic > Marine > Oceanic | place: Arctic Ocean... | reverse complement strand
CGAATTTGTCCTGATTTGGCCGCCACCGGATCACTTCCCCATCTGTTCGGCCAGAACTTTCGCCGGAACCGATCGCACTTGGCCGGATTGCAAGTTGCCCAGTTGAAAGGGCCCAAAGGCGGTACGGATCAGGCGATTGGCTTTCAACCCGATGTGCTCTAACACCCGGCGGACCTCGCGGTTCTTACCCTCTGATAACGTCACCCGCAGCCATGCATTGGCCCCGGTCCTGCGCTCCAATTCTGCTTCGATGGGCCGGTACCGAACCCCATCCACGGTGACGCCGCGGGACAGAGATTTCAGCTTGGCTTCATCCACCGAGCCATAGGCCCGAACCCGGTAGCGCCGACGCCAGGCGGTCTTGGGGGATTCCAATTTGCGGGCGATGGCGCCGCTGGTGGTGAGCAACAACAGGCCTTCTGAATCCATATCCAGGCGCCCCACCGATACCACCCGGGGCAAGAATTTGGGCAGGGCGGCGAACACCGTGGGCCGGCCTTGGGGGTCGGAATTGGTGGTCAGCAGACCGGCGGGCTTGTGGTACAGCCACATGCGCACAGGTGCGGCATCCCGAATGGGTTTTCCGTCCACTGTGACCACATTGCCGTCGTCCACGGTCATTGCCGGGCTGTCCAGGGTGTGGCCATCCACGGCGACGCGCCCGGCGGTGATCCATCGCTCAGCTTCTCGCCGGGAACATAAGCCCGCCCCAGCGATGCGTTTGGCGATGCGCTCACCTTTTGGTTCAGAGTTCGCGTCGGTCACCACTAATCCCCAATGAATGCAGACACGTCACTTGACCGACAGGGGTGCGCACGCCAGCTTGATCCCATGGCGACCAACCCCAATCCGTTCATGCAGCGCGCCTTGTCCGAGGCCCGAGCCGCCGCCGATCGTGGCGAGGTGCCCGTGGGCGCGGTGTTGGTGGACCCTGCAACAGGCACACCAATCGCCACCGACGGCAACCGGGTATTGGCTGGGCGCGACCCCACGGCCCATGCGGAAATGCTGGTGTTGCGGGCGGCGGCTTCTGAGATTGGCTCCGAGCGTTTGGCGGGCTTGGACCTTTATGTGACGTTGGAGCCGTGCCCTATGTGCGCCGCGGCCATTGCCTTGGCGCGGATTCGCAAATTGGTTTACGGGGCGGAAGACCCTAAAAGCGGTGGCGTCGATCATGGTCCGCGCATTTTCTCCCAGCCTACCTGTCATCACCGTCCCGAAGTCATTGGTGGCGTCGCTGCTTCTGAATCTGCGGAACTTCTACAGCAATTCTTTGGTGCTCGCCGGGGTTCAGAATCGGCTGCGGGCTGAAAATTTTAAGTTTGCCGGTCTACGGCCCGCCAGCCAATATCGCTGCGGTAAAAACCTTCCGGCCAATCAATCTTTTCGATGGCCCCATAGGCCAACCTTTGTGCCTCGGCAACGCTGGCGCCAGTGGCGGTCACCCCCAACACGCGGCCACCGACGGCCTGAACGTTACCGGCGGCCAAGGCAGTGCCTGCATGAAAAATGGTGACGCCTGGGTCTTTCTGGGCAGCGTCTAGCCCGCCGATGACCGACCCTTTTTCGTGGGAACCAGGATACCCCTTGGTCGCCATGACCACACAGAGGGCGGCGGCGTCACGCCATTGGGGGCTGACTTGGTCTAAGGTGCCGTCCCGCGCCGCTTTCAGCAACGGCAACACATCGCTGGCCAGCCGCGCCATCAAAACCTGGCATTCCGGGTCACCAAATCGGACGTTGTATTCCAGCAGCTTGGGGCCGTCTGATGTAATCATCAGCCCGGCGAATAGAACGCCTTTGAACGGTGCGCCTTCCACCGCCATGGCGGTCACGGTTGGGCCGATGATGGTGTCAAAGATTTCGGCCTCTAAAGCGTCTGTCATGACGGGGGCCGGGGAATAGGCCCCCATGCCGCCGGTGTTGGGCCCGGTATCGCCGTCGCTCACACATTTGTGGTCCTGGGCCGACGCCAGGGGCAACACGTGCTCGCCGTCCACCAGGGCAAAGACGCTCAATTCCTCTCCGTCCATGAAATCTTCGATCAGAACGCTGGTTCCGGCGTCCGGGAACCCGCCGTCCAAAATGAATTGCACTGCTCCGGTCGCCTCGGCCGAGGTTTGGCAAATGGCGACACCTTTGCCCGCTGCCAACCCATCAGCTTTGACTACGATTGGCAACGGATGACCGTCCAAAAAGGCTTCTGCTTCCGCCATCGTGCCTGCCCGTACATAGCCCACCGAGGGAATGCCGTGGCGGGCGCACAAATCCCGCGTGAAGCCTTTGGATGCCTCTAACACCGCCGCCTTGGCCGACGGGCCAAAGGCTGGAATCCCGGCTTCTTCCAGAGCATCCACCATGCCTGCCACCAGGGGCGCTTCGGGCCCCACCACCACAAAGCCGATGTGCCGCGTCCGGCATAAATCGATCACTGCCAAGGCATCATCGGCGGAAACATCGACACATTCGGCCACGTCGGCGATACCGCCATTGCCCGGCGCGCACAGCAATTCGTCCACATCCCCTGACTTTGCCAGGGCCCAACACAGGGCGTGTTCGCGCCCGCCGCTGCCCAATACCAAAACTTTCATACCCACTTCCGCGCCGGTTTCGAGATGGCCTCGCGACTTGTATCATAGGCCCATGATCAACACTGGATCTGTCACCAACTTGCAGGAATATTCCGTCTCGGAATTGGCCTTTGCCATCAAGCGGTCCATCGAGGACGGCTTTGGCCGGGTGCGCCTGCGCGGCGAAATATCGGGGCTCAGCCGCCCCCGCAGCGGCCATCTGTACATGGATTTAAAGGACACAGACGCGGTCCTGGCTGGGGTGTGCTGGAGGGGCGTCGTCGAGCGCCTGGGCATTGTCCCGGAAGAGGGCATGGAGGTGATCGTCACCGGCAAGATCACCGCGTACCCCAAAGGATCCAAATACCAAATCGTCATCGAGGCCATGGAAATGGCCGGTGAAGGCGCTTTGCTGAAGCTGCTGGAAGACCGCAAACGCAAGTTGGGGGCCGAAGGCCTGTTCGACGAAGATCGCAAAGTAGAACTGCCGTATTTGCCGGAAGTCATCGGCGTGGTGACGTCGCCGTCCGGTGCCGTGATCCGCGATATTCTGCACCGATTAGCGGACCGCTTTCCCCGCCACGTGTTGCTGTGGCCTGTTCGGGTCCAGGGGGAAGGGGCGGCAGAAGAAATCATTGCCGCCATTCAAGGCTTCAACGGTTTGGGTGGGGGCAATGCAGTTCCCCGGCCTGACGTGTTGATTGTCGCCCGGGGCGGTGGCAGCGTCGAAGATCTGGGGGCGTTCAACGAGGAAATTGTCGTGCGCGCTGTGGCATCAAGTGACATCCCGCTAATTTCTGCCATCGGCCATGAACCCGATTTCACTCTGATCGATTTTGCTGCCGACCTACGGGCACCGACCCCCACGGCTGCGGCGGAATTCGCGGTGCCAATGCGGGCCGAATTGATCGTCGGGATTGCGACGCTGGGGGCGCGGCTGTTCAGCGGCACGTCACGGGCACTGGACCGTCGCCGCAGTGCTGTGGAGGGGTTGGCCCGGGGTCTGCGCGGCCCACGGGAGGCATTGGAGTTGGCCACCCAGCGCCTGGACCATGGCTCGGAACGCTTGTTCCGTGCCCATGCGGCTGCCGTGACGGCGGGCGCCCAACGGCTGGAAAGTTCGGGCCGACGCTTGCGCCCCGATATGTTACGCCGAGGATTGGACGACGGGCGGCAGCGCTTGACCGATACCTCCGTCCGCCTAACCCGTGTTGTCCACCGGGCCTTGGCGGACAACACTAGCCGTCTTGGGAATTTGGCCCCACGCCTGGAAAGCGTTAGCCACCATGGGGTTTTGGCCAGGGGTTACGCCGTGGTGCGTGGCCAAGACGGGGCCCCGATGACCTCGGCCACAGGGGCGGTCACGGGAATGGGGCTAGACATTGAATTGCGCGACGGCCACATATCCACTGTAGTGACGGACGGGGCCAAGCCATCGGCACCTAAAATTCCAAAGGCAAAGACTGCGCCGAAGCCAAAAACGCCGGGGACCGCTGACCCCCAAGGATCGCTGTTATGAAAGATACCGTATCAAACCGACCGCTGGGGCCCGAAGCCGTGCTGAAATACGGCACCCCTGAATTCGAGGTCATCTCGCCCGGCGCCTATGTGACTTGCGCTATCACCGGCAAGATCATTCCGGTGGAGCAGCTGAAATATTGGAGCGTTGAGATCCAAGAGCCCTATGTAGACGCGGCAGCGGCAAATCAGCGGCTGATCGAGGCTCGGGCCAAAGCTGCGGACAACTCCTGACCGCTCGGAATTTCCTGGCCCAAGCGCTGGGCCTGGCCCTGATCCTGGCGGCCCACACCGCCGCCGCTCAAGACATCCAGCTAGACGGCAACGCGATCCAAGGCGGCATGATGATTGGCCATGCACCCGGGGCTGTGTCTGCCAGCATCGATGGGATCGTTTCTCAAGTTTCGGCTGACGGCCTATTCGTCATCGGCTTTCCAACCGAAGCCCCAGACCGCGCCATCCTGGAGGTCCAGTTCGCCGATGGCCGAATCGAAACCCGGGTGTTGGAAATCGCCCAGCGCACCTATGCCGTGGAACGCATCGATGGGCTGCCGGCGGCCCAGGTAACCCCGCCCCAAGAGGTGTTGGATCGCATCGCACGGGAAAATGCCGCCATCGGTGCTGTGCGTGCGCTTGATACCCCCGTACCATGGTTTGTCGGGGGCTTTCAGTGGCCGGCCACCGGGCGCATCTCAGGGGTCTATGGCAGCCGCAGAATTCTGAACGGCCAACCGCGCCAGCCCCATTATGGGCTCGATGTGGCGGCCCCCACCGGCACGCCTGTGGTGGCGCCCGCACCCGGCACCATCGCCATGGCCGAGGCCGATCTGTATTACACCGGCGGCACCGTCATGATCGACCATGGGTTCGGGGTGACTTCCGTGCTGTCCCACCTGTCAGCGGTATTGGTGACTATTCGCGATCACGTCTCGCCCGGCGATGTTGTTGGCTTGGTGGGAGCCACGGGTCGTGTCACCGGTGCGCACCTGGATTGGCGGGTGAATTGGTTCACTGTGCGTCTGGACCCAGCGTTGCTTGTGCCGCCCATGCCCTAATGGAGGGTTTAGTCCGGCCAGCGGCTGTGCACCCACAACCATTGCTCCGGGCGCTCAGTGATCCACCCCTCGATGATCTCGTTGACCTCGGCCATGGTTTCCGCCACGTCGTTGGCTTCCTTACCCGATGAGGCGGGGACCATAGGCGGGTAAAAAGTCAGGCGGAACCGCGCGCCATCCAAGCGCTCACACCGGCACGGCACAATCGGCACACCTGCGCGGATTGCGAACCGCGCCAAGGCCGGAGCAGTCATGGCGTCGCGGCCAAAAAATGGCACCGCGATACCGTCGTTCATTTTCTGATCCACCAGCATGGTGAAATGGCGACCCTCGGACAGGCCAGCAATCATGGCCCGGGCCCCTTGCATGCCTTTGCCAACAAACCCGCCGGATTTGGCCCGGGCGTTTTGCACCATGCGGTCGACGATGGGGTTGTTCAAAGGCCGGTATACGTTCGCCGAATCCGGAATGATCTGGCAGACCCCCAAAGCCACCACGTCCCACGATCCCAGATGGGCGGAAAAAACGATGCCACCCCTACCGTCGTCGCGCAGGGCCTCCAGATGTTGCCGCCCCACGACCTCAATGCGGGCCTGGGGGTCGGAGACATCGAAGGCGTCAAGGCAGGCGATTTCGGCGGCATAGCGGCCCAAATTATCCCACATGGCGCGCACGGTTTTGTCCACCTGGCCACTGGTCATTTCCGGGAACGCCGCCCGCAAATTTCGCCGAGCGCGATTTGTTACCCGCAACATGGGGCCGATGGTGCGGGCGATGGCGGCTCCGGTGTCCGAAGCCCGGTCCACGCCCATCCATTGGAACACGGTCAGTAAAATGCCCACCAAGAATGCTTCCAGAGGATTGCCGATCACCCGCTGCACCCAGCCCCGGGAGCCGGTGGGAGCGATTTGATCCTGGGTGTTTTCGGTCATGACTTCATGACTGGCGCCAACACGGCGTCCAGGGCTGCGGGATCGGCGAACTGCATATCGACTTCCAACACCTCAAGGCCCTCGGCAATCCGGCTGGGAATACGGGCCAGGTCCTTCGCTGTTGTGACGAGCCGGGCACCGGTGGTCAGAGCGTCGGCGCGTAAGCGTTCCAGTTCTCCATCCGTATAGGGGTGATGGTCGGGGAAGCCATGGGTGCGTACCACCGTGCAACCCAGTTCGCCCAGGGTTTGAAAGAATTTTTCCGGTCTGCCGATGCCGCAAAAGCCGATAACTCTGGCGCCGCCAAGGCGATCGGTTGACTCTTGGGTTGGTTCCAGATGTGCATTCAAAACCGGCAAGCCCCCGGTATCAGCTGAAATAGTGCTGGCCATTTGATCGTCCACCATTACCACGGCATGGGCCCGGGCCAAGCCGATAGCCGGGCTTTCCCGCAATGGTCCGGCGGGCAGCAAGCGGCCGTTGCCGTGACCAAAGCCTGCGTCGATGACGATGATTGAGACATCCTTTTCCAGCCCCGGGTTTTGAAATCCGTCGTCCATGATAAGCACAGCCGCCCCGTCTTTTATGGCGGCTTGGGCACTGATCCGGCGGTCCCTTGAAACCCATGTAGGGGCCGCTTTGGCCAACAACAATGGCTCGTCCCCCACTTCCAGTGCGGTTTGCTGAACCGGGTCTACCCGCACCAAGCCTTTCAGGTGGCCATGGTACCCGCGGGTCAGAAAATGTGGGGTGTGGCCCAGATCAGACAGGCGCTTGGCGATGGCCAACGCCGTGGGCGTTTTGCCCGCACCGCCCACAACCAGATTGCCAACGCATACTACTGGGACAGCGACGTGCATCGGCTTGGCCATGGCCCATCGGGCCCGGGCGGCGGTGGCAAAGGCCCATGACAACGGCACAAGGGCATTGGATCGATAGCTAGGCCGTTGCCAAAAGGATGGGGCGCGCGTGCTTCCACGAACGCCGCCCCACCAAGCCCGCCATTCGTTCACGCGTTCTGGCTGGGCAGCGCTGGTTCGGGTTTCGTTGGAAGGTGGCCGGTCAGACGATCGGCAAGGTCCGTGACCGCAGTAATGGCGGCTTCGATCTTTGCCAGCGCTGCGGCGCAGGCGTCGTCGTCCGCGTCCCGGGGCACAGTGATCGGTTCCCCCCACACGAACACGCCGCGCGAAAACGGCAATGGCACCTGGAATTTATCCCAGCTGGCCATGATTTTGCGCCGGGTAACGCTGACCGCCATGGGGATCACCGGGACCCCCGCCAGCCGCGCCGCAGTCACCACACCAGCCCGGGCCCGCATATGGGGGCCGCGCGGGCCGTCCGGCGCCAAACAAATGCTGTCTCCGTCCTTCAGTGTTTTGACCATGGCCCGCAACACCCCGGCACCGTCATCGGAGGACGATCCGCGCAATGCGCCGATGCCAAATCGGTCCATGGTTTGGGCCAGAAGGTCACCGTCCCGGTGGCGGGAAATGATGGTCTTGATGGGTATGCCCCGGCGCCATCCGTAAAACAACATCATCAGGCGACCGTGCCAAAAGCTTAAGATAAATGGTTGGCCCTTGTCCCACATTTGCGCTGGGAATTCCTCGCCGGTGACTTCCCATCGGGTAGTGACGTGGACCAACACCATGTACCAAGCGGCAAACCGCGCCGCCATGTACCGGATAAACCCAACTCTTACGATTTGTCTTGCTGCTCGTTTCATCCGCTCGTTACCAAATTTGCGGGGGCTGGACCATTTCGGCCCCCCTGATCATGCTGGGCAGAATACAGCGATTCATACAATCCCCCCCGCACCAACAATTCAGCATGGGTGCCGCTTTCGGCGATACGGCCCTGATCCATGGCATGGATTATATCCGCCCCAGCCACGGTTGAAAGCCTGTGCGCTACCACCAAGGTCGTACGGTCCTTCATTAATCGGGCCAATGCCACCTGTACTTGGCGCTCGGATTCAGTGTCCAAGGCCGAAGTTGCCTCATCCAATAGCAGAATTGGCGCGTCTTTCAACATCGCTCTGGCAATGGCGATTCTCTGCCGTTGGCCGCCGGATAACAGGGCGCCACCTTCGCCAACCAATGTGTCGTAGCCATCGGGCATAGCGGTGACAAAATCGTGGGCCGCTGCGGCTTTCGCGCAGGCGATGATTTCGTCGTCGCTGGCACCGGCCCTGCCGTATTCAATGTTGTCCCGCACCGATCCACTGAACAAGGCCGCTTCTTGGCTCACCAGGGCGATGGCACCGCGCAAGGACTCCAACGTCGCATCGCGCACGTCCATGCCATCCACGAAAATCCGCCCCTCTGTGACGTCATAAAACCGAGGGATCAGATTCAGCAGCGATGTTTTGCCACCCCCTGACGGTCCCACCAGGGCCACCGTGCGTCCCGCGGCCAAAGACATTGACACCTCCGACAATCCCACCCGACCATCGCCGTATTGGAAAGTGACATTTTCGAATTCCACCGTTCCGTCGGTGACCACCAATTGTTTGGCGTCCGGACGGTCGGCAATTTCCGGCGAGGCATCCATCAAGGCGAAAATGCGCTGGGCCGCCGCCAAGCCTTCCTGCAACACCGCGTTCAAATTGGCGATGCTCTTCATGGGTTGATAGGCAAACAGCAGCGCCGTGATGAACGAGAACAAATCACCGGGAGTCATGGCTCCGTCGATGACTTGGGAGCCGCCGTAAAAAATGATCACGGCCACGGCAACACCGCCCAAAGCCTCCATCACCGGCGCGTTCGATGCCCGGATGAAAACCATGTGGTTCCACGATTTCAGGCGCGCGTTGATGGCGGCCTTGGCGCGATCGGTCTCGAACTCTTCCCGGCCATAGGCCTTGATTTGCCGGGCTCCCAAAAATGTCTCGGACAATATGGAGGCCAAGGATCCGGTGCGTTCTTGCATGGTGCGCGACGCAACCCGCATGCGTGCGCCCAGCAACCGCACCGGCACAATGGCGATGGGGAAGATTGCGACCACCACCAAGGTCATTTCCCAACTGCGATAAACCATCAAGCCGATCAGGAAAACCAACATCAGAACGTCTTTGGAAATGCCGGTAATCGCCCGGGCCACGGCGATGCGCAACAAATTGGCGTCTTCCAAAAAGTTGGATACCAATTTGCCTGACGCCTCGTTATGGAAATAAGCCAAGTCCGCGCGCATCTGGTGGGCGAACAATCTGGATTGCATTTCGGCGACAATCCGTTGGCCGGTGGCTCCCATCAAATAGGTCTGGGTGAACGACGAAAATCCGATCAGCACTGCTACACCAAATACCGCGAACGGCACCACGATCAACATGGAGCGGTCCTTGTTCAGCAAGATGTCGTCCAACAAGGGCTGCATCAGCCAGGCATAAGCAGCGGTGGCTCCGGCCACCAACACCATGGCCACGGCGGCCACCAACAAGGTGCCCACATGGCCGGCCAAGTATTCCTGCACCAGCCGACGCACCAAGCCCATTGTTGGCAGATCGGTAATTTTCTCTGATTCTCGCTCGGAAATTGGGGTCATTTGGGGGTGAATCTTAGCACGGAGCCCCGGAATTGCGCCATATGCAGCGCTAATCAGCGCAGGGGTACTCTTCCGCCAATGTAGCCAGCAGGGCCGCCGTGCGCAAAAGATCCTTGCCGTCGGGGTTTCGATCCGCCCAATCGACGAAGGCAAGCCGCAGCGCCTCGGTGGTTGGCCACCGTTCGGGGAAGCAAAATTTTTGGTGCTCCATGGCCTGAAACCCCTCCACCGCGCCGCGCAGCCACCAATCGCAGGTCTCGCGCAGGGGGTCATAGAAATCTTGGGAACATGCTCTGATCATTGTGTCTGCCGTCGCCCCCCTGTTGGCTTGCTGTGCGGATGCGGGAACGGCCAGCACCAGGGCTGCCAATACCGCCGGCCCAATGATTTGACTTCGTTTTAATCCGTGCAGGGGAATGCCTCCTTCACCGCCGCTAACAATGCCGCTGTGCGCGGCATTTCAAGCCGGTCATTGTCGGCTTCTGCCCAGGCTACATAGATTTCTCGCAAATCCTCTTCACCTGGCCACTTTTGCTCAAAGCAAAACTGCCTGCCTTCAGGGGCCACAAGGGCCGCCGCCTGGTGGCCTTCGAAGGCGCCACGTAGCCACCAAATGCAGTTGGCCGGAGCTGGGCTGTAAAAATCTTCGGCGCAGGCGCCCACCATCAGCTTGGCTTTTTCCTTGCTGTTCGCTTCCTGCGCCCAGGAAGGGCGGCCAAGAAGGCGAATGTCAGGGCAAGCCCAGCCGCTATTCCCAATATCTTCTGCATGATTTGCGGTCCTAGCCAGGGATGCGATTTCGATCCATCAAGCGTACCATGGGATCGGGGATCAAAGGCACAAAGTCGGAGCCAATCATGGGCACCAGCGATGGCGCGTTGGAACACATCTTGGATTTGTTGGGGCCCGTGGAACCCGAGGCCAAACGCATGTTTGGCGGTTTGGGCATTTTTCGCAGGGGCCTGATGTTTGCCCTGATGGATGACAATACCCTGTACATGAAGGTCTATGACCTGAACCGCGCGGATTACGAAGCCAAAGGTTCAGGCCCGTTTGTCGTGGTCATGCGCGGCAAGGAAACTTCTATAGGCTATCGCGAAATTCCTTCCAATGTCGTGGAAGATCCCGATCGCCTGATCAAATGGGCCAACAAAGCCATCGATGTGGCGCTCCGTGCCGACGCTGCGAAGCCAGTGTCCAAGAGAAAGATCAAGCCGCCAGCCTCGAGATAATTTCCCGGTGCAGCACAGGCGCGGCGACGACGACGCCGGGGTGGCGGATGTCGTGGGCGTTGTATGAAAATTCTGAACCCGATTGGTTGGTGACGAGGCACCCGGCTTCGCGGCAAATGATATCGGCGGCGGCAATGTCCCAATCGCTTTTGGGCTCCATGGAAATAGTGGCATCGAACCGGCCAGTGGCAATCAGCACCATGCGATAGGCGATGGAATTCACAGCGGTGAATTCGGCGTCTGGTAACGCCGGGCCCGCGCCACCCGGGGTAAACGTGCGGGGGCTGGCCAGCAGTTTGGCGTTGGCCAATCCGGTTCCTTTCCGGACGGAAAGCTTTGCGCCGTTCATGCGGGCGCCGGTGCCCAATCCGCCTTCGAAAGATTCGCCCTTTGCCGGATTGCATACGGCACCCAATACTGCGCGGCCCTGATCAACCAGCCCCGCGCACACAGTGAATTCCGGGCGGCCTTTCAGAAATGCCCGGGTGCCATCAATGGGGTCCACCATCCACACCCGATCGAGCCTCAGGCGGTCAGAGGTGTCGGGGGTTTCTTCCGACAGCCAGCCGTAATCGGGCCGTCCCGTCATCAGCCGATCTTTCAGCAAAGTATCGACGGCCAGATCGGCCTCGGATACCGGATTGCCCGGGGATTTTTCCCAGCTTTTGGTGCCGTCATTGAAGTATTTCAGCGCCAGCTCCGACGCCTCTGCGACGGCTGCGTGTAGCAGGTCTGCGTCGGTGGCAATCTCGTCTGGCGTCACTTGACCGGGGCTACTTTCCGGCGACGGTCATGCCATCGATGCGGATGGTTGGGGCATCGGTGCCGTAATGGAATTTCAAATCGTTTGCCGGGGTGATGTGCATGAACATGTCCTTCAGATTCCCGGCAATGGTCAATTCGGAAACCGGCCCTGCGATCTGGCCATTTTCGATCAAGAACCCAGACGCGCCCCGGCTGTAATCGCCGGTTACTGGATTGACCCCAAAGCCGATCAGGCTGTTAACAAAAATACCTTTGTCGATGTCGGCCATCAGCTCTTCGGGGGTGGCTGTTCCAGCCTCCATGTACAAATTGCTGGGGGACGGCCCGGGAGGTGACGATGTGCCTCGGCCTGCATGGCCGGTGCTGGCCAGACCCAATTGCCGGGCCGATGCCGCACTCAAAATCCATGTTTTCAAAACGCCGCCGTCTACCAACGCCATGCGTGACGGCGCGACGCCTTCGCCATCCACGGGGCGCGAAGACAGGCCTCGTTGGCGCAAGGGATCGTCGATGATGGTCACCCCAGGGCTAAAAATTTGCTTGTCCATTTCCTTGCGCAAAAAGCTGGTGCCCCGGGCAACCGATGGCCCGGAAATCGCCATGGTCAGATGCCTCAACATGGAATTGGCCACCCGCGGTTCGAACACCACAGGCACTGCCATGGACTCCACCTTGGCAGAATTCAGGCGGGCGACGGTGCGCTCCCCCGCCTCCCGGCCAACCGCGATCGCATCCTCCAAATCCTCGGCGTGGCGCGCGCGGGTCATGGCGTAGTCGGTTTCCATGCCGGTGCCTTCACCCGCAATCACCGAGGCATAGCAACCGAACCCGGATGTGGAATAGCCCCCGGCGAACCCGTCAGAGGTCACCAACGCCCGCTCGGATCGGTTCCAACTGGCACCGGCTCCGTCAGAATTGGTGATGCCGTCAACGGCCAAGGCGGCGCCTTCGGTGGCTGCTGCCCGGGCGTACAGTTCTTCTCCATCGGGTTCAGAGGGGTCCAGCAAATCCAAGTCAGGCAGGGCCGTGGTCATTAATTGGCCGGGGTCCACCAGTCCACAGTACGGATCTTCGGGGGCCGCCTTGGCCATGGAAATTGCCCGGGAAACCAGTTCGTCAATGGCTCGGTCAGAGGTTTCGGTGCTGGCCACCATGGCCTGTTGCTTGCCGACGAATAACCGCAGGCCCAGATCGGTGCCCTCGGATCGTTCCAGATCCTCGCGTTTGCCCAATCGTTGGGAAACCGACAAGGCGACGCCGTTGCTGGTCACCGCGTCCGCCGCACTCGCGCCAGCCTTCATGGCCTTTGCCACTAACGACGACAAAAGATCCAGGGACGTGGATTTGGTGTCTGTTTCGTTTGCCATATTAGTTGCTCCCTTAACCCAAAAAATTGTGTTATTCGGCTAGGCTGGTCATTTGTTCACTGACTTGCCACAAACGTCCCGCCACTTCCATATCTCGGGCTGCGGCCGTTGTCGGAGCCGGGGCCGCCCGGGAAAAATATCTGCCGCTGATGCCGTCGACTTCGGGTGACGTGGCCAGATAAACCGATGTGTATGCGCCAACCTCTGGGCTGATCAAAAACAGCGAAATAATTGGCGCAAAAAATCCAGCCGCCTCAGTAAATAAATTGGTGGCGACCACGCCGGGATGCAAGGCATTGGCGGTGACTTGCGAGCCATCCAATCGCCGGGCCAATTCTTTGGTGAACAATATGTTCGCCAATTTTGATTGAGAATACACCGGCCACATGCCGAATTTCTGCTTTGCCTCTAAGTCTTCGAAATTGATGCGCCCGCCTTTGTGGGCGGTGGATGCCACGTTGACGATGCGCGCGGGGCTAGCGGCCTTGATGTGATCCAACAGAAGATTGGTCAGCAAAAACGGCCCCAGATGATTGATCGCCCAGGTCAGCTCCCGGCCCTCGGCGTTTTCTTCACGATGGCGCATCAAAACGCCGGCGTTATTCAGCAGCACATGAATTTTTGGGTAGGCCGTGTTCAGTTCATCGGCCACCCGGCGCACATCGTCCATCAACCCCATGTCGGCTAGATACAAACGCGGCTTGGTCCCGGTGGTTTTCGCAATTTTTTCAGCGGCCTCTTCGCCGCGCTCGGCATTGCGGCACACCATGGCGATTTCGGCACCCATTTTCGCCAGGCCAAGGGCGCCGAAATATCCGATGCCGGAATTGGCACCGGTGACGATGCACACCTTGCCTGTCATGTCTGTGGCCAATGAATTGTTCCCTATTTCCAAATGGATTTGCCGGATCCGGGCAGTCCTAAATCCGACCATTTTTTGTCGATCGCTTCGATCACGTCGTCGGCCATACGGATCGGCGTGCCCCATGTTCGTTCAGTTTCCGGCGGGATTTTCGTGGTG
>Ga0209403_10005033_pt1 | contig 14012 bp, 11 predicted proteins | sample ArcticOcean_MG_C_8_FD_187440 | JGI IMG/M metagenome (GOLD analysis project Ga0209403, IMG submission 187440) | Marine microbial communities from western Arctic Ocean - ArcticOcean_MG_CB11_86 (SPAdes) (version 2) | ecosystem: Environmental > Aquatic > Marine > Oceanic | place: Arctic Ocean... | reverse complement strand
AATTACACCAGCAACTGCATCAAAAATACCAATTACACCAGCAACTGCATCAAAAATACCAATTACACCAGCAACTGCATCAAAAATACCAATTACACCTATAATAAAACATCCTAAAATAAAAAATATATATTTATATTTTAATAAATATAATAAAAGTGATATAAAAACTAAGATGGAAAAGGATGAATTTTATATAAATTTAATAAATAATTATAAAAAAATATATAATGATGGAAATTCAGATAATTCTTGGAAAGGAGGAACAATATATATAACAAATGGTATAAATAAAAAATTTACATCAGGTGGATCAGGTACAAATGATGCAATAACTAAATTAAACAAAAACTGTAATGATATATTTTTTAATAAAACAAAAATAGAAATGATTTATGATTCTTCTAAAAATGACCAACAGGGATTATTATCTTTTATAAGTAATCCTAAACAAACCATTACATTTGACAGTAAAACATATTATTCTGGATCTATTTTTAAAACAGAAAAATGTAATTTAAATGGATTTAAATTAGGTGTATATCATATAAATGGAACAGATATGAGAGTATCATCACCTAAATTACAACTTAATAAAATAGAATTTGAAAAATATCAAGAATTTTCAAAAAAATATTATTCAGAATTAATTAAAGATTTTTTAAAAAATACAACTGTAAATGGAAATATTTTACATTTAGCACAAATACCTGGTGAAATATTTGGTGGTGGAGATGAAGTAATAAAAGGTATGTTAGAAGCTATTAAAAATATAGATAATAATAATAATAATAGAAACATTCTAATATCTTTAGATATGAATATACCAGCAAAAGCAGATTCATTATAGATATAAAAATTTTCAAGAATGTAAAATTTATATAATAAAATATGATAATGATTTAATTAGACATAATAAATAATACTTAAAGTTTATTTAATTAAAATATGAAAAATATGAAAAATATGAAAAATATAAGAAGAGTACTTATGGCTCCACCAGTTGAATTTAAAGTAGCACATTATTTACAAAACGCACATATGGAAATGGGTCGTGAAGTTCAACCAAATCTTGCTACAAAACAATGGACAAATCTATATAATATTTTAACAGATAAATTAAATGTTCAAGTAATATTAATTCCACCAAATATTGGTTTATATGATATGGTTTTTACAGCAAATGGTGCATTAATAAAAAATAACAAAGCACTAATTTCTAATTTTAAAGTTCCAGCAAGAAAATTAGAAACAGAACCATTCTATAATTTTTTATTAAATTTAGGTTATAATTGTAAAGTAGCCAAATTTGAATTTGAAGGTCAAGGTGATGCTTTATGGAGTCATAATAATAATATTTTATGGACAGGTCATGGTTTTAGAACAGATCCAAAATCACATGATGAAATTTGTGATTTTTTTGATTTAAGAAATAATGTAATTTTTGATAATTATAGTTATACATTTAAAGAAAATAAAAATATCGAAGCAACTTGTTTCCCAATAAGATTAATTAATCCAAAATTTTATCATTTAGATACTTGTTTAGTTCCAACAGAACATAATAATGAAGTTTTATTTTATCCAAAAGCTTTTACAAATAAAGGTTGTGATAGAATTAAAGAGATTTTTAAAAAAGAAAATTGCATTGAAATAGAAGATGAAGACGCTCATAATTTTGCTTGTAATGCTATTTCTTTTGAAAATAATTTAATATTAAATAAAATTACAACTAAGTTAAAAAATAAATTAGTAGATAGGGGGTATAATATATTTGAAAATGATATGTCTGAATTTCTTCTTTCAGGTGGTTCAACAAAATGCTGTATTCTACATTTAAATTAATTTTTATTTTTTATATTTTTTTATATTTTTTTTATATTATTATAATATAAAATACAATGTATTCATTTATAATTAATCCTAAAACAAAAAAAAAAGTTAAAATAACGTCTACTATTGGTAAAAAAATATTGTTAAATTATTTAAATAATTATAGGATGATAGGTGGTCGTATTCGTATAAAAAATTTATATGAATTAAAAAAAATTATACAAAATATGAAAAGAAAAGAAGAAATTATAAAAATAAACGATATAAGAATATTTGAGAATGAATTATTAGGAATATTACCAACATTTTGTAAAAAAGAAAATATTGATTTAACAAATCTTTTAAGTCATAAAGATTATTGTAAATTAAAAAAAAAAATAGATATAAAAAAAAGAGAAAAAAAAAAAATAAAAATAAAAAAAAAAAAAAAAAAAAAAAAAAAAAAAAAAAAAAAAAAAAAAAAGAGAAAAAAAAAAAGTAGATATAAAAAAAAGAGATAAAAAAAAAGCAGATAAAAAAAAAGCAGATAAAAAAGAAACAAAAAGTCGTATATCATCAAAAAGTGTTATTGAAGAAAACGAAAATATAGAAAGATTAAAAGAAATAATTGGAGATAAGAGTAAAAATTGTGTAACAAAAATTATACCAAAAAAAGATGGTGATGGGAATTACAAAGTTGAAGGTAAAATAAATAAAATTAGTTGTAATAAAAGAACACCTTGTTTATATAAAAAAAGAGGTCCTGAGACATTTTGTTGTCCATTATCTGATAACATAAGAAATTTTATTAATTGTAAAAAACCTCAAAAAAAAACAACTAGACTGACTCTACCAACAAAATTAAAACATGAAAAAGCATTACGTTTTAAAATTGAAAAAGAAATTCCAATGACTAGAAATGTTGTAAAAAGTTTAAAAATGACTATAGATGAATTTGTTAAAACATTATTTTTAAATGAATATGAAATTTGGTATAATATAGTTAATTTTTTTCAAGAAATGGTTGATAATGAAAAAGAAAAAACAATTAAAAATTACGAAAAAATATTTATAGCAAATAGATTTAAAATAATGATTAAAAATTTTGTAGAAGTCTATTATAATAAAAATGCTTTCCCTACAGCACAAAAAGGAGGTGCAACAAAATCTGTAGAACAATATAAACCACCTATTGAACCTATTGAATATTTAATTTCAATAACAAAAGAAAATAAATTAAGTAAAAAAATAGAATTATTTCAGAAATTATTAATAAAATATATGAAACATTTACGAAAAAATAATAACTTATTTCATGCATTAGGATGGCTTAAAACAGATTATGATAATCATTTATTTAAATTATATAAAAATAATGAAAGTTTTGTAGATATTGGTAATTTATTTAATAATAAATTTAAACAGAGTATTGGTTCATTTTTAATTAAACCATTTCAAAGATTAGTGCAATTTAAATTAATGATGAAGGAAATTAAAAAAAATAGTTTAAAAAATATAAAAAAATTAGAAATATTACATCAAAAACCAGATCTTTATAATAATTTAGTAAATCTAAATAAAAATTTAACAGAAAATATTAAAAATCATAGCCAAACTTTAATTAATATAAATAAACTTGCTAATATTATATTTACTTTAAAAAATTGTAATGATTGTCAAATAAAATATTTAAATAAAACAAAAAATGATGTAATAGAAATTAAATGTTCAAAAAAAATATCAGGATATATATATTCATCTATTGTTGATTTAGGTAATATAAAAAAATATATAAATAAAGAATTAAATAAAATAATAAAAGAAAAAACAAAAAAAGGTTTTTTCAATAAAAAAATATTAAGAGTAAAATACAAAGATGAAAATTATATAGCAGGAAAACCAAGTAGAAAAGAACTTAAAAATTATAATGATGAAATAATTGCTAACATTCCAGGTTGTTTAACTAATAATAAATTAAAACATGTACAAAAACCAAACAAAACTATGAATTTAAGTAATTATGAATATTGGTATAATGATAATGGTAATATTATTAGCAAACAATTTCCAAATGCAACACAACTGGTTGCTTTAGTAAATAAAGAAATATTGGTATAATGATAATGGTAATATTAGCAAACAATTTCCAAATGCAACACAACTGGTTGCTTAAAGAATCGTTTCTTTAGAAATAAAGATAAAAGTATTTTTTTAATTTTTTTTAAATTATGTTAATTATATTTTTAATTGGAACATTTGGATATATTACATTATAATGATCACCTTTAGAACTTCTTTTTCTCCATAATAGAAAAATTGCATTTTTATTAAAAAATTTTTTGCCAGAAATTTGATAAAGTTTAAATCTACATTTTTTTTCTGGTTTATTTTTAATAATTCTTCCAGAAACTTCAATATTATGTTTATTTAACTTTACTGGTCTAAATACAATAATAGGTAATTCCAATATATTACTTAAAGCTATAATTTCTGGTATTCCTCCCCATCGATCAGGAAAATAAACTTTTTTTAATTTAGGTTGTCCTTTATTTTTACCACTTTTATAAATACCAAAAGCTACATACTGAAAAACTGCATCACCACTCCAAAATTTATAAAATTTTTCATACTCATCAATATCTAAATTATGAACATTTTCAATTAAATCTTTATAAGTTATTCCTAATTCTTTATAAATATTATTTTTATTTTTTATTAACCATAATCTGGATTCTTCTTGTAATTTTTTTGCTAATTCTGTTTGTTTTGTTCCTTTTAAACCAAAATCAGTATGATTATAAAATTCGTTTTCTTTTTTTTTTACAAATTTTAATTCTTTTAAATCAAAAGGGTTATTTGATTGAGAATTTAATGAATTCGCAATTGACCGATAAAAACATCCGTTGTCAGGCGTTACATCTTCTACTTTAAATAAGCTTGTTGATAAAGTTTTATTTTGAAAATTTTCCATTTTTAATTAAAAAAATATATTTATAATTTTTTAAATCAAATTTTTTTAAATCTTATAATATATTATAAAAATATGATTCGAGGTTTTATTGCAATTGGGATATTTTCTTTATTTTTATTTACATGTCTTGCGCCTATCATAGGGTTAGTTCCACCATTTAGTTTGTTAATGCCAATTATACTACCCTTGACTGCATCTTCATTGTGTATTGCTTGTTTTCTATTGTATACTTTTAATATTTTAGGATTTTTTGGAATTGTTTTCTAGTACATTATAAAAGTGTAGATGATTGATTTTTATTACACTAATCTCTTCATAATTTTAAATTTCATCTGTTATTTATTTTATTTATTTTCTATTTAATTACTATAAAAATTAGATTTATTTATTATTGACTATTATTTTTTAATTAATAAATAAAAAAATTTGATTTTTTTTTATATTATTATATCTATTATTTTTACAATGATTTCAACAATACAAATTCAATCTTTTCAACACAATTCTTCAAATGAAGATAAAAACTTATATATTAATTTATTTGATTTACGAAAAAACAGAAATAAAATATTCCCACCTAAGCCATTAAATACAAAAAGCGAACAGTATTATCATCATGAACAATTATGGTTAGAAAAAAGAGGAGAAGAAGAAAAAATACACAGAATTGAAATGGATGAATTAGATAAAAGTATAAAATTATTAAAAGAAGAATTAGAAATAGATGAAGAAAATAATAGAAAAGAAAAATCAGATGAAATTACTAAAATTAATAAAATAGCAAAAAGAAAAAAAGATAAAGAAACTGTTAAAACAAAGAAAGTAAGAAAACAATGGCCAACTATGAGAAGAATTCATAGAAGAAAAAGATAAAAACTATATAAAAAAAAATATATATATATATATAGATTAAAAATATATAATTTTTTTTTTTAATATAAAAATCTTTACTAAATATATAAAAATGATAAAATTATTAAATCCTGTTTTATTTGCAATAAGTTTAAATATTATTTTACCAATGATATTAACTCCTCTGGCAACTTCTGAAGAAATTAAACCAGAAAAAGGTGCGGCATCTTTATCTTTAAAAGGTCAATTTATACATATGATGGTACATCATAATCAAGTAATGTTTACAAGTTCTTTAATTGTTGGTTTAATTGTATTTCTCGCATGTCTTATTTCTGAATATTTTCCATTAATTTAATGTTTTTTTGTTTGTAATTAGAATTTTATGAAAAAATTTGATTTTAATTTTTTGTTTATAATTTAATAAAATATAATGAATCAAATACAAATAAATCAATCAACTACAAATAAAACCAGTAATATCTGGAATTTATTAATTATTGGAATGGGTAATTTTCCAAATATAAAGGAAAATGTAAAATTATTCTGTTGTTATATATCATCTTATGATTTTAAAAAAAATAGTGTAAGTAAAACTATTAAAAATATACAGACACCTTTTTTAACTTTAATACGAAATAAACTACATAACGCATATTGTTCTACAAGGAATATACACTTTCTTACTATGGGAGTGGCTAAAACAACAACCATAGTAAATCACATAACAATAATTATTAAAAATAAATTATCACAAAACACTATTATATCAAAAAACAGTATATATTGGTTAATGTTATTATTTTTATCAAAAACTAAAGTGAATTTTAATATAAAAGATGTTAATGAAAATATTATAATAAAAGAATATGTAATATGTTTAATAAAAGAAATAGACTTTACAAAATGGATTAAAAATTTTATAAAAGAAATAGACTTAACAAAATGGAGAACATGAATGTGAAAAATCAAAAATATTCTATTATATTATTTTCTAATTAGAAGATGTTGTTGTTATTTTTTTTTTATTAATATATTATATAAAATGAATTTAATAATTAATCCAAAAACTGGCAAAAAATATTCAATATTTTCTAAACAAGGTAAAATTATTTTGTTTAATTATTTACAACATTTGAATGGTGGAGCTACTAAAGAAGACTCTTCTTCAGAGAGTAATATAACAAAAAATTATATATGTAGGTTAAATATAGATTCTAAAAAAAAATCTAAATGTGATAAAGTTGAAGAAAGAAAATGTGAGTTAGAAGGTAGAAATCGATTTTATTATACAAAAGGTGATAAACAATATGAAGCATTATTAAAACAAAGAGGTTTAAATATTAAAAAAGTAAAATGTTATACAAGACCTGAATGTGTTCAATCATGTGGTATTCAAAAAACATTTAGTACAAAACATATGTTTGATATGTATAACAAAACAAAATCATTAAAAGATGGTAGTTTTAAAGAATTTTATAAAAAAATAGATCCACGAAAACAATTCAATTTACAAACACTTTTAAAATTATATAATATTAGAAATTTAATAAACACAAAAGTATATCAAGAAAAAAAAATAAATAGAAGACCAACTGTAGGTGATACAGTACAATTAGAAGATGACCCAAGTGTTATTGGTATTATTGTAGAAGATGATAAAGATAGTAGACCTTATAAAATTGAAGTAGATGATGAAATAATTACAAATCCTGAAGATGATGCTGGCGGAGAATATTTTACAGAAGAACAGGTTATAATAAGATTTCGTCCAACTGTAGGTGATACAGTACAATTAGTTGATGACACAAGTGTTATTGGTGTTATTGTACAAGATGATAAAGATAGTAGACCTTATAAAATTGAAGTAAATGGTAAAAGAATTGAAAAAGATTATTCTTTAGCAGATCTTATACATATTTCATTAAGTAATAATATGATAGATAAAAATATGATAGAAAATATTAATAAACCTGATTCTTATCCAATATTAAGACTTATGATTCAAAAAGGTTTAGATATTCATACTTTACCTCCTAATAGTATTTACAAAATGTTTAAAAATCAAGAGGAATTCTTAAAACTACAAAAAAAATATATTTGGAAATTAAAACATTATGATTTTGGTTGTTTATTACATAATAAGAAAGAAAAAGCATTATTAATAAATAATAATAAAGATGTAGAATTATATGATGACAATAATAAAATTATCAAAACATTTAAAATTAATCCTAAAACAACAAGTTATGTTCAATTAAAACAAAGATATAATATTAATATTAAAAAAGAGAATAATCTATTAATTAAAAAAATAAAAGAATTAAATGGAAAAAAATATAAAGTAAATTATGCTAAAATTGTACACATTTATAAAGAACAATGGAGAAAAAGTGAAGATACTACTGAAAGATTTTCAAAAAAAGAAATTAATGATTTTATTTTAAAATTGAAATATCCATTTGATGAACATAGTTCAATAATAATTAAAAAACTCTATAACAAAAAAGAATTTTTAGAAGAAATTAAAAATGATGAGATAAAAATAAAAAAATTAGAAAAAAAATTAGAAATTAAATTAATACCTGAAGTAGTTTTTGTAACAGGAACTCAAGATGGATATTTAGAATTCTATCATCCTTCAAATAAACAACCATTATTATTAAGTTTGAAATTATATGATGATGATGATGAAATATCATCAATAACTAAATGCGATAATTATTTAATTGTGACTTGTAAAAATGAATTTAAAGTGTTGGATTTAAATAATGGATTAGAAGAAATTTATAAGAAAAAATTAGATAGTAATATAACGAGTTTAATTTGTCAAAAAGTAAATATGAATTTAGAAAATAATGATAGTAAAGATATAGTAGAAGAAACAAGTTCAAAAACAAAAAATGAAACAGTAACAATAATATGTTCATTGGATAATGGAAAAATAGTTTCAGTGAATGAAAATAATACAACTGAATGGAAAGACACTCATAAAGGAAAAATAAATAAAATACTTAAATTACAAGATGGTTCTTTAGTGTCTTGTGCTGATAATGATTCTACTTTAAAATTTTGGAATCCTAATAATGGAGAATTATATGAAACTATATATATGAATAAGTTAAAAGAAAGTGATAGGTTCCATGAGCGGGTTACAAATATTAAGGATTTATATATAATTACTGGGTTTTTATTTGTTGATACAACTGAAGGTATATTTATTTTACATTCAAAAAATGCTTTAGAACTTTATATTCAAGAATATGTAAAAAGTAAAGATACATTTATGTTAAAAAATATTGAAAAAAGTATATTTAAATATGATTTGTTAAATAAATCTGATATTATTGAAGAAAGTGAAAAAGGTAATATTTATAATGTTAAATTACTTATTAAACTTGGTATTGATGTTAATAAAGCAGATGATTATGGTTATACACCTTTAATATATTTAGCAATTGAAGGACAACATCAAGAAATAGTAGAAATACTTCTTAAACATAAGGATATTGATGTTAATAAAACAAATGTTGATGATGGTACGACACCTTTAATTCTGGCAGCATATAATGGTCATAAAAAAATGGTAGAAATGCTTCTTAAACATAAGGATATTGATGTTAATAAAACAAATGATGATAATGGTAATACACCTTTACATATAGCATTTATTAAAAATAATAAAGAAATAATTCAAATGCTTCTTAATCATAAGGATATTGATGTTAATAAAGCAAATGAGGATGGAAAAACATATTTACAAGTAGATGTTGACACTGATGAGGATGATGATGATGATAATTGGTGAATGATCGTGATGATGATGATCATCTGATGGAATCCTGATGGAATTTGGTAAATTCTTTTTAAAAATTAGGTTTGAATTTAAAATTTTGTAAAAGACCTTCTATTTTTTTAATATTTTTTTTATGTTTTTTTGAATTGAAATGTCTTTTTTTATTTCTAATTAGATGTTGTTTTTTACAAAAAATACAATTAAATTTTTTTTTGTAATATTTAGCTAAAGTTATTTTTCTTTTTTCGGGATTTGTTAAATTATACTTTTTAGTATATTTTTTATTATTTTCTTTATATTTTGATGGATTTTGGCTTCTTTTTTGATTATATTTCTTTACTTTTGATTTATTTTTTTTCCTCCATTCTTTTAAATATTCTCTCATATATTTCTTTTTTTCTGTATTCATTATTATATTTTAATTGGTTTAATATTTTTAAATAAATTCATTCTTTTATTATTTTATATTTAAAAAAATGAGAATATAAGAACATAATATGGATGAACAATTAAAATTAAAATATGAAAGACTTAAATTAAAATATGGTGATAAACTTAAATTAACTAAAACAAATATTAAATTAAGTAATGATAGAAATAGATTTGAATCATTATGTTTAGATTTAAATTGTGAAAATTATAAATGTTATGGTAAAAGGTGTAAAGGTTTATGTGCGAGACATTCTCACATCAAACAAAGAGAAGAAGAAATTAAAAATAATGATTTTTTTAAAGAAATGTCAAAAGAATTAAATAATATGAAAATTGATAAAAGTGAATATAATAGATTATTTAAACTTTCAAACGAAATAAAAAAAGCATGGTATAATCCTATATCTAAAACAAAAATAACATTTGAACAAAGAAAAGATAATGATACATTTTTATATAAATGTATTAATTGTCTCATATTTAAAACAAAAAATAAATTTAATATTGACAAAAAAAAAAAATATGGGATTTGTGCAAAATGTAAATTATGTAGACAAAATGAAGAAAAAACATTATATGGTCATATGTGTTCTTTGGTAAGATATGTTAAAAAAAATAAAAAAGGAAATGATGGTAATATTAATAAAGAGTTTTTACTTAAAATGTTTTGGAATCAAAAAGGTTTATGTTTTATTTCACAAAATGAATTATCTTTAACTTCTTGTGGAGAAGATATGCAAATTTCCTTAGAAAGAATAAATGAAAAACAAAATTATAATATTAATAATGTTTGTTTAATTGGTCTTTTATTTCAATCTTCATCATCAGGAAATAGAAAATATAAAGAACAAACTGTATCAGAAAGTCAATGGACTAAACAAAAATTTAATTCTGTAAAAGAACTAAGAAATTTAAATAATAATAATTTTAATAATTTTATTAGTGAAATAAATATAAAAAAAAAATTAAAAATAATAAATTTATCAAAAAGTTTTCTTAATACCATTTTAAGTTCAAGCAAATTATGTACTAAAAGAAGAATTAAAAAAGGTAGAATTCATAAATATAATATTAATAAAAATTATATTTTAGAATTAATAAAAAAACAAAAAGGTCGCTGTTTTTATAGCAATATTCCTTTATCTTTTAAACCAATGACATCATGGAAATGTTCTATTGAAAGATTAAATGAAAATAAAGGTTATATTAAAGATAATGTTTGTTTAATTTGTTCTGAATTTAATATAGGGTATCATGTTTTCAATGGTCAAAAACAAAATTTTTAAAATATTTTCAAATTAATGGATATGATGCTTGTGCTAATATACCACATAAACCAGCTCCATTATTTTCACCAGTGCCTCTTTCAATACGAAAATAACCATCCTCACCCCATGTGCTGCCCCAACTATTTCGAACTTTCCAGTACTTAATACCATCTTCAATTCCATAACTAATTAAATTTACCCCATGATCCAGATTTTTTCCACAACCACTTTTAATAATTCCTTTACGATATAATTGAAAAACCAATTGATTTGCTTGAATTCCAATACTAATTGGACCATTTTCTACCAAAGCACGCATTAATGCTTCTTCATTATTTGAAATAACATCTTTATAACCGCTAATTTGAACAACTGAATCACATTTTTTACATTTTCCATTTTTACCTACATAAGGATAAGATTCTTCTGTACAAAGACCATTATTCATTAAATATTCAAATGCATTATCCATTAGACCACCACTACAACCATCATCTTTTTTATCACAATCTACTAATTCTTGTTCTGATAATACATATAATGTTCCAGTTTTGATAGCATAAGCAGACTCTATACTTTCAACTGCAGAATGCGCCCAGCAACTTCCACAGGAGCCACCTTGGTCCTTAACATCAGTTACTACAGACGGTGTATGGTCTGTCCAATCAAAACTTTCTGGTAGATCGGATTGAATATTTTGATTATTAGAACAAGTACATTGTGTATTAATATTATTTGTATTATTTGTAGTATTTGTATTATTTGTAGTATTAATATTATTTGTAGTAGTATTTGTAGTATTTGTAGGAATATATCCTTTATAATAAGAATCAAATTCATTTGGTGTAAGGTCAGCGAATTGGTTAACAGCAAGTTGATAACCTAATGATTGATTATGATTATTAATAGTATGTAGGTTATCTACAAAAATATCATATCTTGAATTGAATTCGTCAATATCATTATAATTTTTATTATATTGTGTTTTAAAATCTAAAAATTGTTGAAGATTACCTAAAACTGGTGCAAAAAAGACTGTTAAAAAAAATAAGAATTTCATTATAATTTTATAAATTTTTATTTTTTTAAATATAATTTTATATTAATAGTATTAGTTACTGTAATCCTGGATTTTGTCTTAAAAAATTCATATTTACTGTTATTTTTTTATTTATAATATCTATTAATGTTCTATCATTAGTATTTTTTATTATAATTTTTAAAATATAATCTAAATATGAAAAATTTATTTCAAAATCATCACGTCTTCCTATAATGTCCTTTCCATAACTTGTCAATTTAAATAATTCATCATCTGATTTAAGATATGGTAATACAAAAGACAATGACTCATATTCAATAAAATTACCATTTAACTTCATAGTTTTTAACAAATCTAAATAAGATTGTGTTGGTATTTTTATATATAATTTTTTGTCAAAACCAATTATTTGAAATTTTTTTACAAACATTTTAAATACATTCATTACACTTAAAAGTTTCTTTTGAAAAATTGTACTTTTTTTTATATTATTTACTACTTCATCAAAATTCAAAGTTGAATTAAATTTTAATAAAGATTTTTCTGTTGTAATAAATAATGTATTTACATCAAAATTTGGTATTATTTTAGTTCCTTTTTTAAAAGCATTAATATTAATTATTTCTACATTTAATACAAATTGTTTATTTTGTAAGATTATTTTTAAAATTCTATTATCACCACCTCTTTTTAATATTATTTTAAATTGACACATATGAGCAAATATTTGTAAAGCTTTAGAAATGACACTTTTTAAAACTATATTTTGAAAATTTATTTGATTACCAATAAAATTAAAATCTATATCAATATCACCAATATCAACAAATTTATAAACATCTCTATGAAATAAGTCTCTAACAAAACCTCCTTTAATTTTAATATTTACTCCACTATTTACACTTACAGCAAGCAATACAGCACATAAATGTTTATAATATTCAAATTTTAATTGTAAATTATGAAGATTACTAGAAATAATTTCTTTATTTACTATTACATTATTAAAAATTGAACAAAATTGATATCTTTCTGATTTATAATGATTAAAAATAGAAACAAAATGAATTTGATGTGTTTTATAACTTTTGATATTAGAAGATGTTGTTGTATTTAAAAACTTAAAAGGCTTCGCAGTAGAACTTAAATTAGATTTTTTTATTTTTTTCGTTGGTAATAAGTTTTTTTCTAAATCTAATAAAATTGTATTAATGTATTCATTATTTTTTTCTTGTTTTTTTGATTTTTTAAATTCATTTTTTATTTTTTTAAAATGTTCTGAAATTTCCTTTATATTTTTTTCAAAATAATCTATGATTTCTTTTTTATTAATTTTTTCAAGTATTTCCTTAAATTTTTTATTAAATTTGAAATGATTCCAAATACCATTTTGTTCTAATATATATATTGGCAAAGGTTCGCTGTCTACTTTTGTTGCTGGTGTTCTATCGATTATATCTCTTGAAGTTTCTAGAATAGTTTCTACTGGAACAGAAAGTGTTTCAGGTTTAATTGAAACTATTTCTGTAGAATTAGATTTTGCAACTTGTGTTAAGTTTTTTATTATCTTAATAATACTTGTTATATATTTACTTCTTCTCTTGCTCTTGCTTTGTATTTTATTTATTTCCAAGGTTATCTTTTTTTTGTTATTATTTAAATAATTAAAACTATCTAAATTAAATTTTAAAGTTTTAAAATCAGGTTTTAAATCAAAATATTTTAATATTTTTTTCGTTTTTAATAATTCATATACTTTTTTTTTAAAATTTATAGACTTTTCTGGAACTTCTTGTGTTATTATATCTTTTGTATTTTTGTTTTTTTTCTTTTTCTTTT
>Ga0209403_10005031_pt1 | contig 14015 bp, 13 predicted proteins | sample ArcticOcean_MG_C_8_FD_187440 | JGI IMG/M metagenome (GOLD analysis project Ga0209403, IMG submission 187440) | Marine microbial communities from western Arctic Ocean - ArcticOcean_MG_CB11_86 (SPAdes) (version 2) | ecosystem: Environmental > Aquatic > Marine > Oceanic | place: Arctic Ocean... | reverse complement strand
AATTCCAGATACCAGATAAGAAATATTTTTCTATTGGCGAAGTTGCAGAACTTTGTGAGTTAAAAACTCACACCTTAAGGTTTTGGGAAAAGGAGTTTAAAAACTTAAACCCAATAACAAGAAAAGGGAATCGGCGCTACTATCAACGGCAAGATATTCTTTTAGTAATGAAGATTAGATCTTTACTTTATAAACAAGGCTTAACTGTTTCTGGTGCAAAAATGAATCTAGAGTCTAAAGGAAAAGATAATTCTGAAACCGTTCTAGGTTCAGAAGAAATATTAAAAGATCTAGAAGAAATATTACAAGATCTTAAAAAATAGAGTTAACGGGGCGTGGCGCAGTCTGGTAGCGCACTTGACTGGGGGTCAAGTGGTCGCAGGTTCAAATCCTGCCGTCCCGACCATATTGCGCAAGGGCTTTGTGAACACTTATTAATAAAGTAAATTAGTACTATACAAATTATTTATAAGTATATATAATTTATAGTTATATTAAGAGGCGTTAAATTCTCCCCAGAAAAAACCTCTCCAAGGTAAACCCTCTTAGTGTAATTTGTAACTAAGAGGCGTTAAATTCTCCCCAGAAAAAACCTCTCCAAGGTAAACCCTTTTAGTTCAACAGTAGGATGTAGTTAACACCCATATTTAGCTACCAAGTTAAATTTTTTTCTACATCCTACACTTCTTTTTTGGTGGGTGAGGCTCGTTTTAGTTGGGCGCAGCTGAGTATCATCTGCCATCATTTTTGCTAAATCTAACCTATTAATAGTTCTTTATCTTCCTACTGTTTTGGCTATATACTTTTACTAAAGGATTTTTATGAACGATATAGAAAAACTAAATAAATTGAATTCCCGTACAGTACCTTGTGGCGAAACCTTAGGTCTTAAATGTATTAGATTTCAATCAGAGCCGCCTGAGATTGAAGTAGAGTTTGAAGCCAAATATGAATTTACTCACTCTGATGGCCAGGTTGTACAGGGTGGATTTGTTGCAGCTATGTTAGACGCACCTATGGCGCATTTATTGATGGGGCTCTACGAAGAGAAAATTATACCCATGACTTTAGATATAAACGTTAGTTACTTAGCGCCATCGAAACCAGGTAAGCTAAATTGTGTCGCAGAAGTAGTGCAACTTGGAAAAAGCATGGCATTCATGTCCAGTCGCTTATATCAACAAGAGAAATTAGTAGCTACTGCAACCTCTACTGTAAGGATTGTGCAAATTAAGAGTTAAACTCCAAAATCCCAAGATAAACCATCGTGGTACTTCTTTAGGATTTCTTTAGCTATTAGAATTCTATGAACCTCATCAGGACCATCTGCTAATCTTAGTGTTCTAAACCCTTGGAACATTCCAGCAAGAGGCGTATCACCTGACACTCCTCTCCAGCCATGGATTTGTATAGCTCTATCTACAACTCTGCCGCCAGCCAAAGGAACAAAAACTTTAATGGCAGATATATCTACTCTGGCATCTCCTTCTTTATCCATTACTTCTGCACAATGTATTGTCATTAATCTTGAAGCTTGGATGTCCATATAAGAATCAGCAATAAACCCTTGAATAAATTGTTTAGTTTCAAGCTTTCCTCCATGAACTTCACGTTGTGTTGAGTACTTGACCATAATGTCAAAGGCTCTCCACATTTGACCTATAGTATTCATGCAATGATAGACTCTTCCCGCACCTAATCTATCTTGTGCTGCTTGGTGACCTGAACCTCTAGCTCCTAAAGCGTTTTCTACGGGGACTCTGACATTCTCATATTTTATTTCCATATGATCACCACCAGTATGTCCCCATATAGGTACTGATCGGACTTTTATTAATCCAGGAGTGTCAGTTGGAACAATAATTTGTGTCATTCTTAAATTAGCATTGCCATCATCGCTGTCTTCTTCGGTTTTACACATCACAACAAGAAAGTCTGCTCTATTTCCATTTGAAGTCATGATCTTATGGCCGTTGATTACCCATTCATCTCCCTCTCTCACGGCTGTAGTTTTTAGTGATCTAGGATCAGAACCAGCTGAATCGGGTTCAGTCATAGAAAACCCCGACTCCATTTCTTGATTAATTAAAGGAATCAGCCATTTCTTTTTTTGTTCATCAGTTCCATATTTAACAAGAATTTTTTGGTTACCAGAGTTTGGAGCTATTACCCCAAATAATCTATTACCAAGAGGAGACCAAGCAAGAATCTCGTTCATGTAGGCGTGAACCAGAAATCCATTGCCCATACCACCATATTCTTCAGGTAAGTGAGGTGCCCAGAGTCCTTGCTTTTTGACTTCTTTATTGATTTCTTTTCTTAATTTTTTTGATTTCTCCCCTCCGGCATAGATAATTCCTTCATTAGGGATAATTCTATTAGCCACTATGTCTGCGGTTCTTAATCTAATATCATTAATTTCTTTAGATAACGTTCCGATTGGTGATATTTGCATTCTTATACTCCTTAACTCTTCAAATAGATTTCTGTTTAAAGATAGTAAAGGAAGACAGTAATAAATTCATTAAAAAAAAAGGTAAAAATCTATTCCTATATCTAGGCGACAAAGATAAATGTCTATGACATCATGAGTTTTATACCAAATCAATAAAACAAGGTTTTGCCTTTTTCAATATAAGGAGGCTTAACCAGAGGGAATAGGGAAGAAAAATGACTAAAATTAATTTAATTTCTATCTTAATAGCCATACTAATAACTGGTTGTTCAAATGATTTAGCTGAAGAATCTCAAAGAACTATCAATCAAGGTGAAGTGATTGGTATTGAGGGAGATAATGATACTTTTGCCTGGTTAGGGATTCCTTTTGCAGAACCTCCAGTTGGCAATTTGAGATGGAAGGCTCCGTTGCAGTCAAAAGCTTTTAACTCAAAATTTGAGGCAAATAAATTTGCAGATGCTTGTTTTCAATCTGGAGGCCTATTCGGTGGTGGAGAAGATTGGATAGGATCAGAAGACTGTCTTTATTTAAATGTCTGGACCCCGGCTTGGTCGACTGAAGAGTTAAGAGAAAAGAAAGTTCCTGTCATGGTATGGATACACGGCGGTGGAAATACAACTGGTTCAGCAGACACTTACAACCCTAGCAATATAGTCTTTGATAATGAAGTCATTGTAGTGACTGTTCAATATAGAATGTCTAACTTAGGCTGGTTTAGGCATCCTTCTTTAAGACAAGGAGATATTACCTTAGAAGATGCTTCTGGTAGCTTTGGTACCTTAGATAATATTCTGGCTCTACGTTGGGTCAAAGACAATATCTCTGTATTTGGCGGTGATGTTAATAATGTAACTATCTATGGTGAGTCAGCTGGAGGACATAATGTAGCGGCACTTTATGCCTCTCCCTTGGCCGAAGGCTTATTTCATAAAGCGATAGTGCAAAGCGGGATTGTTTCTCACTCAGACCTTGATGAAGCAGAATCTTATTATCCTGAAAATGGAGTTTCTGGAATTCAAAGTTCCAAAGAAGTGCTTAGCTGGCTTTTGTTAAATGAAGAAAAGGCAGCAACACTCCTAGAAGCAAGAAATATACAAGACTCAATGTCTTTGCAAGAATCTGAAGATTATCTTCGCAGTAAGACTCCCGAAGAACTTCTGACTGCCTACAGAGATGCAAGACCAAAGAAAGGAGGCATGACGAGGGTTTTTAATGATGGATACGTTTTAGGACAAAAAGGTATTTATGAATCTTTTACTAATCAAAAAATGTCTCGAGTGCCGATCATTCTTGGTACTAACAGATATGAAAGTAAGCTTTTTAATATGAACAATCCTAGATTTGTAAGGTGGGGTAAGGGCGAGGGCATTATTGCGACCGCTGCTTCTTGGGCTGGTATTGAAGAACTGCCTTTGGAAATAATGAAGCCAGATTTTTACAATGCGGTTAATCAATACGCTGCTGACTCATGGAAAGAAAGGGCTGCAGATACTCCGGCAAGGCAGCTTGTTGCTTCTGGGCATGCTAGTACTTATGTTTATAGATTTGACTGGGATGATTTGCCTGTAATAAATGGAATGGATTTTGGAGTCCTGGCAGGCGCTGCTCATGCTTTAGAACTCCTTTTTCTATTTCCTGCTGCTTTTGACAATACCTTGATCAAAAATCTAGTCGTCAGAGACTCTTACGATGGGGCTAAAAGATTGTCTGATCAAATGATGTCTTATTGGGCAGAGTTTGCATACACGGGAGATCCTGGGACAGGCAGATCAGAAGATCTACCTAAATGGAATGCATGGTCAGAGAAAGAAAAATATATGATTCTAGACTCAGAGGAAGGCCAAGGGTTAAGTATGGTCGATAATGAGGTGACAGTGAATTCTATGGTTGATGAAATGTTGGGAGATAAAAGGTTAACTAAAGAAGAAAAATGCCAAATACTTTTTACAATGTCTTATGGAGGAGATCTTCCACAGGATGAATTTGATGCTTTTAATAATGGATATTGTTTAACGCTGGATTACTCGGATATACTTAATATGATGGAACGAAGAGGAGGAGATGATGACCAAGACAGTTGATTTTTATTTTGATTTTGCAAGCCCTAATGCCTATTTAAGTCATAAGGCCATAGCGCCTATAAAGGAAAGAACAGGGGCTACTATTAATTACATTCCTGTCTTATTGGGAGGTATATTTAAAGCTACTAATAATAAGCCCCCTATGGAGCAGTTCTTTGGAGTGAAGGGTAAAAATGAGTATCAATCTTTGGAAATGCAAAGATTCATTCAGAGACATGACTTGCATGCTTTTCAAATGAATCCCCATTTTCCTGTTATGAGTCTTCAGATTATTAGAGGAGCTGTAGCTGCGGAAAAGGATGGGTATCTTGAGAACTACATAGATAAGATTTTAGTTCATATGTGGGAAGAACCTAAAAAGATGGATGACCTTGAGGTTATAAAGGCTGCTTTTGAAGAATCGGGGTTTGATTCAAACAAGTTATTGGAGCAAATGCAGGACCCTGAAATAAAGGCGCAATTAATTTCAAATACCGAAGCAGCTGTTGAAAGAGGTGTTTTTGGAATACCCACATTTTTTGTAGGTGACGAGATGTTTTTTGGTAAAGATACCCTGTGGCAAGTTGAAGAAAAACTAGGTGACTAAGGTATATTTTTACCTACCAGTACACATATATTTAATACTTGTATTTCTTTATCCTGGATTTAGAATGGCCCTTCAATTTTAGGAGCAACTAAGTGAGTAAAATCTTAAGTTCTTTAAGTTTCACAAGAGGACCAGACATGAAGAATAGATTCATGTTGGCGCCTTTAACTAATTCACAGAGTCATGAGGATGGACTTATGTCCGAAGAAGAATTTCATTGGTTAACTATGCGTGCCAAGGGAGGATTTGGGTTAACTATGACGTGTGCTTCACACGTCCAAGCTATTGGAAAAGGCTTTCCTGGTCAGATGGGGGTGTTTTCTGATCTGCAATTAGAAGGTCTTTCTAGGTTGTCTAAAGAGATTAAGTCTCATAACAGTGTTGCTATTTTACAAGTGCATCACGCGGGTATGCGATCGCCAAAAGAGTTAATTGGCGAAGATCCTGTATGTCCCTCTGAGAACGAAGAGTTCTCAGCTAGAGAATTATCATTGGAAGAGGTGCATCAATTAAGAGACGATTTTATAGGTGCCGCTATCCGTTCCGAGAAGGCCGGATTTGATGGTGTCGAATTACACGGCGCACACGGATATATCTTATGTCAATTCCTCAGTCATGAAGTTAATTTAAGAAAAGATGAGTATGGTGGAAGTTTAGAAAATCGCTCTAGGATATTAATTGAAATAATTGATGGTATACGTGCTAGTTGTAGAGATGATTTTATGTTGGGCGTTCGTTTGTCTTCAGAAAGATTCGGTATCCTCCTAGGAGAATCGAAAGAGCTTGCTGAAAAATTAATGACCTCAGGAAAGATTGATTTTTTAGATATGTCTTTATGGGATGCTTTTAAAGAACCTCAAGAAGAAGAACATAAAGGGAAGTCACTTATAAAACATTTTGTAGAACTTAAGAGGGATGACACCCGTTTGGGTGTTGCGGGCAACATAAGAACCCCACAGGATGCAACTAGAGCTATGGAAGAAGGCGTGGATTGGGTGATGATTGGAAGGGGAGCCATACTTCATCATAATTTTCCTCTTTTATACCAAGAGGATCCAGAATTTAGTCCATCTGTGATTCCTGTAACCGCTGAATATCTTGCTAAAGAAGGTTTATCTCAAAAGTTTATAGACTATATGGGAAATTGGGGCTTTGTAGAAAAATCTTAGTTTAAGAAACTGTCGTCCTTGTCTAGCATTAAGTCATACATGGGTTGGTAACTAGCCCACATCCCAAAGTCTGAGCCTACTTGGCCTCTGGTCAATTCTGCTACATCATCGGATATTCTTTCCATTTGCCCTACCGATTCAGCAAGTAACTGTGATTGGCAGCATCTATCCATGGATAAGAAGCCCCAAACAGCCTCATCAACTGTTTTTCCAGTGGTCAAAAGACCGTGATTTTTTAAGATTGCAGCTCTTTTTTCACCTAACGCTTTTGCTATTCTATCTCCTTCATCGGTTTCAAGCACAACGCCTGTGTAGTCATCAAATAAAACATGGTTGTCGTAGAAGGCACAAGAATCCTGGGTAATAGGTTCGAGTAGTCTCCCTAAAGAAGAAAATGTTTTTCCGTACATAGAATGAGAATGAGCAGCGGCATTCAAATCCGATCTTGCCATGTGCAGTCTAGAGTGGATAGCAAATGCAGCAGTATTTAATTGCCTATCACCTTGCACAATATCTCCTTCGTGGTTCACTAAAAGTAAATCCGATACACACATCTGATTAAAATGAACTCCGAAAGGGTTTACCCAGAAATGATCAGGGAATTCAGGATCCCTAAGAGTGATATGTCCCGCTAGACCTTCATCAAAACCAAAATGTGCAAACAGTCGAAATCCACTTGCCAATCTTTCAAGTTGTTGTCTTCTTTCTTCTTCAATAGTTTTGCATTCTATAGGCACAAGAGACCCTCTTTCCTTTTGGGGTAATTTTCCTAGGTTTATATCAATCTTTTCCATTCTTTCCCTTCTCCTTACTATTTTTAATCAATAGAATTAAATTCTAGTCTTATTTGCTAAAATATAAATACATTTAAGCATTTTATTGTAGAAGGTAACATATGGCGTATAAACAATTCAGAATTGAAAAAGATAGTTTGGGTGAAGTTAAGGTTCCCAAGAAGGCTTTATGGGGAGCCCAAACTCAAAGAGCTGTTAATAATTTTTCTATTAGTGGAATTTTAATGAATCTTCCTTTCACTGATTCTTTTATATCTACTTTGGGTGTTATCAAAGATGCTTCAGCAAGAGCAAATAAAACTTTGGGTTTATTGGAAGCTAAGAAACAAAAAGCAATCTCAAAAGCGGCAAAGGAAGTTTGGCAAAATAAACACGGTAGTCAATTTCCCGTAGATGTTTTTCAAACCGGCTCAGGTACAAGCACAAACATGAATGCTAATGAAGTTATAGCAAATTTAGCTACAAAGTATGCAGGTGAAAACATTGATCCAAATGATCATGTGAATATGAGTCAGAGCTCAAATGATGTAATTCCAACCGCCATTCTTTTGTCTTGTCATGTCGACATGACTAAAAAATTAATGCCGGCTTTAAACAATCTTATAGACATTATCGATGCAAAAGGACTAAGCGTTAAAGGGATAATAAAAACAGGCAGAACTCACTTGATGGATGCAATGCCAATAGATTTATCTCAAGAATTATCTGCATGGTCATCGCAATTAAAGAATTCCAGATTGTCTTTAGAAGATACTTTAGAAAGATTACTTCATTTGCCTCAAGGAGGGACAGCAATTGGAACGGGAATCAATGCTCATCCAAGATTTTCAAAAGAATTTTGTAAAGAGGTATCAAAGCTAACAAATTCTAAAGTAAAACCCATGGATAACTTTTTTAGGGGCTTGAGTTCGCAAGATGTTCCCTTGCAGTTATCAGGCAGACTTAAGCACTTGTCAGTAGCTTTGATGAAGATTTCTAATGATTTGAGATGGATGAATAGCGGACCTTTAGCAGGGCTTGGCGAAATAGAGTTGCAGACTCTTCAACCGGGAAGTAGCATCATGCCTGGAAAAGTTAACCCTGTTGTTCCTGAATCAGTAGCAATGGTTTGTGCAGATGTAATAGGCAATGATGTAAGTGTTACAGTTGGAGCACAGTCGGGTAATTTCCAACTTAACGTAATGCTTCCTCTTATTGCCTACAACGTTTTGAAAAGTGTCAACCTTTTAGCAGGTGCTATGAATATATTGGGCCCTAAAGCCATTAAGACCTTTAAAGTTAATTTAGACAACATCGAAAAATCTTTAGAAAGAAACCCAATTCTGGTAACTGCTCTAAACCCCGTGATTGGTTATGCAAAGGCCGCAGAGATTGCAAAAAAAGCTTACAAAGAAAACAGATCTGTTATAGACGTTGCTTTTGAAGAAACCGATTTGAGCAAGGCACAACTAAAAAAATTATTAGATCCAAAAAAATTAGTTTCGGGTGGTATTAGCAAATAAGATGGAGGAGTTAACTGAACAAAATTGTGTAGCTTGTCGTGCTGACGCTCCGCGGGTAACGGATGATGAGTTGCCTGAATTAATTAAACAGATACCAGATTGGCATCCTGTAACAACAGATACTGTTCTTCAATTAGCGCGAAAGTTCAAATTTGACGATTATTCTTCCTCGGTCCTATTCGCCAATGCGGTAGCTGATTTAGCAGAAGAAGAAGACCATCATCCTGCAATCCTTTTGGAATGGGGAAAAGTGCATGTGACTTGGTGGACACACAAAATAGGGGGTCTTCATAAGAATGACTTCATAGCTGCAGCTAAAACAGATTTAATCTATCTAAATAAATAATTTTCTATGACAAAAATACTTGTCGTTTACTCGGGTGGTTTGGATTCTTTTACATTAGTAAACGAGGCTATCCGTTCAGAGAATGAGATTTTAACCCTGTCTTTTGATTACGGGCAGAAACATAGAAAGGAATTAAGCTTTGTAGAAAGGTTTTGTTTAAAAGAATCGATTGAATACAAGATTGTAGACGTTTCTTCTATTAAGGAGCTTTTTCAAGGTTCTTCTTTAACCGATGAAATTGATATTCCAAAGGGACATTATGAAGATGATTCTATGAAATCTACTGTAGTGCCCAATAGAAATATGATTCTAATTTCTTTAGCCTTAGGCTACGCCGTAACAAAAGAAGTAGAAGAGGTTTGGTTTGGAGCCCATGCAGGAGATCATGCTATATATCCTGATTGCCGGCCAGAATTTGTAGAGAAGATGGATGCAGTAGCAAAGATAGCTAATTACTCTCCGATAGCAGTTAAAGCCCCTTATATTTCAATGAGTAAAAGTGAAATTTTAGCAATCGGTTTAGAAATGAAGTTAGATTACAGTTTGACTTGGACCTGCTACGAAGGAAAAGACCTGGCTTGTGGAGAGTGTGGTGCCTGTCATGAAAGACTTGAATCTTTCGCAGCAAATAACGCAATAGATCCTTTAGAATATTTATAAAAGACATGTATCAAATAAAGGAAATGTATTACACCTTGCAAGGAGAAGGAGCAAGAACTGGAAGACCATCGGTCTTTTGTAGATTTACGGGTTGTAATCTATGGTCGGGTAGAGAAAAAGATCGATCAACAGCTGTCTGTAATTTCTGTGATACAGATTTTGTGGGAGTTGACGGTCCGGGGGGAGGAAAATTTATTAATGCATTGGAATTGTCTGATGCCATTGAGTCTTTCTGGCCAAATGAAGAATCAAATAAATACGTTGTTTTCACCGGCGGAGAGCCTGGACTCCAATTGGATAAAAATGTTGTTGATCATTTGCATCTTAAAAATTTTGAAGTTGCGGTTGAAACTAACGGCACGCTAGATTTACCACTTAATATAGATTGGCTAACGGTTAGTCCTAAAGCAGATTCAACTTTAAAGATTCGTAGAGGCAATGAATTGAAATTAGTTTATCCACAAGAAAATGTTTTCCCTAATTCTTTCGAAGACCTAGATTTTGAGATCTTCTATTTGCAACCCATGGACAACGAAGATAAAGACAAGAATACCCAAAGAACTATCCAATATTGTTTAGAAAATCCAAAATGGAAATTAAGTTTACAAACCCATAAATACATGGGCATAGCATAAAAAAAAGATTTAATTTAAAACAACAATACTCTAGTATCGTTTCTTTTTTCAATTGAAATAAAGGCTAAGATGGACTTAATAACAGAGAGACCAAAGTGGTTTACTGAAGCTCTAGAGGTTGAGCACAATAGTTCTAGGGTTAATATCAACGGAGCAGATATCCATTTCTTGGAGTGGGGCGATCCTAAGAACCAAAGCGTTATCATGCTTCACGGCAATCATGCCCATGCCCATTGGTTTCAATTTATAGGCGCTTTGTTATCCGATAAGTATCACTTTGTGGTGATGAGCTTCAGTGGCATGGGAGAGAGTGATTGGCGATCTAGTTATGAGAGGGACACTTTTGTAGAAGATGTATGGGGAGTTGTTACTGCAACTAAAATGGAAAAGCCTATTGTAGTTGGGCATAGCTTTGGAGGTATGGTTTCATTGATCACTGCAGGAAAATACAGCTCTTTCATGAAAGGGTTGTTGCTGGTAGATTTCGTAGTATATCCTTCAGAAGAACATGCCGAGTGGTTTGCCCATCAACCTAAATCTAGACCGCCGCAGATGCGGGATCAAAAAGAAGATTTCTCCAGACGATTTAGACTAATGCCAGACCAGGAATGTGTTAATCAATTCCTAATTGATTTTATTGCTGATAAATCAATTAGAGAAACTGAGGAAGGCTGGAGTTGGACCTTTGATCCTTCGACTTATGACACGTTAAGGATTGGTTCTGATCATGCAGAAATTTTAAGTAACTTAGATTGTCCGGTAGGATTCTTCTATGGAGAAAATACTGTCGAGTTCAATGCACGAAGTGGCGTTTCAGGTATGAAAGATCTTTTACCTAAAGGGTCACCTATTGTCGCTCTAGAAGATGCCAGGCATCATCTAATGCTTGATAAACCTTTGGAGTTTGTGGAAGAGCTGGATAAGTTAATTCAATTCTTTATTAATGCAAAAAATTAAATTTCTTTAAACTCTGGCTCTGATAATTGTAAGAACCATATTAAGAGTATTGCGACAACCAATAAAGACGCAAGTACCCAGAAAGCCATTTGGTAATTTCCGTACGACTGATAGAGCAAAGCAGCTAAAGGAGTTCCGCCTGCTTGAAACAACGCTATAAACGGTTGTGCTAAGCCTCTGGCTCTACCAAAACTTCTCGGGGTGAAGACTCTTGCGAATAAAATATTGCTTAGAGGCAAGGCAGCACCACCGCCAAATCCGAACAAAGCAATTATAGCTGCAAGTTGGTAAGGAGAATTGGCGCTCATAATTAACATAATTCCTAAACCTTGCAATAAAAGGGATATAGAAACTGCAAGTCTTGCATCAAGCTTGTTTTCAACGAGTCGGCCAAAAATTATTTTACTTAACATGGCAGGAATTGCATACATGCTAAAAATTAAAGCAGCTTGCGACGCCCAACCTTTTTCTGAGGCAAACAAAGTAATGTGACTTAGAACGGCCATCATTGCACAAAACTGAAGCGCAAAAACACCAGCCAATACCCAGAAATTCCTATTCCTTAGTAATAATGGGATAGTCCAGTCTTTTCCTTCTTCTTGTTTGGGGTCCTTTGGATCAGGTAATTCTCCATCGGGTGTTTGACCAACGTTTTTTGGGTGATCAATTACGTTTAGCCATGTCAAAGGTGTAATAAAGAAAATAAAAAAGATTCCAAAAGTAAAATAAACCTCTCTCCAACTTAAAGAAAAAATATCCATCAAGACATATTGAGTTAATAGGGGGACTATAAATCCTGCAAAAGAAACGCCAACGGCAGATATTCCTAAAGCTCTTCCCGTGTGTTTATTGAACCATTGAGAAACCAATTTTGACGTAGATAGGTTTCCAAAAAGACTGGCTCCTAAAGCTAAGGGAATTGCAAAGATTAGAATAAATCCAAGATAAGTATTAGTGAAGTACAAAGAAATAAGACTAAGACCATAAACTAACCCTCCAACACACAAAACATTTCTAATTGAAAAGGTATCAAGAAGTTTTCCAACAATTGGATACAAGAGAGAAGAGCAGACCATAAAAATAGGCAGGGTTAATGTTGTCATTACCCTGGTTAGTTCTAATTCTTGCTCTAGCTTTAATTGAATGACAGGATAGCTTTGGAAAGCAAAGCCTACTGCAAAGAAATCTATTGCCATTGCAATGGCTACCATTCGCCATCCAAAGAAGGAATTAGTTGATGTTGTTTTCATGGGTTGATGAGTAACTGGTATTTTAACTCAGTTACTCATTATGATTAATTAAATATCTTATCCAGTTTGGCTTATTGTCTGTTCAGTAACTTCCCATAAACGAGAAGCTTCTTCAGTGTCTATAGCCCACTCAGCTACTCCCACATAACGAGCAGTGGGACCTTCTTCTTGAATAGCAGCAATATCACAGTTCTCGCAATAAACACCACCAACACCATTGAGTTGGGGGCTAGTAGCGCACCAAAGACTTGTTGAAGCACCTTGAGTAGGTGTTTTAAACGCTTTCGCTGCCATTTCAGACAACTCTCCGTCTTCTCCAAGCCAACCTAGAGCAATCATTTCTTCTTTTTCTAAATGCCTTTGAAGGGGTGTGAAGATACCGCCAGGATGAACACCAAAAGCTCTGATGCCTTTTTCTTTCATACGCGAATCTAGTTCAACGGCTAATAAACTTGCCGCTGTTTTTGATTGGCCGTAAGACTGCCATTTATCGTAAGAGTCTTTAAAGTGGATATCGTCCCATCTAATTCCGGACATTTTATGGGCCGTAGAGGACAGGGCAACAACTCTAGCATTTTCCGATTGACTTAGAGCAGGCAATAACCCTTTCGTTAAAATAAAGTGACCAATATGGTTGACTGCAAACTGCAAATCCCATCCTTCTTTGGTTGGCATTTCAGGACAAGCCATCATCGCAGCATTATTAATAAGTATGTCTATGCTGAGGCCTGTTTTAAGAAAATCATCTACGAATTTAGCAGTAGAATCAGGATCTCCTAGGTCAACCGGTAATATATCTTCTTTATTTACTATTCCATTTAATTCATTGCTGGCAACATCAACTCGTCTTGCAGGGACAATTACGCGTGCACCTGAATTGGATAAAGCTCTAGAAGTTTCTAGACCAATTCCAGAATAGCCTCCCGTGACCATTGCTATTTTCCCTGACAAATCGATATCTTTTAGAACTTCATGAGGTTCACTTTTTGCACCAAAACCTGAGTTAAGTGGTTTTTGTAATTCTGAAATCATTTCTTCTCCTTTTTATATAAAACTAACTATATAGTTAAGAGCTAACTATATGTCAAACATTAGATCAGGTTGACGGTCATCCAAATTAAAAGAATAACAGAGACAAACCATACTAATGATCGGATAGCTTGAGGTTCATAATCTGAACCTTCTTTCGGCGCTTGTCTTCCAATACCGCTTATATATAAAACAGCGAAGAGAATTCTACTTACAAGCCAAGAAAGACCCAAAGCTGTATTTTCTTCAATTCCAAGAACTATAGACAATATAGCGAGAGCCAAGAAGATTGGCAGAGATTCTCCTAAATTATTAAGTGCTTTAGCTGCTCTTTCTTTTTCCTTTTTTCCTTCTTTTAAAAATAGAGGCAGTAAAAGTTGTACTAAATATACCAAAGCAGTAAATGCAATTATCTTGATCATGGGTTTTCCTTATATCAAATTATTATCAATATAAGTTAGAGCTTGCATTGGATTATGTAAAGCGATTTTAAGTCTCTATTTTTGCGATGTTTATAAATTCATACAGTTCTGTATAATTCAAAGATG
>Ga0209403_10005029_pt1 | contig 14017 bp, 13 predicted proteins | sample ArcticOcean_MG_C_8_FD_187440 | JGI IMG/M metagenome (GOLD analysis project Ga0209403, IMG submission 187440) | Marine microbial communities from western Arctic Ocean - ArcticOcean_MG_CB11_86 (SPAdes) (version 2) | ecosystem: Environmental > Aquatic > Marine > Oceanic | place: Arctic Ocean... | reverse complement strand
ATGTCCGCCTCCTTGAGCGCACCAGTGAAGGCCAGGGAGGTGAACTGGCTGCCCTGGTCCGTGTTGAAAATCTCCGGTTTGCTGTAGCGTCTTAGCGCTTTATTCAGAGCTTCAAGGCAGAGCTGGGCACTCTGGATTGCCGAGACCAGGGCGGTAGCCGAGGGCGCTTTTTATTTCTTCGTCGAAGCCTGCGGCGTGAAGTACGACAAGTTTGTCTAACGCCTGGTCAAGGACCGTGCGCCCCTGTTGAGTTTCTATGATTTCCCTGCCGAGCACTTGAAGCATATCCTTACCACCAACCCGATCAGAGTACTTTCGCCACTGTGCGCCATAGAACCGTGAAGTCCAGGGGTTGCCTCAGCCCAAAAACGCACTCTCCGTGATCGTCAAACGGATCGCGAGCGCCAGGGATAATAGCGGAAGTCGGATCGATCAAGCCACCTCGCAAAGTTCATCGAAGGAGTGACGTTCAAGGACGGTATCATACAAATCAAATACGCCGCTTGAGATCACCGTTACCATTTTTAGTGCTTAGCTCCGGCTCGTCCTTTTGAGGAATCAGCTTCTTCAGTAACCGTTTACGAACGCCCGTTGAACGTGGTTCGCGAGTCGATGTGGTGCATCGTCCCAGAACCGCAACGGCGGCCACGGCGCCTTGGTGAGTGGCCGTCGGTGGCGCCCCCAATTCATCCAGATGCGTTGCGCCGCTTGCCGGATGAACCACATGGCACCACGCGACGCGCTTATCTGAAGGGCCTATGGACGCCATCAATTGAACCAGAATGGTCGGGAACTAACCCTAGCAGCCTAAAAAATTTTAAAATCCACGAAGTTACGCTCACCTTTATACCTCGTGTGACTGGATTTCTTCCAGCCCCGCGGCCTCCTACTGTCCCTCCTATTTACTCTATTTACCGCAGAAACATTGGAAATATTCATCGCCACGGGATACTCTTCCCGGCATGGATAAGATCGTCAGGTTCATCTTGCTCCATCACCTGCGCCGCCGGATCGTGTATTTCGGCGTCACTACACATCCGACTGCGGATTGGGTGGTGCAGCGCTATCGCTAAGCTTTTCTGTGGGACACAGCGCCGTAGTTGGCAATAAATGCTGTAACTGCAAAGTCCGGCCTCGTAGCAGAAGTGCAATGCCCGCCCGTCTCCCAGAGCCTTGTCGTCCGCTTTCTCAGGGCCGAAGTCGTGTTCGCAATCTCACCATAATAATGCACCTCTCCGCTAAGGCCGCAATCGGTGAGCGCAACTGAGAGCCTCTTATTGTGAACGTCCAGTTAAACGTATGTGATAGACTGTTTCATGATCCACGCTTACGCATGAGGATATCCACGCATCCATTTACATCACCTTATTACGCCCAGCCTCATTTTCTCAGAATTTGAACGTTCAAGCAGTTTTGAACAAACGCTATCAATGCGTGGGAAGTTGCGACGTTGGCCGCCTGAAAGTGTGTCGGTGTGACCCATTGCGCGCAGCTTTCGTTAACGTGACAATGCCCTGGTGTCCATGGCTGTAACTAAATTTCAGCCTATACTCATCTTGGTCGCCGTGATCTGGGCCGTGGAGTTGGCAAACCTTTTCCTCGGCTCTCCGCTTGTCTCCTGGGGGATATTGCCCCGCAGTTTTAGTGGCCTGATCGGAATACCGTTGGCGCCATTGATACATGGCAGCTTGTGGCACACCGTATCCAATACAGTCCCACTGTTGTTTCTCGGCGCCCTCACGCTGGTGGGGCAGCGGCGGCGGTTTTGGGAAACGACGGTGACTGTCACGGTGTTATCCGGGGTACTGGTATGGCTATTTGCCCGTGATGCATATCATGTCGGGGCCAGCGGCTTGGTATTCGGCTATTTTGGCGCGATCCTGGCCCGAGCCGTCATGGAACGCAGCCTTGCCGCCATCGCGATTGGCCTGCTTACGGTGTTGGCCTACGGGGGACTATTGTGGGGTATTCTGCCGCTGCGCAGCCACGTATCGTTCGAGAGTCACCTATTCGGCCTGATCGCGGGCATTTTTGTTGTCTGGCTTGATGTAAAACTCAGCAAACCCAGACCGGCTGCCTAATTAACTCCCGGCGCTCCGCCCGGCGGCCCGAGCGCCAAATCCGCCCCGGGCCACGGTACGGGTCCGCGCGGTGGGCTGGCGGGCGCTGGCCTTGGCGACCTTCGTCTGACCGGTGGCCGAAACAGCGCCAACTCTGCCGCCCGATGCCGTATGAAAACTGTTTGGCGAACCGGCCGTGCGATAAAGCGGCTGTGCCGAGACGTAGCCAATGCCACCACGCGGCGCCAGCATATAGCCCATCATGAATGGCAGCCAAAGCGAAGAGCTTGACCGATAACATCGGTTGTATCCGAAGTCGTTCTGACATTGATTGGAGGATTGATAGCGCGGTGCGACCTCGGCATGAAGTTTCTTCGCCTTGTCGAATTCGGCCTGGCAGACCTCCGCATCGTTCTGACCCGCCGCGATGCAGGCCTTGGCGGAATCGTAAGCAAGGGCGTTCTCTTTAGCCACCAGGGCCGGCTTATCCCCCATCGACCAATAACCCACAACGGCCAGTGCCGTTGCGCCCAGTAAAAGATATTTGAAACTATTCATTTGCCGCGCCTCTCGCGTCACGTGGTCATGCTGGCGGCGTTCAGAATACCGGCCACTATAGAACAGGTGCCGAGCCAAATTCCGGCGGCGACCTCGCCAGCTTCAATGCGTTCCGAGATACGCGGCATTGGGAGGCGGATGAAGAGATAGACCAGCACCTGAACGATCAGCGCCACTAGTCCCCAAAGCACCATTTCCACAATATTGATGGAATTTATCATGGTGCTGGCCAAGGGCAGGGCAAACCCAACCAAACTGCCGGCAAATGCGAGCGCGGCGGCGGTCGAGTTTTCCTTGATCAGGGCAATTTCGTTATGTTTCGTGATGCGCGTGTAGATGGCGACAAAAATGACTGTCAACACCGCCGCGGCGACAAAGTACAGAAAAAACTCCGATAGATTTGCTAAAAACTGGCCAACTTGTTCGTTCATTCGAGTCTCCCTATCAACGGTTCACCATGCCAGGGCTCAACCGCACGGGGCGGGCTTCGAGCGACATTTCTTGTATAGTGAAGCTATATCACTTTCAGGTTCGCGAATTCGAGGTCCACGCCGACCATCAGCTCGACGGTGCGTTCCAAATCGTCGGCTTCGACGGAAACCAACAGATATTCGTTTTTCTTACCCTGTTCGAGGTTACGCCCGTACAGCATGACCGTATGGTGCAAATCGCTACATTCGTCCGAATCGGGATCATTGTACACCGATTCCACAAACATTACTGGTTTTGCGTAGCCCTCGGCGCCGTCGAACCATATGCGAGAAAATTCCGTCCCATCATCCAGGCAAAATTTCAGCGCGCCTATTTTGCCGCCATCCGACGCCCACTGGGCCCAGGCCCCCTCACTATCGGGGTAATAACTCCGGTATGGCACGAAGAGGGTCAATTCCTCCACATGTTGGTCTTCCATGCCTCCCACGGTCAATACCTGGATCATGGTGTCATCAGCTGAATAATAACGATGCGCATGGGTCCCATCGCCTAACTCGATATAACCCTGGGCCGCGACGATCATCGTTTCCTCGGGTAGTTTGACATGCAGATCGGCCGCATGCATGCGCAAGGACAGGGTATCTATATCCACGGCGGCGCCAATGCGGAGACCAAACGGCGTGGCGAATTCATCTTCGTCGTCGTCGTTGGAGAATTTGTCCCTTAGATCGCGGATGCCGCTTCTCATCAGGGACTTCACCGTTCTGCCGAACATTTCACCCCCACACCGGTTGACGAATGATCCAAATAAACCGGACGCCGCCGCAATTATGCGGCGCCCAGCGTGCGCCAGTCGATTTGTGCCGGATCTATACGCCGGACCGCGATGAAATACAAAATCATTCCAGGGCCGATCGGAATGTCCAGCGGCGCGTTCAATATTAGATCGTCGCCCAAGGTGCTTTTTGCAACGCCGAATAATGTCGCGTCATGTTTATTTTTCAGTTCCGAGAACAATGCCCCGTAGGTGATGGAGCCGGCATCCGTGGGCACCTGAAGACTGAATTGCGTTGGACCTTCCAGGGTCGAAAGGAGCTGACGCTGGACCCGGCTTGACCCCGGGTCCTGTGCCGATCGAACCATCATTTCGATGGACAGCGAGACATTGCATTCCGCGTTGGCGCAATGTGCCTGTAGCAGATCCGCAAAACTCTGTTGATCGAAATAGGCGACAATATGCGCCGCGGCATTGACCGCCGCCGCACCCAAGGCGGCCGCTAGCGTCTCGTTATCATCATGACCGAGTGCGATGATGAATTTGGCGTTGCCCACGGCGGCACGATGCAGAAGGTCCGGCGTATTCAAGGCGGGACTGCTGACGAAGCGGACCTGATCCGGCATGGGATTGTCGATCGTTTCGGCGCAGCAAAGGACGATTTCCCGTCTAAGTTCTCCCTGCCCGCCGCGAATATGATCCACCATCCGGCGGGTACGGATGCCATGCCAGCCCAGAATGACAATATGATCAGTCAATTTTTCGTAGTTCGCTAGTCCACGCAATCTTTTCCTCCACTTGTCGGAAAACTTCTGAATGCCCTTGGCAACAATCGTGGTGAAAAGCGCTATGCCGCCAGGCATAACCCAGATGATGGTAACCGCGCGCCCGGCCACGGTAACGGGCGAGTAATCACCGTACCCTACCGTCGTTGCCGTGGTAGCATAAAAATACCAAAAAAGCTCGCCACCCGCAATTTTCTCGCCGCCGATCAGGGCAATCAAGCCCCAGGAAACCGCGAAGTGAATGACCAGCAACGATAGGATGGTGTCCCAGCTCAGGCCGGAAATCCGGACGTATAGACGTTTTGAAATTCGCGACAATATCAAATACATGGCGGGCATCTATCCGAACGCACCTTCAGGCAAGACCCGTCCAGCATGACATGTCCGCACCTTAATCATCTGTTCCAGAATCCATTTCATCGTGGTGTGCAGCCAATTTACCATTGTAATTCATTATACATGTAATATGTGACACGTAATGGTGGGAGTAGTTTTTCAGGATGTCGATGAAGTCATCATATTATCAGTCCAGATACCGTGCCCGTTTGCGCGAAAAAGGTTACGTGAAGCGGGAACTCTGGATACCGCCGAAATATACCAAAATTCTGAAGGACTGCGAAACGGCAATACGGGCCGGCGTTTTGCCGATCATACCAAAATTCATACCTAAATCCGCACCAAGATCTGTAAGGGAGAGCGAGATGAGCGAAGACAACAACTGGACAACGGAAACACTCTGCCGGGCGCTGGCCCAATCCGAGACCGCCGGCGAAGGTACGATCAGGGTGGAATTGATTGATGGCATCGATCCCGGAATTCTTATCACTATGCTGGAGTTTGGTGACCTGCCGCTGCTGATGAGCGTGAGCGGCAGCCAAATCCTGGTTGAAACACTGCTGTGGCCGGTTGATGAGGTGAAGGACACCGCGGCCTTCAACGACTTGATCCTGCGAACGCACAAGCTGCTCCCGCTGTCGATATTTGGTATTCGGCAAGGGCCGGACGGCAAGGATTATTACGAAATGTTCGGCTCGTTGAGCGCGGGCTCCATTTTGGAGTCGGTGCAATTCGAGATCGAGACGCTGGCCGACAATGCCATGCAAGCGGCGGAAGCTTATCAAATGGACTTACGGGACGTAGCCTGAAGTCCCATTCAGCCGGATCCAACGGACACAGTTTTTATAGAGGAGACGACAGCATGAGTATATGGGCAAAAGTCGCGACCGCCATCCGAGGCGGCGTTAGTGAAGCCGGCGAGGCTATTGTGGACAATCAAGCCTTGCGCATTCTGGACCAGGAAATCCGGGACGCCGACAGCGAGCTGGGCAAATCGAAGGATGCCCTGACAGGCATCATCGCCAAACGAAAATTGGCGGATAAAAAGGTCGAAAGCCTGAAATCGTCGCTCGCAGAATATGAGGGTTATGCCATGCAGGCGCTGGACAAGGGCGACGAGGGACTGGCGGTCGAAATTGCCGATAAAATAGCCGGTCTTGAAACTGAATTGATGGGTGAAGAGGGTGTCGCGAAATCGTTCAGGGAAAGCGAGACGCAGCTGCGTAAATCCGTTTTGCAGACCGAGGCGAACCTGAAACGGCTAAAACAACAGGTTGATACGATCAAGGCGACCGAGATTGTGCAGCGGTCACAGGCCGCGGTGGCGGCGCGGCATTCGGGTGCGGGCTCCAGCATGGGCAGCGCGGTGGATAGTCTGGAAAGACTGAAGAACAAGCAAGCGGAACGGGCGGCAAAATTCGAGGCCGCCAGCGAACTCGCCGACTCTACCGAGGAAGTCTCTCTCGATGCTAAGTTGAAGGCGGCGGGCATAGTCGACGGCGGGGCCAGTGGTGGCGATGTGCTGGCCAGGCTAAGGGCAAAACGAAGCGCTTAGGAGTTAGGAGAGATGCGCCGCATATCCGTCGCCCAACGGTCGGGCCTGAAGGAAACCGCTTGGGAGCACGGTTATGAATACCGCGCCGGCGTTGGGGTGCCGTATTGGGACGAGACGGCTTATTACCACTTTACCCTACGTCAAATCGAGGTGGATATAGAACAGTCGGCCGCAGAGATTGAGGCTATGTGCTTCCATTTGCTGGACCAATCGCTGACCGACGAGACGGTCTATCAACGATTGTGCATTCCCGAGGCCTATTGGAACTATGTCGCGGACAGTTGGCGGCATCGGGAAAAGGACCTGTATGGCCGGCTGGATTTCTCCTATGACGGGACGGGCAAGGCTAAGCTGTTGGAGTACAACGCGGATACTCCGACGACCCTTTATGATGCGGCGATTTTTCAATGGGTCTGGCTGGAACAGGCCAGGGCCGCCGGTCTGATCCCGAGGAACTGCGATCAGGCTGTCGACATCCACGAGTATCTCGTCGATGCCTTTCGGGGCATGGGCATAGAGGGGCTGTTGCACCTCGCCTGCCTGCGAGATATCGAAGACGACCGGGAAACCGTTGGCTATCTGGAAGAATGCGCCCAGGAGGCCGGCCTGGAGACCCAGGTTCTTGCCATGCGGGATATCGGCATTGATGCATCCGGCCAGTTTACCGACCTTGAGGACCGAGTTATCTCTACCTTGTTGAAACTCTACCCCTGGGAATGGATAATGGAGGAGGAGTTCGGCCAGTATCTGGTCTCCAGCGGCGTACACTTTCTGGAGCCGCCCTGGAAGGCGGTCTTATCCAATAAGGGATTATTGCCGCTGTTATGGGAGACATTCGAGGGCCATCCCAATCTGCTGCCGGCCTATTTCGAAGCTGACCCCGGGGTCAATAACTTGCCGAACAACTATGTTCGAAAACCTTTGTTGTCGCGCCAAGGCGCCAATATCGAGATTGTGCGAGACGGTATGGCGTTGCCCCATAATGACGGGCCTTATGGCGCCGAGGGTCACATCGTGCAGGCCCTGCATGAATTGCCCCGGTTTGATGGAAAGTATCCGCTGGTGGGGTGTTGGATGGTCGCGGGGCGCCCCGCCGGCCTGTCCATTCGGGAAAGCCTGACCTTAATCACTGATGGCGACGCGAATTTTGTACCTCACGTCATTCTGGACTAGGGATGTTGGGGTAAAATTGGGAGACATGACCGTGACGAATGGAATTGAAACGCCCGCGTTCGTGACCGATGAAAAGATCCTGCAAGGTGACCTGACGCAGCTACGCGCGATCGCGGACCAGGCGTCGTGCAAACTTCTCTATTCGCCCAAGGCCAGTGCGCTTTCGACCGTGCTGCAATACGCCGCGCGGCAGGTTGACGGGTTCGCCTGCAGCTCACCCTTTGAACTTCGTCTGGTGGGTGAATTGTCCCGCGACAATCCCGGTGACGCTCTTTCATCGCACTTGGTGAGCCCATTGATTAAGCCAGAGACCTTGAAGGCGTTCGGTGAGAAAATTGACTACCTCACCATGAACTCGCTTTCTCAATGGGAGCGTCTCCGTGGCAGTGTTTCGCCTCGGACCAGTGTCGGCCTCCGTTTGAACCCACAGTTGTCTTTCGTCCGCGATGCCCGATACGACCCGTGTCGGCCGCACTCGAAACTGGGCATTTCGATCAACGAACTGGCGGAGTTTGTTGTTTCGGATACAGTAAGATTTGACGGCATCAATGGTCTTCATTTTCACACCAATTGTGAAGGTACCGATTTTGCCGATCTGCTCGCGACGGCGCGCCACATCCAAACCGCAATCCCGATGTTGTTGCATCAGGTCGACTGGATTAATCTGGGCGGTGGTTACCTGTTCGACATGGCCAGCGATCACTCTGATTTCTACCAGGCGGTCGCGATCTTTCGCGATGGCTTCGGTTTGGAGGTATTTATCGAACCCGGCGCCGCAGCCGTGCGGCGCAGCGGCACGGTTGAAGCCACGGTCCATGATATAGTTCGCAGCGATGATATGTTGGTCGCTATCCTAGACACCTCCGTGAACCACATGCCGGAGGTCTTTGAGTTTCAATTCGAACCCGATATTCTGGGACAAATGGATGGGGGTCTGCATTCCTATATTCTTGCGGGATGCACCTGCCTACCGGGTGACGAATTTGGCAACTACTCTTTCGACAGGCCGTTACGGATCGGTTCGAAAATCAAGTTCCTCAATATGGGAGCCTATACTATGTCCAAGGCGCACAGGTTTAACGGCGTTGCGTTACCGACAATCTACCGGCGCGGTCTTGACGGTTCCCTGAACAAAGTCAGGGCCGATCGTTTCGGCGAATTCGCGCAAATCATGGGGAGCGCCAACGTTGCAGTTGCTTGAAAAATCCATCACCATCCAGGCTGTGCCCGGAAACTATGGACTAATCCAACATATCGAAAATGCCGTTTCGTTTCGGTTTTCCGACGGGGAAATCCCGGTGCGGCTGGCGCTTACCGCGATCGACGATGACACATATACCTGCGAGATTGGCTGCCTGGTTGGTTCCGATCATCCCTTGCCGCAAGACCACGAGTCCATATTTGCCTTCAGGCGGCGTAGCGGCCCCAGCGCCGGGTCCTTCAACGCGGCCTATATCGTGCCGACCGGCATCGGCGCCGAGGTCGGGGGCCATGCGGGTGATGCGACCCCGGCGGCGCAATTATTAGCCTCGTGCTGCGACCGGTTGATCACCCATCCGAACGTCGTGAATGCCTCCGACATCAATGAATTACCGGCCAATGCCTATTACGTGGAAGGCAGCGTATTGTGCCGGCTGCTGATGGGGACCATCGGGCTGGAGGCTGTGCGGGCGAACCGGGTGTTGGTGGTGTTCGATGCGCATGCGGATCCGATGATCGAGAATCTTGTCTTGAATACCGTCGATGCCGCGCGGGCCACCTATGGGCTTGACTGCGCCGGCATCTACCGGCTTGACCCGCCGTTGGAATTGACCGCCTCGTCCGCGCCGTCGGGAAGGGCGATCGGTTCGGGCCGGAACATCCATATGCTGTTTGATCTACTGCGGGAGACGGCGGATAGTTACGACGCCGTCGCCATTTCATCGGTGATTGGCGTACCCGACGGGATTCACGAAAAATACTTCAACAGTGGCGGGGATATGATTAACCCTTGGGGCGGCGTCGAGGCCATGCTGACCCATGCGGTATCCTCCTGCATCAATATGCCGTCAGCGCATGCGCCAATGATTGAAGCCCACGAAATTTTGAACGAGGACCCTGGCCGGGTCGATCCGCGCATGGCAGCGGAGGCCATTTCCTCGTCCTTTTTTCAATGTGTTCTTAAGGGACTCGGGCAATCGCCCCGTATCGTGTCCGACCCTGACGGCATGGCGGCAAGCGGTGTGCTGACGGCCCGGGATGTGTCCTGCCTGATCATTCCCGAGGGATGCATCGGGCTTCCTACCCTCGCGGCCCTTGATCAGGGCATCCCGGTGATTGCCGTCCGCGAGGGGAGCGGCCTTATCGCGAGCGAATTGAGCGCGCTGCCGTGGCGGCGGAACCAGCTTTTTACCGCCGAGAACTACTGGGAGGCCGCCGGTATTTTAAGCGCGCTTCGGGCCGGGATCACGCCCGGTTCGGTACGACGGCCGTTCGCGGGGATGGTGGTGAAAACCTGGAAAAATTCGAACGCGCCGGCCGCGACCGTTCATCGCCGCCGCCGCGATACATTCGGAATAGCTCTCCCATTGGCATTGTCAGACTAACTCAGCTTGAGGTGGGTGGGGGAGTTCCGTAGTTTGCAGCGATGCAAAATCCCTTCCGGTATTTCAACAGTTTGCCGAGGTAATTAGCCTCATGGTAATGTTGTTTTTCCACTATCCGCTTTCATTGGGGCAGGTCGAAGATCTGTTGTTCGATCGTGGCATCGACATCTGCCACGAGACGGTGTGTTTCTGGTGGAACCGGCTCAGTCCCATGTTCGCCGCCAAGATTCGGAAGCGGCGCGTTCATTATCGGTTATATTCGAACTGATGCTGGCACCTGGATGAGGTGTTCGTCCGGATCAACAGCGAGAGGCATTACCTCTGGCGTGCTGTCGGTTACAGTTACCTCCATTATTACGCTCTTTCCAATAAGTTTAGTAGGGCACCCCACCCTTCACCGTCGTCCGCCACAATAGCCGGCGTTGGGGCAGGTCGTAGTCCTGTACAGCGCGGTGTTGGACGGTGCAATTGTCCCAGACCACGACATCGCCCTGTTGCCAGATATGCTGGTAGATGAACTCAGGCTTGATGATGTGGTCGGCCAGGGCCCCGATTAGGGCTTGGCTATCGCTTGCATCCTTGCCAACGATGTCGGTGGTATCATCGCGGACGATGTAAAGGCTCTTGCGGCCGGTGCGCGGGTGGGTGCGGACGATGGGATGCTCGACCGGCGGATAGGCAGCGATATCCTCCGCACTGACAGGGGAGGAACGCATGCGACCGCGAAAGTCGAACACCCCTTTCAGGCTGGCGATGGCGTCTTTCATGCTTTGCGGCAGAGCATCGTAGGCAGCAGCTGCGTTGGCAAAGCCAGTGCTACCGAGTGGCATACCGTGTAGGGTCGGAACCTCTACCGCATAGAGCATGGTCGCAAACGCTGGATGCTTGGCATAGCTCATGTCGGTGTGCCAGGTCTCGCCGGCGCGGCGGGTACCGATGGCCTTGCCATTCTCCGTAATGTTGGAGATTCGGTAGATGACCGGGCTGCCATCGACACCAAAACGGAGCGCATTGAAATTCACGTCCGGTTCACCGAAACGCTCGGTAAAGGCGACTTGCTGACCCAGTGTCAGTCTCTGGTTGCGCAGGTAAATGACGCCGTGTTCATCCAAAGCGTCCTGAATGACGGCAAAATTCGCGTCGTTGAGGTCGGTGGCGAGGTCGAAGCCAGTAATTTCTGCACCGGCGGCGCGACCGGAGGGGTGGACAGTGATGGGCATGGGCGGAACCTGACCGGGAGTTTCATGTTTGCATAGAGGTTATAGCAGCTTGCGCTGAATAAGACACATTTTGGGGATTCCCAAGCCGGCAAAATTCTGAATCAATGTGAAGAATTGATGCGGAGGGTTTTCATAGGTAGAGCGGTTGCGTTACGGGAAGAGTTTGATGGGCCGGGTTTGCCGCGATTGGCCAAGTTGTCGAAGGGTTCCGGGCAGAGCCGTTGTTTTCTTGCCCTGGGGGACATTAGCGATGGTGGCAGACGCACGGATGCGGCTGGTGGACTTGGCTCTTTGGATATTTGATGAGTTTCACATTTCTTTAGACGAAAGTACCGTCAGCCGTGAGCTAAATGCGCTGGGGTTTAGTAAGATTACGGCACGCCCGAGCCTTCGAGGGCAAAACGAATTTGTTGTTGGGGCCTTTATAAAAACTTCCTCTCTGAGCCGGAAGAGGTCCGCACCGGGCTCCCGGTCAGCACCACGATAGAGCTTTGGTGGCGGGACGAAGCCAAGGGTTGGACAGAAGACCAAACTCACTCGGCGCTGGGCACGACGCGGAACCCGCCCCAGAGCACTAAAAGACCAACGCAAAAAATTTGCCTGGATCTTCGGAGCCATCTGTCCCGAGCATGGCGTTGGTGCGGGCCTGGTTCTGCCTTGCTGTATTACACAGGCCCTGCAGTGGCACCTTGATAAAATCTCATCCCAAGCGGCACCGGGGGGCTCATGCCGTCCTCATTGTCGACCGTGCTGGTTGGCATTTGACAAACACGCTCGTCATCCCGTCCAACATCACCATCATGCCTTTACCGTAAAGGTCGCCAGAACTGAACCCTATAGAGAATATCTGGCAATTCATGCGAGACAAATGGCTGTCCAGCAGAGTTTTTACTTCATACGAAGAGAACGTCACTATCTATTGCGAAACCTGGAACAAACTCATAGATCAGCCATCTAAAATCATATCCATCGGCATGCGAGATTGGGCGCATGGGGCCTAATCAATGTCGTTTGGTATTACCAGGCTCGGGCAGAGTTTAGCTGCCCAGGAAGAATTTAAGGATCTCATCATTGACTAAATCTGCTTGATCGTGGTGGACGTTGTGACCTGAATTCTCGACCTGAATTTGCTGAAAATCCGCCCTGAGAGACTTAAAACGGGCTGATATTGCTGGCTCAAAAAATACACTGTCGTCGCCGTAAACCAAGAGCGTAGGTATTTGCAGTGCACGAACGTCCTCTTCGGTAATAGAAAAGTCTAATAGCTGCTGTCCGTGCGGCACTAAAAGCGGTGACAATGGCCTAAGCGCATCAATGATGCGGAGTTTTTTAGTTTCATCGAGCGAATGCCATTTGTCCCCACCTACAAATTCCATCATGCCGTGCCAAGCCGCCACTTCATCTGATGCTTCGCTAGCAGCAATTATGGCTGAATACATTTGACCAACCTGCCGATACACCTCTGTCGGTAGCAGTCGGTACAGTGTTGGTTCAATCAAAACCATTCTATGCACTCGCTCTGGGCAATCTCGAGCCAGAGCAAACGCAGTAGCACCTCCCGTCGAATGAGCAACGAGATGGGTATGAGTAACGTTCTCGGCATCGAGCACTGCACATACATCTTTGATTTCAGTTGTAGAAAACGCGAAATCAGTTGGGAGAGTAACTTCTGTCCCATCATGACCCCGCGAGGTGACCAACAATAGACGGAATTGTTTACTTAAGGTAGCAAGCTGCCGTGAGAACGCACCCCTACCCACGAAACTACCATGCAACATCGTTATGGCTGGCCCTTTTCCGACGACCTCGTATAAAATCTTTACACCATCCGGCGCGCCTGTAGACCGTACGACCGCTGAGGCATCTTGTGTTTCAGTCATTTTGTAATTCTCTGTATGCGATGGAGACAAAGTAAACCACGGAAGCGGCGAATATTTCGCTGCTGGCAGCGCAAGACTCTGCCACCTGTAACCTTCCAACCTTTTTGGGATGGAAGGTGGGTGGATATTGCTCCGCCCCAATGGTCAAATGTTGCTCCGGCGTTGACACTGGTCTTGTCGCGGTTTAGTTCCGGTCACCTATCTAATTTTAGGCGACCAATTTCTCGAACGCGAGTGGGCATTGTCACGTTAACGAAAGCTGGACGCAATGGGTCACACCGACACCTTTTCCGGCGGACACCGTCGCATCTTCCCATGCATTGAAAGCGTTTGTTTGAAACTGCTTGCGCGTAGTTTGCAGCGATGCAAAACCCCTTCCGATATTTCAACAGTTCGCCCGAGGTTTTCGCCACAAAACGCCGGGATCGCAGAGCAGCCCTGAAGTTTCTAAAGCGAATGATGAAGCGCTACGGCCAGCTGTGGTCGATCGTGACGGACCGTCTTTGCCCATACGGTGCAGCGATGAAAGTGATGGGGAATCTGGAGCGTCAGGAACCAGGGCGATGGTTCAATAACCGGGTCGAAAATTCACACCAGCCGTTCCGACGACGAGAGGGCGCGATGGCCAGGTTCAGGGATATCAAGACCCTGCAGAAAT
>Ga0209403_10005028_pt1 | contig 14020 bp, 18 predicted proteins | sample ArcticOcean_MG_C_8_FD_187440 | JGI IMG/M metagenome (GOLD analysis project Ga0209403, IMG submission 187440) | Marine microbial communities from western Arctic Ocean - ArcticOcean_MG_CB11_86 (SPAdes) (version 2) | ecosystem: Environmental > Aquatic > Marine > Oceanic | place: Arctic Ocean... | reverse complement strand
AGTCATGCCGGTTTGTATTGGAGGACCAAGGAATTCTATCGAAACGCCGCCGGGCTTTCCTGGCAGGCCCATGTAAGTAAGACCACTTGTAGCTTTTTTAGCAGCTTCCAAAACCTCTTCCTCTGTGGAGGCTGCGGTGAGACCTGCAGCTGCGTTTTCACCACCAACCATCCAATTTAATTTCGCTCCCTTTTCTACAAATTCCTTTGTCGCTTCGTAGACATCTGGTACCCAAAAACCAATATGATCTACACTCTCCCCATATTGGGCCAAGTGTCGTGCCTGTGGAGTATCACCTTTCACTGGTTCTATGATTTCAACAATCATTCCAGCAAATGCGCCGTATCCAACTTTGATGATACATTCCTCATTTTTTATATTAGTAACGGGGTATTCGAAAATATTAAATTTTGCGCCAATTGTTTCAGTGAATATTGCTGCAAGCTTGTCAGTATCTGGAGAAGCAAAACCAATATGGTGGGAACGAGGTTCACCTGCGGAAAGGTAGGTCATTAGAAATTCCTTTAAGGCCAATCGATGGCGTTTAGTGATGAAATATATTGTAGCGAATTTTCCAACAATGTTTTAGTTAGAATTAATTAACTGTTGGATACTGAAAGTTTTCATTTTCCTTTGAATTCTGGTTCACGTTTATCGAAAAAGGCTGTCACGGCATTTTTGAAATCTTCTGTTTTAGAAGCTGCGATCATATTGCCAGCTTCAAAAGCTAAAAGATCAGTTAGTGAACTTTTTGATCCGTAAGCAAAATTCTTTTTGATTCGCGCAAAGGCATCTGTTGGTCCTGCAGCCAGTTTTTTTGCTAAAGCCTGGGCCTCTTGGATAAGTTCTTCATCAACACAAACCTGATTTACGATCCCTAACGCTTCAGCTTCTTGCGCTGTAATTGTATTACCAAGCAAATATAATTCTTTCGCTTTTGTTGTTCCAACAATTCTCTCTAGAAGCCAGGTACCACCGAAATCTCCAGTTAGACCAGCTTTTGCAAAGGCAGTTAGAAATTTGGCTTTTTGGCTTGCAATACGGAAATCTGTGGATAATGCGATCGAGAAACCAGCTCCTGCAGCAACTCCATTTATTGCTGCTATTGTTGGCTTTGGCATTTCTGCTAGAAGAAGTGAAATCTCCTCGTATTTTCGTAGCTGTTCCACGTTTCTTAACGGATCGAGAGGGTCATCCGTACCGACACCTCGGAGATCTCCTCCTGAGCTAAATGCTCGTCCTGCCCCAGTAATAATCACGGCTCGGACTTTTTTATCGTTTGCAGCATCAGCTCCGTATTGTGCAAGCTCCTTAAGCAATGGCCCATTTAGAGCGTTTAGTGCTTCAGGTCGATTTAGTGTAATTGTTGCAACGTCACCATTTACATCGTATTGAATAACTTCCGACATTGTGCTTCTCCCCGCATCTTTTTTCGCTACTAGTAAAAAGTACCATAGAGAAAGGATCTTTCAGAGATTGTATACCTGGAAACCAGTGCTACACTGTTAAGACCACTTTTTTGGAGTTTGTCATATGGCATTTACTGATAAGCAGCTTCCTTGTCGTGATTGTGAGGATCCTTTTACGTTCACAGCTGGTGAGCAAGAGTTCTATGCTTCTAAGGGTTTGCTCAACGAGCCAACTCGATGTCCTTCTTGTCGACAAGTACGTCGTTCTAGTCGTAATTCACTTGAGGAAATTGATGGTTACGTTCGTTATGGGAATTTTGTTTCTTTCGGGGGAAAGACTCCAAGGCAGATGCATCCTGCCCTTTGCGCTTCTTGCGATCAAATGACTGAGGTTCCTTTTAAGCCTCGAGGGGATCGTCCTGTTTATTGCCGCACTTGCTATGATCACGTACGTCCCCGACAAGAAGATGCAGTCCCATCTTCTAAAGACGATGTTGCTTCTGAAGAAGCATCGCCGGCTACGACTAGCTAGTTGCATTGGGGAGCATTTAGCAATGGTGCTTGGCTTCGAGTTGCAAATTACTCAATTGCGTCGGCTGTTAAAGACTGTAAGTCTCGATCAAGATTCTGCTTGTGCTTATATTGAAAGCCGGCCGTCTGATTTTGCACAGGCCTTGATTTCTGAAGCGCTTGCTAGTGATGATGTGATTAGTGAGGATGATGCACGAAGTTATTTTGTTCTACGGGCAGATTTTTTTTCTGCCTTTCTTTCTGATTCGACAAAGGCAGCTGTTGAAGCTGCCTTTGTCGAAATGCTAAAAGAGTGGGATATTCCTTAGCTAGTTATTGCATTCACCTCGTCCATTTCTTCTGCGTTGAGTTGCCATGAGGCAGCTTCAACATTAGATATGACATGGTTCGGTTTTGTCGCCCCCGATATTACAGAAGGGACATAGGAGTGGGAAAGCAGCCAGCCCATTGCCAAATCCAAAACGGTATGATTACGTTTTTTTGCAAAAGCCTCTAACTTACCCAGTATTGAAAAGTTCTCATCAGTAAGAGTACTATCGGCCATACCCCAGGCTGTCATGCGGCTGTCTTCTGGAGGAGCAACCCCTGGTTGATATTTTCCGGTAAGGAACCCGCTTGCAAGAGGGAAATAAGGTATTACACCAAGCCCAATTGCTGATGCTGCGGATGTCACGTCTTCTTCGATGCCACGAGTTATAAGATTGTAATGATTTTGTGCAGAAACAAATTTCACTGTTCCATTCGCCTCTGCAGCTTTTTCAGCCTCAGTAACCATATCCCCCGTAAAGTTTGAATTTCCTATAAAACGTACCTTACCAGCAGTCACCAGTTCATTAAGCGTTTCAAGCGTTTCAGATATCGGTGTTTCTGGGTCGGGAAAATGTACTTGGTATAGATCAATATAATCTGAGCCAAGTCGAGTGAGGCTAGCCTCAACTGCTTCAAGGATATAGCGACGTGAAGCCCCTTGCTTATTATCATCATCGTCCATTTTCATACCGAATTTTGTCCCGACAATAACTTCGGAACGTCGGCTCCCTAGCGCTTTGCCAAGCATTTGTTCAGACATGCCATTGCCGTACATATCTGCTGTATCAAAGAAGTTAATACCTGCATCAAGAGCTGTGTTCACGATGGTATTTACTTGTTCTTGATCAAAAAGCCGCATTCCAAAATTGTTACAGCCAAGACCAACAGTCGAGATATTTAGTTCCGATGTTCCAAGTTTTGCGTATTCCATAATTTCTCCATTTACCCCATATTGTTTCAAAATAACTTGTCCTAGTGGACCGGGATTTTCAGTATAGGGTGCTGATGTGTTTCTGTGTATTCAACTTTGCTACGTTTTAAATTATTTAAGTAGATAGTGATGTCAAACTACCCTAAACAGGATTTGCTTTATTAGCCGATGGCGCTATGTCACGGGTGAAAACTATCTCATTTGGGGTTGATTCAAATTCGTTGAAACGATAGCCGTTAGTATCAAAGTATTTCAGATCATCAGATTTCGCTAATCTATTTTCGATAATGTATCTTGCCATTAAGCCACGTGCTTTTTTAGCATAAAAGGCGATTATTTTATATTTACCGCCTTTTAAGTCCTTAAACACAGGGGTAACGATGTCTGCATTAAGGTCAGATTTTTGGACGGATTTAAAATACTCATTAGAGGCTAAATTTATTAGGAGCGAAGACTTCAAATGTACTAGCTCTTTGTTGAGTGCGCCTGTAATGGCATTGCCCCAAAACTCATACAGATTTTTACCACCTTGGTTTTGAAACTGCAAACCCATTTCTAAGCGATAGGGTTGCATAAGATCTAGCGGCCGCAGTACTCCATATAAACCAGATAAAATCCGGAGATGATTTTGTGCGAAATTGAGGTCGGCTGTATTGAGAGTTTCTGCATCTAAGCCAGTATAGACATCTCCCTTAAAGGCTAAGATTGACTGCTTGGAGTTGCCTAGATTAAAAGGTGTAGTCCAGGTCTTGAAGCGCTGCTGATTAATATTAGCGATGTTTTGACTCACACTCATTAGCTCTTGGATTTCTGCAGTATCCATTTTTTTCGCATCTTCTACTAGCGCTGCTGCACGTTCTAAAAATTGTGGTTGAGTTGCTTGTTGGGTTATCGTCGGTGTTTCATAATCTAGCGTTTTGGCTGGGGAAATAATTGTTAACATAAAAACTTTCCATTACGTACGATGTGCAGCGGCAAAAGCCGAATATCGTATTCATGATCTATGATACTCTGCATCGTAATAATCAAAAAGGCAGTTTAGTCATTATTTATCACTCGAAAGATACATTTCACATGTTTTTACAAATTGGCTAGGACTATTGCGTAATGATGTTATTCGTTGAAATGAACAATAGGGGCATTTTGACCCCAGAGAGTTTCTAGTTGATAAAATGTTCGTTTCTCCGGTGAAAAAATATGGATAATGACATCCCGGAAATCAAGTAATGCCCAGCCGCCAGTAGACACACCTTCTCTATGATGTATCGTTTCTCCAAGTTCTTCAAAATGGCTTTCTATGCCATCACAAAGCGCGCGGAACTGTGGGGTAGAGTACGCTGTAGCAAGTATAAAATAGTCAGCAAAGCCAGAGGTTTTAGAGATGTCAAGTAATGTAATTTCTCCCGCTTGTAATTCTCCAAGACGATCAATTGCCGCATGCGCAAGTTCTTCTGCTTCCAGAAAGCACCTCTCTTTTCTGTTTTTTAGTTTATTGTATTTTTGCATTGAGGATTAAGAATATGAAAAAAACCCGTGTATTAGTAGGCCTTTCAGGTGGGGTTGATAGTGCTGTAGCAGCAGCTATTTTAGTTGAAGAAGGTTATGAGGTTATTGGAGTTACTATGCGACTTTGGGCCGAAGAGCGGGAAGGTGTTTTTCGTGGACAACGACAATGTTGCAGTGTTGAAGATATGGATGATGCAAGGCGAGTCGCCCAGACGCTAGGGATTCGGCATTATGTGCTTAATTTCGAAGAACCTTTTAAAAAGTATGTCGTTGATCCATTTGTAAATGGATATCTTGCAGGTGAAACGCCAAACCCGTGTGTGCGATGCAATGAAAATATTAAATATCGTGCATTATTTGATCGCTTAGATGCTTATGGAGCTGACGTACTTGCTACGGGGCATTATGCGAGGGTAGTACCCAAACAAGATTCCCGGGAATTTCACTTGTTGCGAGCAAAAGATCTAGATAAGGATCAATCATATGTACTTTATATGTTGGGACAGGAGCAGTTGGCACGTTTAAAATTGCCAATTGGAGAATTGAAAAAGGAAAAGGTTCGTGCTATCGCTTCAGCCTTGGATCTTCCAGTTGCAGAGAAGCCAGATAGTGTTGAGATCTGTTTTGTTCCGAACAATGATTATCGAAACTTTGTAGCTGAACGTGCAGAGTTTACTTCTGGTGATCTTAAAAATCAGGATGGTGAAATTGTTGGCAAACATAAAGGGGTTCCTGCCTATACTGTTGGGCAGCGTCGGGGTCTTGGTGATGGGCTTGAAAAGCGTAGCTACGTAACTTCTTTAGATGCATTAAACAATGTTGTAACTATTGGGGATGAGGATGATCTGTATAGCAATGTTGTTGAGGCAGAGGGTGTTTCCTGGGTTTCCGGTAATTCTCCTGAAGAGGGGATAACTCTCCAAGCAAAAGCACGTTACAACTCTAACCCGGAATTTGCAGTGCTTAAAACTAGTATCGATAATTCAGTCACGATTACTTTTCAAGAACGCCAACGTGCACTTACTCCGGGGCAAGCTATTGCTTTTTATGATAATGAGGTTGTTTTAGGCGGCGGAACGATACGAAGAGCTTTCAGGACTGTTTAGCATTGAATGTTGTGGCACACATTTATCATGGGCGAATGTCTTCGAAGTAGGCCCCTTTTTGTGAAATTTTTGTAATGATAGTTTTTCCTTGGAGTCCTATATTTTCGAGTGAATTTAACATAGCAGTAGCTGCAGAGTTTGCTTTTTCTTGATCGCCACAAAAAGCGGCAACGCTGCTTCCTGCACCGCTTAACCACGCGGTAATTGCTCCAGCCTCTTTTGCGACAGAGAAAAGATCGTAAAGTGGAGGGAAAAGTTTACTTCGGTAGGGTTGATGGAAGCGATCGTTCATAGCTTCGTCTAATAAGTCGATACGGTTTTCTGCTAAAGCATTGACTAACAGTGCAAGATGGCTGCTGTTATGGATGGCATCTTCTGCTGAATATTGGGGAGGCAGAATGTTCCGCGCCTTTGATGTTGCAAGCCCTTTATCTGGTATTAGTAAAGCAATTAAGAGGTCAGGATATTGACAGGCAGAGTGCAAAAAGCTGTCATCTCCTTTTTTTACGCACACTTGAATTCCTCCAAAAAGTGCAGGACAGGCATTATCTGGATGTCCTTCAAGCTTAGTGGCTAGTGTTAGGCAATCTTCCTTGTTAAGTGGTTCTCCCTCGAATTTATTTGCAGCCATAATACCGCCAACTCTAGCCGACGCACTTGAGCCTAATCCTCTTCCTAAAGGTAGCGCGGTTTTGTATTTAATACAGACTTTTGGTGGCGTTTTTTTGATTGTGTTGTAGAACTCTTGAATTGCCTCGAGAACCAGCCTTTCCCCGCCGGTGCTATTTGTTTTGAGAATTTCGCTTTCAAAACTTATTTCAATGGAGGCAAAAAGGTCTAAAGCCAGACCAAGGGAGTCAAAGCCAGTACCTAAGTTTGCACTTGTTGCGGGAACACACACATTAAATGTAGTTGTTTTAGTCATAGCATCCTTATACAACCAGTGTTTTATTTGTTTACAACTTGACCTGCCTCCTACTTTATCAAAGTTGGTACTGGTTTGAGCGAGAATCTATAATTCAGGTGTATAAAAACACTGATTGTATAAGGATGCTTAGGTACAATCGTTCCATGGATATTCTTAAACCGGAGGATTTAACTAGTGATGAACAAGTGATTCTTGGAGTTTTGTGTGTAGGCCTCCCGCCGTCACGTGCCGCTGCTGACGAACACTTTAGAGTAGATCATGTAACTGCTGTGATTTGCAGTTTATTCGAGACAGGTGAGGATGCTATGTATTTGGATGCAGATAATATTACAGTTCTAGCGAATTTCCGAACACGATTAAGAAGTGTAATATCAGATTTGGCAGAACGGGGTATCCTTGCAGATCAACCTGCAGGACTTCCTTCCCCGCCAGGTAGTTTCGAAGCTGGCCTTTCTGTTGATTTAGTCAATCCAGATGAACATCCTGCTGTGCTTGATAGATTTCTTGCGCAACAATGTATGGAAATACTTTTAAGGAATCCTGTGGTATACCCGTATTTAATGGAGCGCTATTCAGCGAGTGGTGAGGTTTGGCGAAAGTTAAGAGAAGAAGGGTATGGTAATTAATTATGAAGTGTGTGCTTGCTGAACAGCTTGTCGCAATTGTAGATTTCAACTGATATGACTCCAGCTATCAGTCTTAAGAAAGATCACATTGATGTAATGATCCGACATGCTCTAGAGGATGTTCCCAATGAGTGTTGTGGTTTATTAGGCGGTACCAGTGGGGTGATTGCAGAGGTTTACTTGGCGCAAAATGCTGAGAAAAGTCCATATAGATTTAGTATAGATTTCAAAGAGCAACGTCGACTTGAAGAAAAGATGGTAATGAAAGGGGAAGAATTGCTTGGTTTCTATCATTCGCATACGGGGAGTCCGGCACGCCCAAGCCCAACAGATATCCGTATGATGACGGCTTTTTTTGGCCCACCTATTGTCCATTTTGTTGTTAGTGTTGCGGATCGAACAAGCCCTGACATACGTGCTTTTTATATAGAAAATGGAAAAGCACAAGAACAAGAGTTTGCGATACTTGGTGAAGGATAAAAGAAACGAGCCCCCATTTAATGTACCTTGTGTGCGTACCTATGCTCATCAGGAAATGCATTTTCGGAATCATTCGTTCAAGTGGGGCGAACGTACTTATTTAATGGGGATTGTAAATGTAACCCCAGATTCTTTTAGCGGTGATGGTATACATCAAAATGTGAGTGAAGCTGTTCGACTTGCATGTTCTTTGGTTGATGCAGGAGCTGATTGTATCGATATCGGAGGGGAATCCTCTCGACCAAATGCTGAAGCCATTACAGAAGATGTTGAGCTTAGCCGTGTCTTACCTGTGGTTGAAGCAATTTCTGATGCACTAGATGTTCCAATTTCGATTGACACACGACGATCTACCGTTGCTGAAGCGGCTATCAAATTAGGGGCTGAAATTGTCAATGACATTTATGGATTGCAAGGAGATCCAGATATGGCTGCCATGTGTGCGAGTTTTAATGCAGCTATAGTGATTATGCATAATCAACGCGAGCATGAGGACGATTCTGTCAAGAATTCAATATATTCTGGGTGGACTGAAAGCCTTAAAATTGCAGAGGAGGCAAAAATTAAAATGAATCGAATTATTCTTGATCCTGGTTTTGGTTTTGGTTGGTTGCCTGAGCAAAATCTTGAAATGATAAGGCAGTTTCCTTCTTTTACCAAATATAATTTTCCGTTACTATTTGGCCCTTCTAGAAAATCAACCTTAGGCGTCGTGTTAGGTGATCTACCTGCTGAAATGCGTTTAGAAGCTACATTAGCAGCATCCATCCTTGCAGTTGCAGGTGGGGCAGATCTTTTGCGAGTCCATGATGTTTCTGAGGTTGCTCGTGCCCTGAAGATTACTGATGCAGTTGTAAGAGAGCCTTGATGCCAAGTGCATTTCTGGGATTAGGATCAAATCTAGGGGATCGTCTACAAAACATAAATCTCGCTGTCGATTTATTAGCTGAATGCGGTGTTATAACCTCTCGAGTAAGTAGCGTTTGGGAAACAGTTCCAGTACCCTCCGGCCAGCCGTTATTTTTTAATGCTTGTATTGAAGTATCAACCTTTTTATCACCAGAAAAGCTTTTGGGTATAGTGAAACATATTGAACATGTAGTTGGCCGGCGCCCTTCGAAACATTGGGCCCCACGCCCTATAGATATAGATATTCTTTTGTACGGCAATGAAATTGTCAGGGTGGAAAGATTAACAATTCCGCATAGCCATCTTTCTGAACGTCCTTTCGTTTTATTGCCGCTTAGTGAAATTTTCCAAGGGCCAATCCCCAGTTTTGGCTTAACTGCTACAGAATTGCTTGAAACACTTGATTATATTGAGGGCGCTGAAGCCAACCGTTTGGGTGTTAGAGTAGATTTCTCTCAAAGATGACAATTCCTAGAACTCATGATCTGCTAGTAATGTTCCGCCGCTGATTTGTATTAATGCTCCCCAAAAAGAGAAGACTGCGAAAGCAATGCAGGAAATTGAAAAAGGAAATATGTACCAATGCCAAATGATTCCCAGTATAGCCGCTGTAGTAAGCAGGAGGCTTGTCAGGAATAATGCCATTCCTTTTACTAAGTATGTCCAGTGTGGAAGCCAGCGATCTTGAAGCTCAAAAGGCTCATGTTCTGGAGTTGATAACGGATCGGAAGTACTAGTCATTACGTAGTTCCGGGGGGATCAAGTTTGGTATGCCATCTACAACTGGGAATACTTCATCACAAGCATTGCAACGAAGTGTTCCCTCAAAAATTTCCTCAATTTGTGGTTCTACTAATACTAGTGATCCTTTACAAACGGGGCAGACGATAATTTCTAGGAGTTCTGGTTTCATAGTTAGATCGTACTTCTGCTTGTCACTGTAGTCAGTTTACGGATTTTCAATCGACTTGTGGTATCCTTCTTTTACTGGTTCTAGCGGGATACCGGCGAGCATTTGTGGATTGGTTAAGCCTTCTTCTTATGGTATTTATAGCAGTACTTGTTGTGCGTGCATGGCGCAATGGGATTGTGCGTGAGTTCGTTGCGCTAGGGGCACTTATTATTGCTGTTCCGATAGCCAGCACTTTTTATGGCGATCTTGTTCCAAAGGTCGAACCTATTGTAGACAATCTTAAATTAGCGAATTTAGTTGCATTTTTGGCAATTGTTTTTGGCGTTGTTATAGTTGGGCAACTATTATCCTCTATGCTCAGTCGTATTGTACAAGTGCTTCAATTAGGTTCATTGGATCACAGCGTAGGTGCCATTTTCGGTTTTTTACAGGGATGCCTTCTAATACAAGTTGTATTACTTGTGTTTATTTCGTATCCGCAGCCTGATCTTAGAACGCATATAGATAGCTCATTAGTCGCAACTTGGCTTGTTGACTATAGTAGCTTGACTCGCGCCTTACTCCCTGGCGTGTTTGATTCGGCAATCGATATATATCGCTCAACATTTTCCCAACTTGCTAGTGAAATAACGTAGGGAAAAGGGATTATTTATTGCTCTTCATCTTCGCGATGACGGAGCAGATCTTCGACATCACGTAATATATCGTCTGCTGAAAGGTTTGCGGCAGCTTCTGTTTCGGTGGCAGTTGATTCGTCAAAAATATGCATTTCCGCATAACGTTCTTCTAATGTTTTTACGTATGATCCAATCTGGCTATCTTGCGTAGAGGCCTCTTCTACGCGTTCAAGAAACCGAACGCTCTCCTCTTCTAAACTTGTTGTTGATGGTGAAAAGCCAAGGATCGGTTCTAAAGCCTTAATTAAAGCAATTGTCGCTGGAGGATTTTCCTCAACACTCAAATAGTGAGGAACTGAAGCTGCTAAGCTGATTAATGGTAAATCATGTTTCCGCATAGCATCGTGGGCAACTCCAATGAGCCCGGTTGGTCCTTGGTACCTTGATGATTCAAGCCCATATGCGCGTGCTATTTCTTCATCAGCACTTGAGCCAGACACTACTATTGGTCTTGTATGTGGCATTGCTGCTGGTCGTGCGACAAGCGAGCATACTAGCTTGGGTTTTATTTCAGCGATTACCGTTGAAAGTTGAGCCGAAAACCTTTTCCAATTTGTATTAGGTTCAACACCACGAATTAAAACGAGGTCTTGGGTAGCTTCAGGAATATAACAAGCAAACCCTTCGTTTGTTGGCCAATGAATTTCACGTAAGCCACTCGAGTCAAGCCTTACCTCAGGACGTGTCTCCGTGAACACGTAATAATCCTCAGGATCAACACTTAAAAAACGTCTGCCTGCATAGGTATCTATTAAATGATTTGCCAGATCAATAGTCACTGTTCCTGTGTCACTCCACCCACTGAAAGCTAGCAATACAATTGGTGCTCGAAGGTCTTGATCTAGATTGACTTGAAACCCGTCCATTGATGAATTCTACGTGACTTATCTCAGTACTGCGAATCTGAACGTTAAGAATTAATGTGTACTACCTTTTTTTCGGTGATATTTTAGTGTTCCTGTTCCTTCATTTTTTAGCATAACAACCTCAGCCATAATGCTCAGAGCGATCTCTTCTGGAGTTTCTCCCCCTAGGTCTATGCCAATAGGAGTTCTCACCTTTGCCAATTCTTCAAGACTAAATCCTTCGGTGTGTAGATGTTCTAAAACCGCTGTCGTTCTTCTTTTGGATCCGATCATTCCTATATAACCCACTCCTCTTTCTAAGCAACAGCGTAAGGAGAGCTCATCTTGTTTGTGGCCTCTTGTAACCATGACGACGGAAGTGTTATTGCCTAAGGAATAAGCTTTCAAGGCTTTTTCAAAATCTTCGCAGATTATTTCATCTGCATCCGGTAGGTTATCGAGATTGGCGAATTCCATACGGTCATCTATTACAACTACATGAAAACGAAGTAGTGCTGCAAATTTTGTTAAACACTGACCGATATGGCCAGCACCAACAACTATAAAAATAGGTTTGGATTCAATTGCCTCGAGGTAGATGCTCGCTGCTTCCAACGAAAAACGTTCGGCTAGCTGGTTTGAGGAAAAATAAAATGTTTGCGCTCTATGGCTGCTGAGAATAGCTGTTGCTCTGCCATTTACCAATTTATCAATAGTTGTGTTGCCAAGTGTTCCTATTGTGTTTCCATCTAGTTCAATTAATAATTTTGCACCTACTTGGAGTTCACTTTTCCCAGGTTCAATAATAGTTGCTAAAACCGCAGGCTTTCCTCCGGTTGAAGCAGTTATCAAACGTTCTAGGATATTAGGGTCCATGTCGACAGTTTAACCTTTAAAGATTCTTCTTGCGTAACTCCCTATCCATAGGATTCTTAAACCCAAATACTGCTACAATTTCTATATTACTTTTATTAAGCTAAATATTAGGAGCAATTGTGCATAGTCTTGAGCAAAGTGACCCAACAGTTGCACGGATTATCAATGCAGAAAACCAGCGTCAAATTGAAACGCTAGAAATAATTGCTAGCGAAAATTATGCATCTAGTGCTGTTCTTGAAGCCACAGGTTCAGTTTTCACAAATAAATACGCCGAAGGTTACCCAGGCAAACGTTATTATGCGGGTAATGCATTTTCGGATGAAGTTGAAGAGTTAGCAGTTTCTAGAGCTAAGGAATTGTTTGGCGCTGAACATGCGAATGTTCAGTCCACCTCGGGATCAGAAGCAAACTTTGCTGCGTATGCAGCATTTTGTGAACCTGGCGATATTATTGCAGGACTAGAGTTGAGTCAGGGTGGACATCTTACACATGGCTCTCCAGTCAATTTTAGTGGTCGACTTTACGACTTTGCTGCTTATGCAGTCGATCGTGAAACAGAGATGATTGATATAGACGCCGTTGCTCAATTGGTGTCTGCTAGACGGCCAAAAATAATAGTTGCAGGAGCTACTGCATATCCGCGAATAGTAGACTTTGCTGCGTTTGCTGAGATAGCAGAAAAAAACGATGCGCTTTTATTAGTTGATATGTCTCACTTTGCAGGCCTTGTGGCCGGAGGTGTTTATCCATCCCCTATTCCACATGCAGATGTTGTAACAAGTACGACTCATAAAACTCTACGAGGTCCTCGCGGCGCGATGATTTTGTGTAAAAGTGATTTTTCTGAAGTGGTGGATAAAGCAGTGTTTCCTGGAACGCAAGGTGGTCCTCATATGCACAGTATTGCTGCAAAAGCAGTTGCATTTGGTGAAGCTCTTGAGCCAAATTTCAAAATTTATAGTGAAAATGTTGTTAATAATGCACAAGTTTTGGCTGAAGCGTTACAAAGCAGAGGTATTCGACTAGTGTCTGGTGGCACTGATACGCATCTTATCCTTATCGATTGCAATTCCCTTGGTATTACAGGTCGTAAGGCACAAAATGCATTAGAGGGTTCTGGTATTATTGCCAATAGGAATACGATTCCTTATGACGAGCGCTCTCCCTTTGTCACAAGTGGATTACGAATTGGGACGCCAGCTCTCACGTCTCGTGGGATGGGGGCTGATGAGATGAAAAAACTTGCTTCATGGATAATCCATGTTCTGAGTGATCCGGATGGTGATGGTGTTCGAGAAGTTGTGCGACGTGAAGTTGCTGAATTCTCTCAGGCTTGGCCTGTCCCAGGCATGGAGTAGTGAGGAATCAGTTTTAAATTCCCTCTACTTTTGTTGCGTGCTATCCTTTTGAAATCAAACCCTCTGCTTTATGCGGAGTAAACCCAGCGTTTGAGTTTGCCGAATCACCTGCAATCGGCTTGGGGTAAAGGCGAATTGCGCTCGTGCGCAGAAAAAGAGTTTAAATGCGCGAGTATGAGATTGTTGTTGTTTATGATTTAACCGTAAATGAAGCGGGCGGTACTGATGCCAGTACTGTACATTTAAAAAATTCTGTTGAACGAAATGGCGGAACCGTCTTAAGAACGGAACATTGGGGTAGGCGTCGGTTAGCGTACCCAATACAAAAAAAGCTTGATGCTGATTATGTGTTAGCACGTGTGGAAATGGATGTGGAGAGCTTGCCGAGGCTCAATTCAGAGTTACATATTGACGAGAAGGTTTATAGGCATCTAGTAGTACGCGCTGATGAGTTGCCATCTGAAGATATTTCTGCTCCTGCTTTTAAAAGTGATTCTGGTGAGGTACGTCAACGCGCAGCACCAGCAGTAGCAGAGGCAGCACCAGCAGTAGCAGAGGCAGCACCAGCAGTAGCAGAGGCAGCACCAGCAGTAGCAGAGGCAGCACCAGCAGT
>Ga0209403_10005022_pt1 | contig 14039 bp, 11 predicted proteins | sample ArcticOcean_MG_C_8_FD_187440 | JGI IMG/M metagenome (GOLD analysis project Ga0209403, IMG submission 187440) | Marine microbial communities from western Arctic Ocean - ArcticOcean_MG_CB11_86 (SPAdes) (version 2) | ecosystem: Environmental > Aquatic > Marine > Oceanic | place: Arctic Ocean... | reverse complement strand
ACGTGGCGATGCCCGTGCCACTCACCGGTCACACCAGCCTCGCGCTGGGGTTTGAGGGGCCGCTCGACGGGTGGCGCACCGGCGCTGCGACGGTGGACATCGCCTCGCTTGAGGCGACCGCCGGCGATCTTCCGGTGCATCTCACGCAGCCCTCACGTATGCGGTACGAGGACGAGCGTGTCTTCATCGACCAGCTCGAAGCGGACGCGGGCGGCACCGCATTCTCCGCCTATGGAGCGCTGTCGGCGTTTGAGACCGCGCCGGATACATCAGGCCTTCTCCTCACGCTGACCGGCGGCGTGCACGAGGTCGCGCGTGCAGCCGCAGCCATGGGTCTCACGGGGGGGGCGCTGACTGGAGGTGCCGGTCCCGTTGCGCTCTTCGCCCATCTGACTGGCTCTGTCCGATCACCGGAGGTTATCGCGGACCTGGAGATGGGACCGGGCTCCATCACGTTGGAGGGCCTCCCGGCGGTGACCGGATTGCAACTGCGCGCGCACGCAGAGGACGGCTGGCTCGAGCTGCGAGAGGGGAGCGCCTCTTACCAGGATGCGAACATCGCAATGACGGCGCGGGCGCCGTTGTCGTGGCTTGTGCCTGGGATTGACGCGGCAGGCGCTGGCAGCGGCGGTGAGGCCGCGGTGCATGCGCGCGCGACGAACATGACGCCGGCCGTCTTTGCGCCATTTCTGGCCCCTGAAACCCTTGAGCAGTTGACGGGATCAGTAGACGCCACCGTGGATGCGACGAGCGCCGCACTGGACCTCTCGGCACTCACGGGTGAGCTGCGATTCGATCGACTCGACCTCCGTGTGGACGACCTTCCGGTCACTCAGCGTGTACCGACACGGATCGTCGCAGGCGATGGGTTTGCACGCGTGGCCGATTGGGACTGGGTAGGACAAGGCACCACGTTGGCGGTCCAAGGACAGGTGCGCCTCGAGGATCGACAGGCCGCCATTCTGGCGAACGGCGTGCTCGACATGCGCATGTTGACGCCGTTTATTCGAGAGGCGGGTATGACGACCACCGGCCAGCTCGTGCCACGGCTCTCCGTGACCGGTGCGCTTGACAGCCCCAGAATCGACGGAGACCTGACCCTGACTGACGCCGAGATCCGTCTTGCGGATCCCAGGACGCTCGTCTCCGACCTGAATATGCGCGCGGTGCTCACGGGTACCTCCGCTCGAATTATCTCGTTGACTGGTGCGGTCAACGGAGGTTCGCTGACTGGCGGCGGTTCGCTCGAGCAGACCCCGGCCGGCGAGATCGCGGTGCAGCTCACATCGAGCATCCGCGGTATGGCGATGGAGTTCCCCGAAGGACTGCGCAGCGAGATCGATGCCGATCTCGACCTGGCCCTCGATCTGCTACGCCCGTCAGGACACCTGACGGGGACGGCCACCGTGGCTCAGGGCACGTACCGCGAGCCGCTCGCGGTGGTCACGGGTCTGTTGGCGGGAATGCGCGCTGAGCGTCTGCTCGCCACAGCCGGTGGTGCCGCGGAATCGTCTCCGCTGCTCGAGGCGTTGACGCTGGATGTCCGACTGCTGACCGACGAGGACATCTCGGTCGACAACAACTACGGACGCTTTCAGGTCGGGGCGGACGTGCGCGTCATCGGCACGGCGGCAGCGCCGTCGCTCGCGGGTCGATCCGAGCTGAGAGAAGGCGGGCGGCTCTTTGTGGGCCGCAACATCTACGCCATTGAGTCAGGGTCATTTGATTTTGCCAATCCGGTCACGATCGATCCCGATCTGGACATCGATCTCCGGACGCGCGCTGCGGGGCAGGACATCCAGGTCACCATCTCGGGCCCCTCAACGAGCCCGAGCGTGGATCAGCAGTCGCTGACTGAGCCTGAACTCGGCCGGGCAGAAGTCGCATCGCTGCTGCTGACGGGTCGGCGGCTTGAGAATCTGGCGCCTGGGGATGCCGCCTTTGTCGGCACCCAGGTGATCGGCAACTTTTCGGGCGAGGTCCTGGGCTTCGCCAGTCGTGCGGTCGGCCTCGACACGATCAGGCTGGGTGGCGTGGACGAAGGGGCGGTCCGTCGGGACCCGACTGCAGTGGCGACCAAGATCGATCCGACCACGAGGCTGACGTTCGGCAAGGCGCTGGGCCCCGATGTCGACATCACGTTCTCGCAAAGCCTGCGCGACAGCGCGGCTCAGACGTGGATTGTCGATTACAGAGCCGCGCGCGCGCTCGAGCTGCGACTCCTGTCTGATGACGACGACTTACGGTCCTACAGCTTTCGGCACGACCTCGCGTTTGGCGGGCCTGAGCGGGTGACGCGGCCGGCCGTCGAGTTGGCACAGAGGCAGGATGACCGAGTTGCCACGGTCAGCTTTTCCGGGGAGCTCGCCATTCCAGAGGCGCAACTTCGAGAGGTACTTCGGCTGAAACCGGGGGATCGTTTCGACTTTTCCGACTGGCAGGTGGATCGGGATCGAATCGAGCAGGTGCTCAGGCAGGAGGCGTATCTGACGGCGCGCGTGACACCCAGCCGTGTTGATGGGCCTGACGGCATCGATCTGGAGTACCGAATTTCCGCGGGCCCAGCAACTCGGATCCGCGTGACCGGGATCGATCTGACCCCTTCGCTCCGCGCCCGGTTGGAGACTGCGTGGGCTCAGTCAGTCTTTGACGATTTTCTCGTCGACGAGGTGGCAGAAATCGTACGGAGTGAGCTCGCTCGCCAAGACTATGTGCAGCCGACGGTCGACGTCGGGATCGCTGGAGAGGGCGATGCCAGCGTATTGTCAGTCGATGTCGAGCGAGGAGACCGCTTCCGACAGACCGTCGTCCGGATTGACGGCGCGAGCACGCTGCTGGCTGACGCCATCAGTGCTCGGTTGGTGGAGCGGGGCGTGACCGCCGCAGCAGCATTGGACGGGGATGCGGTCGAGAGCGCGATCACCGGCTACCTTCGCTCGAATGGATACGTGCGGGCTCAGGTCACAGTGGGCGCGCCGCTGTTTGGCGCCGAACAAGCGGTGGTGCCCGTCAACGTCGATGCCGGCCCAGCGTTTTCCATCGCCCGGGTGGTGTTCGAGGGCGCTGAGCGCATGACCGATGGCGCGCTGCGTGGGACGGCGGCCTTGGCCGAAGGGGGCCGGTACGACCCGGTCGGTATGGACGCGGCTCAAGATCGGTTGGTCGCCATGTACCGGAGCGAGGGCTTCCCGACGGCAACCGTCAGCGCGCGCGCGAACGTCGGCACTGACGCCTCGGTGGATGTGACGTTCGCTATTGCCGAAGGCGCGCGGCAGGTGCTGGGAGAGGTCGTCGTCGCCGGCAATAGTGCAATCGATGCCGACGTCATCGTTCGGGCGGTCGGTCTGCCCGTCAACGCCCCGCTCAGAGTGGCAGATCTGCTGCAGGCGCGTGCCCGAGTATTCGACACCGGCCTCTTCCGCCGTGTCGACGTCGCGTCGGAGCCGGGACTGTCGTCCGACGACGGCCATGAGGTGCCTGTTCGTCTCAGGGTCGCGGTCGAGGAGTGGCCGGCTCTACGTGTGCGTTACGGATTTCAGGTGCAGGAGGAGCATCCGGAATCTGAGATCGAGAGGCGCGGCCTGGTGCCGGGGCTGTCGGCTGACCTCATGCGACGAACCCTCTTCGGCGGGGCGATCGCCGTCGGCGGCGCTGTGGAATGGCAGCGTCGCGAGCGGCTCGGCCGTGTGTTCCTGGACACGCGTTCGCTATTCGGACTGCCCATCGGCTCATCGCTCGTTGCCGAGCGGTCGCGGCGGGATTTCACAGCGGTGACGCTGGTGACCGATCGGAGCAGCGTGACGTGGGGGCAGCGTGCCAGGGTCGCGAGTCATCTCAGCCTTTCGTACGCATACACGTTCGAGCGAAACCACACGTTCGATACCAAGCCTGTCGATCCCGACGCGTTTGTGTTTGATATCACGATCAATATTGCACGGCTGAACGCGGCCGTTGCCTGGGACTCCAGAAATGACCCGGTCGAGACGACGCGCGGGACGTTGGCCTCCTACAGTCTTGAGTACGCGCCGGAAGGGCTCGGCTCCGACATCCGATTCGTGCGGTCAGTCGCGCAGGCGTATCACTTTCGTCCGTGGCGGGGGCTCGTCTTTGCCTCGGCTGCGCGTGCCGGCGTGGTTGTCCCACTTAGCGGGCAGGACCTGATCCCGTCTGAGCGATTCTTCGCCGGCGGCGCACGCACCGTGCGAGGCGTGGCGGAGGGAGGCCTAGGTGCGCGCGATTTCTTCGGGGATCCTGCCGGCGGCGAAGTGCTGGCTGTATTCAACCAGGAAGTGCGCCTGCCAATCTACCGATGGCTGAGGGGAGTGGGATTCCTGGATGCCGGCAACGTGTTTGCTCGGTCGCGTGATGCCAGACTCCGTGGCCTGGTCGGCTCGATCGGTGTCGGATTGCGATTCGCCTCTCCATTCGCACTGCTGCGCGCGGACTATGCGCGGCCAATCTGGGGGGAGCCGGCGGGCACGCCCGGCCGATGGAGCATTGGCATCGGGCACGCCTTTTAGGCCGGAGCGCGGAAGACAGCCCTCCGTGGCTGTTGCGCTGGGTGCGCGTCTATCGCCCCCGCACAGTCCGCATGATCTGCAGAACCTCCGGGCGCTCGGGCGCGTCTGGCGCGAGCTTCAGGAACTGCTCAAACTGAATGGCCATGCGATCCGGCCGACCGGACTGGTAGTGCATCAGCCCACCGTAGTAATACGCGTAGGCGTGACTCTGGTCCAGCGCGGCGGCTCGATCGAAGGCCTCGGCAGCCCCAGGCCAGTCCCGACGCTTCGCCAGCACGAGACCAACTTGATACTGCGCGGCCGGCAGGCTGCCATCCATGTCGGCCGCCTGTTGCGCGGCTGCGAGTGCGGGTTCCGTCTGGTCGTCTAACAGGTGTTGTCCCGACAGGCCGATGAAGTGCCAGACGTCGGCTTCCGGTCTCGCGGCAAGCTGACCATAGGTCTCGCGCGCCTCGCCACGGGCACCGAGTTTTTGACGGCTCTGCGCAGCCACGTACAGCGCTTCCGGCTCAGCCGCGTCGGCCGTGGCTTCGATCACCTGCTGGTACTGACCGCCCTCGAACAGCTGTCGCACGGCAGTGTCGTCCTGTGCCAGCCCGTTGCCCGGCAAGGCGACCGTGGATCCAGCCAGGAGCAGCACGACGCGCACCATCATTTTCATCGAACCATTTTACCGCCAGGCGCGTAGGCGGTGGGTCGCCGATCACGCACCGGCTCACTGCCCTGAAGCCACAAAAGACTCAAGAGAGTCGAGACACGCGGTACTATTAGTGCGTACGCGCTGCCGAACCGGCGGCGCGAAGGAGGTAGCGGGATGCGCGGACAGGACACGGTGATCGCTGGGCTCAACGAGGCGCTCCGCGAGGAGCTCACGGCCATCAACCAGTACTTCATTCACGCGGAGATGTGCCACAGCTGGGGCTATCACCGGCTTGGTTCCTACATTCGTAAGCAGTCGATCGACGAGATGAAGCACGCCGAGAAGCTCATCGAGCGCATCCTGTTCCTCGATGGCACCCCGAAAATGGAGTACCTCGACCTGAATATCGGCGGAACTGTCCGCGAGCAGATCGAGGCTGATTGCAAGCTTGAGGTGGCCGCCGTCGCGATGTACAACAAGTCCGTCCAGATGGCGCGTGAGGCTGGCGACGACCAGTCACGCGAGCTGTTCTCGCAGCTCCTCAAGGACGAAGAAGAGCACGTCGACTGGCTTGAAGCACAGCTCTACCAGATCAAGGAGATCGGGTATGAGCGGTACCTGTCTTTCCAGATCGGCGGGCAGAGCGAATAGCGACTAGAGCGCTTTTCACAACACCGTGGCGCCGGGACTTCAGCTCCTACGCTGTGCACGCTCGCGCGGGCTGAAGCCTGCCCGCTGCAGCCCAATAAGAAACGCTCTAGCTGAGCGACGCCAGTGGGCGCTACGCGGCGTGTGCTTCGACGGTGATCGCGACGTTGCCGCGAATGGCGTTCGAGAGGGAGCACCCCTTCTCGGCGCCCGTTGCCAACTCGCTCAGCGTGAACGCGTCGATGCCGTCCAGGCGTTCGACAGCCCCAGCCAAGTGCGACGAGACGACCGTGATCCCGGCGTCACTCTTGTCGGCTTCGACCGTCGCCGTCACGAGGCCGCGGCCGTGCCCTTGCCATCCATTAACGTTCCAGTCCATTCCAGATCGACATGCCGCGCCGAGGGTGCCATTCGGTGCGCTCCAGGGACGTGCGGATCTGCGGTGCGGAACCTCGTGTAGACGTCAGCGAGTGTGCGTCAGAATCTGAGTCATGCACACCTTGAACAGTACCCGTATCAGCGAGCGTCGCCGTCTCTGTTCCGGTGGTCGGCGTTCCGGAACGCAAGGCTGCGCGCGGGCAGGCGCCACGCCGTGCGCAATGACGCTGCGAGAGCGGGATCGCGTTTGGCGATGGCCTCGGCGAGCGCGATGAATTTCTGCTCAATGCGCGCCACGCGAGCCTCGTATTTCTCGAGGTCGCCTTTGTGCTGCATGTCGCGTCGCAGCAAGCCAATCTTTTCGACCAGTTCGGTCAGTCGTATCGCCTCTTCGGGACTCATGCGCAGCCGCGTCCTTCCGCTCGACGCTGGGTGTTTGCCGAGCGGCTTCAAGGATAGCGGATCGTGCCCTCAGCGCCGATAGGCTGCTATGTCGGGTTGTCGCGCCGTCAACGGAAGGCAGGGCGTCGCGCGGTAAGGGCCTCCACCCCTCGAGCCCGCTGTAGTTCTGGTCGTCATTTCGCGGTATCGTGAAGGTAGCCGGAGGCGCTCTCACGGAGCGGGATGCGAACTCCGTGCTGGGTAACAGCGATGATTGACGGAAATCTGAACACGACCAATATTCTGCTGGGCATCATGGCTGCGGTCAGCGTGCTGCAGGCGCTCGTGCTCATCGGCGCATGTGTTCTGGCCCTCCGACTGTACCGACAGACACTGAAGACGATCACCGACATCGAGGAGCGGCAGATTGCGCCGCTCACAGCCTCCGTGGCGGGGCTCGTGGGTACAGTCGACGAGATCCTGGCGGACGTTAAGGATGTGACGACCCGCGTCGCACGGCAGACCGAGCGCGTCGATGAGGCGGTGCACGACACTATGCATGCCGCCGAGGACACGGCACGGCGCGCGTTTGGTTCTGCCACGCCGCGCGTGCTTCGGATCGCCAAGCTAGCGTTTGGTGTCACGTGCGCGCTCCAGGATCTGTTCAGAGGTCGGCGCCCGGGCGCGCGGCCAACGAAGTAACGCGGGGGGGAACAAGACATGTCAGACGGTAGTCGCGGCAACGGAGAAGCTGGAAGTGCGGGATTCGTTCTCGGCCTGCTGACGGGGTCTGTCCTGGGCGTCGTGCTCGGCATGCTGCTGGCGCCGAAGCCTGGCGACGAGCTGCGAGGGGAACTTGAGGAGCAGGCCCGGCACTTTGGTAAACAGGCCCGCGAGTTTGGCGCGAAGGCGTCGGAACGGTATCCGCAAGCCTCGGAAGTGGCGAGTGGTCTGGCCGATCGTGGCCGGAATGTCGTGAGTCGCGCGCGCGAGGCGGTGAAGAGCGGCGCTGAGGACGTGCGTGACTTTGCCGACCGTCGCGACAGCGCGACGGACGGCGAGAGCCCGTCCAGCGACACACCGGCGACCGACGAGAGCGACGTCTTCCGTTCCTAGTGACGAGCTGTAGACGCGGCGCCCTCCGGCGATTGTGGCCTGGTATTCCCAGCGTGATCGTCATCGGGTGACCCCGGCTCGGATCCTGCTCCGTGTTCGCGTGGAGCTACGACTGTCCGGTCTTGCCGCGTGGCGCGCCCTCGTGCGGCTCCTGAACGGGGACGACCTGACGCACGCCGCCGCAATTTCCTACTACGCTCTGCTGTCCCTCTTTCCATTCCTGCTCCTGGTCATTTCCATGCTGGGATCGATCACGGCGGATGATGCCGATCGTCTGGCGGTCCTGGAATTCGTATTCCGCTACTTTCCCGCGCGGCTCGACTTCGTGACTACGCAGCTGGATGCCTTTCGGCAGATGCGTCTGCAGTTTGGCGCCTTGGGCGGCGTGGCGTTGTTGTGGGCATCGCTCGGTGTGTTCGGCGCGATCACGAGTGCCGTGAACCAGGCCTGGGGCGTCGAGACGCAGCGGAGCTTTCTGAAGCACCGGCTGGTGTCGTTTCTGATGCTCGTGGCGGGCGGCAGTGTCATGGTCGCAGCGCTCTTGCTGGTCAGTGCTGCCCAGTTGGCTGAGACGTCCTGGTTTGGCGCGATGCTGCCGCAGTACGAATGGCTCCGCGCGGTGCAGACCATCACCGTCAGATACTCCGCGACCATTCTGCTGATCCTGGCGGTCGGCCTTCTCTTTTACTTTGTTCCCAACGTGAAGGCACGGTTTCGTGATGTGTGGATCGGCGCCATTCTCACCGGCGTACTCTGGCGGCTGACGCTGGGTGTGTTCTCGTGGTTTGTCGGAGGCAGTACTCGGCTGACCATGATTCATGGATCGATCGCCGCGGTCGTCGTATTCTTACTGTGGATCTACGTGTCGTCGGTCATCCTGATGTACGGCGTAGAATTTACCGCTGCGCACGCACGTATACGTAGACGGCACCTCGACGAGATGCCGGCCGGACTCACACCGAGATGATGATGGTGACGGGCTGCTAGTCTCGTTCACTGACGCGAGGCTTCGGCGCATGCCGGCACCTGCGAAACCGTGGAGTTGAACCACCACACATGCCGAACCGCCTCTCTCAGGAACAGAGCCCCTACCTGCTACAACACGAGGACAACCCGGTCGACTGGTATCCGTGGGGAGACGAGGCGTTTAACGTCGCTCGCCGCGAGAACAAGTTGATCTTCTTGTCGGTCGGCTATTCGACGTGCCACTGGTGCCACGTGATGGAGCACGAGAGCTTCGAAGATGCTGGTATCGCCGCCGTGCTCAATCAGCACTACGTGTCGATCAAGGTTGATCGCGAAGAGCGACCGGACGTGGACCGGGTGTACATGACATTCGTTCAGGCGACGACGGGGTCAGGCGGGTGGCCGATGAGCGTGTGGCTGACGCCCGCGCTTGAGCCGTTTTACGGAGGGACCTATTTCCCGCCGACGGCGCGCTGGGGGAGGCCGGGCTTTACCGAGGTTCTCGCAGAAGTGGCGCGGGCGTGGCGAGACGAGCCCGACAAAGTGTTGCAGTCGGCCACGTCCATCGTCGAACGCCTGCGGTCCATGGGCGGCCGCTCCGGTAACCCCGTGATGCCAGGGACAGGCGTGTTGGAGACGGCCGTCCAGGAATTCGCGTCGACTTTCGATCGTGCGCGCGGCGGGTTCGGGGATGCGCCGAAGTTTCCTCGCCCGAGCGAGCTACTGTTTCTGTTTCGTGAGCACACACGAACTGGAACGGATGCCCCTCACGAGATGGCGCTGTCCACGCTTCGGGCGATGGCGGCCGGCGGTGTCCGAGACCATGTCGGCGGAGGGTTTCATCGCTATTCGGTTGATGGCGACTGGCGCGTTCCGCACTTCGAAAAAATGTTGTACGACCAGGCGCAGCTCGTCATTGCGTACACCGAGGCGGCGCAACTGACCGGAGATGCGTTCTTCGCCGACGTCGCGGTCGACACGCTTACTTACGTGCAACGGGACCTCATGCATTCCAGCGGCGGCTTCTATTCCGCTGAGGATGCTGACAGCGTGCCACCGGAAGTTGCGGACGAGCCGTCGCCGCACAAGACCGAAGGGGCCTATTACATCTGGCGCGACGACGAGGTTGCTCAGGTGACAGGAGAGGATGCTGACGTGGTGCGGCTGCGGTACGGCATCCTGCCGGACGGCAATGCGCCGTCCGATCCACAGGACGAGTTTGCGGATCAGAACATTCTGTACAGCGCCCGTTCGCTCGATGAGGTCGCCTCGGCGACCGGTCGAACGTTGGCGGAAACGCAGGCCTCGGTGTCGCGCGGCAGAGCGGCGCTGCTGGCCGCTCGCGCAAGCAGGCCCAGGCCTCAACTCGACGACAAGGTGCTCACAGCCTGGAACGGGTTGATGATCGCTGCGTGTGCGCGGGCGGGACGGGTCCTCAAGGGCAGGCACGACTATGTTGACGTGGCCGGGCGCGCTGCGGCGTTTCTGCGCACGAATCTCTGGAGGGCGGACCGGGGCACGCTGCTCCGGCGGTACCGTCAGGGGGCGGCGGGTGTCGAGGCGTATGCCGAAGACTATGCGTATCTGATTTTCGGCCTGCTGGAGCTGTTTCAGGCAGGCGGGGATGCCGCCTGGCTCGACTGGGCACTCTCGCTGCAGCAGCGCCTCGACGAGCTGTTCTGGGATCCCGTCGATGGAGGGTGGTACAGCACGACGGGAGAAGACGCGTCGGTATTGCTGCGGCTCAAGGATGAGTATGACGGCGCCGAGCCAGCGGCCACGTCGGTGGCGATGCTTAACCTGCTCACCCTGTCGTATCTGACAGGCGATGCCGCGATGGCCGACCGTGTCGCCAAGACGTTTGGCGCGTTCGGCGCAAGCGCCTCGATGCGCGGGCGAGGTGTGCCGATGATGCTTGCCGCGCTCTCGACATATCATGCGGGAGTCCCGCAGATCGTGATTGTGGGAGAGCCGGACGCAGCCGACACGCGTGCGCTGTCGGAGGTCGTACGGCGACATTTCATACCCACCGCTGTGGTGGTTCCGGTCAGCGAGGCGCAGCGTGAGCCGCTGTCGCGACTGCTGCCGTGGACGAGCAGCCTGCGTCAAGTGGAAGGACGAGCGACGGTCTTCGTGTGCCGCGACTTTGCCTGCCAGAGGCCAACAGCGTCGGCGGATGAGCTGGACGCACAGCTCGAAGGGATTACTCACACGTAGCCGGTGTCCGGCGGTCCGGACGGGGCGGCATAGGTTGTTGCATGGAAATTCAGGCGGATATCTGGGTGCGCGGTGAGCATCACGCGACCACTCAGGCGATTGGACTGGTACCGGGCGAGCCGAGCGGCTGGACCGACGAGGACATCGTCACGGTGCTCGAAGGCATGCTGCGCGCGCTCGAGCGGGCCAACGATCCCAGCGCAAGTCCGGACCGCGCCGTGTCGCTGCGCGGGTTTAGCTGGATCGTCAGCCCCTTCGAAACTGGTGGCGTCGTGATCGCGTTGGAGCTGACCCTCGGTGCCGTGGTCGCCGGCCCCTTCGATGTGCCAGAGCGTGACCTCAGCGAGAAGATCGAGCGTGTCATGGCTGCGCGCTCAGCGGCGGGCCCAGCGGCATTGACGGTGCACTGAGGGTGGCACCTCACTTGCGCTCGTGGGTCTCGGTGGCGGCGTCGGTCCTGCTGTGTGGCGTGGGCACGGTCGTCTCGGCGCAACAGAACACCCCGGCTGAGCGCCCAGCGCAGGATGCGACCGAGAGCGCCCCACAGTCGGGGGTCGCGGAGGTGTCAGACTCCGGTCAGGGGCGGGCGCAGTATCCGACATTCCTGGCCAATGCGTTCGTCAACGTGAATGTTGGCTACATCGACTACCCGTTCTCAGCCCTGCAGTTGGAGCCTGGGCATAGGGCCGAATCGGTTCAGGTGCCGCACGCATCCGTGAGGGCGGTCCTCGTCGGTCGCCACTTCGGCCGATACCTCTCCGGGCAGGTCAGCTACATGCGCCCTGTCAACTACGCGCGCTATCTGAACGTGGACGGAGCAGAGAACTCGCGTTCGGCCTGGATGCACTTCGGCACGCTGTCACTGCTGGCGCGGGTGCCGCTCGGCGAACGGCTGTCCATCTTCGGAGAGGGCGGGCTGGCCGTCACGAGTCGGCGCGGGTTCGCAGACGGCGACGATTCGGTCGTCAACGACGCGCAGTTCTGGTCCCCGTTGGTTGGCGCGGGCCTGGAATACCGCGTGAGTGACACTTGGGATCTCATTTCGAGCGCGACGTACATTGCTCCGAGCGACGAACATCGTCAGCCGCGCACGGTGTTTGCGTCGGCCGGTTTCCGCATCAACTTGCGTCCGCTCACGGCGGAACGCGTCAAGGAGACGCAGGACGCTGGCCGCATTGTTCCCGCGAACCTCATTCAGGTTGGATACGCGACCAACGCGCTCGGATACGGCGCGAACAACGTCCTGTCGAAGCAGGTCCCGATCTTCTGGCGCGGTAAGGTCGAGGTGGAGCAGAGCGTCGTGAATGTGCAGTACCACCGCAATGTGTTCTACACGAAGAAGATATTTGCGCTCGACTTCGGAGCCAGTTACGGGCAGTGGACGAGCGATAGGAACGGGGACACATTTCACACGTTCTCGGTGTTTCCAGTGATGCGATTCACGGTTGTGCGCTCGAGGCCGGCTGATTTCTATGCGTTGTATTCCGTGGCAGGCCCTACCTATATTTCACGAACCGTCATCGACGGTCTCGATACAGGGAGTCACTTCACGTTTCAGGACTTCATGGGGATCGGCATGTTTATGGGAGCGCGGCGGCAATTCAATGCCGAGATCAACCTCAATCACTATTCCAACGGCAACGTTCAACTGGAGAACGCCGGGGTGAAGGTGCCGTTGACGTTTAAGGTCGGGTATGGCTTCTAGGCGCTCGCGGGTGCTTGTTGTGACAATGCTAACGACGCTCGTCGTCGGACTGCCGTCGATCGCGCAGGCGGATTGGATCGCGAGCGCGTTTTTCGGCGATGTCTGGACCCGTTCCAGCACAGTCACGCTCAGTCTTCCCGAGCGTCAGACGGCCGTGGAGATCGCCGGGGTTGACTACCGGGGAGAGTCGTTTCGGTCTCCTCAGTATTACGGGTACCGTGTCACGTGGATTCCCGAGACGCATTCGTGGATAGGTGTTGAGGCCGAGGTCATCCACGCCAAGGTCTTTGCTGAGGGGGATCGCCTGGTTCGCTTTACTGGCACGCTCAATGGCGCCGACATCGATGCGGAATTACCTCTGTCATCTGTCGTCCAGCGCCTGGCGATGTCGCACGGGCTGAACTTCATCTTTGCGAATGTCGTTCTGCGTCGTGAACTGGGTCCTGTCGGCGCGACAGGTACGCGACGGTTTTCGATCGTCGCGCGTGTAGGTGCGGGACCAACGGTCCCGCACGCTGAAACGACCGTCGAGAACGTCAATCGTGACCAGTACGAAGGTGGGGGCCTTGGGGTGCAGGTCGCGGGCGGCTTCGAAGCGATGGTATGGAAGGGACTTGCCATCCTCGCTGAATACAAGTTCACCTCCGCCACGCCTGATCTCGAGCTGGACGGCGGGACCATCACCGTGCCGGCTCGCAGCCACCATGTCGTCGGCGGTCTCGCCTATCGCTTCTGATGCCTGCCATGCGCCATAACCAACGCCTCCAGTCGACGACTCCGCAGGCTGATCGACGCGTTGTGCCGCTGTGTGTTGGTCAGCGCAGCACGTGCGGGCGGGTTCTGACGGCGATCGTATGGCTGGCGGTGCTCGTCGTAGTGCTCAGCGGTGCCGCCGCCTCGGCGCAGGACACATCAGACGCTGCGTCGCCGCCGCCGGAGCAGAGCGAAGATGCCGACGCGCGCTGCGACGGCCAGGGTTTCTCGACTATCTTCACGTGCATTCCTCAGGATCTCCGAAACATGGCTCAGCCACAGTCGCTGGTCTGGCTTGGAGTGGGAGGCGGCCTCTCCGCGCTCAGCGTGCCGTTGGATGATCGGGTTGACCGGGCCCTCAGGGATGGCGATCCGGACGTGTTTCCAAAGGTCGGCGATCAGTTGGGCCAGGCGGGACTGCACTTTGGCGCGCCGTTCGCGCTCTATGTCGTGGCGCGCGCGACCGGTCATTCAGATACCGCGGGATTCGCCGTCACGTTACTTCGCGCGCAAGTCACCAACGGTATCGTGACCCGGTCGTTGAAGCTCATTCCGCGAGCGCGCCCGTTTCAAGAGAAGGCCACGACCGGCCACGGCTCGTTTCCGTCCGGCCATACGTCGGCGTCGTTTGCCACGGCCACCGTGATTCAGCGGCGGTTCGGTTGGCGAGCAGGCCTGCCGGCGTACGTGCTGGCGAGTTATGTAGGTCTGTCAC
>Ga0209403_10005018_pt1 | contig 14046 bp, 13 predicted proteins | sample ArcticOcean_MG_C_8_FD_187440 | JGI IMG/M metagenome (GOLD analysis project Ga0209403, IMG submission 187440) | Marine microbial communities from western Arctic Ocean - ArcticOcean_MG_CB11_86 (SPAdes) (version 2) | ecosystem: Environmental > Aquatic > Marine > Oceanic | place: Arctic Ocean... | reverse complement strand
AACGTGGCGACCTATGGCGCGCGCTTTTATGAAGGCCGCCACATCGCCGGCCTGATCGCCGGCAAGATGACTAAATCCAACGTCATCGGCTATATCGGTTCTTTCCCTATTCCCGAGGTGGTGCGCGGCATCAACGCCTTCACCCTAGCCCTACGCAAGGTCAACCCAAAGGCCACGGTGAAAGTGGTCTGGGTCAACACCTGGTATGATCCGGGCAAGGAAGGCGCGGCGGCCAAGGCGCTGATCGACCAGGGCGCCGATGTGATCATGCAGCATACTGATAGCCCGGCAGCCGTACAAGCAGCCCAAGACCGGGGCGTCTGGGCCGTGGGCCAGGCATCAGACATGACCCATTTTGGGCCGAAATCCCACCTCACCGCGATTGTTAATGTGTGGGACGGCTATTATGTCGCCCGCGCCAGGGCGGTAATGGACGGCACCTGGAAATCCGGTGACACCTGGGGCGGCCTGAAAGAGGGCATGTTGAGCATGGCGCCCTATAATGCCGCCATACCGGCGGAGGTCCGCGCCATGGCCATGAAGGCCCAGGAGGATATTATCGCCGGCACCGTACATGCATTCGCCGGACCGATCCGCGATCAAATGGGCATGGAAAAGGTGCCCGCCGGTAAAACCCTCGATGATGGCGCCCTTTTGTCCATGAACTGGTACGTCGAAGGCGTCCAGGGCAAGCTGCCGAAATAGCTCGCTGGATTATAGTCCCTTTGCCCTACGGGCGCCGGTCGGCGGCGCGCCGTTGAAGGATTGCTAGTGTGAGTTAGAGATTTTTAAAGCGGTCGTGAGTGATGGTATCGTTTTCCCGGTCACTGACAGTCTGGTCGATACCGTCACCACCGACAAGGTGGTCTGCGCCATGGGTATTTAGTTTCCCCGTCCATCATACGGACAGCGGCAAAGTCTTTGCCGGGCCGGCGGTGGCGCAAGCTAGATCGTCACCTCGATGCTGTCGTCAGGGATCCAAAGCATCTTAATCAACAGGTCCAGAGTAAAGCGGCCAGGGTCGGCGTAGCGCACCCGTAAAAAATTAGCCGCCGCGAAGCCGGTCATGCTGGCAGCCTTGCGCGCGGAGAGCGCTTTTTCGTCGGTCACGGCGATGATCTGCGCGGCAAGGATTGCCTTGGCCTGCTTCATGTCCGCGTCCGGGTCGCCAGAGTCGCAAAAGACGTTCCCGCTCCCCCGAACCAGTTCAATTTCTTCCTGGGTCATGGTGGTAGCTCCTTTCCCAAGCCTTTAAGCGGACCGCGGATCAAATTGACCTCAAGTTTTGGGGTCTTGATGACACTCTGCGATTTCCTCTGGAAGGCGTGCCATACCCACAGTTCGCCGGCAATCTCGGTCACATACATCGCACGACAGGCATTAGCCTGGTGATGCAGGGCGGTTTCCATGACGCCAGGCCCTAAGACCTTCATCTGTTTGGCAATATCGGCCTTGTGGCCCTCAGCAGCGATCGTCAGGGCAGTGCCTATGCGATCTCGAAAACCCCCTTGCAAAATTTCTCGAAACCCTTGCGCGCCGCCTTAATCCATCCAATGGGCCATGTATCACGATGCATGCAAAAAATAAGTCAAATATGACAACACTAGTCAATTTTGTTATCTGCTTGGACGCTTCAATAGAGGGTACAATTCCATTGCACCCCTGCCGGATGGCAAATGCGGGGTAACAAGAGGAAATTAAAATTGACGGCCGGCGCACAAGCGCAGCACGGAGCCACGGGAGACCGTCTATTTTTCTTGCAGCGCGTGAGGGCGGAGCCCTTAACACTGAGATTATCACCACAGAATTTAGGTCCTCAATGACGCATCTCCGGGGGGAGGGCTTCCAAGTCGAACAAACAGGCGTTAGATTTCCTGCCGACAACAAAAGGGAGGAGGCGGACCATGGGTGTGCTTGACGGTAAGGTAATTCTGGTCACCGGCGCTGGCCGCGGCATTGGGCGCGAACATGCCCTATTGGCGGCCCGCGAGGGCGCCCGGGTGGTGGTCAACGATTTAGGCGGCTCCATCTCGGGCGATGACGAGGGCGCGGTTGGTCCGGCCCAGGAAGTTGTCAACGAGATCACGGCGGCGGGCGGCGAGGCCGTGGCCAATTCCGACAGCGTCGCCCTGATGTCCGGAGCCAAGGCCATGTTCGAGCAGGCCATGGACAGCTTTGACGGCCTGCACGGGGTAATCTCGCCGGCCGGCATCCTGCGCGATACCATGTTCCATAAAATGTCTGAAGACGATTGGGACGCGGTGATCAACGTTCACCTAAAGGGGTCGTTCAATATCTGCCGCGCCACCATCAATCATTTCCGCGATCAGGAAGATGGCGCCTATGTCCTGTTCACCTCCACCTCCGGGCTGATCGGCAATATCGGGCAAGCCAACTATGCCGCCGCCAAGATGGGCATCGTTGGCCTGTCCCGGGTCATCGCCATGGAGAACGAACGCAAGAACGTCCGCAGCAATATTCTCTCGCCTTCCGCCTGGACCCGTATGATCGGCACCATACCCATCAAGGACGAAGCCACCGCCAAGCGCATTGAAATAACAAAAGCCCGCATGCGGCCCGATCAGATCGCCCCCCTGGGCGTAGCTCTGGTCGCGGACAGCGCCAAGGATTTGACCGGGCAAATATTTTCGATCCGGGGCAATGAGGTCTATATTTGGAACCAGCCACGGCCGATCCGCGGCATCGCCAATACGGAAGGCTGGACGCCATCGACCATGCTGGACAACGCCTTTCACGCCTTCCGCGCGAACCTAACCGATCTGGGCAACGCCCGCACCGTCTTCACCACCGACCCGCTGTAGAATTCAAAGGAGATCTTGGCGATGGCTCTTAACTACGACCATTTGATGTCCCTACAAGACGAAGGCAGGGAGTTCTCCTATAGCGACCGGGAGACCATGTTGTATGCCCTGGGAGTTGGATTTGGCCGGAACCCATTGGATGACAAAGAACTGGACTATGTCTTTGAACGCAAACCGTTGAAGACCGTAGCCACCATGGCAGCGGTGTTGACCCGGGGCCGCCTGCTGGCCGATTGCGGCTGGGATTATACCCAGGTCCTGCACGGCGAACAGCGTTTGGAGCTGTACCGTCCCTTGCCACCCGAAGGTGAGTTGATCGCCGATGCCAGGGTTACTGAGGCCTATGACAAGGGCGAAGGGAAAGGCGCGATTGTGCTGAGCGAAATCAGCGTGCGGCTGAAATCCGACGGCGAACCCCTGTTCACGGTCGGCAGCACGACCTTTGCCCGCGGTGACGGTGGCTTTGGCGGGCCAAAGGGCGCCGGCCCTGCACCCCATCCCACTCCGGACCGGCCACCTGACGCCAGTTGCGCGGTGGAAACCCGCGCCGATCAGGCCTTACTGTATCGCCTGAACGGCGACCGCAATCCCCTGCATGCCGACCCTGCCCTGGCTAAAAGCGTCGGCTTTCCGGTACCGATCCTGCACGGCCTGTGCACCTATGGCACCGCGTGCCGGGCTGTTATCACGACCATTTGCGATTATGATCACACCCTGATCCGGGGTTTCGACGTGCGTTTTTCCGCACCCGTCTATCCCGGCGAAACCATCATCACGGATATGTGGCGCAACGGAAACACCGTCGCCTTCCAATGCCGGGTGAAGGAACGCGACCTGATGGTGATCCGTAATGGAAAGTGCACACTGGCTTCAAATCGTTAGCATCCTGGCTTTGGCTTTTTAGAGGACATTTAGAAATGACAAATATTGGCAGTTACGACGATATCGCGGTAACCCTGGACGGGCATGTGGCGTTGATCGAAATCCAACGGCCGCCCCATAACTTTTTTGATCACGCCCTGATCGGCCAACTGGCCGATGCCTGCGAGAGCCTGGACAATGAAGCGCAATGCCGGTCTATCGTTCTAGCCGCGCAGGGCAAATCCTTCTGCGCCGGTGCCAATTTCGGCGACGGTTCGGGGCAACAGATACTAGATGACAAAAAGCCCAAGCCGACCAACCATCTGTATCAAGAGGCGGTGCGCCTATTCGGTACGAAAAAGCCCATTGTCGGCGCCATCCAGGGCGCGGCCATTGGCGGCGGTCTGGGTCTAGCCTTGGTACCCGACTTTCGGGTGACCTGCCCGGAAGGCCGTTTCGCCGCCAATTTTACCCGCCTGGGCTTTCATCCCGGCTTTGGCCTGACGCACACTCTGCCGGCCCTGATCGGCCAACAGCACGCGACCCTGATGATGTACACCGGGCGCCGTATCAAGGGCGAAGAAGCGCTGGCCATGGGTCTGGCGGATATGCTGGTGCCCCTTGATCAAGTGCGTAGCGCGGCCATGGAACTGGCCGAAGAGATAGCCATCTCCTCCCCCCTCGGCGTATTGGAAACCCGCGCCACCATGCGGGTGGGCCTGGCCGACCGGGTTAAGGCGGCCACGGATCATGAACTGTCGATCCAGAACCGCTTACGCCAAACCGAGGATTTCCAGGAAGGCATCGCGGCTTCTTCTGAGCGGCGCCTACCCAACTTTCAGGGAAAATAGGGCGTAGATAGGGCATAGACATGGATGAAGCTGAACAACTGGTCGCCGATGCGGCGAGCCGGATATTTCGCGATCTGGGCGATCCGCAGACTATCAACAATGCCGAGGGTGACAGCTGGCGGGCGCCACTCTGGTCCGCCCTTGAAGAAGCCGGCCTGACCAGCGCCTGGGTCTCCGACGAGCTGGGTGGCGCAGGCGCGGGCATCGGGGCCGGCTTTGCGGTGCTGCGGGTGGCAGGCGAATTCGCCGTGCCCCTGCCCTTGGCCGAAACCCTGTTGGCGGGCTGGTTGCTGGGTCAAGGCGAAATCATGCTGCCAAGCGGTGCCATGTCGGTGGCCCCAACCCGGCGCGTTGACAAACTGACCCTGGGCACCGACGGCGCGCTGTCGGGCACCGCGCGCGCCGTGTCCTTTGCGGCGGAGGTCGAACATCTGGCGGTCCTGGCGCACGGCGATGACGGCCCGGTGGTAGCTTTGGTTGCTATCGCCGACTGCGACTGCCGGGAGGGACACAACATGGCGGGCGAAGCGCTGAATAATGTCAATTTCAGCGGCGCTACGCCGCTGCAATGGTCCGTCCTGCCAGCCGCCATCAATGCCCAAAGCCTGCTGATGATGGGGGCGGCCACGCGCGCCATGCAAATGGCAGGCGCCCTGCAAACTATCCTGGAAATCTCCGTGCAATATGCGGAAGAGCGGGTGGCCTTCGGCAAACCCATCGGAAAATTCCAGGCGGTGCAACATAATCTAGCCCGCCTGGGCGAGGAAGCGGCGGCAGCTATCGCCATCGCTAATTCCGCCGCCTACACCATCGAACACATGGATGGCGAGGATGGCTGGGCGGGAGATGGCGTTTTCCTGGATGTCGCATCGGCCAAAATCCGGGTGGGCGAGGCCGCCGGTCAAGGCGGGGCCATCGGCCATCAGGCCTTTGGCGCCATTGGCTTCACCAAGGAACATATCCTGCACCGCTTTGTGCAGCGTCTATGGGCCTGGCGGGATGATTTCGACAATGAAGCGATTTGGGCCGCCGAACTGGGCCGCCGGGTCGCCACCAAGGGCAGCGCGGGCCTGCTGCATAGCCTGACCGCCGCTTAATCGAAGTAGTTAGAAGACAAGGATCAAAAGCACTATGTCCGTCGCCATACAATTCGACCCCATCCGCCTGCCGCAGGAGGCCGAGGAACTGCGCTCCGAAGTCCGCGCTTTTTTGAAAGAGGAAATTGAGGCCGGCACCTTTGACCCTCAGGCCGGGCGCGGCGGCAACGAAGAATTCAGTCGCAAGGTTGGAGCCAAGGGCTGGATCGGTATTACCTGGCCCAAGGAATACGGTGGCCAGGAACGCAGTTTCCTAGAACGCTATGTCATTAACGAAGAATTTCTGTTTGCCCGCGCCCCGACACGAAAGCATTTCACCGCTGATAGACAAAGCGGACCGGTGCTTCTGAAGTACGCCTCGGAAGAGATCAAGCGGGACATCCTACCGCGCATCACCCGTGGTGAGGTTTCCTTTTGTATCGGCATGAGCGAGCCGGACTCTGGCTCCGATCTATTCGCCGCCAAGACCAAGGCAGAACGCACCGAGGAGGGCTGGTTGATCAATGGGCGCAAGTTGTGGACCTCACTGGCCCATGAATCTGATTACATGATCGGCCTGTTCCGCACCTCCGACCCAACCCAGGAAAACCGCCGCCATGGCCTGTCGCAATTCCTGGTCGATCTGAAAACACCTGGCATCTCTACCCGCCCAGTGCTGCACCCCAACGGCAACTACGAATTCAACGAGGTTATTTTCGAAGACGCGCTATTACCCCACGACTATTTGCTGGGCGAGGCAGACATGGCGTGGAAGCAGGCCACTTCGGAACTGGCATACGAGCGCAGCGGCTCGGAGCGGTTTCTCGAAACCATTCAGGTCTTGTTCGAGCTGGTGGACTTCATCGGCGAAAATCCCGACGTGCGAGAGGCCGAGGGCCTGGGCCGCCTGGTGGCACAATTGCATACCCTGCGGCGGATGTCGATTTCGGTGGCCGGCATGCTGCACGCGGGCAAGGAACCAGTACTAGAAGCCTCCGTCGTCAAGGATCTGGGTACGGTCTGGGAACAGGCCCTGCCCTCCGTTGCTCGCGAGCTGTCGGCCTTCGTAGACCGTGACCCCGGCAACCGCCTGCGGTTCGAGGAAATTCTTGCCCACAACATCACCATCGCGCCAAAGCTGACCATCCAGGGCGGCACCACCGAAGTCCTGCGCGGCATCGTCGCCCGCGGCCTGGGATTGCGTTAGCCCCCTACGCTAGGACCTTTTCGCTAGGATTTCTGTATATGCCCGATCTATCCGCGCTGTTGTGGCCGAATGTCGTTGCCGTCATCGGGGCATCGCCCGAACCCCATATCCTGCGTGGCCGGATCATGGCGGTCATGAAAAGCCACGACTACAAAGGTACCGTTTATCCCATCAGCCGCAGCCATGACGAAATCCATGGCAGGCGCTGCTACACCTCCATCGACAAGGTACCCGAACAGGTAGACTTGGCGATCCTGATCATTCCAGCCAAATTCGTACCGGCCACCCTGGCAGCCTGTGGCGAAGCGGGCGTGCGGGCGGCACAAATTCTGACGTCGGGATTTGCGGAGGAAACTGGTGCCGGCGGCGCTGCCATGGAAGATGAAATCCGCGCCATAGCGACGCGCTATGACATGGCAGTATTCGGTCCTAATTCAGAAGGCTTCGCCAACGCCCTCAACGCCCTGTGCCCCACTTTTAGCCCGGCCGTGGACAATACCGAACTGCCCTTGCTACCAACCTGGCGTCAAGACGGCCACATCGCCGTGGTGGCGCAGAGCGGCGGCATGGGCTTTGCCTTCTACGACCATGGACGGCCCAAGGAATTACCCTTCAACTACATCGTCACCACCGGCAACGAAGCCTGCTTGGGAACCCTGGACGTGGTGGATTACCTGTTGGACGAAGGCAAGACCGATGCCTTTATCCTGTTCATGGAAGACGTGAAGCACGGCGAACGCCTGGCTCAGGTAGCAGAGAAAGCCTTGAAAGCTGGCAAGCCCATCATTCTGACCAAGATCGGCACGTCTGATGCCGGCGCCCGGGCGGCGGCCTCTCACACCGCATCGCTGGCGGGTTCCTATCAGGCCTATCAAGGGGTCTTTCAACGCTATGGCATTATTGAGGGCGGCAATACGGAAGAGATTGTCGATATCGCTGCCGGCTTTTCCTATCACGGGCGGAACCTGCCTAAGGGTAAACGGATTGGCATTTGCACCGCCTCGGGCGGGGGCGGCGGTTGGATGGCCGATCTTTGCGTCACGGCCGGATTGGAAATTCCCGAACTGGATGCCAAGACTCGCGCCGTCATTGATGCCTATTTGCCGGCCTACGGCACCTCACAAAACCCCATCGATGCCACGGCCCAGGCGGTCCGCGTCACGGGTTACGGCGGTCTTGCCCGCATGGCGGCAGCATCGGGTGTGTTGGACGGGATCATCACGGTCGCGTCCTGCCGCAACCCAGCCGTCCTGCAGCGGGAGCAAGAGGACCTAATCCAGCTGGCCAAGGACGTGGACAAGCCGATCCTGTTTTGCTCCTACACCCAGCCGCATCCGGACTCGACGGCGATATTGAGCCAGGCCGGCTTTCCCCTGTATGGCAACATGGCCAACTGCGCCCGCACCATGGCCGAGATGGCCGACTATCACGAACTGCGAGAACGCTTTCTGGCGGCGCCTAAGATCCAAGGCAGCGATGCGGGCACCCGCGATACGGTTGCAGCACTATTGGCGACGGCCGGGCCTGTGTTGTGCGAATACGAAGTGAAACCACTGTTGGCGGCCTATGGCATTGCCACGGGCGATGAAGGCCTGGCAACCAGCGCCGACGATGCCGTCGCCCTGGCCAAGAGCTTCGCTGTGCCGGTTGCGCTAAAAATTCAATCGCCCGATGTCCTGCATAAAACCGAGGCCGGCGGCCTGACGCTTAACTTGACGGGAGAGGAGGCCGTGCGATCGGGCTACGACCAGGTCATGACGGCGGCCACGAAAGAAACCCACGGCGTCTTAGTACAAGCCATGGCACCCAAGGGTCATGAAATGATCCTTGGCATCAATCACGATGCCACGTTCGGCCCCGTTCTGATGCTCGGGTTTGGCGGGATTTATGTGGAAATCAACCCAGATGTAGTGCTATCGCCGGTACCCCTTGACCAAAATGCTGCCGCCGCCTTGCTTAACCGCCTTCGCGGCCGGGCCCTATTGGACGGTGTGCGCGGGGAACCGCCTGGCGATATAGACGCCCTGCTTGATCTGGTCGTGAAGCTGTCCCTGTTAGCGTCGGATCATGGGGCTGTGATTGGCGAATTAGATCTCAACCCCGTGCTGGTCCACCCGAAAGGCCAGGGCGTCAGCGTGGTCGATGCATTAGTGGTGAAACGTTCATGAGCGATCAAGATATCCATCTGCATTACGAAGTACACGAGGGCAATGGCCCCTATATCATGATGCTGCACGGCATGCTGTCCTCGCGCGCGCAATGGTCCCTGAATGTACCAGCCCTGCAGAAAGTCGCGCGCCCGATCCTGGTGGAATTGCTAGCCCATGGCCGCTCTGCCGCACCGGAGGAGCCCGAACATTACCACCCCGAAGCCTATGTTCGTACGTTCGAGGCCATCCGCGAGAAACTGGGCATCGAGCGCTGGCTCATTTGCGGTCAGTCGCTCGGGGCCAGCTTGACCCTACGCTACGCCCTGCGCCATCCCGACAGGATACTGGCGCAGGTCTTCACCAATTCCTCCTCGGCCCTGGCCGGCGAAGACACCTTGGCGACATACCGCGCAACGTCGGAACAGCGGGCCCAGGCTATGGAACAGGGCGGCCATGAAGGCATTCGGGAACTGCCCATCTATCCCGGCAAGGCCCGGCGCCTGCCCGAAGAAGCCCGCCTGGCCCTGGTCAAGGACGCCGATCTACTGCAACCTAAAGGCTTGGCGCAGTCGTTCCGCTATTCCTCGCCCTATCTTTCGGTACGCGAGGAAGTAGCGAACACGTCCGTGCCGACCTTGTTGGTCTGTGGCGCCGCCGAGAAAAGGTTTCAATCGAATTATGCCTTCGCCATGGCCAACATTCCCAACCTGAAGGTGGTTGAAGCGGACGCCGGCCATGCGGTGAATATCGAAGCGGCAAATATCTTCAACGACGCCGTAACCTCGTGGATCAAACAACATGGCGGATAGCAACAATGAACGGGCCCAAGACATTATTTGATAAGCTATGGCAGGCCCATGTGGTGCGGTCCCTGGGTGATAACCTGGACCTCCTTCACGTGGACCGTCACCTGATCCATGATCTCAGCGGCGCACGGGCCCTGACCGAGCTGCAAGAGCGCGGCCTTGCCGTGCGCAACCCCGAACTATGCATCGCCACGCCGGATCATAGCGTCTCCAGCCAGCCGGGCCGGACCCTGGCCTCCTCTCCCTATGGTGAACGCCTGGGTGGCGGCCTGCGAAAAATGGCCGCGGCAGCGGGGATACCGTACTTTGGCCTGGATCACCCCAACCAGGGCATTGTGCATGTGGTCGGGCCCGAGACAGGCTTCACCCTGCCGGGCTGCCTGCTGGTCTGCGGCGACAGCCACACCTCGACCCACGGCGCCCTGGGCGCCCTGGCCTGGGGCATCGGCTCGTCCGAGGTAGTGCATGTCTTGGCGACCCAGACCGTGCGCCAACGCCGGCCCCAGACCATGCGCATCAGCATCGATGGAGATTTAGGCGAAGGGGTCGAGCCTAAGGACGTAATCCTGCATATTATCGGCCATATGGGGGTCGCCGCAGGAACCGGGCACGCGGTGGAATACGCTGGCTCAACCATCGCCGACATGGGGATCGAAGGGCGCATGACGGTCTGTAATCTGTCCATCGAATTCGGCGCCCGCATGGGTATGATCGCGCCCGACGAAACCACCTTCGCCTATTTGAAAGAACGGCCCTTGGTGCCCCAAAATACCCCCGGGGATGCGGCCTGGGATGAAGCGGTAACCAATTGGCGTGGCTTACGCTCCGATGACGATGCGGTCTTTGACCGTGAAGTCGCGATCGATGCGGCGGAGATCGCGCCCCAGGTCACCTGGGGCACCTCGCCCGGGCAGACCCTGGCCGTGACCGACACTATTCCAACGCCCGATAGTTTTGTCGAGGCGGAACAGCAGAATAATACCGAGGCCGCACTGGACTATATGGGCCTGAGCGCCGGGCGCCCCATCGCCGGCACCAGGGTGGACCGCGTCTTTATCGGTTCCTGCACCAACAGCCGGATCACCGACCTTCGCCGCGCCGCCGCGATCGCCCAGGGCCGTCAGGTGGCAAGCCATGTCACCGCCTGGGTCGTACCCGGTTCGGTTCAGGTCAAGCTGGCGGCGGAGGCCGAGGGCCTAGACAGAATTTTCCTGGACGCCGGCTTTGAGTGGCGCGAGCCGGGCTGCGCCCAGTGCGTGGCTACCAATGGCGAAACCGTGGCACCCGGCGAACGCTGCGTCTCCACCTCCAACCGCAATTTCGTCGGCCGCCAGGGGCCAAAGGCCCGAACCCATTTGGCCGGCCCGGCCATGGCGGTGGCGGCCGCGATTGCCGGCGAAATTACCGATGTGCGAAATCTCGCGCCCCTAGGAGAGACTCCGTAATGGAAAAGCTACAGCTGTTGCAAGGCGTGGCGGCCCCCCTGCCCCGCGCCAATATTGATACCGACATCATCACGCCAGCCAAGTATCTGTTAGATTCAAACCGCGAAACCATGCATGAACACACCTTCGAGCCATTGCGGTTTTTAGCCGATGGCCGTGACAACCCGGATTTCGTCCTGAATAAACCAGCCTATCGCAACGCGGTGATCCTGATCACCGGCCGTAACTTCGGCTGCGGTAGTTCCCGTGAAACGGCGGTCTGGGGCCTTCTAGGCATGGGAATCCGATGTGTCATCGCGGAAAGTTTTGGCGATATATTCTTTAACAATTGTTTTCAAAACAGTGTCCTGCCGATCCGCCTGCCAGGCGAGACCATCGCCAAGCTCCTGGCGGAAGCCGGCGATGACCAGGGCAACACGCAATTCCAGGTCGATGTGGCCACCCGTACCCTGACCACGCCTTCGGGACGGACGATTACGTTTGATTTAACTCCGGACCGGCAGACCGCATTGCTGGAAGGCCTGGACGAGGTCGGCCAGACCCTCAAGGAAGACGACGCAACGGCGACCTTTCAGATCCAAGATCGCGCGGCGCGGCCCTGGATATACGAGTTAGGTAGTATCGTTTGAGTTCGAAATGGTAGCGGTCAACGATCTGATCGCGGGCATGTCCTTGCCCGTGATCGCCGCCCCATGTTCACGGTTTCTAATCCGGAGATAGCGCTTGCCACCTGCGCCCAGGGCCTCATGGGCACCTGCTCCGCCCACACCACCCGCAGCGCCGGACCGGGAGAGGAAGCCTTAACCGCCGGCGCCATACCCACCATGCAGTCCCTGGGCATTGCCTTCGGCGCCGCCACTGCCGGCCTACTGGCCAATGTGGCCGGCCTGTCCAGCGGCATCACGCTGGCCACGCTGACAGCCGTCACCGATTGGATCTACGGTTTCGCGCTGGTCCCGGCAAGCTGTACCTTTCTGGCCGCCCTGCGTCTAGTCTGGTTGAATAGGGTTAAGCCTGCCAGGTTGTAATCACGCCCCGTTGCCGCAGATCTGCGATGGCAGCGGCATCAAAGCCCAAGGCGCCCAGAACTTCGTCGTTATGCTGTCCCGTGACGGGCGAGGTGCCGGTTGGCGTGCCGCCTTCGATCTTTGGAATACCCGGCGGATTAGGAATGGGCAGCGAGCCCTCCAGGCCGGCCAGGTCAAGCCAGGAAAACAACTCCGTCTCGGCTACTTGCGGATGATCCAGGAACTGCTGGAAATCCTGCAGCATCTCGTTCTGCAAGCCGGCCTCGGTAAATAGATCCCGCCAGTGGCTGGCCGGTTGGGTCGCCAAAACCGCGCCTACCCGAGCCACCAGCATCTCAACCTGAGCCAGGCGCGCCTCATTGCCTTCCAAGTCCGGGTTCGATTTTAGATCGCCCATATCCAGGATGTCGCACAAGGCGTGAAAGTCCTTGTCCTGCAGAATGACCAATTGCAGCCAGCCATCGCCGGTTTGAAAGACCCCCGACGGAGCGGTGCGGGGGGCATTGTCCAGGTTGCCGCGGGACGCGGCCATGATGCGGATGGCGCTAAGGTTGGCAGCACTCTGCATCAGCGAAGCATCGATGAAGCGGCCTCGCCTGTCATCACGCTTGGCGTATAACGCCGGGGCGATGGCCTGAAATGCATACAGCGCCGTGGACATATCGTTGACGATGGTATTGACCCGATGCGGGATACCGTCATGCCCCTTGTTATCCATCATGAAGCCAGTAAAGGCCTGCAAAACGGGATCCATGGCCGGCTTGCCTCGCAGGGGACCGGTTTGGCCAAAGCCGGAAACAGAGAGATAGATCAGACCGGGGTTCAATTGCATCAGGCGCTCCTGGCCAAAGCCCAGGCGGTCGATGACGCCGGGGCGGAAGCCCTCCATGAAGATATCGGCGTCGGCCACCAGGGCATCGATAATGGCCGGGGCCTCGGCGCTTTTCAAATCGATGGCCAGACTGCGCTTGCCCAAGCTGCCTAGAAACGAAAATTCCGTGTGGTTGGAGGTAGCCGTACCCAGAACCCGGGCCCAGTCGCCCTGCAATGGCTCAACCTTGATTACATCGGCACCGTGCTGGGCCAGCAACATGCCGCAATAGGGCCCCGCGATGCCCTGGCTCAAATCCACCACCTTGACGCCTTCGTAGGGCCGCTCAAAACTCATCAGCGGGTTCCCTATACGTCCAGGCGATAGGCATCGCCATCGCGGACCAGGTGGCCGGCGGTTGGCGTATGGAAATGGGTACCAATGATCAACGTCGGGGTATCGGCAAAGCGGGCAAAGATTTCGCGCCGGGTGCGCCGCGCCTGCTCGGGGTCGGTATCCACCGAGGCCGACCATTCCGGATGGGCCATCTGACAGGGATGATGGATGAAATCGCCGGTAATCAGTGCCTCTTCGCCCTGGCTCTGGATCAAGACCGAGACATGGCCCGGGGTATGGCCGACCGTGGGGATCAGGCTGATTTCGCTGCACAGCTTGTGATCTGTGCTTACCAGATCGACCAAACCGGCATCGAACACCGGCAGCACGGAATCCGCCATGATCTGTTCCGTGTCCGCATTCTCGAAGCCACGCCAATGGTCGAACTCCACCTGGCCCATCAAGTAACGGGCCTTGGGAAAGGTCGGCTGCCATTTACCATCCACCAACATGGTGTTCCAGCCCACATGATCCACATGCAGATGGGTGCACAGCACGCAATCGACCCGATCCGTGGCGTAACCCGCCGCCGCCAGGTCCTCTAAAAAGCTAGTTTGCAATTGGTTCCAGGGCGGATTGCCCCGCTCCTTGTC
>Ga0209403_10005017_pt1 | contig 14048 bp, 15 predicted proteins | sample ArcticOcean_MG_C_8_FD_187440 | JGI IMG/M metagenome (GOLD analysis project Ga0209403, IMG submission 187440) | Marine microbial communities from western Arctic Ocean - ArcticOcean_MG_CB11_86 (SPAdes) (version 2) | ecosystem: Environmental > Aquatic > Marine > Oceanic | place: Arctic Ocean... | reverse complement strand
AACTTGGGAGCCGCTACTGTAGCGAAGAAGGCTGCCAAACCCATGGCAGTACCAATCAGAATGGCCTCGCCGGCTACTGCATCTTCGACATTGAAGCTGCAATAGATGTTGACTATCCCGAGGGCCAGTAAACCTCCACCAATCGCCATCCTCATGGCAGACGATTCTCCACTTTCGATGCCTTCGACATCTCCGAATATCTCCTTGTTGAATTTCACCGGATCAATGTTCATTCTCAGTCCTATTAGCAGCGCTACGCCGCCCACTATTTGCATGGCTATGGTGTGTTCCATGTGGCCTCCTAACACTTGGTGGTTCTTCATGATGCGGGAGGTGGCGAGAATAATCTACCTTATTCTTTGATTCGTATACGAGTCCGAAATGAAGTCATCGGCAAAGCTTTCGCTCGTAATTCAAGAGAAGGAACCATTGAGTTCAATTATAATCCACATCATGGGCATTCCATGCAAGAGGGTGAAGAAGTCCAAAGCGGCAGACCTCCTGAAGAGCATTTGCTCAAGGCTCGAGTGATCATAAATTAAGGGTTGGACATGGCAATTGAATCAAGTGATTACGAAATGGTCGTTATCGACGCAGCCAATGTTGTCCATACAGAAATTTTAGACGATGAGGGTAATCCTATCAAGGCGATATTTCCTGAGAGGTTATCTGAGACGATAGAGTACTGTATCGAATGTGGATGGCGAGTAAAGGCATTTCTGAAACATGGTACATTTTTGTGGGCAGTTTCCAACTCCGAATTACCGAATGTTGGGGATGTAAAAATTTTCGATCGTCTGATAAAATCAGATTTTTTAGAATTAGTTAGTGTGAAGAAAGAAGATATACACTGGATCGATTATGCTGTTAGAAACAGCGCACTAATAATCACTCGTGACAGATACAAATTGGAAAAGGAAGACTACCCAGATTTCGATTGGGAACTAATTGAGAAATCGACACTTAGGGACTACAATATTACCGCGGATAATCAGTTCATTCTACCTAGTTTACCAATTAAGGAAGGAGGCTCTAGGATAACAATCAGAAGCATGAAATCTCGAATATCTGACTTGGAAGAGAGGGTAGAGATGCTAGAGTCGATGATTGAAAATACAGCTTCCCCGAGCTCCGAAGAGGTCGTTTCTCTAAGTGAAGATGATTTGAAGGCAGTGGTAAATGAGGTCTTCGATAGTTTACTAAGAAGTGGAGAGAGGATTCACATGACTATTGTTCTGCATACACTTGCCTCGGCAGTTTTGGGTCTCGATTTGAAGAATGCATGTACCCAGGGGGCGTGGCCAGAGGATTGGAAAAAGGATCTAATGGAGATGCTGGGAGTAAAGGGAAAGATGAACAAATGGGTTCAAGAATTATCGCCAAGAGAATTAGAATTTAATGGAAAAAAGGCATTCGTTAGTTATTCCTAATCGGGTAGAAAAAACGTCTGACTTCGAGAACCCTCTATTCTCTATGAGTCAGAGCTTCCCTTGGTGCGTGCCCAATTCACAATCGAGACTATGATTACAAGTCCGACTATCATAGACAATGTTGGAATCAAAACGCTCCTCTCGGATTTGCTTGGGTCTTCTGGAAAGGCATCGGAACCATCTCCCACTCCATCCCCATCCGAGTCGTCCCGCTCGTTCGGGTCCTCTGGAAACGCGTCCGAGTTGTCCCCCACCCCGTCCCCGTCCGTGTCGGTGGCCTCTGTGGGATCGTCAGGGAGGTCGTCCGAGTTGTCGCCTACCCCGTCTCCATCAGAGTCGGACCACTCGCTGGGGTCCTCGGGGAACGCGTCCGAGTTGTCGCCCACCCCGTCCCCATCAGAGTCGGACCACTCGCTGGGGTCCTCGGGGAACGCGTCCGAATTGTCGCCATGACTGTCATTATCGTAGTCCGAGTTCTCCTCCCCATCATCGGGAAAGGCATCGAAGTTGTCGCCTACCCCGTCCCCATCAGAGTCGGACCACTCGCTGGGGTCCTCGGGGAACGCGTCCGAGTTGTCGCCCACCCCGTCCCCGTCTGAGTCATCCCACTCCCCGGGTGTCCTTGGGAAGGAGTCCGAGTTGTCGCCGAAACCATCTCCGTCCCAGTCATCCCACTCGCTAGAGTCTGTGGGAAACGCGTCCGAGTTGTCGCCCACCCCGTCCCCGTCCGTGTCGGTGGTCTCAGTGGGATCGTTAGGGAGGTCGTCTGAGTTGTCCCCTATCCCGTCCCCGTCCGTGTCGGTGGTCTCAGTGGAATCGTTAGGGAGGTCGTCTGAGTTGTCCCCCACTCCGTCCCCGTCCGTGTCAGCGGTCTCAGTGGGATCGTTAGGGAGGTCGTCTGAGTTGTCCCCGACCCCGTCCCCGTCCGAGTCGTCCCACTCGTTAGGGTCCTCCGGGAACGCGTCCGAGTTGTCGCCATGATCGTCCCCGTCCGAGTCGAACCACTCGCTGGGGTCCTCCGGGAACGCGTCCGAGTTGTCACCGACCCCGTCACTATCGGTATCATCCCACTCATTGGGATTGTACAAGAATTGGTCCAGGTCATCCCTTACTCCGTCCCCGTCCGAGTCACGAACGAACCCGCTTAGGGCCCAGGGAACGGTTGTGTTCGGAAACTGCCCGTCCCCGAAGACGGGGGCGTGACTCCCCTGGTTTATCCTCCAGAGTGCGACCCTGTTCCCATCTGAGCAATTCAGATGCTCGAGTGTGTCGGTGTCGTTTGTACCAGAGGGGGTGACCAAGTCAAGATGACCGGTTTGCGTGTAGCCGATATCGCATCCCGACCTGTTGGCCCACGACTCCACAGTGATCTCTGCTCCGGGGTAGTAGTTTTCCTCCCCATCGAACCAGTCGTGATCATACCCTCCGTCGTAGAAGATTACCCAATCGTAGGTACCGTGGACCTGTAGGATGTTGGGACTCCCGGTATCGGCACAGCTATCGTCGAATTCATCGAATGTAGACCCAGCAAAGGAGACGATGCCCCTGATCCTGTCTCCCTGCTCACAGACCAGTCTGTGGGACATGAATCCCCCGTTCGAGTGCCCCACAAACACCACTCCCTCTGGATCGGCACCGTAGTTTTCGATTGCCATGTCCACCAGCCCCATCAGCCAGCCGACGTCATCCACATCCTGGTCCCAGTAGTTGCAGCATGCCGGAGTCGCATTCCAGAATCTGTTTCCTATCGGGTTCATCGTCCCATTGGGGTACAGAAGGAGATGCTCGTTGTCAAGAACGCTGTCGAACAGGTCAAGGTACCAAGCACCCAAGTAGCCGCTACTACCGTGCCCATGCAGGGAGACAACCAGTGGAAGTGGGCGAGAGTAATCGTGCCCTCCTGGCATCATCAGGGTGGCTGATCGATTGTCCACCTCTATCCCAGCGTACTCGAACTGGTCGGAATACTCAATCGGTCCATATTCCTCAGAATCATTCGACGAGTCGGCGCCCATTCCAGCGATCCCGGGACTTAGATTAGCAGATCCCCCATCTACTAAATGGGAGCCCAATGCTATGGAAGAAAGCAATAGGAAGGCCAGTGATAGTTGCTGCCTCATAGCTCATATTCCCAACTCACTCGCATGAATCTATCCTGTCCTAGAGTCACTTCCGCGTTCCGGAGACAAGTTAATGTCCGCCTTCTATCGTACTGAGCTTGCTTGGACATGCCTGAAGAGCCCGAGAATTGGTGGGAATTGACTCCCGGAGAGGGTAAGCAGGGCGATCCAGATTCTCCCGAGCCCGTAGTGATAAGGGGCCACCAGACGAAGAAGGAGACAGAGGGAGGCGATGGAGCATCTGAGGGAAAACCCTCCGAGTGGTCCTATTACTCCAAGCAGAATGCAACAGCAACCGGGATCTTCCTCTTCACATTCATAGTGGGGGACTGGTGGTGGGATGGGTCGAATGGGTTTGGGGCGCTACTTCAGACGGTTTCTGCAATCTCGGATTGGCCCTATAGGCACTCTTTCGTGTCAAACTACCATCCCAATCCAATATTACTGCAAATTTCTTGGGCGCTTTGGGACATCACTCCTGCGGTCTTTCTCATCTCATTCCTTTACGGAAGTAGCCTCGTCACCTCTCTAGGTAGCGGTAGCATCACTTTGGTGAAGGAGGCCTCCTTGGAGATTAGGCAGAGAGGGAAGAGAGCCCACTTCCGCCTGAAATATTTCGTGGTCATCCTGATACTGATGGATTTCATAACCTTCAGTCTGGATCCGTGGTTCCCGATAGTGGATTACCCTTTGATGTTCTTCGAAAATCGCCCGGGGATCTATTGGATGTTCATTGCACTGGTGACGTCCTACGGATTGGATCCAGATTGTGAATGGATGGCCAATGCCATGAAAGAGATGGCCAATGCCAAGAAAGATTTGACTTCATGAAAGATTTGACTTCAAAGTGACGCTACCACCCATGTAAGGCCTCAGGACCTCCGGGATCGTCACCGTCCCGTCCTCCATCTGGTTCTGCTCCATTATCGCGACCAGGGCCCTGCTCGTTGCTATGGCCGTCGAGTTCAAGGTGTGGACCGCAGAGTTTCCCTCTGAGGTTCTGTAGCGCATCCTGAGCCTGTTCGCTTGGTAGTCGGTGCAGTTGGAGCAGGAGACTACCTCCTTGTACGCGCCCGCTCCGGGGAGCCATGCCTCCAGGTCATACTTCCTCGCCGCGACCGTCCCCATGTCACCCGTGCAGATGTTGACCACCCTGTAGTGCAGGCCCAGGCTGTCCCACATGTCCACCGCATTCGTCAGTAAGTCCTCGTGGTGATCCCACGAGTCCTCAGGATCGCAGATAACTATCTGCTCGATCTTGGTGAACTGGTGGACCCTCCAGATGCCCCTGTCGGAGAGGCCGTGTGCACCAACCTCCCTCCTGAAGCAGGGGGAGACTCCCACCATCTTGATCGGCAGCTCGGAAGGCTCGATGACCTCATCCATCCTCATTGCCGTCAGAGGGTGTTCACTCGTCGCGATTAGGTAGTACTCGTCCGGCTCTATTCCGTACATCACCGTCTCGAAGTCATTCAGATCGGTCACGCCTTCGTAGGCCTCCCTGTTCATCATCATAGGGGGCTGGACAAGGGTGTAACCGCGTTCCATCAGGAAGTCAGCACCGTACTGCTGAAGGGCCATCTCCAGACGAGCGAGGTCACCCATCATGAAGTAGAACCGGCTCCCAGCGACCTTCGCAGCCCTGGTCTGGTCGACCCACCCGTTCATCTCGATGAGCTCGTTGTGGTTGCGGGGCTCGAAGCCGAGATCCCTCTTCTCGCCATGCAGGCTGTGGAGCGTGTTCTTCTGATCGTCCTCGCCGACCGGGACCTCCTCGTGCAGGATGTTCGGGATCCTCATCCTGAGTACATCCCTCTGAGACAGGCATTCCTCCGAGTGAGCGGTCAGGGTGTCGATTTGCGTGCCAATGTCCGTGACTTCGTCCATGATGGCCTTGGCAGTCGAGTCATCACCCGACTTCTTCGCTTCGGCAATGCCTCTTGCCGCCTCGTTCCTCTTCCTGCGAAGCTGGTCCACCTCGTACTGGGAAGACCTCCACTCCTCGTCAAGTCTGATCACCTCGTCAATGGGGTCGTGGGGAATTCCCCTCCTGTCGTGATCGGCCCTGATGACGTCCGCGTTCTCCCTAAACATCGCCATTTCAAGCATCGTAATCGGCCTTTTGGCCCGGCCCCCACCCTTCAAATCATTGGGAGAGAATCAGAGGAACGTGATGTCCTGCCAGAGTTGATCGATTCCTAGGGCGATAGTCCCCGAGACCAGGTATCCCAGGATACTACCGCCATTTAGGAGGGGGAGCCCAGCTTGGGGCCGTCCTCTCGCAACCTGCGTCATCAGGGCCGCATAACCCAGCAGTCCGCCAAGCAGAGTCCCAAAACCAACTAGCATCGGGCCCAAGTGTACCGGTTGGGTTGTACCGCCCCAGAAGTCGAAAACCACTGGCCCTGTATCTGGCAGGAATGTAATGGACGAAATGACCAGCATCCCTGGGAATATCACATCACCGAGCCCCATGAAGAGGGCATCTCTGCCCTTTGGCCTGCGCTTGGGAGCCTCAGGCTCCTGGTTCGGCATTTCCACAGCAGAATCAGCACTACCCATCACATCCGCTTCTTGCTTCAGGAAGGTGTAACTGGTGTTCTTCGGTGCGACAAGAAGTACTGGTAACTTCAGATTAATCATAGTGTCAGCTAGCTCGAGCATGTGCTTGCTTCCATTAACCGCCCAATGGTCATAGACGGCAGCTAGGATCATGAAGAGTATGATCAGCACGGGAACGAAGGCGATTCCAAGCATCACGATAACCCCCGAACCGACAAGCACGCCGACTGTATTCACCACGTACCATTCGGGGAACTTGTGTAGCGTGTACATCATCGCAACCGTGATGCTAAGGCAAACCGCGAAACTCCCATTGGACCCGACATCTATGCTCAGGAGCCATGCTAGTATTGAGAAAATTGGCAAGATAGCCAATAATAGGCTATATCCCAGAGCGAAGAAGACAATCCCCTTGATCAGCATCTCAAGGCCCTTCCTGGCAAGCCAGATTATCGCTACCGTGAACAGGAATATCATTCCCAACTCGAATACAATGTTTCCAGCCTCGGTCGTTCCTTCCTCGCCGAAGGCCCTCATCGCCTCGAAGTTGTAGAATGGCTGGATGAAAACCCCCATCAGGATGGAAGTGGTGAACATGACCCCCATTCCAGCCATCGAGACCCATTGGTCACGAATTGAAGCCATTATTTCTCCGAACTCCGAATCCGCCATGCCTCCACGACCTTCAAGGCACATTTCACCTTGACCCAGCCATGCCCTCGGGTGGAGACGATGACATCAGGGTCTGGTTGACAGCTAGAATCGGTGCTGGCATCAGACTCGGTCTTTCGACCTGCTCGGAGATGCTCAAGAGACTCGGAAATCCACAGCATGACTTTCCTAGCGTGCACGTGGCTGGAACCAACGGTAAGGGTTCGCTATGCGCCCACCTCTCCGCCCTGGGATCTCGAAACGGAGAGATGATCGGACTTTTCACATCGCCTCATCTGATTTCAGCCGAGGAGAGGACGAGGATAGATGGCAGGCCGATCTCCGAAGGACAGTTCGACCAATTTCTGGTGGAGGTCAGGGAAGCCTGCTCCATCGAACCACCGATTCAACCAACCTACTTCGAGACCACGTTCCTTGCCTCCATGTTAGCGTTCTCCAGGTCCGAGGTTGACAGGGCAGTGATCGAAACTGGCCTCGGTGGCAGGTTGGACTCAACCAGGTTGGTCGATGCAGACATCTGTGCCATCACGACAATATCGATGGATCACGCAGAGATTCTGGGTGACTCCCTCTCCAAGATAGCCACCGAGAAAGCCGGCATTCACAGGCAAGGCGTCCCTCTGATTTGCTTGCATCACGAAGATGAGAGTGTTAGAGAGACAATCAAGGGAATAGGAGGCGAAGACGTCATCTGGATATCTCCCGAGAGCAAGGATGCACAAGCCGTGGCAAATCAGATGGCATTCGAGATCGGAAGAAGACTGGGTTGGGAGGCGCTCGATGTCGATGTCACGTGGCATGGCAGGACATTCTCGCCCCTTTCGTGGTCAGGGGTCAGTTTCTACGTCAGCGCAGCTCACAACTCTGAGAGCATCTCTCATGACATCGGCAGAATTCAAGGGAAGGAGCATATACTCTTGTTGGGGATGACTCAGAAGGAGGATCTGGAGGAATCAATCTCCCAGATATCCAATTCCGACATGCGCGTCAGGACAATCCTAACTGAGGTCCATGGGGGGAGGAGACAATCGGTTCCGGTAGTGGAGCTCGCGAATGCCATCTCCAAGGCCTCCGGCGAAGATCCCTTGCTGATCCCCGAACCCTCTGATGCCATGGATATTGCAACAGCGATTGCCCTCGAGAAGGGGTGTATGGTTTACGTGACCGGAAGCATTTACCTGGTTGGGAAGATTATCGAGGAGCACGTCTCAAGAGAGGGGGCAGATCTCTGGGACTTTCTTGCAGCCCACCCTCCTCGTGACCAAACCGAAGGATGATTACCCAACCACCTAGCACAATGGATGTGAGCGATAAGTGGGATACGCGTTTCATCGAGCTCGCCAAGCACATCTCGGGATGGAGCAAGGACCCCTCCACCAAGGTGGGATGCGTCGTGATTGGCGAGGACCGTGAGATCAGGTCCACTGGGTTCAATGGGTTCCCCAGGGGGATCGCGGATGACTCGAGGCTCGCCGAAAGGGAGCAGAAGTACCCGCTGATCTGCCATGCGGAGGAGAATGCGATTATGCACGCAGCTAGGATAGGTGTCTCACTGAAGGGGTGTGTCGCGTATGTGACATGGCCGCCCTGTACTGGGTGCTCTCGCTCCCTGATACAGGCCGGGATCGTCGAGGTGATCTATCCTGGAGACATAGAAATCCCCGAGCGCTGGGAGAAGGACTTCGCGATGTCCGTTGCTATGATGAAGGAAGCAGGAATCAAGATCCGCTCTACCTAGAGTGACGCCCAGATCTCATCCAGCTTACCTTCCAGCTCCTCTATGGTTCCGTCGTTGAGCACCGTGATATCAGCCATGCTGGCAGTGGCGTCCAGAGCCTGTCCAGCTTCGTCCTCAGAACTCGCTTCGGCGGCTTCCTGCGAGAGGAATGTCTCCTTCTCAATCGGGTCGCCAACCCTCCCTCTCTCGGTCATTCGCTTCCAACGGGATTCCTCGTCCGCTCTGACCTCGATTAGGACGAAGTCCCCCCTGCTCCTCAGTGACTCAACCTCGGCTGGGGTCCTGATGGAGTCAACCACCGCATCCCCTCCATCCAGGATCTCCAGCAGCATCTCCGCGAGAACTCCAGCGCCACCTCTTCTTCGAAGCTCTCTTCCTCCTTCAATCAGGGCTTCCCGGGTCGTCTCTATGCCTTGGCCCCTCAGCCATGTTCGGATGGAGTCGGAGCATGACACGTTCCTGAGCCCCCTTTCGGAGAACCAGCTAACAAGCGTAGACTTTCCAGAGGCGTTCCTACCCGTCAGACCAACCAGCACAACCCCTCCCGTGGGCGTTCGCAGATATTTATTGCCCCTCTGAATTGGGTGCCAAATGACGAAAGGGACTAACAATACTGAGCGCGGCGCGAGGTCTGATAACATGGCGCGACGCAGTACGAAGTCCCTCAGCCCGATTAAGAAGTGGTGGAGGTCCAAGCACGAGTACCACTTTCAGGCATACACTTCCATGACCCTGCTCTCTCTGGGCATCGCTCTGTTCTCATTCATCCAACTTATCTTCACTGACTACGCCCAAGAAGCCAGCGATCGGATGGTCACCCTCACCTGGGTTGGCTTCCTCGGAGGTAGCCTAACCCTATTCTTCGTCGCACCGGAGTTCTTCTACTTCTACGATAAGAAGCAGACCCTCTCAGAGATACTGGACCTCGACTCGCGTGCTGAGGTAATGAGGAGGAGGAAGGATGCAGAGAATGCTGCCGACCTCCTAGGGACGCCCTTCCAATCCAGCCTGAAGAGCCTGTACGAGAGGATGGGAATCAGCATCCCCAAGAGATACTCCACACTTTCAGTGCCCTCCGATGAGGCACCAAGGGGCAGCCCCGAGGAGGAATGAGGTGTCGGAGAAGGGAACCGCCAATTCAGACTTAGAGGGCAATTTGGCGATTTCATCAGGTACTCTGTGGATTCGCGAGACATCCGTGGCAATCGGTCTGGTGGCGCTCCTTCTCGGTTCGATGTGGATTTCCACAGGCTCATTCCCACCGATGGTCGTCGTCGAATCACAGTCGATGATGCATGAAGAAGAGGGCTCGATAGGGGCAATCGATCCCGGGGACCTGATTCTCGTGATGAACAAGAATAGAGTGAATATTGTCTCCTTCACCGAGGCCACCCAAGTGGGAAACGAGAACTACGGGCACGAGTCGCACGGAATGCCTGGAGACGTAATCATCTACAGGAAGAACGGAGGGCAAGACACCCCTGTGATTCACAGGGCCCTGCTTGAAGTGGTTTCCAACGGAAGCGGCTGGGACGTCCCCGGGACCGCGCTCCGAAATGTCGAAACTGTGTCGTTGACCTTGGATTACCAATGCTCATACCACGGCGGGACTTACAACCTACGCTTAGAAGGATGGGAGCCTGAGCACTCCGGATTCCTAACCTCTGGCGACAATAACTTCGGGGGTTGTATGATAGACCAGCCTGCTGCAAACTCACAGGGTCGTGGAGGTGGTCTCGTGGACGCCAACGGAAACCCGGTGGAGCCAGTTGAGGAAGATTGGATCGTAGGAGTGGCCTCATCCGAGGTCCCCTGGATAGGTGCCATCAAGCTCGTGACCTCTGGGAACTCCGGATCAGTCACTGCGAAGTCATGGTACTCCCTGACAATCACAATCCTCCTGATACTTCTCTCCCCACTAGCGGTGGAACGTCTTCCGGAGTGGTATTCGGATTCAGACGAGGAAGAATAAGACGAAAAACGTCGAATTATTTCTCAATGCCAATTCGTTTAGTTTAAAATAGACGAAAAATTCCGACATGTTACAAACTGGAGATGAACTTTATGGGAATAGGTATAGAACCGATAGGAGAAATGGTGCTTTTAGCAATGGAGAACGCCCCCGAGAAGACCGAATCAGGTCTTCTCCTGCCTGAGGAGGCACGGGACAAGATGACCCTCGGCAAGGTCGAGGCCGTCGGTTCGGACACGAAGAGTGTCTCGGTCGGTGACCGTGTGATTTTCAGGCAGTTCAGCGGGACAAAGATGGAGTGGATGGAGATGGATTACCTTCTCATCCCGGAAGAGGATATTCAAGCTAAGATAATGGGGTGAATAAATGGGAGCAAAGAAACTAGTATACGGAGAAGAAGCAAGAGAGAAATTACTGGAGGGCATTGACATAGTTGCAAACGCAGTCAAGGTCACTCTCGGTCCAGCAGCGAGAACCGTTGTGCTGGAGAAGTCTTGGGGCAGCCCAGCGATAATCAACGATGGAGTGACGATAGCCAAGGACATCGAGCTCGGTGATCCGTTCGCCAACATGGGTGCCAAGCTAATCCAGGAGGTCGCCAGCAAGACCCAGGACAATGCCGGTGACGGAACATCAACCGCATCGATACTGGCCCAGAGCCTCTGCCATCACGGGATGAAGAACATGAAATCTGGATCAAGCCCAGTGGAGCTGAAGGCTGGATTCGACCTAGCAATTGAGACTGTTGTAGAAGCCCTGAAGGACAGAGCCGTTCCGGTCGAGACCAGTGAGACAATCAAGCAGGTAGCCACAATAGCCTCCAACAATGACGAGGAGATAGGCGCCCTAATCGCCGAAGCGGTCGATGCCGTGGGGAGAGAGGGAGTCATCACAGTCGAGGAGGCCAAGTCAATCGAGACCACGCTAAATGTCGTCGAGGGAATGGAATTCAACAAGGGATACATGAGCCCATACATGATTACAGATAGGGAGAAGAGAGAGGCAGTCCATGACAACCCCCTGATCCTCCTAACGGATCACACGATCAACTCTGCACAGGACCTGCTCCCCACTCTGGAGGCAAGCGTCCAACAGAAGAGACCCCTCCTAATCGTGGCCAAGGACATTGAAGGTGAGGCACTAGCAACCCTAGTCCTGAACGTGGTAAGCAAGGTCGTCAAGGCGGTCGCAGTCAAGGCCCCTGGATTCGGGGACGAGATCTCCGAACAGCTCGAGGACATCGCTGTTCTAACTGGCGCGACACCCCTCTTCAAGGATCAAGGCGCCGACCTCAAGGCACAGGGGCCCTCAAGCCTCGGAAGTGCAGATCGCATCATCGTGGCCAAGAACAAGACCACCGTAGTCGGTGGAGGCGGGAACAAGAAGGCAACCGAGGAGAGAGCAGAGCTTCTCCGAGGACAAGCCAAGCTCTCCACCAGCAAGTGGGACAGAGAGAAGATAGAGAAGAGGGTCGGAAAGCTAACCGGTGGGGTCGCAGTCCTCAAGATAGGTGCTGCTACTGAGACCGAAGTCAAGGAGACCAAGGCTCGAGTGGACGACGCACTTAACGCAACCAGAGCAGCAATGGCCGAAGGGGTCGTTGCTGGAGGGGGCGTCACCCTGCTCAGGGCCCGAGAAGTTCTCACGGAACTCGCGGAAGCAGCAGACGGCGATCGGGCAATCGGGATCAACCTGGTCTACGAGGCACTCGCAGCGCCCACGAGGCAGATCTCTGCCAACGCTGGGGCCGACGGTGACGATGTGATCAGCAACATCATTTCCAACGATGACGAGAACTACGGGTACAACGCACGTTCTGGTGAGTATGTCAACATGGTAGAATCCGGAATTCTTGATCCAGCCAAGGTCACTAGGAATGCACTAGAGTCAGCAGGATCGATAGCAGGCCTCGTCCTAACCACGGAGACTTTGATCGCCGATGACCCGGACCAGAAGGAAAACGCCCCGTCGATGCCCGATATGGGCGGAGGCATGGGCGGCATGGGCGGCATGGGCTTCTAGTCCAATCACCGTTCTGACTGGAACATTCATTTCCGGACCCCCCCACGTTGCCTCGCCTCAATGACGACAAAGGGTGACCGAGCTTAGGCACTGACGTGCCCTATGAGTACCGAGAGGCACCTGTTAGTAAGCGAGTTGAAGACATAGCGGTCTCCCGGATATCACATGGGAACATCCCGTAAGGCCCTACTCATCACCTCTTTGCTGTTGCTATCAACAATGAGCAGCGGGTGCCTGGCGCTGTCTCTCCAACGCGAGATAATGGAGAGCTGGAGGGAGCCTCCCGTGTACATAGACGAGGACGTTACAATGGGTTGGTCGGAGACGTTCGAGACCGGGACAGAGCTCAATTCGGTACTGTATCAGAACGAGACCAACCTCGTTTTCGACGAGACTGTTTCTAGCCTGGTCATCAACTTCAGAGCACAGTTCCCCTACTCAAGCACCCTCGAGGATCTGATCGGGAACGACACAAACCAGATGCGTTACGTCGAGGCGAGGCTGTGGGAGCCAGGCGCACAGCAGTCTGGGGGCGTCCCTTTCTGGGAGATCCGTGCCTCGCAGGATTACCCCGGAGAGAGGTGGGACTGGCAGTTAGACTTCATCGAAGGAACATGGGTGCTGGAGGTAGAGGCGAGGGGCTGGGGAGTGACCACTCCAGTCGAGCAACTGTCCTTCCACGACTCTTTCGACCTATACGCCACCATGACCAAGCCATGCGTTCACTTCCCGAGCTCTCACGAGATTACTGCTGATGGCGAGATGGAGTGCACTTTCCTCTCAGAGCTTGATGACTGAGCCCTTGCCCATTTCCCCCCCTGCGCAGCGCTTATCAACCGAGGGCAGGTGGCCGCGCTGCTGAGGAAACTGAATGTCGGAGAGTACGTCGCCCCTTGTGCCGCTGGATATGTACCAACTTCACGCCGTACACATAGGGACCAATCAGAAATCGGCGGACATGAAGCAGTTCCTCGACACCATGCAGCATGACAGCAACGGCCTCCACATAATCGACGTGAACCAGACTGATTCAAGAATCAGGGTTGTCACTAAATTCCTCTCCAACTACGACCCTAAAAGAATCCTCGTGGTTAGCGCAAGGCAGTACGGACAGAGACCAGCTAGGAAGTTCGCACAGTCAATAGGGGCCAAGCACATCGTCGGACGTTTCATCCCAGGCACTCTGACAAATCCAAGACTCAGGACATACACCGAGCCCGAGGTGATTATGGTGACAGACCCAGCAGCCGATGCCCAGGCCCTGTCCGAGGCTGTCAAGTCCGGATTACCAGTCGTGGCAATTTGCGATGCCAACAACAGGCTTCGTAACGTAGATCTGGCCCTCCCAGCCAACAACAAGGGACGACGTTCCCTCGCTCTCGTCTACTGGCTCCTCGCTCGCGAGACCCTGAAGCTGCGTGGAACTCTCACGTCGGATCTGGAGTTCGAGCTGGCCGAGAACGTGGATGACTGGGAATCGACCTTCTGAGCTCGACGGCCTCAAAGCCAAGCACAGGCTCCCCCATACAATG
>Ga0209403_10005015_pt1 | contig 14050 bp, 15 predicted proteins | sample ArcticOcean_MG_C_8_FD_187440 | JGI IMG/M metagenome (GOLD analysis project Ga0209403, IMG submission 187440) | Marine microbial communities from western Arctic Ocean - ArcticOcean_MG_CB11_86 (SPAdes) (version 2) | ecosystem: Environmental > Aquatic > Marine > Oceanic | place: Arctic Ocean... | reverse complement strand
ACGAGTGGCGCGGCGTGATCGCAAGTACGCTCGACGGCGCGTTCCTGTGCTCCCGGGCGGCAATCCCGTGGCTCGAAAAATCGGATCGTGCCTGCATCGTCAATATCGGCGGCGTTTCGGGCCATGCGGGGGTGAAAAACCGCACCGTGGTTGCGGCCGCGAAGGCCGGACTGGTGGGGCTTACAGGATCTCTCGCCGCCGAACTTGCGGCGCGCGACATCACTGTTAATTGCGTCGCGCCGGGCCACATTGAACATTCGGCGGAGCCGGGGCGCCTGTCGCAGCATTTCATCGACAAGCCCATCCCCCTCGACCGTGCCGGCTCGCCGGAGGATATTGCGGCGGTCGTGAGCCTTCTGTGCGGGCCGCGGGGGCGGTTCATCACCGGCGAGACCATCCATGTGAACGGTGGCTGGCACATCGCGACATGATCGCGATTGAGGTAAACTGAAGCCCGAACAGGAATGAAAGGGAGCGGACCATGCTGCCCATGCCGATTGCCAACCACGAATCCATCACGGCGGAACTCGCGAGCAGCGGGAAATACGTCACGGTGCTGTGGCAAAGCGAAGATACGCTGATGTTCATTGCCCGGGGGCGCGAATACCGGAGCGAGTTTCACATCAACCCGTCGGACGAGACGATGACGATGCTCAAAGGCACGATGAACCTCCATTTTCGCGAGCCCGACGGCAGCGAGAAAATCGCCGTGCTGAAGGAGGGCGAGACCATCTATACCGCCGCTGGGATTCCCCATTCACCGCGGTTTCCGGCGGACGCCTTTCTTTTGGTCGGCGAGCGAATGCGGCAGCCCGGCGAAACCGACTGTTTCCAGTGGTTCTGCCCATCCTGCGATCATCTGATCCACGAGGAAATGTTCGTCGTCGACGATTACACGAAGGACCCGGTGTCGCGGGCCTATGACAATTTCTTCAACTCGGTGGAGGCCCGGACCTGCAAGGACTGCGGCACGGTGCATCCGGGACGCGACTGAAAATCGGCAAGTTTCGGTTTTCCCGTCATTCCGGCGCCTCCTCACGATGAAGCCGGAATCTCATCGCCAAGCGACGGTGATCGGGAGATCCCGGCTTTCGCCGGGATGACGACCACATCAACAACATCCTCATAAGGACCTGAAATGCCCAAGGAAATCATCACCTCCGCCACCGCGCCGACGACCGGCTTTACAGACAATGCGACGCCGTCGCCGCTCGCCCAGGGGATCAAATGGGGCAATATGATGTTCGTATCGGGGCAGGGTCCGTTGAACCCGGAGACCAAAGTGGTGGTGTCCGAGGATATCCAGGAACAAACCCGTCAGACCCTGACCAATCTGCTGGGCGTGCTCGCCGCGGCCGGCGCGACGTTTGCAAATGTGGTCAATATGCGGGTCTGCCTGCGCGACCCGGGCGATTTCCCAAAATTCAACGAGGCCTTCACCGAATTCATGCAGGGCGAAAAGGTGACGCGTACCTGCATCGGCGGCACGCCCCACCGCACGGGCGTGAATGTGGAGATCGACTGCGTCGTGATGTTCGACTGAAGAGTTTGATCCTCAATAAAATATCAGCGTCCTCACTTCAATACTTTCTCGGGCGGGCAGGGACGGATCGGGCCCGTTCGGGTCTTCGAACGCGGCATGCGCGGTCCAGCGCGCGCGGCCGTCTCGCTCGGAATCGAAGCATTTCAGGAGGATGACCTCCTCGCGTTCCATATCGGGAAAATAGGTCCAGCGCTGGTCCGGGTTGTAGGCGAGGTTGAGAATGCCGCCGACGCGGTTGTTATAGATCCGTTCTGACGGGATCATATCGTCGGCGCCGATGCTGTCCCAGGCGCAGATCGCGATCGGGTCGATTTTGACCGGGCCGATCAGCGGCCGCCAGACATTGACCGAGGTATAGCGCCGTTTCAGCCGGTCTTCGGCTTCGTCGGCCGGGAGCAGGTCGCGCACCCGCTGGGGCGCGGACCGGTCGGTGAAATCGTTATGGGCGCTGCGCACCGGATCGCGGACACCGAGGGCATCGCGCTTTTCAGGATCGCCTATGCGGATCGTATGGTCGAAAATCACGACCTTTTCTGCACCGGTCAGGTCGAGCAGGAGATTTTCGAGCTCCGGATAGTAGATGCTTTCCACCTGCTCCTTGTTGGTGAAATCGGTCACCGCGGTGTCGGATCTCAGGAATTCGTAACCCTGAACCTCCATGTCGAGCTGATCGGCGATCTGCCGCCCGTCATGGATGGTTATCTCCTTCATCTCATAGCTGCCGGTTTTCGGGTCGCTGCGCCCGCCGCCGCTGTCGCTGACCTGCGTGACAGGCGTCTCGCCAGTGGGGATGGTAAACTGAAGGATGCCGTTAACGGTGCGATCCTGAAGCTGTGTATCCGCCATGATGTCCTGCCTCTGACTGGAATTGATCTGCCATCAATATAACACCTGAATTGACCGCGGCGAGGGTAGCTTCTTTGCGTGTGCCGGAAAACAGCTTGGCCCGGATTCAACCCACGCGGTGCTGTTTGCGCGGCTGAAAGACGATAGACCTGCTCGGCACACTGGCTTTCGGGGAGGGTTCTTGAATATCTAAAGACCGTATAATTTCAATGCATTATCACGTAATACTTTGCGTTTTGCTTCAGGCTTCCACTCGAGCCCGGCGACGTCGTCCATTGCCCTCTCGGGATCGACGACCGGCCAGTCGGTGCCGAACATCACCTTGTCCTGCCCGAAGCTGTTCATGTAGTGGCGGGTTGCATCGGGCCAGTGTTTGGGCGCGTATGCGTCGAGGCCGATGTGAACGTTGGCGTGCTTCCACGCGACGGAGATCATTTCCTCGTACCACGGATAGCCAATATGGATGCCGATCAGTTTCAGATCGGGGAAATCCATGGCGATCCGGTCGAGGCAGATCGGGCGGCCAACGCTCGGCAGGCGGCGATGGGGGTTGTAGACCAGACAATGGCCGACCTGCATCTGGACCGGGACGCCGAGCTCGCAGCATTTGGCGTAGAACGGGTAATATTTGGCCGCGTCGGGCGCCTCGTCGAACCAGTGAGGATACAGATGCGCACCAACAAATCCGAGCTCGCAAACCGCATGTTCGACTTCGGCCAGGCTTTCCATGATGCGGGAAGGGTCGATCCCGATAAGACCGGAAAACCGGTCTGGATGTTTGTTCACCAGGCCGGCGATATAGTCAGTCGGCATGTGCGCCGAGCCTTGAATGCGCAGATCGCCTGACCGCGACGCAATCAGAAATGTCCGTTCGATGCCGCAGCGGTCCATCATCTCGATATAGGTTTCGGGTGACACGCCATCCTTGTATTCGGGTTTTACGCGGACCTTATCTCGGAAACTGCTATCGGTCGACATCCACCCGTTTTTAAGGGTTTCGGGCGTATACGCGTTGCAGACGATGTCGATCGCCCCGTAATCCTCGCCAGCGACTGTGGTCATTCCGGATCCTCCAAGTTTGGCGAAGGAATAAACCGAAACATTGCGTCTGCAAAGGGGGAGGCAGTTGAAATAAGACCCGCTTCCGACGCCGGCTACAGCCCGGGATCGACGTCGGAAGCGGCACGGGAGGGACCGGTGGGGCGGCCTCTCACGCTGTTGCTATACAACACGCGGGAAGCCGGAATTATCCGTGGGGCAGGTAATTTCGTGTCAGCTGCGCAATCGCGCGCGCATCGCACTGACGTAGCGGTCCATCATTACTTTGGACGTTTCACCGACATAGACATAGGCGACGCCTTTGTGACGCCACGTTGCCGCGTTAAGCTCGTGAGCTTTGGAATATTTCGGGCCATGGTCGGGTTTGTCGGTTTTCATAATGCAAAGCGAGAACGGTTCACCGGTTGCCGGCAGATAGGCGATCTGAGCCAGCGGCTCGCCATCGATCTTGCACAGACGAGCATATTTGAAATCGGCCTTGAGCACGGTCAGGTCCGGTGCGGCTAAATCGGCGCCCAAAACCTCGCTGATGCGCAGCATCTGTCGAATGCGGCGCTTGGCGGGCGGCGTGGGCATCACGAGTGTCGCGCGCGAATACAGCGCTTGATAGTTCGCGATGCGGTCGACCCAGACCGCCCATTTTATGGGCTCGGGCTGCGTCGGCGGAACGATGTGCTGGCCAGCAAGCAGGCCGACGACGAAAATGCTCCAATCGACGCCGCACGCGGGACGTCACGTCTGAAAAATTACTATTTTGGAGGTGCGGTGTGTGAATCGATGATTGCCTTGATATTGGTCAGATTGGGCACGGGAATCAGGGTTTCCACTGCTTCGGCATTGGGCAACGCCGAGGCCTTAAGTTTCTCGACGATTTTGCGGGCGTCGGCATCATCGGCCAATTGCCGATCGATTTCGGCGCTTTCCTCCGGCGACAGGAGGCCGTCAACATAGGCCAGAAGTCTTTCTTCGGGGACCGTCATTTCTGTTCGATTCTCCTTTCCTGTTCCGAAGGATCGCGTATCATTTTGGCAATCTTGATCCTGCTGCGGACGAGGCGGCTGGTCAGGGTGCAGCGGGGATATCCAGGGCGGTGGCCGCTTCGGCGTAGCTCAAACCCTTTCACGTACACCAGATAAATGGCTTCTTTCTGTGCTTCAGGCAGTTGGTCTACAGCTTTCAACACTTCAGACAGGAAAATTTTCCCTTCGGCGGATTCCCGGTGATCGATCAATCCAGCCTGTTTCACATCGACGAAGCCTTTGCCGCGCCGGATAGAATCGCGCCGAAGCTCGTTTTCCAGATCGACTGCAATATCGTGATGGTCCAGGCATCAAGCCGGGTGCCGTCCTGGAACTGATGCCACCGCGATAAAGCGCGCTCGCAGGTAGCCTGTACCAAATCGTTGGCGCGATCCTGATTGCGGCACAGAACCATGGCATAACGCCACAGTCGCTGCAGAAATGCGGTCAGATCGTCTCTGAAAGTGTCAGCGACAATTGATCTGCATCTTATCGTGTCTGGTGTCGCTGCGGGCACCCTGGATGGACTAGTCATGCTCGGGAAATACATGAAGGCCGTCGCTGCCGAGCGGAAGACCGGTCACGCGTTCAACATCGGTAACCGGAAGCGGGCCGTACAAATGCGGAAAAGCCGTGTCATTTCGCGATTTCTCCCACCGTAGCGCATCGCCCAGCCGTTCGGCTTCTATTTTGAGAAGCACCAGTCCGGTTACGCCGGCAAGATACCGTTCCGCAGTCTCACGCACCTGTTCGGGGCCGGAGAAATGGATGAACCCGTCCTGCCGATCTAATTCGCCGCCGTAATAGAAACCGGCCTCGACAGCGTCATTCCAGTCGGACTCTGGGCAGATGTGAAAGATATGGCGAGGCGGCATTTCAGCAGCATAAATGCTCTCCAAGTTACGCTCCAGACCGAATATACCGATGCCTGTATTCGGGCATTAAGGATTTGTTTACCCATCCGTTGTAAATTTTCTGAGGTATTTCAGTGCGGAAGGCGAATTGTGGGCAAACTAGTCAAACTCGGTGTACCCGTCATGGTCGTTGCTGGGCTCGGCGTGTTCGGCTGGTTGTACCTGGAAAGTTCCGGAAACACCGATGAAGCGGGGCGTGCCGCTGGTGCGGTGATGGATGCTGCGGACCGGGCTATAGATTCGGCCCGTGCCGGTGATCGTTACCAGTCGGAAAAGGAAGACAATTTCGTCAATATATGCGCGAATTTTACGTCCAACGGAAACGTTCGGGCGCCGCTGGTTGTTCGCAGAACGGACGGGGCCGAGGCCGTATGCAATCGAATGGCGTTCGTTCGGGATTATCTTGTTGTCCTGTTGTCGGACTATCCGCCCGCCGCATCCGATTTATCCGCTGGACCCGTCGGTTTTGGCGGGTCGATGACCGCCGAACTGAACGGTGTTATCAAATCGGATTCGGTCTCGCGTGTTCGGTTCGAGTCCTATCATCTTGGGCAGACGGGCGGCAGGGCAACCTGCTGACAGGAAACTCTTGCTGGTCGACGTGTAGTCGGCCTAAAACCGGTGGATAATCAATTCTCACCGGTCAGTTGATGAAATATCCACCGCCACCGCACCCGAGCCCGAGCAAACCGCTATTTAGTCCGCCACCCGGAGCATGCGATGCGCATGTTCATGTTTTCGGTCCTTCCACCAAGTTTCCATATCACCCTAAGACGACTTATACGCCGGTCGATGCGCCGAGAGAAAAGCTGAGGGCGCTGCACGGCGTGCTCGGCTTTGACCGGTCGGTGATTGTGCAGGCCACGTGCCACGGTACGGATAATGCGGCGACGCTGGACGCCATCGCTGCGTCGAATGGCGACTGGCGCGGCGTTGCAATCGTCGATGAAAATTTTACCGACAAGGATTTCGAGGATCTGCACGCCGGCGGAATACGCGGAATACGGTTCAGTTTCGCCCGCCACCTGAGCGGTCCGCCCAATTTCGACCGTGTCCACCGTATCGCCGAGAAGATCGAAGGGCTGGGATGGCATCTGGTGATTTACATTGAGGCGGAGGACATTGTTGAATTTAACGCCGATCTGCGAAAATTTAGGCTCCCCGTCGTATTCGATCATATGGTTCGGGTAAAAGTGGCCGATGGGCTGGAGTCGGAGCCGTTTAAACTGTTGCTCGATTTCATGCGAAACGAGGATGTGTGGGTGAAGATTTCCTGCGCCGAACGGTTGTCGCAGATGGGGGCGCCTTATGACGATGTCGTCCCGTTTGCGCAGGCCGTGATCGAGACCAATCCCGACCGCGCCTTGTGGGGGACCGACTGGCCGCATCCTAATTTGTGGGACGGCATGCCCGATGACGGCCATCTGGTCGATCTGATACCGCGCTATGCGCCGGACCGGGTTACGCGGCAGAAGCTGTTGGTTAACAACCCGGCCGCGCTTTATGGCTTCGGCGATTAAGTCTGCTGGTTACGAGCCTTTGCGGGTATTTCACGGCTGATAGGGCAGCCGACGTTCAACGCGTCGGGATTCCGTTGTCGAACTCCATATAGCGCCAGCGCCAGGCATCGCCGTCACTGTCGACATACCCCGCCGTCTGGCCGGGAAAGTGCGCCGGGACAACGATTGTATTGCTGTCGGCGACGCTGGCCAGAACGCGTTTGCGGCTTGCCGCGGCCTCTTCGGGGCTCGGGCAGAAGCACGTACTCCAATCGGGCTCTACGCATTGGAGGGCGTGATGCATCATATCTCCGGTAAAGATGGCGTGGCCGTCCCTGGATTTGAAATTGATGCACACCTGACCCGGGGAATGGCCGAAAGCCGGCGTTAGCCAGATACCGTCCTCCAACTCGAAATCTGCGTCGACCAGCCTGGCCTGGCCGGCTTCGACGATGGGCAGACAGCTGTCCTCCCAGATTGCGCCGAACATGTCGTCTTTTTCGGCCGCTGCGGCGTGCGCCTCCCAGGCTTCATATTCTTTCTTGCCAAAAATATAGGTAGCCTTGGGGAAGGTCGGCACCCACTTGCCGTTGATCAATCGCGTGTTCCAGCCGCAATGATCGACATGCAGATGGGTGCAGAACACATAGTCGATATCCTCAAACCGCAGCCCGTGCGCCGCGAAGCCGTCGAGCCAGGGCTGTTTAGGGAAGTCGAGCCGGGGACCCCGCAGGGGTTTGTGTTCGCCGACACACGTGTCGATAAGAATGTTGTGCTTCGCGGTTCGTACGACGAACGTCTGGTAAGTGATAACCAGCAAATCCTGTGCCGCGTCATATACTTCGGGTGCCATGGTCTTCAGGTGGGCGAGGGCGGTTGCCTTGTCTGCGGTCGGAAACATGGCGGTCGGTGCGCGCCACGGGCCGTCGCGTTCGATAAAGCTGGAAACGAGTATGTCGCCGACGGTGAAGGGCCGCATGATCATTTCTCCCCTGAATTCTATTCAGAATAGACCGCTTGATGATGTCTGGCGATATGCTGCGTCAGCTACTACGATCAGCCGGCAAACGCAGGAGGAAATCATGGACACAGGTGTCGAACAGCTTCGCGAAATCCCGATCAAGGAAATTACCACCCAGACGGATACCCGCGATATTCTCGCGCACTGCAAAATTCAGGGCGAGAAGAATAATTTCGACAAGATGGTCGTCGTCGACACCGATGCCCATCACATGGAAATCGAATCCTGGCGGGCGATTTGCGAGTACATCGAAGACGAAGTGCAGCGGACGATGGCGCTGGATCATCTGCAAAACCGGACCGGCAGCCCGCCTTACGGCATAAACGGCGATCTGGCGTTGCGCTATCAGGACATCGGCGGCCGGGTGCCGCATCAGGCGAAGCTCGGCGAGGTGGTTGAGGACAGTTCGGTCCACCGCGACGTGACCCTGATCCGCCGCGCGATAGAATCGTTCCATCTGGATTACATGGTCGTTTTTCCCACTCCGATGCTGAATCTCGGCATGCATCCTCAATACGACATGGAGGCAATGCTCGGGCGGGCCTACGATCACTGGTTCTGTGAGAATATCCTGCCGATGGAGCCGAAGATGAAGACCATGCTCTTCGTGCCCTTCAACGATCCGCACGCGGCGCTGAAGACGGTCGAGGAGCTTGGCGACCACCCCGACGTGGTCGGCTTCATGGTCACATCGGTGCGCCACAAGCCGGTCCATCATAACGATTATATGAAGGTCTATCGGGCGATGGAGGAAACCGGCAAGCCGCTCGGTTTCCACGCGGGCTATAACTGGGCCGACCCGTCGATGATGCAGATCAACCGGTTCGGCACCATGCATGCGCTGTCGTTCGTCTGGTGCAATGTTGTGCATATGAGCAACTGGATCATGAATGGCATGCCGGAACGTTTCCCGAACCTTGACGTGATTTGGATTGAATCCGGTCTTGCCTGGGTAACGTGGCTGATGCAGCGGCTCGACCACACGTATCTGATGCGGTCGTCGGAAGCGCCGATGCTGAAACGTCTGCCAAGCGAATACATGGCGGAGATGTTCTACACCTGTCAGCCCATGGAAACCGATCACCGCGAAGCGCTCGAAGTCACATTGAAAATGATCAATGCGAAGGACCAGCTGCTGTATGCGTCCGACTGGCCGCACTGGGATTTTGACGCCCCCAGCGTTATCTGGGATCTGCCGATGCTGGACGATCAGGCTAAAAAGAACATTCTGGGTGAAAACGCGCTGAAATTGTTCGGGCTGGAGCGGCCTACCGGCAAGTAGACAGAGTACCGCCGGAAAATGTGAGGCGGTAGCGAACGCAGCGTACTTGAGGTGCCAGTCGCGCTACGGGGCCCGCGCGTCCCGGTCGCCGATACGCTTGCGGTTTTCACCATGCGCGATCCACAGGCCGGATGAAAATATCATCGCGCCGCCAATCCAGACGAAGATGTCCGGCATCTCGCCGAATATGAAATAGCCCATAATCGCCACCCAGATCAGACGAACGAAATCGATCGGCATGATGACGTTCGTCGGTGCTTCTCGCAGCGCCTGATTAAGCGTCAGGTGACCTACCGACCCAAATATCCCAACGAGCAAAAGCCAGCCTAGCTGTTGCCACGTTGGCCATTCCCAAACGAGCAGGGCGGGAATTAGTGATATTGGGATCAGCAACAGCACCATGTAGGCCGTGACCGTCAGGACGGATTCCGTCTTGCCGAGGGATTTGATCACCATTATGGCGCCGCCCCAGCTCAGTGCCGCGCTCAGGGCCAGGATTGCGCCAAGACTTATTTGCTCAAAGCCGGGCCGCAATATGACGATCGTGCCGAGAAATCCGAGTATGATCGCCGCCCATCGTCCCAACCCGACCATCTCCTTGAAGAAAAAGATCGCGAGAAAGGTGGCGAATATCGGCGCGGAGAACGAAAGCGCGGCGACTTCGGCCAGCGGTGTGATCGCCAGGGCGTAGAAAAACATCGTCATCGAGACGAAATTGATACTGACCCGGAATATATGGGTTCCGATGCGTCGGGTTCTGAGCGGCGTCAATCCATGACGGATAAAGAGCGGCAAAAGGGCGACGAAGCCAAACAAATTCCGGAAGAACACGATCATGAACGTGTCCACGTCGCCGCTTACATGCTTGATCGTCGAGTGCATGGCGGAGAAGGCGAGAGTGGAGAACGCCATCAGGGCGACGCCGCGCAGGCGCCCGAATTGCGGTTCGTGCAAAAACGCCTGAAGCGGCAACGGTGTCAGCCGTATTGATTCAGGACGTGGCGCTGCAATACATGCTTGAGAATTTCCTCCGGCCCTTCGGTAATCATGAACGATCTGGCGTCGCGCCAGAGTTTCTCGATCGGCAAATCGGTGGTCAGTCCCATGCCGCCATACATCTGCATGCAGCGGTCGGCGGATTCGAATCCCTTGCGGTCACCGATATATTTGCACATATAGGATTCCCAGCGGATATCCTCACCCGCATCGTATTTTGCGGCGGCCGAGTAGATCATCAGCCTGACCATGTGCAGATCGGCATAGGTGTCGACCAGCATCCACTGGATCGATTGCCGTTCCGATAGCGGCTTTCCGAAGGTCACGCGAGCCTTGGCATAGGACGCGCCCAGTTCAAGACAGCGTTCCATCGTACCGAGCGCGATAGCCCCGTGGCGAATGCGGCCCATGGTGATCCAGGTCTGGGCCATCCGGAAACCCTCGCCTTCGGTGCCGACAAGGTTGGTCAGCGGCACGCGGACGTCGTCAAACGCCATTTCGCAGGGCTGGTCGTCCATCATCGTTTGCTGCTTGCGGAGGATCTTCACGCCGGGGGTGTCGGCATCCACCAGGATGCATGAAATACCCCCGCGGGTCCCTTTTTCTGGGTCGGTCACGCAGATGACCTGAAAAAAATCCGCGGTATCGGCCCCGGTTATAAAACGCTTATTGCCGTTGATGACATAATGATCGCCGTCTTTGACAGCGGTTGTCTTCATTCCAGCCGGATCGCCGCCCGCATCCGGTTCGGTCTGGGCGAAGCCGGGCTTGAGTTTCCCCTCGATGCAGGGCTTTAGGTAGTTTTCGATCTGTTCTTCGTTTGCATAACCCGCCAGTAGCGGGCTGACATCGGGGCCGAAAATCCATTTTTTGCGGCGCGGAAAGGCGATGGTACGGCCCATTTCCTCCCAGATGATGGCGCGGGCGAGAAGCCCCATGCCGAGGCCGCCGAGACTCTCAGGAACGTCGACGCCCCAAATGCCGAGCTCCTGTGCACGCGCTTCGAGTTTTTCGCGAACAGCCGGGACCATTTCGGGGCCGTCATAGGCCTCCCGCTCGATCGGGATGACCTCATTGTCGATGAAGCGGCGCAGCGTTTCCTTGAGCATGCGTAATTCTTCAGGAAGTTCGAAGTCCATCGGTCGCACCTTCACTTTGTGACATTTGCCGTTTTCAGGATGATGGCTGATGCGGTTTCGCTTGTCTATCGGCCGGGGCTGCTTTGACCCGGTGTTCCAACGTCCTATTATTAGGCAGCAATTATACAGATTTAAGGAACGACAAAATGGGCATGGTGATAGACGGCAAGTGGATCGACGACGACGACAAATACCGTAACCCGACGGGCGGTGCGTTCGTCCGCGCGGAATCGGTCTGGCGTGACCGGGTAACGGCGGACGGATCCTCCGGTTTCAAAGCCGAACAGGGGCGTTATCATCTGTTTCTTGCACCGTCCTGCCCGTGGGCCCACCGCACACAGATCGTGCGTCGCCTCAAAGGGCTCGAAGATGTCATCTCGGTAACCCTGGCCGACCGTCCGCGCGTAAGAAGCTGGGCCTATACGCAGGGTATCGATGAACTACAGCCGGGCGATAGCGGCATTCTTGAACTGCACGAAGTCTATATTGCCGCCGACCCGAACTACACGGGCCGGGTCACCGTGCCGACGCTTTGGGACCGGCAAAAGAAGACAATCGTCAATAATGAATCGGCCGAAATCATCCGGATGCTGAATACCGAGTTCAACGAATGGGGCGATGCTTCTCTGGATATTTATCCCGAAGCCCACCGGGCCGAAATCGACGCGTTGAACGACCGTATCTACGAGACGATCAATAACGGCGTCTATCGCTGCGGTTTTGCGAAGACACAGGAAGCCTACGAGGAATACATCCATCCGATGTTCGACACCCTCGATTTCCTCGAAGACCGGCTGTCGAAACAGCGCTATCTGGCGGCCGACTATGCAACCGAGGCTGACTGGCGGCTTTTCGTCACCATGATCCGGTTCGATTTCGTTTATTTCAGCCACTTCAAATGCAACATCCGGCGCATTCAGGATTACCCCAATTTGTGGAACCACACGCTGGAGCTTTACCAGACGCCGGGTGTGGCCGAGGTCGTTGATATTCCGGGTATCAAGAAGGGCTATTACGGCGGCCAGTCGCAGGTGAACCCCACCGGTATTGTCCCGGTCGGTCCGGCGATCGATCTTACCGTGCCGCATAACCGCGGACAGGTGGCCAGGGCCGCCTGACGGAATCAGTTAACGGCTGGAAAGCCCGGATAAAGGTCCGAATGATCTCCGGCATGGTTCGCCATGCCGGGTTTCGTCAGGCAGCCGCGCGGAGCGATAAAACTGTCGATCCGTCGGCGCGGGCGTTCGTGCCACTGAATATTGAACGCACAGAGCTTCGGAAAAAACTGCAAATGTGAATAGGGCAGGTGGTCGTGAATCCACCATGCCAGCGCTGTCCAGTCGGCGCCGTCCGCGTATCTGTCGGCGAACCACGGAATCACGATACAGGCTGTGGCGCCGATGAACCCGTCGGCGTCGTGCCGGTCCCAGATATGGCCGGCGTAGTCTTTTTCGTTTGCGGCGCAATTCAGCCGGTTCCGGTTGCCGAATTCATTGAGCGTCGCCGACCGGTAACCGCTGCGGATATTGATCCCGCCAAAAATTCGGTTTAGCGGCTCGAGAAGCTTGGCGCAGAGCTCCTGTCCAGCGGCGATCGCGAGATCAGGCGTGTCCGGAATATTTGTCACTGTGTGAATTGCTGCGATCTCGCTGAAAAGAAAATCGCGCAGAAAGAACGATGGCGAAAGCCGCGTCCGGCCCAGCGCCTCAAGCTCTTTGACGGAGCCCGGTTTCCTCATCGTCGTGCTGACGGCCGGTCGATTGCCACTGCCTTCACCATCGTGAACACTTTCGATCCTGGCTGTATGCGGAGATCATTGAGAGATTTCCGGGTGATCTGCGACCAGATTATCGCACCGCCGACATCGACGGACACATCGGCCTGGGGCTTTCCGGTATTCGAAACACTGCTGACCGTGCCTTCGAAAATGTTGAGAACGCTGACATCGATCGGCCTTTTGATTGCCAGACTGACGTCACGGGCCCGCACCCTTATGCGGAGCCGGTCACCGGTTCGGAGGTCCGGCGCGGCGACCTGAAACACGCCGCCGGCAAATGAAAGCGTGGCGATGCCGAATGCGTCGTCGCAGTGCTCCACTCGGACGGGAATAACGGTGCCGGCATCGCCGTCACCGGCGGTGCGGACGAGATCGAGCCGGTTCATGACATCCTCGACCGGGCCCACGGCGCTGACCTGGCCATTAGCAAGAAGAACCATTGTATCGGCCAGCTCGAGCACCTCGTCGACGGCATGGCTGACATACACGATCGGCGTACCGAAATCGCGACGGATGCGTTCGATGAATGGCAGGATTTCCCACTTTCGTTCGGCATCGAGCGCGGCTAGCGGCTCATCCATAAGCAGCAGACGCGGTGCCGATAACAAAGCTCTCCCGATCGCCACTCTCTGGCGTTCCCCGCCGGATAAATCGCGCGATTGCCGGTCGAGCAGGTCGCCGATACCGAGGACGTCGATAACGCTGTCGAAATCGGGCGCTGCACCGCCAGATTTCGGGACGCGCCGCGCGCCGTATTCGAGATTCCGCCAGACGCTCATATGGGGAAACAGCCGGGCATCCTGAAACACGTATCCCATGCGCCGTTTATCCGGTGCGACGTCGATCCGCATTGCACTGTCGTAGATCGGCTCGTCATCGATGGCGATCCGGCCACTGTCGGGCGTGACCAGTCCTGCGAGCATCTGGACGATGCCGGTTTTGCCGGCGCCCGATT
>Ga0209403_10005011_pt1 | contig 14054 bp, 13 predicted proteins | sample ArcticOcean_MG_C_8_FD_187440 | JGI IMG/M metagenome (GOLD analysis project Ga0209403, IMG submission 187440) | Marine microbial communities from western Arctic Ocean - ArcticOcean_MG_CB11_86 (SPAdes) (version 2) | ecosystem: Environmental > Aquatic > Marine > Oceanic | place: Arctic Ocean... | reverse complement strand
CCGCGTCTGTAGCAGGCGAATCCAACCGGTAAGAGACCAAGCTTAGCTGGCGCAGCCCGCTAGATAAGTGTCCCCTGCGCTGAACCGCCTCTTTCGGGCGGGACGCCAGCGTGTACCGAGCCCTCAGCGGTCACTCTGCGTCCTCCGGGGGTGCGGATGATGAAGCCCAGCTTGAGGAGGAACGGCTCTACGACGTCCTCCAGCGTTTGCGTCTCCTCGTTCACCGTCGCCGCTATTGCGGCGATGCCCGCCGGTCCGCCACGGTACTGGTGCGCAAGGGTTGTCAGATACAGCCGGTCCAGCCGGTCGAGCCCCATTTCATCGACGCCCTCCATATCCAGCGCCGCGGCGGCAACATCACGATTAAGTCGGCCATCCGCCTCCACCTGTGCAAAGTCACGAACACGTCGTAGTAGCCGATTCGCCACACGGGGCGTGCCACGGGAACGACGTGCGATCTCCGCTGCGCCCTCTTCGTTCGCCTCAACGTCCAGTATCCCGGCTGACCGTTTGACCACAGAGGTCAACTCTTCATCCGAGTAGTACTCCATGTGATAGACCATGCCGAAGCGGTCTCTTAAGGGAGAACTCAGCAGACCTGCACGGGTTGTTGCTCCCACCAGCGTGAACGGCTGTAGCGGGAAGCTGAGCGTCTTCGCATATGCGCCGGCTCCTGTAACGAAGTCGACTCGATAGTCCTCCATCGCCGAGTACAAATACTCTTCGACTGCGCTGGAAAGTCGGTGGATCTCGTCGATGAACAGGACGGCCCCTGCTTCAAGATTTGATAGAAGACCCACCATGTCCGCCGGACGCTCAAGCGCCGGACCGGACGTGTGTTCCAGCCGAACGTTCATTTCACGGGCGATGATGTGGGCGAGCGTCGTTTTGCCCAGTCCGGGAGGTCCATGGAATAGAACGTGGTCGACCGGTTCGCCCCGATTTATCGCCGCCTTAACGGCGATTTTCAGGCTGTGCATGACGTTGCGCTGGCCGACATACTCATCAAAATCGCGCGGCCTTAGCCGGAGAATCGCCTGATCTTCAGACCCGGCTCTCTCCCCGGCCACGCCCCTTAATTCGGCGTCCGCAGCCTGTTTGGCCTCATCCTCCGGGCCGTTGCCGTCGTCACCGCCAAGGGTGACCTTTTCTCTCGCCAGGGCTTCTTACCTCTTTGGAGAATTGGGGAGGTTTCGTATCGACTTTGGTACCGGTGCCTCGCTAGCCAACGACCACCTGCGCTTTAAAAATCTCTCGGATCAACTCTTCCGGCGCATCGGCTAGTTCCGGGTTCGCCTGAAGCGCTTCATCCACGTCACGCTCCGCCTCCGGCTGTCGATACCCAAGGTTCACCAGAACTTCGATCGCCTCGTCCCGGCCACCTCCACCTCCTACGGCGGGCTTGGCCGGCGCATCGTCGTAACCTTCATCCCTGAGCATTGCGGTCTCGACTACCTTGCCCTTGAGGGTGGCGATCATTTTTTGCGCGGCGCGGGCGCCGATGCCGGGCATTCGCTGAAGTACCCGGAGATCCTCGGCCTCGATAGCCTGGGCGATGGTGGACACGGAGAAGATCATGGCCTTGGCGGCTCTGACCGGACCCAGGCCTTCGACCTGGATCAACTGCTCAAAAAATGCGCGTTCATGACCACGCTGAAAACCCACGAGGATCGGCTTTGGCTGACGATCTGTGACGTGGTAGTACACCTCAAGCCCCAGTTCGTCTCCGACGATAACTGGGCGGGCGGAAAGCGCGCTCATCACGAACTGGGGCACGACAATCTGATAGCCAACCCCGCTGGCATTTATTACGACGGTCTCTGTAGACCTGTCGAAGCGATGGACTTTACCCTCGATGTAGCTGATCAAATCTTTGGCCCTGCTATTCCAACACCCGGTTTAAGGAACCCGGTGAGTGGACTGTTGTCGGTCAAATAACTTTTGCCACCGGACTATCGGACATCATGGCATGGCAAATGGCCAGGGAGAACGCATCAGCCACGTGTTCGTTGTCCAGTCCCGTTAGTCTGAGGTGGACGGCGACCGCCCGTTGCACCTGTTCTTTATCGGCGCGCCCGGAGCCGGTGACCAGGTTCTTGGCCTGTGTCGGCTGGTAGTGGAATACCGGGATACCTGCCTCGCCCGCAGCCAGGACCACCACGCCACGGGCATGTCCCATGATGATCGCTGTCTTCAAGTTGCGATACCGCGAATGAAGGTCTTCGACCGCCATGACGTTGGGCTTGTGCTCTTCGATGACCTCTTTGATATCCCGGTATATCGCAGCAAGTCTGAACTCCAGCGCATCTGAGGCCTTTGTCTTTGAGACCCCGCCCTCAACGGCGACAGTCGACCGCCCGTTTACATCGATAACGCCGTATCCGGTGTTAACAAGCCCAGGGTCGACGCCGATGATTCGCATGTTGAAGTGCCTGAAATATGCCGAACGATTTCCCGAACGACCACAAGGAAGGAAGTCTCCGCAGTAACGGCGGACTCCGCAATAATCCGATTTGCCCGCGTTGGGTGTCAACGCGCTGACGTCGCCCGTGATGTGTTCTGGCGCGCTATGATCTTGGCCGCAAACAGATAAACGGGCCGCGCTCTCTGGCAAGAACGGCCTTCCGACGTTTCATATCGGGCTCTTAGTAGGCTTCAAATATTTGGGCCCGCCCGACGAATAAGAAGAAGAGGAAATATGGCCGAACCGGAATCAATAATGGTGGTCACCCCGCACCCGGACGACTCAGAGTCGGCCGCAGGCGGGACGATCGCTAAATGGTGCGCCGAGGGTAAAAAAGTGACCCTCGTCGTCTGCACAAACGGCGACAAAGGAACCAGCGACCGTAGCATTGTTCCAGCAGATCTGGCGGTGCTACGTGAGAAAGAAACGCTCGATGCGGCGCGTGAATACGGGCTGGCGGGCGTCGAGTTCCTAAGGTTTCCGGACCAGGCTCTGGACGATACCGATGAGTTCAGGGAACGACTTGTGTGGGCCATACGTACCCACAAACCCGACCGACTAATGTGTATCGACCCCGGACGACCGTACATCCGCCACCGGGATCACTACTACTCCGGCCGCGTGACGCTGGACGCCGTATTCCCTTACTCCCGGGACCACCTCGCGTACCCGCAGCATCTGGAACAGGGCCTGGAACCGCACAAGATCGAAGATATCTGGCTCTTCAGGCCGCAGGAACCGAACACATTTGTTGATGTCACGGATCACTTCGAGACCCGTCAGAATGCCCTGCACTCACACGTAAGCCAGGTCGGCCCCCGGGACGCGGAACGCGACGAACGGTCTCGCAAACGACTGGCCGAGACCGGCGAAAAGTATGGCGTTGAGCTGGCAGAGCAGTTCATGAAGATCGAGATGTTCAGGTAGCGTTAGCCCACCCAAACACCTCAGGATCACGACAGAACGGGCTCAAGAGTCAGGACGCAGGACCCATGCAACCTTTCTATACGGAACAGCAAGAACTACTCAGAAGCACCGTTGCCGAGTTCGCCGCCAATGAGGTGGCGCCACACGCTGCGGAGGTAGACGCCGAAGAGAAGTTCCCGAAACAACAAATGGAAGGGCTGGCCGAGTTGGGCCTGCTGGGCCTGAGCATCGCAGAGGAAGCGGGCGGGGGAGGCGGCGGTTACAGAGACCTGATGGTCGTGCTGGAAGAGCTTGGCGCGGTCTGCGGGTCCACGAGCACCGTACTGGCGACCCACATCTCGCTCTCTGCTCAGACCATTGCCAAGAACGGCGACGAAGAGCAACTCAGACGCTTCATTCCTGACATGGCCGCTGGAAAACGCATCGGAGCATTCGCTCTGACCGAACCCGGCACCGGCTCCGACGCGCTGATGTTGTCCACAACTGCGGTGCTGGACGGCGACGACTACGTTCTAAACGGCACGAAACATTTCATCACCAACTCGGAAGCGGCGGAGATATTCGTTGTTTTCGTTACCCACGACAAAGCATTGCGATACAGGGGCATCAGTGCGCTTGTGGTCGAGCGCGACACGCTGGGGTTCACCATCGTCCCGCAGCATGGGAAGATGGGGATGCGCGGTTCATCGACGGCTGAGTTGGTATTCGATGAATGCCGTGTACCGGTCGCAAACAGGCTTGGTGGAGAGGGTGAGGGCTACTCGATAGCCTTGAAAACCCTCGACTCCAGCCGGGTTTCGATAGCGGCCCAGTGCATCGGCCTCGCCCGTGGCGCGCTTGACGCAGCGGTCTCATATGCGACGCGGCGTGTGGCGTTCGGCGGACCGATCTCCGACAGACAGGCCATCGCCTTCATGTTGGCCGACATGGCGACAGAAGTAGACGCTGCAAGGCTCATGACATACAGGGCGGCGGCGCTTGTGGATGAGGGCTTGCCACACGGGGTCGAGTCGGCGATGGCGAAGCTGTACGCCTCGGAGGCTGCGGGACGAGTCGCCCACAAGGCGCTACAAGTACACGGCGGCACCGGATACTTCCAGCCGTCAATCGTGGAACGAATCTACCGCGATCAACGTGTGACTGAGATATACGAAGGCACATCGGAGATTCAGCGTCTGGTTATATCCAGAGCGCTGATCGACGGGGCAAACACTTGAAACGCTCACGGTGTCATTCGAGGCGCATCCAACGTCAACCAGATGCGCGTTATCAGTTGTCCAACCCCGATCCCCACCGTCTCTAACTCCCAGGTTTCTTGCGCGTCCGAAGACGTAGCGCGATAATTTCACAGCTAATTTGATTTCAACGTCTGCGTGATTGCGCCCGTTCGAGTAAAAGCGATCACTGAGATAGCCCTGACTAAAGGGAACCGAGCCGGGACACTCCCCCCGGGTATTGCCGGATATTCAAAGGCAGTTTAGACCTACTAACCTCATGATCTACAACGTCGCGGCACTCCTATCTGGAGAACTTGGAGCCACCCGTGCCTATTCGATCGAAGATGAGAATGTCACGCATGAAGACGGAGATTTTCATGGGATTTCCGGCATCTTCAAACTCACTCGAACGGATCGTGGAATATTACTGAGAGGCGAAGCTACGGGAGCAACCGTCAAAGAATGTTCTCGATGTTTGGAAACTGCGGTGATAGTTCTAACCACCGTTATCGAGGATGAGTACTTTCCCGTCAACGGAGACCTTGGCCCCGGATCATCGCTCCTGCGACAGGAGGTCGTGGAGGAAGAAGAAATACCGGAATTCTGGATAGACGAAGCCAACGACTTAGACTCATCTGAGGCGATCAGGCAAGGGTTCGTATCTGAGACACCGATGGTGCCTCTCTGCCGGCAAGACTGTGCCGGGATCTGTCCAGAATGCGGCACATACCGAAATACCAAGCCATGCGAGTGCGACACAAGGGTTATAGATCCCCGTCTCTCCGGGCTACTGAACGTAAATATCTAGTAAAAACTTGTAACAGGGCTATAACACACCAATTTCGTAACGCACGTGCCTTGCGTATCGGAATGGGTGAGACGAGACTCCCATCTCTGATTGGCCCACTGGAGAATCTGAAACATGGCCCCGCTTCCAAAGAAAAAACATTCCCGTGCCCGGAAGGGTGGCCGCGCGGCGCATCACTTCCTGTCTAAGGGAGCACTCTCCGTCTGCCAGCAGTGCAGGTCGGTCAAGTTGCCGCACCGGGTTTGCCCGACATGTGGTTATTACAACGGCCGCTCCGTTGTGGACGTTCAAGATCCGGGTGTTCAAGTTGCAGAAACTGACGAACACGCAGGGCATAACCATTAGGTCCGAACGACCCCCTGATCAGCATTAGCAGGAGCAGCTAAAACCTGATGTCACCATCTTCCCAGACCGCGAAGGTCGCCTATCTTTTCCCTGGCCAGGGCTCACAAACTGTCGGGATGGGTAAAGACCTGTATGGCGGATCGGAAGCCGCAAAAGCGGTCTTTGATGAGATAGATGACAGCCTCGGACGATCGCTCACTTCGATCATGTTCGAAGGCCCGCAGGAAGAACTGACCAAGACCGAGAACGCCCAGCCCGCCATTACTGCGGTCTCACTGGCAGCCTACAAGGCGCTGGAAGAGGCGATGGGTAGAGCACCAACCGTCTCGATGGTCGCCGGCCACAGTCTTGGTGAGTACAGCTCACTCCACGTCGCAGGCGCACTCAGCATCGCAGACACCGCCCGGCTTGTTGTTGAGCGCGGCCGCTTGATGCAACACGCATGCGACGAGAGACCCGGCGGAATGGCTGCCCTTCTAGGCATCGACGAACTCTCCGTCGAAGAGATCTGCCGTGAGACCGGCACATACATCTCAAATATCAACACCGATGAGCAGATCATCGTTTCTGGTGACCACATGTCACTCGCGAAGGCGATCGACCTTGCGGCCGCCCGCGGCGCACGCAAGTGCGTCCCGCTTCCTGTTGGTGGTGCATTCCACTCGGGCCTCATGGAGCCGGCCCGCTCCGGACTTATGGAAGTGATCGACTCGCTTGACTGGCACGATCCCACCGTTCCCGTGATCGCAAACTGCGACGCCCGATCCATCACGACCGCTGCGGAGGTCAAAGAAGAACTGGGCATGCAGATCATGTCCTGCGTTCGCTGGTCTGACTCCATACGATTCATGCTTGCCGATGGGGTGCGCGACTTCGTTGAGGTTGGTCAGGGCAAGGTTCTCGCCAGCATGATGAGGCGTATCAACCGTGAGGCCACCATGTCAAACATATCGGACATGGAGTCCGTGGTAGCGCTCGCTAGCTAAAAGTTGGCAGGAAGCGCCGATTTCAACCATCGAGTAACGAGGTTGCCTTGGCCGGTGCGCCCGAGAACCCGAGAAGACCACAGAATCCTGTACCCCAGGGAAACTTTGCCGCGGACTCGGGTGAAGTGCCACCTCAGTACGACTCACGCGGCGACGAAATTCCACAGCCAGAGCCGCCGCCCGAGATACTTTCTCCGCAGACGCCCGGTCTCATCCACATGGATCCAGACTCTGAGACGGAGTCGCCGGCGCCGTCAGGACGCCGTGCTGCACGTGCAGCGGCCACACAGGCACTGTACGAGGCGGACAGCACTGGGCACCCCGCTGGTCTGGCGCTACGTCAGATAGCGGAACGTGACGGTCTCGCAGAGGATCTTCTGGAATTTGCGACGGCGCTGGTCGAATCGGTGGAGGCCAATCGCCTGACCCTGGACGACCGTATCGCTGTACTCGCTCCCGCCCGTCCCGTCGCCCGTATCGACCGGGTCGATCGCATAATCCTGCGGATCTCGCTGGCAGAATTGTCGTTTGAATGGAATGATAAAGTGCCGCCTGCGGTGATCGCGAATGAGGCCGTGGAGATCGCAAAACTCTACGGGTCAGAGACTTCACCACGGTTTATTAACGGCGTACTGGGGACGGTGCTACGATAGTTCGCCGTCGGATCAAGGCGATAAATACTTGACCGCACGCTGGTGCTCGCCAATAGTGTGTGCCCAGCAATCAGAGAATAGAACCGATCACAGAGCAAATATCGACAACGAGCTACTTTTACGGAGGTCGCGAATGGCGACGGTTTTCGAGCGGGTGCGAGATATCGCGGCCGACAAACTCAGCGTTGAGCCCGATGACATTCAACTCGAGTCGTCCTTCACCGAAGACCTCGAAGCTGACTCGCTTGACGTGGTCGAGCTGATCATGGCTCTCGAAGAAGAGTTCGGTGGCGATGACACGCCGCTGGAAATATCTGACGAAGAGGCCGAAGGCCTGAACACCGTAAACGATGTCATCGAATACCTCGAAGGCAAGGGTGTGAGCAACTAGCTCGCACTGCTGAACCTCCGTTTAACCGGCGCTTACGTGACGCTGGCCTGAGGCATATGTCTCGGGATACGGAGGGGTAGACGCCCCTACCGAACAGTACGGGGAGGCCGAGGGCTCAGCATGACTGAACCGCCAAACGGTCCAGATATCGCAACCGGGGATGATAAATCTACAGGATGCGATAAGTACATCGGTGAGTTGTTCTCAATCGAGGAGATAGCGGCCGCAGTACGAAGCTGTACACGGTGCGGCCTAGCGGGAACCCGGATAAACGCCGTGCCCGGTGAAGGTTCAAATTCTCCAACGATACTGTTCATTGGAGAAGGGCCGGGGGCCAATGAAGACGAGCAGGGTCGCCCATTTGTAGGGCGTGCCGGTAAGTTGCTGGATGAGCTCCTTGGCGTCGTACCACTACTTCGTTCAGGCGTGCACATCACCAACGTCGTTAAATGCAGACCGCCAGGTAACCGAGATCCGCTCCCCGAAGAAGTCCGTGCATGTTGGCCCTATCTGGAAGCCCAGATCGGCCTTCTAAAACCGCACGTCATCGCCACACTTGGCAGGCATGCGATGAACCGATTCCTGCCGAATGCCCGCATCTCAGACCAGCATGGCCGCGCCACAGTGTGGCGGGATATCGTCATTTTCCCTCTTTACCACCCAGCGGCGGCGCTGAGATCGACCACGCTGCGCCAGACCCTTGAGAATGATATCCGCCGACTGCCCGAGGCCGTGCTCCAATCGCTCGAGATCAGTGCGACGCGTAGCCAGGCACCTTCAGGGACAGATGGTTCTGTCCCTGCGGACACCACATCACCGGTTTCCACAGAGTTTTCCGTAGAGGACGAGACTAATCAGGATCGGCCCTTCTAGGGAGACCATCTGCAGTCCGGGCGCTCCTGAATGTTCCTAATTTGGAATTAACAGGCCATATCGGTATATGCATAGCCCCGCATATGGGCCCGTATCCCGCACAATAGACGCACTACTGACTGCCAATTCAATCCCATTAGAAATAAACACTCGTCCGCTGTCGTGAACATAGGTACGGTGACCGCCGGGTGCGTACCCTTCAATAACTAGGAGATACATGGCCAACGAAGCGCTGAAAGTTCTCCCGCTAGGCGGGCTGGGCGAAGTCGGCAAAAACATGATGGTCCTCGAAACAGAACAGGACATCGTTGTCATTGACGCCGGGGTCCTGTTCCCGGAAGACGACATGCCGGGCATCGACATCGTTATTCCGAACATCGACTACCTCGTTCAGAACATTGATCGCGTTCGGGCGATCCTCATCACACACGGGCACGAAGATCATATCGGCGCGTTGCCGCACATCATGGAAGCGCTGCCGGTACCGATCTACGCGCCCGGAATGGCGATGGCGTTGATCCGCAACAAACTGCGTGAGCGCAGGGTCCTGCGTGAGGCAGACCTGAACCTGGTGAAGTCGGGAGAGGTGTTCAAATTTGGGACCACGTTCGAGGCCGAGTGGTTCGATGTGTGCCACTCCATCCCGGACGCCATGGGCATAGCGCTGCGGACCCCACTCGGCACTGTCATACACACTGGAGACTTCCGGCTGGACAATGACCCGACCATCGGTGCCCCGACCGATTTCGGACGTATGGCGGAGATCGCCGCAGACGGCGTGTTCTTGCTCATGGCTGACTCCACGTACGCCGAAAACGAGGGTTACTCTGGCTCAGACCGTGAAGTCGCGCAGACACTGCATGAGGTCATCGGGAATGCAGAGGGTCGGGTGCTGGTCGCGAGTTTCGCGTCCCAGATCGCCCGTATACAGATGGTCGCGGATGCAGCGGAGGCTCATGGCCGCAGACTTGCCATCGTCGGCCGCAGTATGGTCAATAACCTCAAGATTTCACGCGACCTAGGCCACTTGAAAATCAAGGACGAGACCCTCATCAGCGCCCGGGACGCCCTCGGGTTGCCCGACCATCGGGTCATCTACATGAACACTGGTGCACAAGGAGAGCCTCAGTCCGCGCTCGCCCGCATGGCGGCTGGGACCCATAACGATGTGGATATCCGTGAGGGTGACACCGTTATCATCTCGGCCACGCCAATCCCTGGCAATGAAACCTCCGTCAGCAACCTGATAAACAATCTCGTTGAGCAGGGGGCTCACGTAGTTACGCACAACACACGTAACGTCCATGTTCACGGGCATGCGGCCCGTGAAGAACTGCGGGTGGTCCACAACCTGCTGCAACCCCGGCACTTTGTCCCCATCCACGGCGAGTACCGGATGCTACGAGCACATGTGGATCTGGCCATAGAACACGGCGTCCATCAAGATGATGCATTCCTGCTGCAGGACGGCGATGTGCTGCGCCTGACGGAAGACACCGCCGAAGTGGTGGAGAAAATCCCCGCCGGGCACGTCTTCATCCACGGCCACGGTGTCTGGGACGAACGCGGTAACGTGATCGTTGAACGTCGTCAGCTGGCCCGTGACGGCTTCGTCACAGTAATTCTGGGTCGTGACTCAAACGGCAAGGTCGTCGGTCGGCCGAAGATCGTTTCCAGCGGATTCGTTCACTTCTTGGAAGCCGACACACTATTCAAAGATGCAATAGATGAGTTGACAGCCGTTCTTGACCACGAATCCGGTAAATCTCTACAGTGGAACGAGGTCGAGGCGACAGTCAAGAAGACCATATCCCGGTTCTTCAGCCAGCGCACCCGACGTCGGCCGACCATAATCCCGGTGGCGTTCGATCTGTGAGATGAAATCTTGCCGAACCGTCGGACGCACAGTGAGGGCCGAACGCGACTGACTACCGCATGGCCGTTCAGGGGCTATCGCTAAAAATAGCGACCCCCAGGCTATTTTCTTGAGGAGGCGCAATGTTAGGCGAAGCTATCCAAACAGCTGGATCGCTGACGCGTCGCCTCACAGTGGGCGGTTATTCGTACAGTGTTATCGGCGTCACGGCTACCTTAAAAAACGCGTACTCGCGATCAGCAGCGATCGTCATCGCAGCCTTGGCCGTCCTCGCGGTACTGTTTTTCAACGACCTGAAATTCCACCTCGGATGGTCGTTTATCCCGCTGCTCTTGTTGTCTGCGGCAGCGATAACCATCCTGAACGTCGCCCCTCAGATGCTCAAGACCCAGTGGCGTTACGCTTTCTCCGTCACCTTCATAGGCCTGGCGATTGTTGGCGTACTGGGTTCATTGCAAGTACCGAACTATTTTTCAAGCAGTAATGAGATAGCGATCAACCAGTCGTACGGCGGATCGTTCGGCAACTACATCGCCAGATGGCCGATGGACTGGTCAGATTCCGGTGGAACATTCAGCCAATTAGCGTTGGCTTTCTTACGCGTAGGCATACTTATTCTTATCGCTGCCGCTGGCTCACTACCCCGCCACGCCTTGATCACGGTCCATGGAATATGGGTCGGCTTGGTCGCCTTCAGCGTGCTACTGATCGCCGCTGCGGCCGGGATCGTTTCACGTATCTTGGCATGGCGTGCCAAGCGTGGCGTACCGGGTCCGACCGCCGAAGAACTTATGAACGAGGCAGCCGTGGGCACAGAAGCTGATCAGATTGAGCATCCGTCGTTCACCACGGACAAACCTGAACCTCCCCTTACCGGGAACGTCCGGCCTGATCTTCTTGTAACTCAAGGGGACCGGCCGGCCGAGAAGATTGTTGACCCCATGGCACGCACGATCATGGCGGATGTAGAGACACTCATAGACGATGAGGAAGACTCACTTGGTCTGGATGGGGGGATGGATGAAGATGGGATGATCGACGGCGTTCCGGGCCTTCTGGCCCCCATCCTGCCTGGGTTCCTCCATGTGCCACCTTTCGCCTGGCCGTTACCGGACATCGGCATGCTAAAAACCGCTCCGGCGGGAGGCGTGCCGGAGTCCGAGATAGAGGCTACATCTGAATTGATCGTCGAGACCCTTGCCGACCATGGCATCGAAGTGTCTGTGGGCGATGTCAGGGAGGGTCCACGAGTGACGATGTACGGCATTGTGCCCGGATGGGGCCGCGGTCGCGGTTCAAAAAAACTCGTGGCAGAACAGACCCCCGGGAACGAACGAAGTTCCGGCCGGCAGCGCGTCCGCGTGGACAATATCCTGGCCCGCGAGAAAGACCTTGCGCTCTCGTTAGCGTCGCCAAGCCTACGCTTTGAGGCGCCGGTGCCGGGGGCATCTCTGGTTGGCATTGAGGTTCCGAACTCCCGACCCACACCCGTCACCCTGCGCACCGTGATGGAATCCGTTGCGTACGAAGATTTCATCGCTGAAGCACCGCTTCCCATACCGCTCGGCGTTGGTAGTGGCGGCGAGAACGTGGTCATAGATCTGACACGTATGCCGCACCTGCTGATTGCGGGTGCGACAGGTTCTGGCAAGAGCGTATGCATGAACACCATCGCCACCGGCCTGCTTATGAGTAGGACACCGGAGGAGGTTAGGATCGTGATGGTCGATCCCAAGCGGGTCGAGCTAACGCCGTACACCGGCGTTCCCCATCTCTACGCAGCCCCGGTCGTGGAAGCCGACGTAGCGGTCGGAATCTTGAAAGCGCTTGTCGAGGAGATGACTGACCGTTACAAGGTGCTGGAGAGTGCCGGCGTTCGCAACATCATTGCCTATAACGATCAGGCGACGACCAAAATGCCGTACCTGGTCATCATGGTGGATGAGCTTGCCGATCTGATGTTGACCTCCGCATCAGAGGTTGAACGCCTCTTATGCAGGTTGGCTCAGCTTGGCCGCGCCACTGGCATACACCTGGTCGTCGCCACCCAGCGACCGTCTGTGGACGTTGTAACGGGTCTCATTAAGGCCAACTTTCCGAGCCGTATTTCCTTCGGCGTCACGTCACAGATTGACTCCCGGACAATCATCGACGGACCGGGTGCCGAGAAGCTGCTCGGCAAGGGAGACATGTTGTTCTTGCCGATCGACAAGCCAAAGCCAATGCGTATCCAGGGCGCCTTCCTCGGCGATCCCGAGGTCACCGCCGTTGTCGACTTCTGGAAGGCAGTTAAGGGCCCCAAGATGCCAAGTATCGAACCGGTGACAATGTCTGCCGACACGGGCGACTTTGGCGACGGAGGTCACGATGGCGACTCACTTTTCGGCAAGGCGACTGAGATGTCGACGGCGCACAAGACGCTCTCGGTCTCACTACTGCAACGCCGATTACGAATTGGGTACCCACGAGCAGCCCGGCTAATGGATGAACTTGAAGATGCAGGGATCGTTGGGGTCGGCGAGCCGGGCAAACCAAGGCCGGTTCTTTAACGTTTCACCGATAGACGTCCCCCAAAATGTTCCCGGCAAAGCACTTTGAACGAGTCCGCAGCGGAGACAGCGGTCGATGCCGTTTTTCGGCAAGCACGGTAAGCTGGAGGCACGAGGCTGCGCGTGACCAATATAACCCCACTATTCTCCGGTCAGGATCTTCCTGACAGCCCTGATCAACCCGAACTCGACCTGGAAGGCGTTCGGGAGATTTGTCTCGCCTGTGGCGGGAGCCTTGTTGACAGCCCTACTTACGACCGTTTTCTGGTCTGCCCTAACTGCCGGTTCCACTACACCATGTCTGCCCGCAGGCGCGTGGAAATGCTGGCTGACGCGGGCACCTTCCGAGAGACATCTCGCTGGATAAGATCACTCGACCCGCTCTCATTCTCGGCACGGGTTTCGTACCGAGACAGGCTGCTGCAAGACCAAAACCGGACCGGCCTGACCGAGGCTGTCATAACCGGCGTCTGCACTATAGGTGGCACTCCGACGGTCCTGATTGTTCTGGACTTCGGCTTCCTCGGCGGAAGCATGGGCCTCGTTGTTGGCGAGAAAGTGGCGCTCGCACTACAGTTGGCGGCTCGCAAACGCTTTCCGGCCATCGCAGTCATCAACAGCGGTGGAGCGCGCATCCAGGAAGGCATCCTCTCGCTCATGCAGATGGCGAAGACGACCGTCGCCGCCAACGAGATGCATCGACGTGGCGTGCCACTGGTCTCCGTCCTCGGCGACCCTGCGACCGGGCAGGTGTACGCATCGTTTGGGACGCAGGCTGACCTGATATTTGCAGAGCCCGGGGCGCACGTTGGCTTCGCTCCGTTCCGGGCCATTCAAGAAGAGATGGGCGGAACCGTCGCTACCGGACAGCACACCGCCGAGATCCATTTCCGGCACGGCATGCTGGACGGAGTGGTCGATCGGGAACGAATCAAGCACGTCGTTTCCACTGTAATTGAGCTTTT
>Ga0209403_10004996_pt1 | contig 14095 bp, 13 predicted proteins | sample ArcticOcean_MG_C_8_FD_187440 | JGI IMG/M metagenome (GOLD analysis project Ga0209403, IMG submission 187440) | Marine microbial communities from western Arctic Ocean - ArcticOcean_MG_CB11_86 (SPAdes) (version 2) | ecosystem: Environmental > Aquatic > Marine > Oceanic | place: Arctic Ocean... | reverse complement strand
GGCATCGACGTGCCCGGGACCTTCATCCATCCCCGACACAAGATCCTTCAGTGCCTGCAAAATGCCGCTGGTGACATCCTCTGTGGTTGGCGTTTTGACTCCAGCAACCACAAAGTCATCCTGGATCAAAACAGCGTCCGTGTTAGTTCCTCCGACATCTATTCCGATACGCCTCATGTTTGGGCTCCATCAGCGAACACAGACCTGAATTCCATATCATATCCAAACGCCCGCGGCCCAACATTTTCGAGGCCACGCTCGGAGGTCAATATCGACGCCGCAGGCAGGGCGATCACGGAGACCCGTTGGCCGTAACGAAGGGTCTCCGTGCCGATCGCCTCGCCGGATAGCGTGTCCATCACACAGATAATTTCGGGCACCGTGGCCGCTGGTTTACCGTCTAGGAACCCGATGACGAATTCGTTCTGAAATTCCAGTTGAAACTCGTGGCCGGCGTCCTCATCAAGCCCGTCGATCGTGGCCGAACCTCGCAGGAAACCCTCGGTGGCCCGTCTGTCAATATCCGTAATCTTTCCGCGGAACAGCAGTATTCCACCTTCTTGATCCAGCGCCGCCGCCACCGGGTCTTCATGTGCGGCACGGGCGTCCTCAACAGCGTGCCCGAGATCTATAGCCCTTGTTGTCGTGTAGAGAATGCCCCAGTCCTTGACCTCTTTGCCTGAACGGGGTGCTTTGCATGTAGATGCCACCGACCCCACTTCGGTACAGATCTTCCGACTGATCCGCTCCATCCACTTCCAGCTTGCGGCTCGGGCGACGATCGTTTCGTTATCCCGGATGTCGGCCAGGCAGAGCGGGAACATTTGGAGGTCTCCAATGGCAAAACTTGTCATCTGCGCTTCCGGGAACGCACGACCCATTGAGTCAGCATCGACCACCGGGAGCCCGGTCACGGCCGCCACCATGAGAGGTTGGAGTGCGTTGCCGCCGCCGATCTCTAGAGACATGACGGCGTTGAACTTGCGTCCGAGGTATTCCTCCATCATCCGCACGGGTTTGGCGGCGAAATCAGGATCCCGCAATCGCTCCTGCCCAACCAGGGGCGCTCCCATGCTGGAAACGACCGCCACAAGATCGTCATCACCCAGCGTCAGTGGGTCGATTAGTGTGACCCTCTTGCCCGCCTTGTACATCTCCCGCATGTTCAGATACGAGTAGTAAGGACTTCCGCCGCCGCCTGCGCCAAGGATCCACGCTCCAGTGGAGAGAGCGGTCAGTTCGTCGGCCTGAATCTCCCGGGAATCAACCATTCGACTCTGACTCGTTCCGTTTTGCTACTTGAAGTGCCGCATAGTTGTCGAACGCCCGCTGGACCATCGGCCGGCGTCGTCCTTCTGGCCTCTGTAGAGAGTATCCCGGATCGTTTTCACCCAGGGAACTCAGGTTGAAGAGCGGGAAGGCGCCTTGGATGTGCTGGGTAAAGCCCTGGGCATCCTGCATTTGGTTGATCGCTAGCTTGATCATGCGCAACTGAAACGGATCGTTCGCCGCCACGCGTTCTGCGTACGCCATCGACTCTTGTTCGAGTTTCTCCTTCGGAAACACCCGGTTCACGTAGCCAAGCTCCAGTGCCTCCTGAGCATCCACGAATCGACTCTCAAACAGAATTTCTCGGGCCTTGCGGTGGTGCATCTCCCACGGCACCGAGAAGTACTGGAAGTTGGCCGGAAGGAACATGGCGTCTTCGGCGGCGAACACCACGTCCATCGCTGACGAGATGATCCATCCGGCGAAGATGCAGTAACCCTGTACGGCCGCGATGGTTGGCTTGGGAAGATTGCGCCAGCGTAGGGACTTATCGATGTTTTGATCGAACCCTCGCCTGTACTTGCCTCGGAGCCCTTCCTCGATCGGACGCACATCACGATCTGCCATCTCTTCCGGAGTTCCCAGATCGTGGCCTGCCGAGAAGTGATCGCCCGCACCAGCGAGGACGATCGCCCCGATGCTGTCGTCCTCGCCTGCATACCCGAAAGCGTGATCCAACTCTTCCAGCAGGATGCGACTTTGAGCGTTGCGGTAACTCGGCCGATTGAGAACGATTCGAGCAACCCTCCCGTGCTGTTCGTAGATGATTTGTTTATAGTCGCTGGGTGGCATGAATGCGCTCCGGCACTTGTTGATTAACTTTGTTTAAGAAGGCCCTGCGCCGGTGATGTGGCGATTAACTAGATCCACGTATTCGTCTTCTTCGATGCCAAGCAGTCGTTCAAGCACTTCCTGCGTGTGCTGGCCTTGCAGGGGAGCGTGCCGGCTCACCACCGTCGGAGTGCCGGAAAACTGCACCGGTATCCCAGAATGCGGGTGAGTCCCGGCTTCAGGGTGGTCGATTTCCACGATGAAGCCGCGCTCGCGGAGTGTCTCGTCACTGGCAACCTCATGGGCGTCGAGCACTGGCGCCGCGATCACGCCTGCGTTCGATAAGCGTTTCGCCAGGTCGTCACGTTTGTGACCGGCAACCCATCCGCTAATCTCGGCATCAAGCGCGTCTTCGTTCGCCTTTCGGGCGGCATTGTTCGAGAACCGGCCGTCTTCGAGCCAGACGTCCCCACCAGCAACCCCACACAGATCCGTCCACTGGTTCGCCGTCTCTGCGGCCAGTGCGATCCACTTATTGTCGGCCGTCGCGTAGATTCCGTGAGGGGCAAATGTCATATGCCGATTGCCGCGCCGACCACGTACATTCCCGGTCATGCGCTCCTCAAGCAATGCATCACCGATGAATGTCAGGCTCGATTCCTGCATCGATAGATCGACGTACTGGCCCTCGCCGGTCATTTCACGGTGCATCAGGGCCGTCACGATTCCGGCGAACCCATTCAACCCGGCGGCGGCGTCCGGGTACATCTGCCCGGAGTTGAGTGGAGGACCATCTTCGTAGCCTAGTAAGGACGACATCCCGGAAATCGGCTCGATGGTGCCGCCGATCCCGGGGACATCCCGCCAAGGTCCGTTATTTCCGAAAGCCGAGAGGCTGCATACGATGATGTCCGTCTTGATCTGGCGCAGAGCTTCGTAGTCGATCCCCAGATTTCCGAGCACGCGCGGGGCAAAATTTTCGGCCACGAAGTCGGCCAGCGGGACGAGGCGTTTGAAAATCTCTACGCCCGCCGGGTCCGTCAGGTCCAGCGTGATGCACTGTTTGTTTAGATTGACCGAGTTGTAAAGAGGATTGACGTTCCATGGATGCTGATTTGCAGTGGCTCGGGGAGTATCTGCCACCGTGTCTGGGATCGGCCGGTCGTAGGAGCCGCGCCATGAATCCGGCCGCCCATGAAACTCCACCTGGATGATCTCTGCGCCGAGCATCCCCAGAAGCTGTGTTGCGTACGACCCGGCCCAAGCCTGAGTCAGAACAATGCCCCGATATCCTGTCAGAGGCCCGCTCATTTAGCTACTCCAGATGCGAGTAGAGCATCGATATCGGACTCATCAAGACCGGAGAAATCGCGCAACACCTCCGCCGTGTGATCACCCGGACCCGGTGCCCTCTGAGTTAGATGCGCCGGCGTGGCGCTCATCTGGAACGCCGGTCCAGGGTACTGCGGCCCGCCGTTTTCCGGGGTTCGAAAGAACCCACGTTCCTCCAGATGCACGTTCTCAGACAACTCGTTGGTTTCGAGCACTGGCCCGGCAATCACACGCAACGCAGCAAGTGTGTCGAACAGGTCCATTTTGTTCCACTGTGCAAGCTTCTCCTGTGCACGGTCCACGTACTCGTCGGCATGCTCCTTCCGGTACCAGCTCGTGCCCCAGCGAGGGTCCTCCGCCAGATCGTCCAACCCCAGGACGTTCATCGCGTCACGCCAGAAATGCGGCCGACTGATGGTGAGGGCGAAGTGGCCGTCTTTGACCGGCACCGGACCGGTGGACATATCCACCTTCGCCTTCCGGGGTTGCGGCTCACGTTGATACTGGCTGGTCAGTAGGGCAGGACCAAACGTTGAAGCCATCACCTCAAGCTCAGACACATCAATGAACTGCCCACGAAGGGGGGTCTGCTTGCGACGTGCGAGAAGGGTGCTCACGATCGAGCCGTATGCAATCGTTCCGGCGCAGTAGGACGACTGAAGCCCGCTCGGCTTTAGCGGCGGCTTATCCGCAAGCCCGTTGATAGAGGCCCAACCGGACAGGGCGGCGGTAGTGAGATCGTTGCCGGGGTGTTTGGACCGCGCTCCGGTTGATCCATGCGGCGTGATCGAGCAAATGACTATCCCTGGATTCAGTTGCAGTAGAGAGTTGAAGTCGAGTCCAAAGGTTTCCATCTCGCCCCGCGTGCCGGAGCATACCAACACGTCGGCACCCGCCACGGCCGCCCGCACCGCCGAGATGCCTTCTAATGACTTGAACTCCAAGATGGCCGAACGCCGATCGGCAAGCACGTACTCGGCGATTACGCTGTTCCCGGCGTCGTCGAACGGCCCCAGACGCCGCGCAGCATGGCCGTCAGCATCCTCGAAGAGCGCCACGTCCGCTCCGAAATCGGCCAGCATTCGGACGCACCATGCGGCAGATACGGAGGTCGAAAGGTCGATCACCCGTATTCCGTGTAATGCCGAGTTCGTAATCATCGGGCCTTCCGGGCCGTATGCCAGTGCGTTTCTAAACCTGCCAGTTCGGATAAGCGTGCCGGGATATGACCGACATTCCGGCGTCTACAGACAGCACGTGTCCCGTTATCCAGCGGGCATCGTCGCTCGCCAGGAACAGGGCGGCGTTGCCTACGTCCCACGCCGTGCCTTCGGTCCCGAGCATCGTGGAATTTCGTCGATGCTGTCGCATATCCGCGTCTAGTCTGTACTCAACCATCGGCGTGAAAACGACTCCTGGCGCAACGCAGTTGACCCGGATTCCCTCTCGCCCATGATCGCCCGCCATGGCAATAGTCAGCCCGATAACCGCCGCTTTTGAGGTCGTATAAGCGGCGTCCCCGATAGCCTCGATGCCGGCCCCCGAGGAGATGTTTACGATCGACCCACCGCCGGTCTCGATCATGCGTGGGATGGCGTGGCGGGAGGTGAGCACCATGCTGCGGACGTTGGTGCTCTGCACCTTGTCCCAATCGTCCATATCGATCTCTGGCACGGTCTTACGGAGGCTGATTCCGACGTTGTTATCGAGCACGTCAAGTCGGCCGTAGCGCTCCACGGCGGCGTCCACCATGGACTTGCAGTCTTCCTCGTTTGTGACGTCCGCCTGGAACGTACTGGCGATCCCTCCCTCGGCCTCGATCATGGCAAGCGTCTCTTCTGTGCGCTCAATTTGCGCATCTACGAGTAGAACACTTGCGCCCTCGCGTGCGAAAAGGACGGCGGTCGCCTTGCCGTTGCCGACGCCCGGCCCGCGAGAGCCTGCGCCTGTCACAATCGCTACCTTCCCCTCAAGTCGTCCTAAATGTTCAGCCATGTATCGATCTCCTGCCATTTAGAATTGCGCCACATCAGTCGAGCGTAACGAAGATACTACGACGCACCTCGCCGTTAACCGCTCGGCTGATGTGGCCGTGGCCGTTCGTGTCTTCTGCGAGCAAAATTTCTCCCGCCTGGATCAAGCGTTTAGAGCCGTCTCCGACCTCGATTTCCACCCCGCCGGACAGGTTGATGATGTACTGCCGACGGGGAGCGGTGTGGAAGTCCAGATCGTAATCAGGACCGGTCTCTCGGAAGATGATTTTCGTCACGTCCTGTGGCTCAGAGAGTGCGCCGACCACGGTTGGGCTGAGTTCGATATCAAGATCCTCGAAGTGGGACTCGTCATCATCACCTGTGTAAACGCGCGTGATCTTCATTGAACTAATTATTCCTTCCAGTTACTAACCGAAGCCCCCTCCCTCATTGGGAGAGTGCTGGGATGAGGGAAAAGGTTGGCTTACGCAATCGATATATTTCTCACTGAACAGTGTCACGGGGAATCTCCATCGGCTACGGTCGTTATGACAAAAAGGCAGGCGTTACGGCCTGTTTTATCCCCGTTCCAACGAAAACTTAAATAGGCTCTACAGCCGCCAATCGCGCCTTCGTAGCCTCATCAGCGAACCGCTCCACCGCTTCGACGTCGTTGAAGATGCCGCCGGTGCATGAATCGACCGTCTGCATCGCAAGCAGCGTGGCTGCTTCGACATAGCTGTCGGGCGGAGGCATTTTGTTGTGCGGAGTGTTGCCACCGACCTGGCCCGCGGCGCGTCCGAAACGAATTCCGGGGGTGTCGATACCGCCAACCGGCTTCAGGGCGTTCACCACTATTCCGTCGTCCTTCATATCGTGCGCAAGCCCTCGCGTCATCGCCTCGATCGCAAGCTTCGTGGCACCATAGTGCGACAGACCGCGATCTGCCGCTACCGAGGAAATGTTGATGATGTTGCCGCTCTTCTGGTCCACCATCGCAGGCAGTACAGCACGCGAGCAGTGGAAGGGGCCGTGGACGTTGATCTTGAACTCCAGTTCCCAGTGCCGTGGCTGGATGGTGTTGATGTATCCGGGCGGCTGCACCGCTGCGTTGTTCATCAGAATGTCGATACGACCGTATTTGGCCAGAACGGTGTCGACCATTCCCTGGATCGAGTCCACATCGCCGACGTTGCAGACCGCAGCAAGTGCTTCTCCGCCTACTTCTTCGATCATGCGCACGGTGTCGTGGATGGTGCCCGGAAGTCGCGGATCCCGTTCCTGCTCAGTCCGTGCAGCGACGATCACCGTTGCTCCTTCTCTGGCGTATTGCACGGCGCAGTACTGACCAAGGCCCCTGCTCGCACCGGTCACGATGGCGATCTTTCCGTCTAGTCTTCCAGCCATATCTCTCTCCCGTTATTAAGTTGTCTGAATGGTGTCGGACAGGGTCACCGTCCGCGCATTTTTGTTCATTTGGTAAAGGGCATCACTTCCGTGGCGAAGCGATCCATCCGAACCAGCGTCTCTTCTGGAGTGGAACCGGTAAGTCCGACGATCAGATGTCGCACGCCAAGCGCTTCAAATTCACGTATGTCGGCGACGACCTGGTCAGGTGTTCCGGTGAACACCATCCGTCCGTTATCACGTCCGCTCTTTTCGCCACGATCGTCATACCAGCCTGCGCTGTATCCGAAGTCGATCGACGCCGGATCTCTTCCGGCCTCTTCGGCGTGCCTGCGCACGGTCGCAATACCTTCTGCGAGTCGTTCAGGCGTGTCCATCGGGAAGGCAGGGTTACTGCCGATTGGATACCAGGCGTCGCCAAGCTGACCGGCGCGTCTTAAAGCAGGTGGGCTCTCTCCTCCGACCCAGATCGGTGGGTGAGGATCCTGCATCGGCTTCGGGTAGAAACTCATTCCTGAAATTCGGGCATACGTCCCGTTGTACTCCGGCGTGTCGCTCGTCCACATCTCCTTGAAGATCCCGATGTACTCATTGGCGACGGAACCACGATGTTCGTATGGCGCCGTCCCCAACGCCTCAAACTCTTCCTGCATCCAGCCAGCACCGACCCCGATGATCATTCGACCCCGTGACAAAACGTCCAGGGAAGCCAGTATCTTTGCGGCCAGCACCGGAGGCCGGTGGGGCAGCACCATCACCGATGTCATGACCTTGATGCTGGAGGTGTGGGCGGCAAGGAACATCGCCACCGTTAGTTGCTCTAGGCACTCCCCTGCATCGACCCCGGAGAACGCGCCGTCTTCGCTGTACGGGTAGATCGACTGCACTTCTTTCGGGATTATCACGTGATCGGACACCGTTACGATGTCGAATCCCAGTGATTCTCCGTGCTTGACCTGGCGCTCCAGGAACTCCGGCGCGGCTGCGTTACCACGCATCGCAACTCCGAATCCAAACTCCATATCGGTGGCTCCCCAAGTCTGAAAATATATGTCGGGTCGGGTGATCGTAGATCACAGATCGGCGGAAGCATAACCCGGCTGGCCGTAACCGGGGATTTTCTGTAGGACTACAGGACTGTGTTATGCCTCGGGAGTTACCCCATCCGAAGTCACCTCCGCCGCGATCAAAGCGTCGATCTCGGCCTCTGTCCGGCCTAGTTCACCAAGAATCGCACGTGTCTGTTGTCCTGCGAGTGGGGGGGCGAAAGTTGTCCCGCGCCCTGCACCTGAAAACACGATTGGCGTGTTGATCGCCCGCAGTGAACCGTCCAGCGGGTCATCGGTTTCAACGATCATCCCACGCTCGGCGAAGTATGGGTGCTCAACGGCATCCCTCATCGACTTTGACACGCCATAAGGCGCTCCAGACGCCTCGAGACCTGCCGCCGCATCCGCCGCAGTGTGCTCACCCACCCACGCGCCTACTAGCGAATTCGCTTCCGCTGGCGATTCCGGCATGGCCACCCCGGGATGTCCCAGCCCTTCGGCTATACGCTCCCAGTTGCGTGCTCCGCCGATGTTGATCGTCATATGGCCGTCTTTGGCCGCGTGCAGCGGATGCCGGAAGGGTTTCCAGTCGTCGACTCCACCGCCGCTAAGCGGACCCGCCGCGACCTCGTTCAGAATGGATAGCTGGGCATCCATTAGCGACACATCGACACGCTGTCCCTGTCCGGTGTTTTCGCGATCGTATAGAGCTGCCAGAATCCCCGAAAAACACGATAGGCCCGCCGCCATATCAGCGATGGTGATGCCGGGGGCAAAAGGTTCACTGGTTCCAGCCGCCTGCTGTTGCACCCACAGCCACCCGGCCTCGGCGTGCGCCGTCGCGCCGTACGCACGTCGGTGCGCGTATGTCCCGGACTGGCCGAACCCTGAGATAGACGCGAACACCAGTCGAGAGTGATCTCCCTTCAGATCGTCGTACCCGAGTCCTAGGCGGTCCATGACGCCGGGGGAAAAGTTCTCCACCACTACATCTGACTGCGCCACGAGTTCGTGCGCGATCTTGATACCTTCAGGATGTTTAAGATCGAGCGTAATGGATCTCTTGCCCATGTTATTGCCGGCGCTTCCGGATGTCCGCGTCCTGGGAGACTCTGGGATGGCGTCAATCTTCAAGACGTTCGCTCCCATATCGGCCAGCATCCGGGTGCAGTAGGGCCCGGCGATCACTCTTGTGAAATCCAGGACATTAACGCCATCAAGAATTCGCCGGCCGTTCATGTTCAACCTCTCGCCAACGCCAGTGGCGTTTATATTTCGATGTCTGATATTGCCCGTACTACGCCTAAGGTGAAGTATCTGGCGCTAGCTCTTGCCTGTCATCAGGCGATCTGAACCTAATCGCCACTTCCCGACGGCTACCTTCGGGTGCAAAATGGTCGACTCTGAACGCTAATTCATGAAAGTGATCGATGACGCAATCATCAAGAAACAGCAGGTCCGGTGTCCTCGCACTGGCCGGTGGTGTTGGTGGGGCGAAGCTGGCGGTTGGGTTGGCCCGAATTCTCAAGCCGGATGCCCTAACGATAGTCGTGAACACAGGCGATGATGAAACCTTCTACGGCCTGCACGTATCGCCCGATATTGACACCGTGTCATATTCTCTGGCTGGCCTGGCAAACCCTGAGACGGGCTGGGGGTTTGCCGGCGACACGTTCAACGCGCTCGAAACGTTGAAAACGCTCGGCGCAGACGCCTGGTTTGGGCTCGGCGATCACGACCTCGCACTGCACCTGCGCCGCACAGACATGCTAAGAAGTGGAATGACGCTCTCAGAGGTCACACTTGATCTGGCGGGACGGATGGGCGTGCGTCATCCGGTCGTCCCGATGAGCGATCAGCCGGTCAGGACTATTATTAAATCGACCGATGGCGAAATGTCGTTTCAGGAGTACTTTGTGCATCGCAGGTCCGATCCAGAAGTGATCGGATTAAGGTTCGATGGCGCTGATTCAGCGAATCCCTCGCCGAGGTTTCAGAAGAGCCTTGAGAACGCAGAAGCGATTGTATTTTGCCCGTCCAACCCGTTCCTCAGCGTCGACCCCATATTGGCGTTGCCGGACGTGCGGGAGATGATTGTTGCTTCGAGCGTACCGCGGGTGGTCGTAAGCCCGATAATTGGTGGTAGGGCGGTAAAAGGCCCAGCTGCAAGAATATTTGAGACATTTGCGCACAAGCCTCCGAGCGCGCTGGCCGTGGCCGAGCACTATGAAGGAATGGCGACGCATTTCGTGATGGATCACGAGGATGAGGCAAGTCGTGACGCCATAGAAGCCATTGGATATCAAGTCCTTGTGACAGAGACTCTCATGACTGAAGACATACACAAGATCGCCCTGTCGACGGCCGTATGCAAAATGGCCGGGGTGTCGATCTGAGTTCGGATATGGATCGGGGGCGGGTCAGGGCAATCGTGCCTATGAAGCCGATCACCGAGGGCAAATCACGTTTGGCCCCGGTGCTGCATTCGGATCAACGGGCGCTGTTGTCATTAACTATGTTGATACGCGTGCTTCGTGTAGTCGCTGCTACACCGGGGATTCAAGACGTAGTTGTATACGGCGGTGACTATGCCGTCCGACGTGCCTGTGAGGGGACTGGAGCCGGTTGGTTGCCCGATCCAGGACTTGGGCTGAACGGATGCCTGTCCGCTGCATTCTCTGACGCCATGGATGACGGATCTACCCACGGTATGTTCCTCCCGGCCGATCTACCGCTTATCACTACTAAAGCTTTATCCATGTTGATCGAGGCGGGCCAGGACAAGCAGGTGGTCATCGCCCCGGATCTGGCGAATGACGGTACAAATGCGCTATTGGTCGACCTGGATATAACCTTTCCAACCTTGCTTGGCGAGGCTAGTTTTGATCGGCATATCCAGCAAGCAAGACAACTCGGTATAGATTACGTAGATCATCGCCCCGAGAGTTTCGGGTTAGAACTTGGGCTGGACATAGACACCGCTCCTGATATGGAACGACTCATAGATCTAGTGCCAGATCTCTGGGTCGATCTTCGGCGTGAAATCCATATGGCCGGACTGGAAGGATTACTACCGGGACATTCAGGCGATCCAGTAAAAGCACCAGTAGAAGAAGGAACTGAATGACAGGTAGTGGACTATCGTTGGGCATCGTTCTTCCCACCCGCGGGGTAATTCTGGCCGGTGGTGACTCCCCAGACGCAGGACTTATCGTAAAAATGGCTCGCCTCGCAGAAGACGTTGGGGTCGATTCGGTGTGGGTTGGCGATAGCCTCGTCGCAAAGCCCCGCCTGGAGCCGCTGGCCGCTCTGGCCGCCGTGGCCGCGTCTACCTCAAGAGTGCGAATGGGCACGTCTGTACTACTGGCTGCACTGCGCCACCCCGTTTTACTTGCGCAGACCGCCGCAACAGTGGACCAGTTATCGGAAGGCCGGCTGATATTAGCAATGGGCGTAGGCGGCGCTTTTACCGACGCACAACAGAACGAATGGGCGACCGCCGGCGTGGAAAAACGAACCCGCGCAACTCGGGTGGAAGAGATTGTTGAGATCATGCGCGCGCTGTGGTCTGGCGACCCCGTTACGTTCCATGGCAAGCACTTCGATCTCGATGACGTGAACCTCGGGTACCGTCCGTATCAGCGCCCCGGCGTACCGATCCTCTTGGCGACTCACTCCGGAGAGGGCCGGGATCGGCAACCGGCACGTGCGGCTCGGCTTTCGGACGGGATAATCTCGATTTCAGACAGCCCAGAAGAGTTCAAATCTGTAAGAACAAGGGTCGCCGAGGAGGCCGTCGCTATCGGCCGATCGCCGGACGAGCTGCGGTCGGTCTACTACATGACCGTCAACCTGGACCCGAACGCAGCTCGCGGCAAAGAAGAGGGTGTGCGCTGGGTGACCGACTACTACGGCCTGAACTTCTGGGGGGACCGTTGGGGGCCATACGGCGACACAGAGGGGGTTATCGAACGAATACGGGAGTTCACAGCGGCGGGAGCTGACGAAGTGATAGTGCGGTTCGCGTCATACGACCAGCCGCGGCAGATGGAGCTGTTTGCAAAGCGAGTGCTCCCAGCATTCCGCTAATTGGAGAGCAGGCTGAAGAGCCAAATCGTTCGCACGGTTGAAGCTGGTAGGCCGTTTGGAACCTACCAGCCCTGTTGAACACGCTCGGCATGATGGATGCCACAGCCACAGTTTTGGCACAGCGTACCTAATAGAGCAGGGTCGACCTGGTTCGGGCATTCGCAGGCATCACAGTGACACCATGGCCAGCGATTATCTATGGTAGCGCCATCGAGCGCCGATTTTAGAGCGCAAGCGATGTCGTGATAGCCGGTAGACCTAGCGGCGCCACAGTATGGGCAGCATGCGTCGCCATCAGGAGTCAGCCCGTCCCATTCAAGCCGTCGAACGACAGCGAGCAAACGGGAAAAGGCCTCGTTTTGCCTGTTACCGAGAGTCTGGTCTTCTGTCACCGGCAGCCTCGTGCGGAATGTTGTGTCGGAGGGCACCCACGACCTGATGAGCCACAACGGCTCAGGGTCGGCCTGATTGTAATCGAGAGATGGTTAATTTCCGGTGCGCAGCAGGTGGTGATTGGGTACGAACTATCCCATGTCACCCCGCAAGCGCTTTTGCGACCCTGAGATCTCGGAATTGGCCGCACCGGTGACCTGAACTCCGCCGTCCTGTTCGCTGTATAGACCTTCGGGCCTGATAGAGATCCCGCGTGATCTTGTTCTCCACCGCCATCAGACCGTCTGGCAGGGCCATCGCCCATTCCTTGGATAGACCGCTGTGTTTATTGCTCCGAATGCGATGCGTACTCGGAGCAATAAATAATTAAACCTCTGTCCGGCGGATAACGACGTTCTTAGCGTTCTATCTGGTGGTCGGATCGTCACCAGTGAGGCACCCACTTTGAGTTGCGGCTAACACGCACGCTGAGAACAGTTACTCTTGGCACGCGAAAATCTTTAGAGATCACATATTCGGCCCGTGAGACCACATTGGAAACGGGAATATGTCGCTATCACAATTGGCGACTTGCAGAGGAATCCGAGACATCGGACAGCAATGACAGCGGTGTCACAAAAAAAACCTGTCGTGTGCACTCGTTGTCGTCGCGACCTGAACAGCACCGCTTACGAGATGTTGTTGAACGCGACTCGGGCCCCTCATTGTCTGCGTTGTGCTTTGGCGTTTCGGCCGATGCTGAAACGCTCCCTGGCTGTGTCGCTAATCGTCGGGACAGTGTTGACGGCTATCAACCAGGGCAACTTCTTATTTTCGAGCAACTTCCAGATCGCGATGGCCTGGAAGATCCCGTTGACCTATGCGGTACCGTTCATGGTGACGACTGTGGGCGGTCTACTGAACGCCCGGACGGTGAATGCGGACCCCGTGGACCCAACGGGCTAACCGCTATCGACCGTATTAAACGTATGGGTGGTTCTTGCCCAGCCCCCATTATCCCGCTGGCAGATATTTACCCCCAACAAGGGCGCGATATCTGGTCACAGGGCCCCTCCGCCATGCGGGCTAGTCCGCAGACACTTCCGCTGGGGCGTCCACGTAGTGAGGCATAACTTCTTCCGTGAAGAGGCGGATTGATCGCATAGCCTCGTCCGATGTGATGCTTCCCCACTGGAACGAGCACACGTAGTAGTTGGCGCCACTTTCCACGTACTCGTCAAGATACTCTCTCATCGAAGCCGGAGAACCGGCCATCGCAACGCCACCGAGCCTGCCGGGGTTCTGGGTCGTGTGGCTGGAGTCAAACTTCTCGATTTCGGCATCGATGTCGCGTCTCAACTCGCGAGCCGGTGCGTCTGCCGGACGGTTTCCAACGAAACCAAAGCCCTGACCGTCTTTAGTTGACATGAACCGGTCAAGACCACGGCGTTCTGCCTCAATCCGACGTGGAGCCGCCAGATTGTATCGATATTGCTCCCAGGCCGGTGTGGCGATAGCAATGGCTTCCTCGTCCGTTTCGGCCAGTACCATATGAACAGTCAAACCGATCTTCGGCTCTTTCCCATGTATCGTGAGAGCGCCCGTGCCCTGATGCTCCTCCCACTTCTCCTTGTATCGTTTTGCCTCTGGACCGATGCTGTCCAGTGATCCGACGATGATCGTGTCCATGCCGTTGATAGCAGCAGTTTCCGCGTTCCGCATGTACCACATTGGTGGGTATGGCTTCTGAACCGAGTGCATGAACATCGGAAG
>Ga0209403_10004988_pt1 | contig 14111 bp, 9 predicted proteins | sample ArcticOcean_MG_C_8_FD_187440 | JGI IMG/M metagenome (GOLD analysis project Ga0209403, IMG submission 187440) | Marine microbial communities from western Arctic Ocean - ArcticOcean_MG_CB11_86 (SPAdes) (version 2) | ecosystem: Environmental > Aquatic > Marine > Oceanic | place: Arctic Ocean... | reverse complement strand
CCTACGCAAACTAATAGCTCAACATGGCGTGACATTAAAGTCTATAAAAATCATGCATTTGTAGTAGCTGATAATGCGGGTAGTCATGGTGTGCAAATTTTTGACCTTACCCAATTGCGTGGAGTAACAGATTTTACAGTTTTTGAAACAACGTATCATTATGATAAAGTGGGCTCAGTTCATAATATTGCTATTAATGAAGAAACCGGCTTTGCTTATGCTGTTGGTATAGGCTCAGCATCTGAAAGTCAATATGTTTGTGGTGTTCATATGATAGACATAAAGGATCCTTCCAATCCAATCTTTGCAGGTTGTCTAAGCGATAATACAACCGGAAGAGGTAAGGATGGTTATGTGCATGATGGACAATTTGTTATTTATAAAGGGCCTGACGCAAAGTATATTGGTAAAGAGATTGCTTTCACGGCTAATGAAACTGCACTAGGAATAGCAGATATTACCGATAAGTCTAATTTGAAAATTATTTCAAAATTTGATCAGCTCAATTTTGGATATGTCCATCAAGGCTGGTTATCAGAAGATCATCGTTATTTTTTCGTTAATGATGAGTTGAATGAGTACTATGGAACTGACAAAGAACAAACGACTTTGATCTTTGATGTATCAGACCTTGATATGCCCAAACTCTTAACTATTTATAAATCTGATTTAAATACAATCGATCATAATAATTACGTAGTGGGGAACCTACTTTACCAATCGAACTACTCAACTGGCTTGAGGGTCTTAAATATTAGTAATGTAGAAGATCCTGTTGAGGTCGCATATTTTGATACTTACAGGGCAGGAGATGTACCCTCATTTGTGGGTTCTTGGAGTAATTACCCTTACTTTAGCAGTGGAACAATTGTTGTGACCTCTATTGAAGAAGGTCTATATATACTTAAGCCATCCGAAGGCGGTAGTCTAGGTATTGATGATGATATATTAATTCCAGAGCAATTTGATCTTAAGCAAAACTATCCAAATCCATTTAACCCAACGACTCAAATTCAATATGAGTTACCAGAGGCTGGCAATATCAGTCTAAAAGTTTATAATATGCTTGGTGAGGTAGTTATTGAATTGGATAAAGGTTTTAAAACGGCTGGAATGCATACAATAACATTTGATGGCAGCATGCTTCCTTCTGGTGTTTATTTTTATCAACTGCGTTCTGGTGATTTTGTTAGAACAAGAAAAATGACATTTATGAAATAAGTATTTTATTTTGTTGAGTTATAATAAAAACTCTAACTTCGTTTTACGTTTATTGATATAAAAATTGTTTTAGGAGGGGTGGCAGAGCCTGGCTGATTGCACTGGTCTTGAAAACCAGCATACCGTAAGGTATCGGGGGTTCGAATCCCTCCCCCTCCGCAACTCAAAATTATAATAACAAAGGAGCAGAGAATGAAGAAGTTAATAAGTGTATCCACAATATTAATATTTTTGATTGGTTGTGAGAACACTCAAAATTCAAATGGATTTGTTAAGGATAGCGAAGGATCATCTTTTCAAATAGGAAGTCAAGCTTCCGTAGATCTAGTGATTGAACTAGATAAGTATTGGGGAGTTGATTACGATAAAATGAGAACATTTTTTGTTGATACGGTAAAATCTAGTTTTGAGGGAGGAGAGTCTTTCAAAACCTTAGATGGCTTTATCGGGCAAGTAAAAGTTGGTATGTTAGCGAACGTTGGTGCGCAAAACTGGTCAATGGATGGTGCTTTTTCAGTTGATCTTGACGCTACAAAAGGAGGCGACTGGGTGAATGCATGGTTTACAGTTGGCGCAACTGATTCTCAACCAAAAAGAGAAATAGTTGAGTATTACTTTGTTAAGAATGGTAAAATCCATCAATTCTCTCAAAGCCGGCGAGTCATCGTAGATTAATATAATAATATAGATTTAAGGGGTTCGAATCGTAGGTTCGAATCCCTCTTTCTAATTTTATCGCATGAAAAGATTGACCTTATCATTTCTGTTGACTTTTTCTGTCTCTTTTGGACAGACCAATAATCTTAAAATTACTATTTTATCAACCATGGTAGCTGATTATGACTACATCGGTGAATGGGGTTTTGCAGCACTAGTGGAGTCAGATGGTAATAAAATCTTATTCGATACCGGTTTTAGGGCGAACACTGTGCTCGAAAATGCTGATAGTCTAAAAATTGACCTATCACAGGTAGAACATGTTTTTTTAAGTCATAATCATACTGACCATACTGGAGGATTAAAGCGGATTCGTAAGACATTGATGAAGATCAATCCTAATGCATTGAAATATGTTCATGTGGGGAAAGGCATTTTCCTTGATAGATGGTCAAATAATAAAAATCGAAATACTTTTAAAACTTATAAAAAAGAATTAGAAACCTTGGGAATGGAATTTATCTACCACAATAAACCTGAGGAGATATTCCCAAATATTTGGACAACAGGGATTGTTCCCAGGATTCATAATGAAAAGAATTGGTCAGGCTATAGAGAAATGTTAATTAATGGGAATAAAGTAGAAGATAATATTCCTGAGGATCAATCTTTAGTTATTAAAACGAGTAAAGGGCTTGCTTTGGTCTCCGGGTGCGGTCATGCTGGTATCGTTAATACACTCGAGCATGCATCAAAGTTGTTCAATAACACTTCTAATATCTATGCTGCTGTAGGAGGTTTTCACTTATTTAATAAAAAAGATAAGGAAATTGATTGGACCGCAAAAAATATGCGTAAACATGGGGTAAAATATTTTTTAGGAGCACATTGTACTGGTATTGATGCAGTTTATAAAATTCGAAAAACAAATAGAATGGAAAGAAAAGACTGCGCAGTAGCCGCAGTTGGCTCATATTTAGATTATAATAAAGGCATGTACTCAGGTTTGATAACTAATTGAAATCTGTTATTTCTTTTATAACAACGACATCACAAAAGATTATTAAATGAATAAAATGATATTGTTATTCTCATTGCTAGTAGCCTTCTCATGTAGTGATAAAAAAAATGAAGATAGTTCTGATCCAAAAGATTTAGGTGATTTTAGCACTTTTATTGATGCGAAAAATATGAGAATTTTTGATAGAAATGGAGTAAGTGAATCATTTCTGAATAATGTGGGAAAGTCATATGAAGCAATGTTCAAGGACGGTAGTAGCATTGATCAGGCTATGCGTTCTCATTATTTATTAACTACAAAAGATGAGTATGTATTTCAAAGGGTCGGTGTCTATTCGGAAAATAATCCTAATTTTGATGCAGGAACGCCACCAAAGCCATATGATGATAACGCAACAGATTATATTTGGGAGCTAAAGGTAGGTGGTAAGGAACAGATTGGTGAAGTCGTAGAGCATCTTTTGCATACTATCACAAATGTAATTCTATACTTAGCCTATCCCAATGATTGGGATTATAATAAATCTTCTTCAGCCTTATCAAAAGCAATGCAGGAAGCAATAAATAAAGATATTTATAATATTTCTAGTTATGATGAATTAAAAAATGATAAGGATATTTATAATAAAATCTTAACTCAAGAATACGCTTATTGGTTGGTTTTAGCAGAATGGGATTATTTTACAATAGCAGGTAAGAAGATGGCTGGAATATCTGGCAATGATGAATTCTCCATTGGTACTTCTTCTGAAATTGCAACGGAACTTCCATTGGGCCATAAACTTTATAAAGATTATATTGAAAAAATATTAAGTATTCCTGATTCAGATACGATAATATCGTTTTTCCCTAATTAATTTATTAAAATATAATTTTCTCTTAGCTCGTGGACCTGCAGCGGAATATTCAGTTGACATTGAAGGTGCGCTAGGAGTATTTGGATCTATTGCCTCTACAATGACAACAATTTTAATTAAATAATTTTATAAAGATTCTAACGATTGGTTAAAGTCTTCAATAATGTCCTCTATGTTCTCTATACCTACTGAACACCGCAACATATTTTCAGGAATTCCGAGTTCAGCTCTCTCTTTAGCCGTGTTTTCAACATGACTAGTAGTCTTTGGTGGTCCTACAATTGTATCCACTGAACCTAGATGTGCTGCCGCGTGAGCAAATGTTAATTTTGATATAAAACTGGAGATTAAATTTTCTTTTCCTTTTAGGCTAAAGCTAAGCACACCTCCAAAACCTTTCATTTGAGAACGCGCAATGTCATGACCAGGATTATTTATTAACCCAGGATAATAAACCGTATCCACTTTTTGGTGTTGGGATAACCAATTAGCGAGTTCCAACGCATTATAATTATGCCTTTCCATTCTCAAGGCAAGTGTTTTCATGCCACGTATTATGAGATATGCAGCATTAGGAGCTAAAGAAGCGCCATTAATCTCTCTAAAATGGAATATTCGATCAACGATATCCTTATTGCCACAGACAAGGCCTCCCAGAGCATCTGAATGTCCGCAAAGAAATTTGGTGGCACTATGAATAACCAGATCAGCGCCTAAATTTAAAGGGTTTTGGTTAATGGGGGTCGCTAAGGTGTTATCGACCACTACCAAAGTTTTAGCTATTTTAGCAATACTAGATAGCTTTTTAATATCTTGTATCTTAAGTGTGGGATTTGTGGGAGTCTCTAAATAGAGCAATTGACAATTTTCATTTATTTTTTGTTCTATGAGCTCGTGATCGGTGGTATCACAAAGATCTACTTGAATGTCAAATCGAGGTAGAAATTCTAGGAATATTTTACTGGTCCCGCCATAAGTATCCTTCCCGGCGACTACTTTATCTCCAGGTTTGAGATTAGAGAATAGGATATTGCTAATAGCGGCCATGCCACTAGAAAAGCTCGTAGCAGCTTCGGCGCCTTCAAGAATTCGTATTTTTTCTTCAAGTACGCCTACTGTAGGGTTAGTATTTCTACCATAAATATATCCATCTTTCTCGCCTAAAGATACTTTTTCCCATTCGTCTAGATTCTGATAAGCATAGGCGACACTATTTACAGTGGGAGTTTGAGTAGCGCCATCGGGAAATGGTTCAGTTTCGCCACCCCAAACTGATTTAGTTTCAGCTTTAATTTTTTTCCAAGTAATTTGTTTTTTCATTAATCTTTAATATTCGCTTATATAAGATTACCAAAAATATTTCAAAAAATTATGTAATTTTATCTTTGGTTAATTAAGAGTTAAATAGATAAATAGAACAAATGAGAAATAAGTATTTATATATAGTTTTATCTTATTCATTACTATTTTTTTGGAGCTGCGCCAAAGAAGATAATGACTCAGAACAAATTATTGAGGTTATTGATTCTTTTGATTTTTCAAATGCTACAGATCTAAATAAGAATGATCAAATAGAGATTGTTACATGGAATATTAAGCGTTTTCCTCAAGATCAAAAACATTCAGTCCCTTATGTGCAAAGCTTATTAGAGCTATGGAATGCTGATATTTATTTATTCCAGGAAATTTTAGATATCTATAGTTTAATGATTATGGTCGATGGAATGGATAAATATTCTTACATCTTAAGTGATGATGCAGATTTTGCACTTGTATATAAAAAAGAATATGTGACCTTTAATTCTAAAAATGAGCTTTGGGCAAATACATCGAGTAGGAATGATGGTGATTCAGATTACAAGAATAATGCGCAATACCAATTTGCCGGTAGACCTCCAATGGAAAATTTTCTAACATGGACAAGTAATTCAAAATCAATTGACCTATATCTTATAAATGTTCATTATAAATGTTGTGGAGATGGGTTGTATGATATTGCGGATCCTGGAGATGAAACGACTCGAAGACATCATGCCAGTTTATTGCTAACCGATTATATAGTAAATAATCGACCCTTGGATAATGTGATTATCCTAGGTGACTTTAATAATGTGGGTGAGCAAAATTATACAAATCCAACAATAAGTCCATTTATAGATACTTTAAATTTTAATTATGCAGAGCATTTTAAAATGGCAGATATCGATATATTAACTGGGCTGGAGAATGAATATTCATGGCAAGGCTGGACAAGCTCTTACAGTGCTGCGCATTTTGATCATATTATTATTACTCAACCTTTATTTAAGTATAGCGAAAGTTCAATCGTTGGCGTTATTAATACTCCAGAAGAGACCGGTTTTTCTCCAACGAATGTTTCAAATACTATTTCTGACCATCAGCCAGTATTTTTATCATTTATAATAGATTAGAATTATTTTTTTAAGTATCTTAAATTTAATTACACATAAACCAAAGGATTGATCATGAAGTTAAGATATTTAGCAATTTTATTACCTCTTTTTATATTTGTAGCATGTGAAGATAAAGATGAGGCTAAGAATGAACGCACATGCGAAGAAAAGTCAGTAGCAATGATTGAAGCCTCTGTCGCATTTGAAAACGACGATGCGGGTAAAACTGAATGTAATGCACTCGTAACCGCTTTAGAAGATTATCTTCCTTGCGCACCTGATGGTGAAGAGAAGGATGAAATGGAAGCTACTTTAGCATCAATGAAAATTCTGTGCATGTTTCAGTAGTCTAATTATAGCTCAGATAAAAGAGCCGCATTTGTCTTAATGGGGCTTTTTTTATGAGTTCAGCTCCTATTTATTAAATAAATTATAACTTATATGAAGCGATACATTTATCTGATTTTCTTACTTTTTTATTCATGCGCCAATGATTTAACAAAGTATGAATATATTATAAAGAACGATACCTTTAGAGATTCTATCGATACTGGTCATTTTGTCAAACTTTCAAATGGCTATACTTATTATGAGTTAAATAATATCGATCACGATGAACTTATTGTCCTGATTCATGGTTTTTCTGTTCCCTCGTATATCTGGGATGAAACGTATTTCGAATCAATTAAACGTGGCTATGGAGTCATTCGATTAGACTTGTATGGGAGAGGTTATTCTGATAATCCAGATATTATTTATAATGATCAACTATACGCGGATCAGGTAGTTGAATTACTTGAAAAATTAGGAGTAACTCAAAAAGTTAATCTAGTAGGCCTTAGTAATGGTGGTAGGGTCGTATCAAAAATTGCTTACGATAATCCACAAATAATTAAAAGATTGATCTATGTAGCCCCTGCAGGTTTTCATAATACTAAGTCTGTACCTGACACAAACCACGTGACAGATTTTGATACTAAAATTTTTATTAAAAATAATTATAAAACTATTGCAAAAGGTCAGTTAGGAGATTTTAAAGATCCCTCTAAATTTACTGGTTGGGACAAAAAGTATGAGGAACTTCTAAAATATAAAGGTTTTGCAAAGGCACTCATTTCAACTACTAGGAATAACCATTCTCTAGATAGCATTAATCAAACTATTGGGATGAGTTCTTTGCCTCAATATGCAATTTGGGGAGACAGTGATAATGTTTTGCCATTGGATAAAGTAAAAATTAAGATAGCCAGTATTATGCCTAAACTTAAATTATTTGTTATTAAGGACTCTGGTCACTTGCCATCTAAAGAGCAATCTGATGATTTTAATAATGTATTCTTTAATATTATTATAAATGATAATCATTAATGTTTAATCGATTTTTATACATATTCTTTCTAAATCTTTCATTTATTACTGCTCAGATAAGTGGTAGGACGATTGCCATACTTGACTTTGAAGGCATAGGAATTAATTCTATTGAAGCAATCTCATTAACAGATATTTTTAATGCAGAAATAGCTAAAACCGGCACAGTCTCATTAGTCGATCGTAGCATTGTGAAAGAAACGCTTTTTGAACAAGACATCGTGCAAGTTCAATGTAAAACTTTAGAATGTATATCTAAAGCAGGTGCCTCTTTGAATGTTGATCTAATAATGGGTGGGGTGGTTCAAAAAAATAATAATTCATTCAGTATAGAGGTTAATATATACGAAGTCGCCAATGCCATGAAGCCCTTAGTAGTCACTAGTTTAGTCGATGGAAAAGTCGTGGTTCGTAAAAAATTCAAAGAATCCAAAATAGCTCCATTCAAAACAAAAAAAATAAATTACACTGGAACTACTGATGGATTCATCAATGCAATTGAAATAATGGCTTGGGAATTAATGGGCTTAAAAGTTCCAGCTCCAAAAGTTCAAAAACAGCAGGAAATAACTCAGGTTCTAATTACTCAGAATTATAATCGATACGCTACGGTAGTGCGATCTTCACTAGTGCCAGGTTTGGGGCAATTTTATTCAGGTCAAAGAACCTGGGGGTGGATTTGGTTAAGTGCTGAAACTGTAGTGGGTGCACTAGCTTACAAAGAATATAAATTATATAAATCTTCCTTAGTTAACTATAGAACATTTCAAAATGAGTATTCACTTTCAAAGGATCCTGAAAAAATTGAACTATTAAGATTAAACGCTCAAAAAAGTCGTAAAAAAATGATAGATGCGGATGATCAAATGACAACTATGCTCTACGCGCTTGGTGGAATATGGATGGCTAATATATTTCATGCTTTATTAATAAAACCAAAGGGATCTGTCGAATTAAAGAATAAAAGTTCAGTCGATCTCGTTTATAATGATATACTGAAGCAACCTCAATTAAGTTTTAGCATAAAATTGGATTAATATGAGTTTTCGATTACATAAACGAAATCAAAAGAGTTATATACTATCACTATTTTCATTGGTATTTATTTTTCTATTATCCTGCAATATTCCTGAAGATTCATTTGAGAATCCATTAGATCTCGATGCAAATGCAGCCAAAGGTATATTCCCACCCGCTCTTGTTTTCTCCTCAGATAGTCTTGATGTGATATATGGTGAATCATTCACAGTTGATCTATATGCGCTTGAAATAGATAGTGTTGCCGGTGCCCAAATAGAAATTGAGTACTTCGCCTCAAGTATCTCTATTGATTCAGTCAATAAAGGTGATTTTTTTCAGGGTGATAATGACCCAATTTTTATTGTTGAAGATGGCAACGGTAAGTTAACTATCTATGTAACCTATCTTGGAACTGATAAGTTGAATGTTTCTGGGACAGGAGTTATTGCTTCCGTGTCTTTTAGATCAATAACTCAAGGAGTCACATTTGTTAAGGTAAGCGCTAGTAGTATTCTTTTAGATCAAAATGCAAATCCCATAGAAATCAAAGGGCTTGGTCAAGCTAAAATCAATGCAAAATAGAATGAATATCAAAAAATATTTTGTAATAATGAACTTTGCCTTCGCTTTAGTTGGATCAACTTTTTCTCAAAGCGTTGAGCGTTATTATGATTCAGGCCAAAGTACATCAGAAGTAGAAAAGCAAGTTTTTGCAAACCCATCCCTTTCAAAATTAAATGAATCAAATAAGAAAACGATAACGGCTGCAAATAGATCAAGTGTTGCCATTAATCAAAACAACCTTTCAGAAACGTTAGAGACTACTTTCAATGATAACAATGGATACAGCGGAAACTATTTCCAAATAGATGTGCTTAAATCTGGCGGAATAAATATTACATCGATGGCGGGTAACTTTGGAACGTCAGGGGGTGCCGGTGTGTGGGTACGCGATGGTGCAATAGGCAATGCTCCAGGGACAGGTTGGAGCCAAGTAGCTAGCGCAACTATTTCTGGCACTAATAAGCAAACCTTCTCTACCAACTTTACCCTATCGCAAGGCACTCATACCATGTTCTTTGCCAATACAAGTGGGGCATCGGGCGTTGCCAGTCTTAAATATACAAATGGAACGGGTGTTGGCAATGTGGCTGCTCAAAATTCAGATTTAAAAATATATGAAGGCCACGGCACCAGTGATATTTCACCTAATACTGGAAATTGGAGTGGCGATGGGTATGGTTTTTCGCCAAGAATATGGAATGGAAGTATAAGCTATACACCCGCTACTCCAACTATTGTCTCATCGTCATTGTCTTCAAATAATAATTATTTAGATATCACAATAAGTGAAGCTGTTTATAATTCGAACGCTGGTAGTGGCGCTTTAGAGCTAGCAGATTTTACTCTTGCTTTTGCTCAAAATAGTGGTAGTGCGACCGGTGTTGCTATTAGTAGTATCAAGAAAAATGATAATACCTCCGAGAATGGCGCAGGCTCGTTGTCGGGTGGCGAAACGATCATTAGAGTGTTTTTAAGTATTTCTGGTACGCCAAGCGGTGTAGAAACAATAACAATAATCCCTGTAAATGGTTCTAGTATATATAATGCTTCTGGGCAAGCAATGGAAGCTTCTCAAAGTACGGGGGCAAAAACTCTGAATGATAAACTTCCACCAACTATTTCATCCGTATCAATAGCTTCAAATAATAGCACTATCGCTGTTACCTTATCGGAGGCAGTTTTCAATACCAATGGAGGTAGCGGAGCGCTGGAATCTTCTGATTTTGCTTTTACTCTTAGTGGTGGAGCGGCGAGCCTTTCTAGTGCAACCCCAACCAGTATTTCATCAAGCGGAAATGTATATACCTTAGGTGTTGGTCTTTCGGGAACGCCGAATGGGGCCGAAGTATTAACGGTCAATCCCGTAGATAACGGTATCTACGATGCACGTGCTAATGAAGCAAGTACAAGTCAAAGTAATAATGCGGCTAACTTAAAAGATAAAACGCCACCTATTATCACAGGTATTTCAATAGCTTCAAATAATAGTACTATTGCCGTTACCATGTCAGAGGCAGTGTTCAATACCGATGGAGGAAGCGGAGCACTTGAATCCTCTGATTTTACTTTTACTATGAGCGGCGGAGAGGCGAGCCTTTCTAGTGCAACCCCAACCAGTATTTCATCAAGCGGAAATGTATATACGTTAGGTATTGGTCTATCCGGGACACCCAATGGAGCCGAAGTCTTAACGGTGAATCCAGTAGACAATGGTATCTATGACGCACTTGGTAATGAAGGAATTACAAGTCAAAGTAATAATACAGCTAACTTAAAAGATAAAACGCCACCTGTTTTCACAGGTATTTCAATAGCTTCAGATAATAATGCAATATATTTAACCCTATCAGAGGCAGTGTTCAATACCAATGGAGGTAGCGGAGCACTGGAATCTTCTGATTTTACTTTTACCATCAGCGGTGGCACCGCAACTCTCTCTAGTTCTCAGCCTGGTGAAATTGCTAGCAATGGTAATGTTTATACGTTATCTATTTTACTTGCAGGTACAGCTGACGGAACTGAAACATTAACTATCAATCCTATAGACAATGGTATTTATGATGCGGGAGGTAATGAGGCCAGTACAAGCCAAAGTAATAATTCTGTTACATTAAATGATAACACTGCTCCCATTATCTCAAGTATTACACTGGCCTCAGACAATAGTGCGGTAGCCGTGACCTTTTCTGAAGCAGTGTACAATGCAGCGGGTGGGTCTGGAGCTTTAGAAGTATCAGACTTTTCTTTTTCTATAAGTGGAGGTCTTGCATCTCTATCGAGCGTAACGCCAACTAGTCTATCAAAGAATAGTAATGTCTATACATTAGGTATCAGTCTCTCTGGAACTTCTAACGGAAATGAGACCTTAACTGTCAATCCTTTAGATAATGGTATTTATGATTCTGTTGGGAATGAGGCCGCCACAGTCCAAAGTAATAATAGTATTAAGCTTAATGATAAAGTTTCACCAGTAATCGCTAGCTCATCAATTGATGCTACTAATAATTTTATTGATATAACCATGAGTGAGGCTGTTTATGCTAGCAATAATGGAAGTTCCCCTTTAGTCATAAGTGATTTTGCTTTAACCTTTAATAAAAGTAATGGAAATGCATCATCGGTTAGCATAAATAGTTTGAAAAAGAATGATAATATAGTTGAAGGTAACGCAGGTGCATTATCAGGTGGAGAAGCTGTTATTAGAGCCTTCTTGAATGTTGCAGGTATCCCCAGTGGTGCTGAGACAATTACTATTTCACCCCTTGATGGTTCAAGTGTATATGATAAAGTTGGAAATGTTATGTTTGCATCTCAAACTACCGGATTGAAAAATCTAAAGGATCAACTTTTACCTTCGATAAAGTCCATATTTCTTGCAGCAAATAACAGTACGTTGGCGGTTACCATGTCCGAAGCGGTATATAATACCAATGGCGGAAGCGGTACTTTAGAAGCCAATGATTTTGTTTTCTCCATTTCAAGTGGGACGGCTTCACTCTCCAGTACAACGCCATCCAGCATTGCTATCAGCGGTAATGTGTACACTCTAGGAATTGCTTTGTCTGGTTCAGTTAACGGTAAGGAAGAGCTCGTTGTAAATCCTGTTGATAACTCCATCTACGATGGTGCAGCTAATGAAGCTAGCACCACACAGAATAATAATGTTGTCGATCTTTATGATAAGGTAGTGCCGATGGTTTTATCTATTGCACTGGCCTCAGATAATAGTACAGTCGCCGTAACTTTTTCTGAAGCAGTGTACAATGCAGCGGGTGGGGCTGGGACTTTAGAAGTGTCAGACTTTTCTTTTTCTATGAGTGGGGGGCTTGCATCTCTTTCAAGTGTAACGCCAACAAGCATTTCTTCAAGTGGCAATGTTTACACACTGGGTATTAATATTTCTGATAATCCAAACGGATATGAAATTCTGGTAGTGAACCCCAAAGATGATTCCATCTATGATGCGGACGATAATGAGGCGAGCATTTCGCAGAGTAATAATTCTATTAATTTAAATGACAATGCAATACCTACAGTCACATCCGTTTCCTCGATCATGGGAAATGGGATATATTTTATAGGCAACGTGGTCCTAATTACGACGATCTTTAATGAGGAAGTTTTTGTAACAGGAACTCCGCAGATCACGCTAGAAACTGGTTCCACGGATGCGGTGATCAACTATGTCACCGGCTCAGGGAGCAATACGTTGGTCTTTAACTATATGGTAGCCGCAGGGGATTCCACCAGCAACCTTGATTACAAAGCCACATCCTCATTGGCTTTAAATAGTGGTACGATTAAAGATGCGGCTAATAATGAAGCCACCTTAACCTTGCCTTCACCGGCTGCGACCAATTCTTTAGGTGTGAATAAGTCCTTGGCCATTGATGGCAATGCGCCGACCGTTAGTTCAGTTACTTCCAGTAAGGCCAATGGCTCTTACGGTATCAATGATACGATCCCGATCAGTATCTCTTTTTCGCAAATCATTGCAGTCACAGGTACACCGCAATTAACGTTGGAAGTGGGAATCATAGATGGCGTGGCCAGCTATGTGAGTGGCACCGGCACAAAAGATATTATTTTTAATTACATTATTGCATCAGGTCAGAATAGCGGCGATCTGGATTATACCAATACTTCAGCGCTATCACTGAACGGTGGAACGCTTAAAGATGCTTCAGGAAATGTAGCTAACTTAACCTTACCTGCACCGGCTGCCACTAACTCATTGGGTGCGAATAAAGTTTTAGTTATTGACACCAATGGTCCTACCGTGATATCCGTGAGCTCTACGATAGAAGATGGTGCTTATAATGCGGGCGATACAATCAATGTAACGGTGACTTTTAGTGATACAGCTGTTGTTACAGGGACGCCTACGCTATTATTAGAAACTGGAGAAATTGATGCAATCATTGATTTTTCAACTGGAAGTGGTACAAAAATTTTAGTTTTTAAATATATTGTCAATTCAAATCACAATACTAAAAAACTTAATTACAAAACATCTTCTTCATTAGTTTTATATGGTGGAACTATTAATGATAAAGTTAACAACCCTGCTACATTAATTTTACCAGTCCCCGGAGCTATAAACTCCTTAAGCGGTAATAAAAGCATCCTAATTGATAATATTTCACCGTTAGTTAGTAGTGTTTATGAAGGTGAAAATAAAAATATTGATTTTACAAATTCAATTGAATCATTTAGTATTTACTGGATTACACAATTAGATACCCTTTCGGGAATTGACAGCTATGAAATCTCACTTGGTACAAGCCCTGGCGATAGTAATAAAGTAAATTGGTTGAAAATAGATTCTTTGTCATATACTTATAATTCATCTATAAAGATGGAGAATCTAAACTTAGAAAATAGCATTTCATATTTTGCTTCAGTACGTGCCACAGATAAAGCGGGTAATGTATCGGCCGTAATGACGGGGGATGGGATCACGATCGATATATTAAGTCCTACCGCTGGT
>Ga0209403_10004986_pt1 | contig 14113 bp, 11 predicted proteins | sample ArcticOcean_MG_C_8_FD_187440 | JGI IMG/M metagenome (GOLD analysis project Ga0209403, IMG submission 187440) | Marine microbial communities from western Arctic Ocean - ArcticOcean_MG_CB11_86 (SPAdes) (version 2) | ecosystem: Environmental > Aquatic > Marine > Oceanic | place: Arctic Ocean... | reverse complement strand
GGGATTCGAACCCGCGATACGCGGATGCGTATACCGGTTTTCGAGACCGGCGCCTTCAGCCACTCAGCCATCTCTCCGAACTCATCAACTATAACAATCGAACCAGCCGTTTCGGTGGCTCTTTTTCGCGGGAATCTTGCGAATATTTGTTACGTAATCGCAACTACACGTGTGTGGATATGTTGACTTGGAAGAATTCGGAACACTACGATTAAACCTACTGTCGACCAATACCAATTCCTATTCGAACAATCTCACAAAACCTAACGCCGAATCCAGTGAATCTAATTCACAGGAACCGGAATATTTTGTACTCCGATACTTCATCTGCCCTCTCAAAGACGGTCAGTAAATGACCACCGCTGGAATAATTCTCGCTGCTGGCAAAGGCACGCGAATGAAGTCGAACACCCCAAAGCAACTCCACAAAGTCGCCGGTGTCGCCCTTGTAGGCCACGTTGTACGCATCATGCGGATAGCCGGAATCGAAGATATTAGCGTCGTCGTTTCACCCGATCTGGCAGAAAACGCCGAACTGAAATCGGCACTGCTGCCAAGGGTAAATATCACTGTCCAAACCGAGCAACGTGGCACTGCCGACGCACTCAATTCGGCCCGGCAGGCAGTTGCTGGAGCCGATTCGATCCTTGTCGCACCTGCCGACATGATCCTCGTATCTGACGAAACCGTTCGAAAAATTATCGAAACTCACAACTCCTCAAACGCTCTGGCAACTGTGCTAGGGGTCAACGTTGAAGATGCCTCAGGACTCGGCAGGATCGGCGTCGATTCATCAGGTAACCCGACATCGATTCTCGAAGACCACGAAGCCGATGAAGAGCTACTAAAAAGCAAGCTGATCAACTCCGCCTGGTACTGCTTCGATAACAAGTGGATCTGGGACGAACTCGACGCTATCCAACCCGCCGACACCGGCGAGGTTTACCTGCCAAGGGTTATCGATAGTGCTGCGTCCGAGGGCCGTTCAAGAGTGGTTATTTCTAGCGATCCGGAAACCGGGTTGGGCATTAACGACCGTATCCAGCTCGCGAACGTAGAACGAATCATGCGCCAACGCATCAACGAAGCCCACATGGTCAGCGGTGTGACGATCCAAGATCCCGCCACAACCTATATCGATATAGACGTCGGGATTGGTTCCGACACCACGATCGGAGCTGGAACTCATATTGGTACGAGATCCACCGTCGGATCAAATGTAACGATCGGATCGAACACCCAGATCATTTCGAGCAAAATCGGCGACAACGCGATTATCGACGGCTCACGCATTGTCGATTCCGTTGTCGGCGAAGGAGCCCAGGTAGGCGCCAACGCGTTAATCCGCGGGGGCACCGAGCTTATGCGAGGTTCAAAAGTGGGAAACCTTGCCGAAATCAAGAATTCAAAAATAGGCTCTGGATCCAAAGTTTCACACTTCAGCTATGTCGGCGATGCGACAGTTGGAAAAAACGTAAACATCGGCGCGGGAACCATAACCTGCAATTACGATGGAAAAGACAAGCATCGAACGGTGATTGAAGACGATGCACTAATCGGCTCAAGCACCATGCTGATAGCCCCTGTAACCATCGGTACAGCTGCCCGAACTGGAGCCGGTTCTGTAGTAAGAATCGATGTCATGGCAGGTGACACAGTAGCCGGTGTGCCCGCGAAATCTATAAAATCAAAGTGATTGCACTATGTCTCGCGCAACTTATGGGACAGAAATCATAGGGAATGACTAGAAATACAGAAGACCCCGATAGTACGGGGCAACCTCCGGATACGAACCGGCAGGAGCGGTTATCGCCAGGTGTTCAAACGCACCTGATCGAACAAGTTAGCTCCGCCCGGCACACAATAGCCATGTTCGAGGTGAACTCCTAATGTCACCCGAACTGCTTTCGCTGCTTGCACTGATTATCTCAGGCAGCATTTTTTTCCTGACCGCTCTGGCGATCTCGTCCCTGGGAACGCGTATCAACCCGCTGGCGTCCATCGCTCGCATTACAGCAACGAACGGGAACGGCAACAACGGCGATCACGATCACGATCACGGATTCTCTGGCCGACTCACCGCCGAATCAAGCCTCATAGGTAGAAGCCTGCAGGCAGCGGCGCTAATGGCAGCCGCACTTGCCGCATTTGCCATATTTGAAGCCGACCAAGGCATCGCTGGCTCGGGTTACGGAGTGGCACTCAGTGGAGTTATTACCGCTGCCGGCGCGATCGTAGTCCAGCTGATCGCATCTGGACTGTCGGGATACCAGCGAAACTGGGCCCGAACCATAAGTCGGCCAACTGGAACATTGCTCCGCTGGGCAAGCATCACGCCCGGCATATCGCACATAGTCGACTTCTCTCTATCGAGGGGCCGAGGTGACGACGCTCTGGGAGAAGATGTTTCAGCAGCACTTCAGGAAAGCCTCGATTTTCTAGAAGAATCGGTGATTCCCGCCGACCAAAACGAACTCAGAATGATTCGCGGAATTCTGCGAATGGACACCGTGAAGGTTCGCGAAATCATGGTGCCGCGAGTCGATATGAACACCGCACCTGCGAAAGCGAGCATTGGTGCACTTGCCGACCTCATGTCGGTCGGTGGCCACAGTAAGATCCCCGTATACGGAGATTCAGTCGATTCGATCGTAGGCGTAGTTTTCGCTCGTGACGTACTGGCTGCTCTCGACAACGGAAAAGACCCCGATGAACCCGTCCATGATCTGGCACGCCCAGCGCTAAATGTTCCGGAATCGCAAAGTCTGGAACGACTGCTAAGGCAGCTTCAGGAGCACCGAACAGGTTTGGCAATTGTTGTCGACGAGTACGGTGGGGTGGCAGGTCTGGTGACAGTTACCGACCTTATTGAAGAGATTGTGGGCGAGCTCATCGACGAGTTCGATGTTGATGGCCCTGAAATCGAAGAGATCGGATTGAACGAGATGTTTGCCGACGCCGGTGCTTCTATCGACACAATGAATCAAACACTCGGTACATCAGTCGTTCCAGATGGCTTCGACACCATTGGAGGATTGGTACTCCGTGAGTTAGGGAAAATGCCTTCACCAGGCGACAGGGTTTCCGTTGAAGGCGTGTTAATTACCGTTCAAACGGTAATTGGACGACGTATTCGCCAGGTAAAGGTAGAACGCGTCGAGTTAGAAACTTCCGACATCGACTAGGAACAACGGCGTTGAATGCAATGGCTGCCTGCCATTGCGAGGAGCCTCGACGTGGCAATCAGCGGTCGAGCCGGAATGACCTTTCGATTTAGGACGAATCATGGCTCAACGAACCACCAAAGTCGATGATTCCTCTCGTGGGTATAGCTCTGAACTAATCGCAGTAGGTGGATGCTCGTGATTGCCACGGCGTCGGACACCTCGTAATGATAGGCAGTCGGCACCTCTTCTCTGGGGATCGCGCCGTCCGCACTCACGACAGCTCGTAGATCACCACAGGGACGCCTTCGATACCATCAGGCATCTCACACGCCAGAGTCCAGCCGTGCGCCTCGTAGAAGCGTCTTGCGCCAGTATTACCGGCTATCACACCAAGCGCGACACGCCCGAATCCTTGTTCCCTTATGAACTCGAGTGCGCCGCCCATCAGTAACGACCCGACGCCGTGGCCGGTTATATCCGGTTCAACATGCATTCCGGTGAGCTGAGCATCGAACTCGGCAGAGTTGGCGGGTGCCACTCGCACTGATCCAACAATCTCGCCGTCGATAAGCGCAACGAACGTCTTATCGTCGGCCCCCGGTGCGGCAAGCGTTTTCTGCCAGCGAGAGCGGTACTTATCAAGATCGCGGGAACTCACCCAGTCGTCCGACGCAAACGGTGCGAACGAAACAGTGTGACTTCGAAAGATCAGCCGCGCGACAGATTCATAGTCGCCGGGAGCAGCTGTTCGGATAATCGGTAATTTTTTAGACATCGCATTGATGAATCTAGCAGGGAAGCAGCCGTGAGGTGCGTAAGTAAGTTAAAGAAAGACGCCCCGGCAAAACCGGGGCGTCTAATGAATCAAAAGGATTCAGATGGCGTTAGCCACCAATCTTGTCAACAAGCATGAATGCCGAAGCACCACGGTTGCCTTGATCACCAGCTGCAGTAACTGTAATTACTTCACCTGCTGGGAAGCCAGTTCCTCCAACTTCAGTCTGAATTTCAATGTCAGCAGTGACAATGAAGCCACCGTGGTCATTTGCAACAGCATCACCGAGTAGGAAGTCAAACTTACCTGGCTTGGCGGAAACTGAGATGAGTTCACCAGCACTGAAACCACCACCAATTACGGTGATAGATGCTGAACCGGCTGTGATTTCGGCTGCACCGGTCGAAGGACCGCTAGCATCGAACACAACAATTCCGGCGATCAGAGTCGTGCCATCGGAACCGTCAGCGCCAGCGGCACCGTCGGAACCATCAGCACCGGCTGCGCCAGTTGCACCAGAGTTACCTGGGTTACCAGGAGCACCAGCGTCACCGTCGTCACCAGAAACACCGGACTCACCCGGGTTACCCGGGTTACCAGGTGCACCAGAGTTACCTGGGTTACCAGGAACACCAGGTGCACCAGGGGCGCCAGTAGCACCTGCCGGACCGCGCTCACCCTGACAAGCAATAGCTGCCATAAGGGCGAACATCGTACCAATCAATAGGAAAGCCTTTAGCTTTCCGCGGAGCAGTCCTGTCATTGGGCCCCGTCCTCCAGTCTTAATATTATGAATACCGTGCCGAACGCAGCGGTTAACTCATCACGAATTTACACGCAACGAGCGTAACTCGTACGCATTACGCGCGAATTACAGCCGCTACAAGTGGCGAGCCGATGGTCATGTTATTCGGGCAATTTCTCCACTGTCAAGCAATTGAGACTGGGCTTATGAGGCGTTTTGCTGCATAGTCGGCTCAGTTCATGCGCTGGTAACCGTTACCGGATAGGCGGGCTCATTTATCAAAAAGCAACTTTCTTACCTTCTATATAGGCACGAAAATCGTGTGTAGATATTAGCCACGCCGTGATATCCTTCCTACGTTGCGAGAGCACAAGAACAAAAACGAAGTAAACGAAAAAGCACAAATTACAGAATCCCATTATTTGGAACACCGGCGAAATGCCGGGTATTTGCAACTCGGAGAGCACTCAACTTGGATCAGTCAGAACGAAGCGCGGTTATTGAGGAATACCGGACACACGAAGGCGACAGTGGTTCGTCGGAAGTCCAGATTGCGCTACTGACAGCTCGGATTACCGAGCTAACGGAACACCTGCGCGAGCACAAACACGACCACAGCAGCCGACGTGGCTTGCTGAAAATGGTTGGTCAGCGCCGACGTCTCCTCAACTACCTTAATAGTGAAGACGTAAATCGATACCGTGAGATCATCAGCAAGCTCGACCTCCGTAAGTAAGTAAACGCCCCCCAGAACATTTATTGGGAGACGTTCCGTTTGCCTGGGTATCGCTGGATTATTGAATAATTCGGCGTAGTTCGGAAAGTTAACTATCCGCATTCCCGCGCAAGCGCACAGGTGCCAGAATCCACTCGCAACAGTTGGCACCGGGCATCCGCCCCTGTGAGATTCGTGCGTTATAAAGAAAAAGAATAGAAAATGATTAACAAATTTGAGATGGAAATCGGCGGACGAGTCCTTGCTTTCGAGCATGGCAGAGTAGCCGCCCAGGCCGGTGGAGCAATTACAGTCCAGTACGGCGACACCATGCTCCTGGCAACAGCGACCGCTTCCAAGAAGCCCCGCGCCGGAGCCGACTTCCTGCCAATGACAGTAGACGTAGCCGAAAAGGCATACGCTGCCGGCAAGCTACCAGGTGGCTTCTTTAAAAGGGAAGGCCGACCCGCCACCGATGCTATTTTGGCTGCCAGAATGATCGATCGACCTATTCGGCCGTTATTTTCGAAGACCATTCATAACGAAATCCAGATCATCGTTACGATCCTCTCAACCGACAGGGTCAACCCCTACCCGGCCATGGGCATCATCGGTGCGTCTACTGCACTCGCCATTTCGGACATTGCATTCAATGACCCGATCGGTGCCTGCGTAATTGGTCTCATCGAAGGCGAACTCGTAGTGAACCCCACTTACGAAGAGCTACAGACAAGTGATCTCGAACTGCTGGTTGCCGGTACTGGTACCGCCACAATGATGGTCGAGTCTGGCGGAAACTTTGTTTCTGAGACAATTCTTCTTGACGCCCTTGAGCTCGCTCAAGAGGTCAACGGCGCTATCGTCGAACAGATCGACGAAATCGTAGCGAAAGTCGGAAAGAAGAAGTGGGAAGCTCCTGCAGTATCTAAAGAAGAAATCGCTGCCGATAAAGCCACTCGCTCAGAGGTTGGCGAAGAGTTCCTTAAGGTTCTCAAGTCACCCGGCGACAAGGCAGAGCGCCAGGGCCGTATGGACGACGTGATGGACGGCACGATCGAAAAGCTTTCTGCCGATCACGACCCAATGCACGTAAAGTCGAGCCTCTACGCCCTCGAAACAGAGGCCGTACGAAGCACGATTCTCGAAGACGGCACACGACCCGACGGACGAAAACTCGACGAGCTCCGCTCGTTGCACTCGGAAGTCGGCTACCTGCCACGTGTTCACGGTTCAGGAATATTCACTCGTGGCGAAACCCAGATCATGGGCGTACTAACGCTCGCGTCTGCCGGTGAACGCCAGCGACTCGACACTTACGCTCTCGAAACCGAGAAGCACTTCATTCACCACTACAACTTCCCTCCTTACTCGGTTGGTGAAGCTGGACGATTCGGTTTCACCGGTCGTCGTGAAATTGGTCACGGTGCATTGGCAGAACGTGCACTGGCACCGGTAGTACCGAGCCAGGCCGACTTCCCGTACACCATCCGGCTCGTATCCGAAGCACTCGCTTCGAACGGTTCGACTTCGATGGCCAGCGTATGTGCAGGATCCCTCGCAATGATGGACGGTGGTGTGCCGATTTCAGCACCCGTAGCCGGTATCGCAATGGGACTGATCACAGACGAGAGCGACAAGAGCAAGTACGCAATTCTTACCGACATCCAGGGTGCGGAAGACCACTCGGGTGACATGGACTTCAAGGTTGCAGGTACACGTGAAGGTGTTACCGCACTGCAGATGGACATTAAGGTAAAGGGAATCACATTCGAGATCATGGCCAAGGCTCTTGAGCAGGCTCGAATTGCTCGATTGCAGATTCTCGACAATATGGAAGCAACAATCTCGGCAACCCGAGATGATCTCAGCGAGTACGCACCTCGAATGCTCTCGCTCAAGATTCCTACCGACAAGATCGGTGCAATCATCGGTCCTGGTGGATCGGTAATTCGTGGAATGATCGACGAATTCGGTGTAACGATCGACGTTCAAGACGACGGCACAGTCGTCGTTGGTTCGCCTGACCGTGAGAACGCCGAGAAGGCCGAAGCAGCAATCAATGCCCTTACTAAGGATGTTGAAGTTGGTGACAAGTACACCGGCCGAGTTGTTCGCATCATGCCTTTCGGAGCATTCGTTCAGATTCTGCCAGGTAAAGACGGAATGGTTCACATTTCCGAACTTGCCCAGCACCGAGTTCCAGACGTCGAATCGGTTGTCAGCATTGGCGATCAGCTCGAAGTAATGGTTATCAACATCGACGGCATGGGCCGAATCGATCTGTCACACCGTGCGCTGCTCGAAGAGAGCAACGAAGGCGGCAACGGCGGATCTGACTCTGACGGTGGCGAACAACGAGAATCCCGTGACCGGGGCGACCGTGGTGGTGACCGAGGCGGCGATCGTGGTGGCGACCGGGGTCCTCGTGGCCGGGGCGGCGACCGAGGCGGTCGCGGCGGTGACCGAGGCGGTCGCGGCGGTGACCGAGGCGGTCGCGGCGGTGACCGAGGCGGCGATCGAGGACCACGCTCAGACCGACCCGAGCGCTCAGAACGTTCCGACCGTTCAGGTGGCGATGACGAAGGCCAGCGAGAACGTGGCCCCCGACGTCCTGCCGGTGGTTATGATGGTGGCAGCCGACGATAGGATCCGCCCCGTCGCCGCTAAGCTTTCTAAGTAACGCAAAATAAAGAAAACAAACGATACGATGTCACCGGATATAACAGTTGCAGTAAACGGCGCGCTAGGGAGGATGGGTTCAACCGTCCTCTCGGCTGCTGCCGCTGAAGAAGGCGTAACGCCTGTTGGCGGTGCGGATATTGCCGCAACGTCAGACTCTGTAACCATTTTCGGTACATCGGTGTCGGTTGTTTTGGCCCCGAGCCTTAGCGACTTTTTCCAAACCGTGAAACCCGATGTTGTAGTCGATTTCACGAATGGCGAGGCAGCCAAGCAGGCAATCATTACCTGCATCAACGCCGGCGTGCGAGTCGTTTCTGGCTCCACCGGATTATCGCCAGAAGATCTTGAAGAGATAAGGCAACTCGCAAATGAGAAAAGGGTCGGCGTCATTTCGGCGTCCAACTTCGCTCTTGGTGCCGTGGTTCTTATGCATCTCGCTGGAATCGCTTCCAAGTATTTCGACTATGCCGACCTTCTTGAGAGCCATCATGAAATGAAAGTCGATGCTCCTTCGGGTACCGCACTTTCAATCGCAGAGGCGATGATCGAAGGGCGTGGATCGTCTTTTGAACAGAACGTTGCAGATTTGCAGACCCTCGATGGCACCCGCGGCGGTAGCTTCCAGGGCATCAACGTTCACAGCGCAAGAATGCCAGGCAGAGTCGCACGACATGAAGTTGTGTTCGGCGCACTTGGTCAAACGCTGACCATGATCCACGATTCGATCGACCGTGATAGCTTCATGCCGGGCGTAATACTCGGTGTGAAACACGTCGTTGATCAACAGGAACTCGTGGTCGGTCTCGCGAGCGTACTCGGCCTCGGTAAGTCGAAGCCGTAGCCAACGTGCCTGCCCGAAAATAATCACGGGTTACGGAACGTTGGCACCTCCCAAATATTCTTTAATGAGTGTTTAATTACGTAGGGTCGTTTTGCGCGCCAGAACAAATCGCATCGACTCCCCAGTACGTCGAGATAAAGAAATGAACAGCAACGAAATAAATATTGCAATTGTCGGAGCCACCGGAGCGGCCGGAGGAACGGCGCTCGCACTCCTCCTGGAACGTAATCACCCTGCCGACAAGATCACCCTGATGGCATCGGAACGTTCAGCGGGGCGCAAGCTCCAATACGGCGATGTCGAGCTAACCGTCATCCATGCGAAGGAAGAAGCCTTTGATGGAATCGACGTTGCTCTATTTGCCGCTGGTGGAATGGTAAGCAGGCGTTTGGCCCACAAAGCAGTTGAACGCGGTGCGTTCGTGATCGACAAAGGTTCGATATTTCGAATGGACCCAACAATTCCGCTCGTCGTACCTGAAGTCAATGGCGATGACATCGATTGGCATCCTGGTATCGTATCGACCCCAAATTGCACCAGCACACCGTTAGTCATGGTTCTTGATGCCCTACGTAAACTCTCGGCAATCACAGCTGTCACAGTCGCCACATACCAGTCGGTGACAGGCACGGGTGTCGCTGCAAACGAAGAGCTTCTAGAGCAGGCCCGTACGGTTTTGGCGGGCGGAAAAGCTGAACCCAATGTTTACCCGCACGAAATAGCGTTCAACGTGTTGCCTCACGTTGATGACTTCCTTGAGGATGGCTACACGAAGGAAGAACAGAAAATGCTCAAAGAATCGCGCAAAATACTGCACGATGAGAACCTACTCGTTTCAGCCACCTGCGTGCGAGTTCCGGTGGAAATTTCACACAGCGAATCGGTACAGATTGAGTTCGAGTCGAGCATAAGCGTCGCAGATGCAAAACGTGTTCTAGATGAATATGACGGGGTGATGGTTGTAGACGATCCCAGCAGGAATGAATACCCTATGCCACTCAGTGCAGCAGGTAGGGATGAAGTACTGGTTGGGCGTATTCGTAAAGACATAGCGCACAAAAATGGTCTTGTACTCTGGCTGGCGTGTGACAACCTGCGAAAAGGTGCCGCACTAAACGCACTTCAAATAATGGACGAAGCGCTGCGCCGTGACGCATTCAAACCTGCGGCGCAACGATAATTACTAAATAAACCGACAACAATTACGTACCACCGACGAGAGGTCGGTCACTTATGGCAGAACTTGGGCGACTCCTAACAGCAATGGTCACTCCCTTCACTGAAGACGGTGAAGTCGATTACCCGCGGGCACGAGAGCTGGCGGTGGCACTATTGAAGTCGGGTTCAGACGGTCTTGTGATCGGTGGCACCACCGGTGAAGCTCCATCGATGAGCGACGAAGAGCTTGTTCAGCTGTTTTCAGAGGTGAAACAGGCCATCGGTGACGACGGTACGGTGATTGCTGGTACAACCAATAACAACACCCGAAGCTCGATCGCTCTGTCCCGAGAGGCCGAAAAAGCTGGTGTCGACGCAATATTGTTGACTGTCCCGGCCTACAACAAGCCCACTATGGGTGGTTTGTATCAGCACTTCACGGCAATCGCCGATGCTGTTTCGATACCCGGAATTCTCTACAACGTCCCGTCACGCACGGCATTGAACATGGATGCAGCGACCACTCTGCGGCTTGCTGAAGTGCCCAACATTGTCGGCGTAAAAGAGGCATCGAGCGATCCCGACCAGATTGCTTACGTCATCAAGGGTTCTCCAGAAGGCTTCAATGTGTGGAGCGGGAACGACAACGAGATATTAGCGACGATGGCCACAGGCGGCTATGGAATCGTAAGTGTCGCCGGAAACATCATCAGCGGCCAGATCCAGAAGATGATCGGACTGCTGCTGGAAGGCGATGTCGAGGCAGCGGCAGCTGAACACCTGCGCTTACTCCCGATTTTCAATGCTCTGTTCTTCATCACGAACCCAATACCTGTTCGATACGCAATGAACAGGTCGGGCTTCAATGTTGGCCCTGCACGGCTACCGATGGTTCCTGATGCAGGCGAATTGGCTGCATTCAGTGAGAAATTCGACCCGATAATGGATCAATATTCCATCGATCTGGCCTAGCTGCACCCCCTCGCCACTGTCTCATTCATGACACAGAAGCATCCGCTGCGTGAGTAAAACTCACCGATTCTGCACGTAAATTCCTAAGCGTCCATTGCTGGATTATGGCAATCTGACGCGGGTGCAATCACTTGTTTGGCTAAAGAAGGTTCGTCTAGTTGGTTGATGATCGCAAAAGTATCGTAATAATCGGTGGAGGAAGTGGTTCCTCTGCTGCATTGCGCGGTCTGAAAACGCACAACGTCGACCTGACCGCAGTTGTCACCATGTTCGACAGCGGTGGAAGCACTGGGATACTGCGTGAAGAATTTGGCTACCCACCACTCGGTGATATACGCCAGTGCCTGGTGGCTCTAAGCCCGCGCTGTAACGAACAGGTTAAAGCTCTCAACAGTGCACTCGATTTTAGATTCGATTCAGAATCCAGCCTGCAAGGGCACAGTGTAGGTAATTTGGTTCTGGCAGCTCTAACGACTGTTTATCACGGTGTTCAGGGCGCTATCGACGAACTATCTCGAATGATGCAGCTTCAGGGTCAGGTAGTGCCAGTAACCCTTGACGAGGCGCACCTATGTGCCCGGTTGGTAGATGGCGAAGTTATTCGCACGGAATCAGCAATTGATCTTCGAGGCGATAACGGGCCTGGTATCAGTGAAGTGTTTCTCGACGCTAAAGTTAGTGTGAACCCTCGAGCTCTCGAAGCCATCGAAAAGGCTGACGCAATTCTTCTGGGACCCGGTGATTTATATACCAGCGTGATTCCAAACCTGCTCGTCAAAGAAGTTAGCGACGCGATTCGGGATACAAAATCGCCAGTTATCTACGCTTGTAACCTCATGACGAAGCTCGGCGAAACGGCCGGATACGTTGCATCAACCTTCGTATCAGAGGTGGTTCGGAACATCGGCGGACGAAAGATCGACCATTTGCTGGTCGACAATACGAAATATTCACCGGAGGTCTTGAGTGTGTATGCCGCTGAAGATGCAGCACCGGTGGAGCTGGACAATGGTGACGCCGAGAAATTTGCCCACAAAATAATGGTGAGCGACCTGGCGTATGTTGATGGGCTAACGGTGCGGCACAACTCCGATAGGTTGGCCGATATCGTGTTGGCTGTTATCGAACAGTCCGTAACGAATCCGCTGAGCACCGGACTGGAATAGTCCGGCACTCAGCGTTTTAGATTCGTCGAATTTGCTACGCCAGAAAGTCTTCGAGTACCAGAGTTTCTTCGCGCCGGGGTCCGGTCGAAAGAATCTTCGTTGGAACTCCAACTAGCTCCTCGATCCGACGGATGTACGCACGAGCGCCATCGTTCAACTGAGACTTCTTCGTGATCGCCCGGGTTGACTCTGTCCACCCCGGAATCGTCTCGTAGATCGGCTTAGCACGATCGAGCATCGCTGCGTCTACAGGAAACTGCTCTGTACGTACGCCGTCTATCTCGTAAGCGACACAGACTTTGATTTCGTCCCAGCCGTCGAGGATGTCAAGCTTGGTGATGATCATTGCGTCGAAGCCGTTCACTCTTGCGGAGTAACGCCCTGCAACACCATCGAACCAGCCGATTCGTCGGGGCCGACCGGTGGTCACTCCAACTTCATCACCCGCTTGCCTGCGAATCCGTTCACCTTCTTCTCCGTGGAGTTCAGTGGGGAACGGGCCTGTACCAACACGGGTGCAGTATGCCTTGTACACACCAGCCACACCGCCGTAGGCTCTTGGACCCATTCCCAGGCCGGTGAGCGTTCCACCAACCGTCGGGTTCGAGCTCGTAACAAATGGGTAGGTGCCGTGATCAAGATCGAGCAATGCGCCTTGTGCGCCTTCAACAATTACCTTGCCACCGTTTTCGAGTGCTTCAGCGATCTGATTTTCGACGGGTTGAATATATGGAGCCAATTCTGTGGCCCACATTTTGGTTTTTTCGAACACGGCTTCGAGCTCAACCGGTTCGCCACCGTAAATCTTTGTGATGATTTCGTTTTTGAATGCAACGATTTCGGGAAGTCGTAGTGCTAGATCCTCTGGATCGAGGAGTTCGCCAACACGTAGGCCCATCCGCGCTACTTTGTCGACATAAGCAGGGCCAACACCTCGGCCAGTAGTGCCAAGTTTTGCATCGCCGCGTCGTTCCTCTTCGAGGTTATCGAGGGCGACGTGGTACGGCATTATCAGGTGAGCGCGATCGCTGACGGCCAGTCGAGACGGGTCGAGATTGTTCTCGTTAATCTCTTTTAGCAGGACATCGGGATCGACTACCACGCCGTTACCAATAACGTTCATGGTGTGCGGCCAACAAATTCCTGACGGCACGAGGTGAAGTTTGAATGTGCCAGCGTCGTTTATGACAGTGTGCCCGGCGTTGTTACCACCGGAGTAGCGTGCGATCATCGCAGCGTTTTCGGCAAGGAAATCAATAATCTTCCCTTTGCCTTCGTCGCCCCACTGGGCGCCAATGACGGCGTATGCCGGCATCTGGTAACTCCCTTGTTACGCGCTACCGGCCCGTTTATGTGCCATGTTTTAAGTGGCTGACGGACCGGCGAATTTATGCAACAGGTTGTTGCCGATGAAGTATATCAGGGTTGTAGAGCGACGCCTTGCGCGCGCGAGCACACGTGTGTGCGGGTTCCGTGAAGACATATTGAGGAACTTCTAAATACAGTCGTTGGCATATAAGAGTGGACCTTCATGGAGGTTATTAGAGTAGTAGTCGGTCGCGTTGAAATTCGTTTGAAAATCGTCTGGTCTGGCTATTGCCAAATCGTGCGATGTGTGGGTGCCTGAACCGGAATAATTGTGTGGTGATAACGGCATCGAGTATTGGCTTCTAAAAATAGGTTTGAAATTCGGTGATTAATTGGTTGACTCACTGGAATTTGACGTTGTAGAGTTGTTCTTACGCCCAAACGCAAGCCTCGCTTGTAGGGCTTCTCCGACCGCTTCAAAACGGTCGTTATATGTACATTTACAACCGAACAGTGGATTCCGCATTCTCCGAGACCAGGTAGATGATTCCTTAATGTGAGTCAAGCTACTAAGGGCACATGGG
>Ga0209403_10004980_pt1 | contig 14137 bp, 10 predicted proteins | sample ArcticOcean_MG_C_8_FD_187440 | JGI IMG/M metagenome (GOLD analysis project Ga0209403, IMG submission 187440) | Marine microbial communities from western Arctic Ocean - ArcticOcean_MG_CB11_86 (SPAdes) (version 2) | ecosystem: Environmental > Aquatic > Marine > Oceanic | place: Arctic Ocean... | reverse complement strand
AGATGAGAGATGGGACACCGAACTTACATTCATAGATAAGCTCAAAATTCGAGTGACTCTCACGGTGGGGAGATACGTAAATCTGTACGTTCGGCACTTCGGTGGGTCCGCAAGGTGAGCAACGCAGACAAGCCGTTGGTGAGCGTCATCATTCCAACGTTTAATCGAGGTCCCAGACTGAAGCGCGCCGTTGAGAGCGCCCTGGCGCAAACGCACACCAATCTGGAAATTATCGTCATTGATGATGCGTCGGAAGTTTCTCCTAGCCCATATCTGGATGAGTTGGACGATCAGCGAGTCACCTTGATCATGCTCGAAAAAAATTCAGGCGCATCAGCAGCGCGGAACGCAGGGATTGCGAAAGCCACGGGCTCCTATATCGCTTTTCTGGACGATGATGACATGTGGGAGCGAACCAAGATTGAGAAACAACTCCAAGTTTTTCACCGTGCGGGACCCAACGTAGGAATGGTCTACTGTTGGATGGACTTTGTTGATGAGAATGGCAACAAGCTCAGTTCTATTACCCCTGATTTGAAGGGAGAAGTATTTGACCAGGTGTTGGGAGCACAGAGGTTGGGCGGATGTCCAACCCTAGTAGTTAAAGCCGAAGTCGCAAGGCACGTTGAGGGATTTGATGAGTCCCTTTTGCGAGGGAATGACGGTGATTTTATTCGACGTGTCTGCCGAGAATTTGAGGTTGACTACGTTCCAGAAACGCTGGTGACGGCTGCAATTGATGACGGGCCGCGAATCTCAAGCGTAAGCCGAGCCAGCCTGATGCGAGATCTAACGGCGCACGATGTGCGGTTTCAGAAATTTGGCCCCGAGTTGAAACGATATAAATTAGCCCGGGCCGAGCTACTGAGAAGCCGATCGATAACCGAAGCCAGACTTGGTCAGAGAATTACCGCAGTAAAAACATTGATACGCGCTGCAATGGCTCATCCACTCTCAGCGTATAACCTGAGATTCTTCGTCCGTATATTCTTGGCAAAAAAGGTTCAAAGTTAAGAAGCTCGAATGCTAATCTTCCGCACATCTTCTTATGTTGTTAAATTGATCCACTCCTCCATAGAGCTTATCGATAGGATTGTCCGTTGACTTCAGTACTGGTGACCGGTGGTGCAGGTTTTGTTGGTTCACACACCGTCAAAGAGCTTATGGATGCCGGTGCCGACGTATCTGTATTGGATTCATTCCATCAGTACATATACCCAATGGCTGATTCATATCTTGAGAACGTTCGCCATCGATTCCATACCTTGCTGCAAGGTGCGGAAATACTTCGGGGTTCCACTCTCAATAAAGATGATCTGCGCCGACACATCATGGAAGTGCAACCGGAGGTGGTGGTTCACTTCGCAGCGTTGCCACTGGCCAATGTAGCAATTCACCAATCAGAAGAGGCGTTTGATTCCATCCTGGGCGGAACCACGAACCTGATGGAGATCATCAGAGACGTGGGGTTTGTGCGCAGGCTCGTCTACATCTCATCGTCCATGGTCTACGGCGATTTTGACCAGGATCCCATGCCTGAGGACGGTCGCACGGAACCCAAAGAAATCTACGGTGGTATGAAGCTGGCAGGGGAGACGCTGGTCAAGGTCTACTCACAGCGATACGACTTTGAGTACTCCATTGTGAGACCTTCAGCTGTGTACGGCCCCACGGACAACAACCGTCGAGTCCTGCAGATTTTTGTGGAGAACGCATTCAAAGGCGTTCCACTCAATCTGAAGAACGGCGATACGACCTATCTGGACTTCACTTTTGTCCGAGATACCGCTCAGGGCGTAAGAAAAGTGGCGCTGTCCCCTAACTCAGTAGGGCAGACGTTCAACATCACGCGTGGTGAGCGACACACGCTTGCTCAGGCCGCAGAGTTGATTGGAAAACACTTTCCCAATCTTGAAGTAACCGATGAGAAGGGCGACTCATTCCACCCAGATCGCGGCTCTCTAAGCATTGCGAGGGCGCGGGAGTTGGTTGACTACCAGCCGCAATTCCAACTTGAGCGGGGAATTGACGAGTATGTTGAATTCATGCGCCGGGTGAATCCCAGTATTTCGGGGTCATGAGGTGAGCGCTGCCAGGGATGTTCCGCTGCTGATCGTCGGCTCCGGGTCGCAGGCGAGATATGTCATTGAGATTGTGCGGCGGGCAGATTCGCGGTCAATTCTGGGTATCGCAGATATTGAGTCAGAGGGAAACGTTGGCAATTTGGTCAATGGCGTGGTTATCAAATGGACGGTCGACCAACTCTTGTCTGATCACATCGAAGCAGACCTGGTGATTGCTTACGGTGATGGCCGAAAGAAGCAGTCGCTCGCTCGGGATCTATCCGCCGCTGGCTATACCTTTGTTTCCATAGTGAGCGATGCAGCGTACATATCTGAGACTGCTGAGATTGGATTGGGCGCTATTATCAATCCCACAGCCGTCATCATGCCCAACGCGACTGTGGGTGATCATGCAATCATTCACTCCCAGTGCGTTGTGGAACATGACAACAAGATAGGTAATTTCGCAAATATTGCTCCTGGAGTATCCATGGGCGGACGGATCACTATTGGTGAGGGTGCCCGGGTGTTTACGGGGGCCGCGGTGATTCCGGACATAGTCATTGGCGCGTGGGCGACAGTTGGCGCCGGTGCCGTTGTCATAAGAGACGTTGAACCGGGAACAACCGTAGTTGGCAATCCAGCCAGAAAGCTATCCAGTTAATGGCTCCTGATGCAGAACAGATCCCGTTTTTTGGAGTAGAGCGGGAGTACCGAGCACATCGTGCCGAGTACCTCTCGGCGATTGAAGACGTGCTAGAAACTGGACAGGTGCTGCAAGGGCCTGCCGTAACTGCGCTGGAAGAGAAGCTTGTTGGACTCACGGGGCGTAAGCACGCGGTGGCCGTGAATTCCTGCACAGACGCTCTTTTTTTCGCACTCAAAGCTGCCGGTGTGGGTCCCGGTGACGAAGTGCTGGTGCCAGATTTCACGTTCCTTGCATCCGCGACCGGGATCCTTCGCAGCGGTGCAACACCTGTTTTCATCGACGTAAGAGAAGACGACCTGCTGATGGATCTCAATGTTGCAGAGACGCTGGTAACCAAAGCCACGAAGGCGATCATATTTGTTGGCCTGTTTGGGCTGGTCCATTCCATTCAAACAGTTCAGAGGTTTGTTGAACAACATGATCTAGCGCTGATTGAAGATGCAGCGCAGAGCTTTGGCGCGGAGGTTGGCGATGTCACTGCGGGAAGCATCGGATGGTCCAGTTGCCTCAGCTTTGATCCAACCAAGGTCATAAGCGCACCCGGCAGCGGCGGCGCGTATCTGACGGACGATGATGAAGCGGCCGGCATGGTGAGAGCGATGCGGTACCATGGGAGGATGCCCAGCGGCAGCCACGAGATCCTTGGCTACAACTCACAGATGCCGTCGATTACAGCTGCAATGCTTTCCGTCAAACTGGATCATAACCCCGTGTGGACCCATCGCAGGCAGGAGATCGCTGGAAGCTATGTTGAGGCGTTCCAGCACATCCCTGAGATTGATGTGATTTCACCAAAGCAGGGCGGAGCACACGTGTTTCACAAATTCGTGATGCGCGCAGCCACCCGTGATGATCTGAAACAGCATTTAACCGCAAACAACGTGCAATCACGAATTCACTATGAGACGCCACTCCATGGTGAACCAGTGTTCGCGTCATCCATACCGGCGGGTGCCCAGTTCCCAGTGGCTGATCGGGCCTCAGAAGAAGTGATCTCACTGCCCATTCACCCATTTCTGACGGATGATGAGGTAGATTCAGTGATCAGGCGTGTCCAGGAGTTTTACGGTAGCGCTTGAGTATTGGTTCGTGGGCGGATGATTAGGAGACTAGCCTCTTAATACGCCTGAGCCCTCCCAGGAGACCCATGGGAAGGAAGCGGTACGCGAACGTTCTCGCGAATACGATGGTTAGCGCCAGTAGCTGCGATATCGGGTTTCCCCCGTAGGCTCCGAGAGCCCTCATCACCAGGATGAAGTCCCTGATATTTGCGGTGGCGAGAGCAGTCGCTGCCAGTGGACCGAGAACCCGTGTCGCGTATTTCGCCCTGTATTTCCCGCCTTCTCGCTCACCCATCCAATCAACATAGGTGGACTCCCACTTGTCCAAATACGCCTTAGTTGCTTCAATGCGAAGCATGGGGTCACTGGTCATTCTGGGAGCCCGGTGTTGAGCTGCTATCGCAAGCGGTTCGGCCACGAAATCTGCTTTCATACCCAGGCGGCCCATCTCCATCCAGATATCGTGCTCATTGTTCGCCCTCAGATCAGTTGCATACCCGTTCATGGCGTCATATGCCGATCGACGGAATAGATGGGTTGAGGAAAAGGTCCTGAGTCCTTTTTCGAGGATTCCTGAACGGATATCTCCTCGGATGTCCGGAACCCCGATGCCGAGTGTGTTTCCATCGCCGTCCACGGAGCGAGCACCGCAATATATGACCGCGTAATCGTCGCCCAGAGAGTCGCCCAGTGATACTTGCTTCTCCAACTTGTCTGGGAGAAAGAGATCGTCGTCATCGAGAAAGGCGATCCATTCGCTGTTTTGGCCTGCAGCTGCTCCAACGTTTCTGCCTTCCGCTCCGCCCAGATGTTTCTCATTGCGGATCAAGGTGATGCGGTCGTCTTTGAAGCTATCAATAACAGAGGCATTGTCTTCAGTAGAAACATCGTCAACTATGACGATCTCTATCTCCTGTAGTGTCTGGCTCAGCACACTTGAAATCGCTTCAGAGAGCATCTTTGGACGGTTGAAAGTGGTGATGACGACCGTAACTTTTGGGGCTTTCAATTTTGCTGGAATCTCGCTTCTGCCATCAATACTCTGTAAGTCGTCTGGCCTGGGGTCTAAGAGAACGGAACTTGACCAACATTCAGGATACATTTCGCAGGGAGCGACATGCTTACAGAGTTAGCGCACAGAAAAGGGGGTTATGCAGGGAATCAACCCAGTCACTACTGCCCCCCAAACGCGGCCGCGTTTAATTGAGCGTAGTCATAATAGAGTTGCCCAACTTGATTCAGCGGTGATCCGACCTCATTCGATTCGAACAAGTAGAGACCTGAATAATTCGCGTCTGCATTCTCGTGTGTGGCGGGATCAATCCAGTCTCTGAAAAAGAACCACTTTTCGATCTTCATTGATTGACCATTTATCAGCAACCAACGGATCAGAGATTCGGTGTAGATCGCAACCTCATCCCATTCATAATCCTCTACCCAGTCCAGATGCGATGGAATCCGTATCTTATTGCCCGGCCCCAGTTCCCATGATCCGTACGCCCAGTGGGTGCCCGCTTCTGTGATCCAAATAGGGTCGTTGAAACGGAACAACTCGAAATCGAGGAAATCGCGCAGGCCCTGGATCTGTTGGGCTACCAGGAACCAGTCCACCATGGGCACCTTGTTCCACGTAAGCGGATAGGCATCAATCGCCCAGACATCGACGGGCGGCAATACTCCGTTGTGGACATCCTGGTAAGCGGTGATGAACTCTAGGAGCCATGTGTGACCGCTGGGAAAACCGGAGCAGCCGGTACAAGTGAAATCCCAATTCAGGATGCTGGCGCTCACTATTTTTGCCGTGGGGTCCGCAGCTTTGATTATGCCTACGTAGTAGTCGAACTCCGCGACGAATCTAGTCCCTGAGATTCCCCGCGTATTGGGCTCACCACCAATGTACCAATACGATCCTGGAGACTTCACTGCAATATCCGTCAGGACAGCTTCTGGAACTCGGTTGCCCAGAATCACGGGAATGTATGGAACTTTTTTTGATCCCGGTGGAGCAGACATCGGATCCATACCGTAATCGATGTACCACCGGGTGTTGAGCGTATTCAATCGATCCGCAACTAGAGCTTGGGACCCGCTGGTAATGATGCCAAATCTGTCATCAGCACCCCCTGTAACAAATCCTGGAGGCAGGGGAGTTGGTGACGGGGTTGGTGTGAATGTAGGCAGCGGAGTGGAGGTTGGAGTCGGCGTGAGCAGTGGGACCACTGTGGGGCTTGGAGTCGGCGTGAGCAGTGGGACCACTGTGGGGCTTGGAGTCGGGGTCTCTGTTGGAGTGGGTACGGGGGAAATCGTCGCGGTCGGAGAGGGCACTGGAGTGGATCCCGTCGGCGTGGACGTCGGCCGTGGCCCCGCTGTCGGTGGAATTGGTGCCTTTGGGCGCGGCGTGCTGGTTGGAGGGGTGGCGGCAGTTGGAGTGACCGATGGCGGGGTCAGCGTTGAGATTGGTACTGGCGTGAGCGTGGGTAGGACATTAGTTGAAGTGGGCAACGGGCCAATAGTTGGTATTAACTCAGAGAATGGAGTAGGCGTTGGCAGTGGGGAAGTACCCCCAACAGGACCTACCAGACCGCCACTTCTCCCCGCCGTATTTTGGGGCTCAGAATCCGCAGTGACGCTGGCGAGATCTATTGGTGCGCTCAACGGCGTGGGCGCCGTTTGAGCGGTGGGCTGTGGAGAGGCGGTGGCAACCTGCGGTGTGGCACCCCCTGTTAATATCGAATCGGGTTGCGCGTTCGTAGCCAGTGATGCAAACACCTCCGCTGTCGGCGTTGGGAACACCAACGTGGCCTCAGGCACGATAACCGGATGAACGGTAATGAGATTTTCAAACTCACCGGGGGCTGAACCGGCGCTGAAGAGGCCCAGCGGACTGATTGTTCCTGCAGCGGAATCGTTGACCCGCCACGACCAGATGACAGACGGAATAGCCGTACGGTTCTTGTCCAACGCAATGGCTCTGAACGTGATGGACTTGCCCGCCTGAACCACGGCATTTTCAGGAATGATAATTATCTCTTCAATCTCACCAGCAATCGAGATAGATAATTGTGTTGAAAAACCAATATTTGTGCCAGATTCATCGCTCGATACGGAAGCAGTCAACGCGTTCGGGTATTTTCCAGGAACACCGGTCGCTATGAACGCTCCTCCCTCGGCAATGTAGCCAGTTTCAGAGTCGTTGACTACAAGGCTGGAACCGTCAACGCTAATCGGGGTGCCATCAGAATCAACCCCGAATACGCGAACTAAAGTAGAACCACCACGGCGCAGGGTGAAGGTAGAGGGATTGACTGCTATTCCTCCAAGTATCGATTTTGAGTTCATCGCCTTTACGTTGACTGGCACCATCGTTGTTGCGGTGGTGCCATCATCAAGAAACGCGGTAAATTTCACTGCATCGGGGTGTTGTCCCTGACTGTGGCCAGAAGTGAATGTTCCGTCACTTGAGATCTGGCCCGCCGATGGATCTGTCACCGACCAGGAACTTCTTGATATCCCCACGGGCTCACCGGATTGGTCTATAACGATTCCGTTGAGTTGGATACTTGAGCCTTCAACAATGGTGAGTTGAGCAGGCACTACGCGAGCGCGTGGGGCTTCTGCCAGCTGTTCTCCCAGCGCAAAGATCGTGGCGTCAACCATTGTGGAAACACTCAGGCCTCTGTGAGTTGCGATCACTTCCAATGCTTCCGTGTAACTCCCTGGCTCACCTTCTACGGAAAGGAAACCGGGTGCAATCAGCGTTCCCAGATTCTGGTCAACAAGCCGCCAATCAATTTGGGCATCTGGGATTATCTCGCCAATAATGTCCAGTGCGATGGCGTCCAATCGCACAAGTTGCCGTTGCGTAAATACAAGTGGGGCATCGCCGGTGAGAGGTTCTACGGAAAATATCTGGCGCTCAAACTGGGCATCACGGTCCAAAATGTCTACAAATGACTCAACCGTCTGAAGACCGCCGGGGCTATCCCATTCAGCCACAACCCGGAGCCGCGTTGCCCCGCCAGTAGATACCGCGTCAAATGTCAAAAGAGCCTCACCTGTAGCGATACCGGCAACTAACGTGTCCGATGTCTCACCAATGAACTCCCACCGAATCGATATTTCAGGATACTCAAGCCGAATTCCAAGTTGGTCGACAACAAGCGCGAGGAGCTTTTGTTCACCGCCGGGTTCCCGAAATATCTGACTAGGAACTGGGATAATGGTAGCCATGATCGTCTCCGACGTTATTTGTCGGGGAGTGATGGACACCGTGGCAGACGCTGTCAGATTTGGGTCAATGATAAATTGAGAGTTATTGTTGGAATCGTACGTCGACAATAGAGGCGGGGGATCTCCGCCCACCAGATCAATGGTTATGAGTGGAATCACTACGGCCATAGTAACGATAGCCATGATGGCTCCCAGTTTCGCGCCCGAAACTGGACCTAAAAAGGCAAACATGTCCTTCACTCGCAGTGCTGCAAGTGGGGAGTGTCATCCCGTGATTTAAGCTGATGCATGTAGAACGTACTATCGTGGGGAGTATAGGACCGGTGTCATTACCGGCTCGGTTTGATTTTGATTGCGGAACCGTCTCTCAGTAATAAAATGAAATGGCGAATCCGATGGTTCACAATTTGAAAGGCTCTATGCGGCCACGCTCGGGAATAATGTGATAGTTCAATTCTACGTCAACACTGTGAGATGGTCATTCGATCAATATTCCCGCAATTTCTAGATTTTTTCCCGGCCGGATAGGCGGCTTGATTGAGGATCGGCAACGTGCATTGAATGCGACTATAAGAGGAAACGCAACACTGAAAGAACAGCGCTCGAACTGATGTGGGCATCGAAAGCGATTCATTTCCTCTTTGGTGATCATAGATGCATGAAGGCGTCAGGTTTGTATATCTCGCCCGATTGTCGGAACATGTCTTTCGACGCGCCCTCCCACAGTTTTAGTACCAATAATGCGAACCAATTTCACTCTGGTAAATATCAATGTCGCCACTATCAACGAGAAGCGATTTACTCATTATCAATTCATACATTTGCGCCAAGTTATGATTAGCAATCACTAGATGCAAGAAACATTACGTTCCCAAGATGAGGTATTTTCGCTGGCGAGGTTTGCCGGCGCAGTAATCCGATATTGGTGGGTGGTCATCATCGCCCTCGGTATCGGACTATTCATCGGTTGGTATCTGAAGCCAGATCCCGTAGCTATTTATGAAGCAAAGACCACGCTATTCGTTCGTGAGGGTACCGGCGCTGACCCAACGGTGGGAGACCTATCTACTAGTAAAGAACTGGCTAATACGTATGGGGTACTCATCAGCACTCGACCCGTTCTGGCAGATGCTGCAGCCAGGTTAGGTAACGGACTAACACCTGGTTACATCAGGGATTCCATACGCATTAGTGTCTCAGAGGGTACTCAGCTCCTGAGTGTCCTCGCTCGGGATCCTGATCCCGTGCTGGCCGCCGATATTACGAACACAGTGACTGAGACTTTCATTGAGAGGAACAGACTGAGTCGACTTGCAGAGATTGCGTCCGTACAGCAGGCGGCACAGGCGCAGGGATTGGGAGATATATCAGCGGCCTCCTCCTTGCAACTGGCTGGACTTAACTCACTACAGATCATTGAACGAGCAATCCCTCCTAGTTCGCCACTGGACACCAATCGAAGTAGATCAATATTCCTGGGTGCCCTGTTTGGGATTGGACTTGGTCTATCAATCACGATCGCCCTGGAATACTTCAGAGACGTCATTCGGAGCAAAGAGCGGTTCGAAGGGATGTTCCGTGTACCCGTACTGGCGGTGTTGCCAAGGGCTGAAGCAACGCCAGGGTTCTCTATTATTGAAGAAGAGGATCGCGTCTTCTGGGAGTCGGTTAGATTCTTAAGGGCGAATTTGCAATTCTCTACAGCGGCAGGGCAGCGAAGCATCTTCTGCGTGACCTCTGGCGATGCAGGTGATGGCAAATCAACCGTGGTCGCCAGTTTGAGCGCTGCTATTGCACAAGCTGGCCACACCGTGGCGGTTATTGATGCTGATATGCGACGCCCTACTATTGGCAAGATGCTTTCATTGTCGGAGGCGCAGCCGGGGCTGAGCACGTATCTCAGTGGAATGTCAGAAACAGTAAATGACCTGCTCATTCAGACAGGAATGGATAATCTGGTGATCATGTCCAGCGGACCACGCCCACCAAACCCCAGTGAGTTGTTGGCCACTCCCAGATTCAAGCAGTTGCTGGAACTGATTTCTCAAGAAGTTGAGATTGTCCTGATCGATGCCCCACCAGTTCTGGCTGTGTCGGATACACAGATAATTGCTGCGACTTCTGACGCGTCCATATTCGTGGTGGATACCAGGAAGACCCGTTTGCGCACAATTAGCACTGCATTTCAGTCTTTGACACAGGCTGGCTCGCCCATCAGCGGAGTGGTCCTCAACAGCTACCGCCCAACAATGTTCCAGCGCTACTACTACGGTTACTCAAGCTACTATCAGTATGGGGATTACCTGACTGATGCCACTTCAACGCACACAAATGGAACGTCTCCATCAGACGCTCAACCCGCGCTTCCACAACGGATTGCTAATAAGGCGCGTAGGCTGACGCGTGTTGGTAGGAATTCAGACTCAAACGAAAGCTAAGTCCAGGCTATTTATCATTGTCTAGTTCGCCTACCCCCTTCCCGTCGTCCTGCCCCCCAACTTTCCGGTAAGGGTAAGGAATCCTAAGAGCACATTTAGCTTGATATCCAGCAGCAGGCTTGCCCGGTGCGCGTAGCAACGATCGTTTTCAATCTAATTGCAGGCGGGTAACGACGGGGTAGATTGACCTGGGGTAAACCCGTCAGATTGGGACTGATTCGATGTCGGTCTCGAAACTTGGCTTGGGCGATTGAGTACCCTTCAGACTGTTCTGGCATGAGAGACCGCGGCCCTACAAAGCTGATGTCACTTTTTGCAATGTTGAGCACCTGCAGAAGCTCATCCAGAGCTGCGGACCTCAGCATTTTGCCCAGCCGACTAACCCGAGGAACATCATTCGCCATCCAGGTTTTCCACTGCTCGTCAGATTCCGATTCGCGCATGGTTTCGAACTTATACGCCATAAATTCCTCACCACCTTTGCCTGCGCGTGGATGCCCGTAAAGAGCCGGACAGCCATCCAGAATGAACTCAAGCAGCGGAGTCACAGACCGCAGCGCTAAAAAGATCGTAAACAGGAAGATATGAGCCGTGCTGAGTATCGGGGGTCAAGAGGCCGTTTTAGCCTGTATGAGCGATCTGGGACGTCAAATACGGTGTCTACTGAGCGCATCCATACTCGCTACTCGCAACGCATCCACACAAGCTGCGGCGTACGCATCCCAACTCAATCCGGACACAGAATCTAACCCATCGCTGATTCGACACTGCCGTAGTGACTCGTCCTCACGGACGTTAGAGAGAGTTTTCGCGAGCGACACATGTGAGTTAACGGGAAATAGCCACGTTCCTCGGCTCCCAAGCTCTTTGTGGACGCTCAGGTCAGAGGCTACAACGGGCATTCCCATGGCCAGACCTTCCAGGATGTTATGACTCCAGGACTCCAATTTTGAAGACACCACGAGCATATCGTGAGCCAACATGAACTCACGAACCTGAGCTGGGTCACTCAGGTATCCAGCGAATTGCACTCGCCGTTCAATGCCTAGTTCATCAATGAGGCTCTTGATAAAGGCCTCGTAAGGTGAAGCCGATGGGGATAGCGTTCCCAGTACAGTCAGTGTGAAATCCTCCATTTCAGGCTGAGCCATCGACCGCAGGATTACCTCTATATTTTTGTGTGGTCGGATGTGCATCGTGAGAAGTCGATTTCCGGTCTTTCCGGGATGTCGGACGGAGCCGTCCGCAACCTGTGAAGGTCCGTAATTGGCCACTTTGATTCTTGCGGGATCAATCTCTGGTTGGATGGCCTTGAGAGAAGTTGCAAGACTCTCAGTTGCACATATGATCGCACTTGCGCGACGGGCAGATCTCTTGAAGAAGAAGCGCTTGGCTGCCCATCCCAGACGAGCCATTCTGGACTCATACTGCTCCAAGACGCCTTTGTCGCTGATCTCCACAAGATGGGCGTCTGTAAGTCTCAAGACATATGGCACATTCACCCGCTCTGGAGCGAACTGGTGAAACATTGCCGCTGATATGTCACTGCTATTAGCAGCAGACCTGATATCTCGATTCAGCGCAATAAATCTGCCCAATCCTTCGCTGGTGGTGAGGGGAGTCACAGTGAGGCTTGAGTTGGGTAGTTCTGTTACAAGTTCCGGTGCCGCAAGCACGTTGAGGTGATGTGGCCCTAGAAGAGGCTCCATAGCTGCGAGCATACCCACGTGATGGTGAAGGGATCCGGCACTACGTGCCGCGCTCGCATCCAGGATCCAATTACTCAATTTCCAGTCTTTCGGCTAAAGGACTTGATCAAAGAATCGAGCTACCGCGGTCTTTGATTCCCAGACTTCCAGACCGATCCTGCGAGATTCATCCCCCATGGCTCTCAACTTGGTCCGAGGCGTACCAAATGCACCGGATACCGCCGTTTCAACCTGGAGCGAATCGTAGGGATCAAACCCCCAACCATTTATATCTGGTTGGAGAGCCTCCGGAAAGTTGCCAATTCGATTCGACACAAGGACGGGAAGCCCGCACATTAGCGCTTCAACCGCGGAAAGAGGATTCGCATCTCTAACGCTGGGCAACATAAACAGATCTGCACCCTGATACAGCGCCGGCATCTCCGCGGGCGCCACAAAGTCGTGCAGGATCACTATATCTTCCAGTCTTCTTTCCCTGATCATGCACTCAATATTGCTGCGTTCAGGTCCATCGCCAACTATCAATATCTTCCAGCCGTCAAATGTCGCACCACTCATTTTCGATAGGAATTCTGGGATTCCCTTTTCAGTGATGTGCCTGGCAGGCCAAATGGCGACTTTCATTTCAGCGCTAACGCTGAGGCGACTCCGCAGTTGCCCCCTAGCCGCATCAAGATTGTCAGATGGAGTGAAACGCTTATCGTCAACGATGTTTGGAAGATTGACGATAGGCGGGCAGTGATCCAGTTGGCCGCGAAACAGGCCGCCGACAAACTTCTCGCCTTCAAGGCCGGGTACTGCAACATAGTTGAACTTCCTAAGCAGCCATCGCTTCAGAGCGGATGACTTCGCCCCAGATGATGCGGCATGCCATGATGTTCCTTCGATCCACGCTATGGATCGCCCAGAGCGTCCCAGGAGCGTCCCGAGGCCACCCGATATTGATGCCCACGGACCGCCAAGCATTAGATAGTCACTCTTCCGCGTCGCCAGCTTTGCTACCAGTGTCGGATTGAAGTGCCATTTCGTACCTCTGAAGTTTGGGCCGATATCAGTTGAGAATGAGTGAGGGAACGGAATGGACTCTGAATCAGCCTGCCACGAATCTTGCCGGTGCGAAGCTGATCGGGCAAGGAACTCAACATGGAAGTCAATTCCGCGAGTCTGCAACTCCTCCCACATTGTTTTGAAAAGATGCATCCGGTACGGACTTGTAATGCTGTGTATGACCTGAAATTTTGGCATCTCAGAGTTGTATTCCCAGGTCAGATTTCATCCAGTCGATCAGTCGGATGGCCTGGCTCTCGCGCGTTTTTGATCCTTCAATCAACTCCACAGTGCGCTGATAAATCGCTTCCTTATCCACCATGCTGAGGTCAACAGTCTCGGATAGCGCGCGTGCCAACCCTGCATCGGTTTCAGTTGAAACCGGAACTAATACCTCCTGATATTCGGGTGATATCCCGGGTGTGATGGTGCTAATGACTGGCTTGCCGTAGGTCAGGTATTCCAGGACTTTTGAAGGGAAGTTGGATTCATTGCCTGGAATGTTGGATGGCCGTGGATTTACGAACACATCCGTCGCTGTGGATACCTCGCGAAGTCGCTCCTCAGACACCAGCCCAAGGAACTCAATTCGGGAGTCAGACTCAATTGTTTGTCGGGTTTCAGCGGTTGGTTCACCGGGACCACAGATTTGAAGTCGAATATCTGAACGATTCAGAGTGCTGAAAGCAGAGACAAGGAAGTCAACACCTGCCCACTTGTTCATCGCCCCCGTAAACAGAATCGTTTTAGTACCCCGATCATTGTTGGTGAGATGGCTTTTGATGGCCTGTGACTGATCAAGTTTGATGCCGTCAGCAGTTCCGTCAAGGTGAAGATTGGGAGCTAATCTTGAGTGGTGCATTCTTGCCCAGGAAAGGTA
>Ga0209403_10004978_pt1 | contig 14144 bp, 14 predicted proteins | sample ArcticOcean_MG_C_8_FD_187440 | JGI IMG/M metagenome (GOLD analysis project Ga0209403, IMG submission 187440) | Marine microbial communities from western Arctic Ocean - ArcticOcean_MG_CB11_86 (SPAdes) (version 2) | ecosystem: Environmental > Aquatic > Marine > Oceanic | place: Arctic Ocean... | reverse complement strand
ACAATGGACATACGCCCCAAAAAAGCTTCTCCGATTTTAAAAAGAAATACAAATCCAAGAATACCTAAAGCAATTTTAAAACCATTACGTTTAAAGAAACTTATAACGGGACCAGCAATTGTTCCGCTAATCCAAGCTAATATTTTTGAAATTACTCCAGAAGATCCTAATTTTTCTTGGATTATCTGATCAGTATTTCTTTGAGCTATTTGCCTTTCGGTAGGTTGGGATTCATGAACGAACATTAAACCAATATTGCAAGCAATTACTACAACACCTAGTACTAGAAAAGTAATTTGCCAATAATTTTCAAACCCAACATTCTGAAAATATGTTGCTGCATTTAATGCTATTACTCCTCCTAATTTATAACCTGTCCACCAACCAACGACGGCCATAGCAGCACCTGCCTGCATTGATCTCCCTTCATTTTCTCCAATTTGTTCAATTCTTAAAGCATCTACGGTGATGTCTTGAGTTGCGGAGGCAATCGCAATAATTAAACCAATTGTTATTACCAAGCCTAGATTTGTTGTAGGATCAACTACGCTCCAGCAAACTAAACTTGATAAAATAATAAATTGCATAGTAACGATCCAGCCACGGCGATGCCCAATTTTGTCTGTTAACCAAGGAATACGAATTCTGTCAATTATTGGGGCCCAAAGGAAATTAATTGCGTAGACACCAAATATTAATCCAGCCCAACCGATAGTGCTACGACTTAGACCATCCTCTTTAAGCCACAGACTTAGACTGCTTCCAATAAGCACCCAAGGAAAACCGCTTATAATTCCTAGTAAAAGAATTCTTATCATTCGTTTATCAAAATAAACTGAAAATGTTTCTGATAATGTTTGTTTTTTTATAATCTCCATAAAATACCAAATATAATTTTAGTTTTTCCAAAATGAAGGAAAAAATAAAACTAACACTGCGAATAATTCTAATCTACCAAGAAGCATACCAAAAGACAAAATTAATTTAGAAAAGCTAGGTAAATCACTATAATTGCCGTTAGGTCCAATAACTTCACCTAAGCCTGGGCCAACATTTGATATAGCTGAAGCGGAACCTGATAGTGAAGTAATAAAATCTAAACCATTTAAAGATAATAGAGCAGCCAAAATAAAAAAAATAAAAAAATAAATAAATATAAAAGTTATTATTGAATATATAAACGCATTGCTGATTTTTTCATTATTATATTTCATCGAAAATACACCATGAGGGTAAACTAGTTTTTTAATTTGATTCAATATAAAATGGCCCAGTATTTGAAATCTAAATATTTTTATTCCACATGTTGTAGAGCCAGCACATCCACCAATAAACATTAAAAAAAGAAAAAAAATCAATGGAAATTTACCCCACACACTAAAATCAGACGTTACGTAACCTGTTCCTGATAAAATGGAAACAACGTTAAACACAGATATTCGTAAATTTTCTAAATAACTATATTCCTTATTATTTAAAATTAGATATAAAAACATTAGTAGCGCCGAGATAATCAAAATATAAATTAAACCTTTAATCTGTGCGTCTTTAAAAAATATTTTTTTATTACCTTTTACAAATTTCAAATAAGCTATAAAAGGTATGCTTCCTAAGATTATAAAAATTATTGAAACGACTTCAATTTTTGGATTTTGAAAATAACCAATTGAATCACTGTAAGTTGAAAAACCCCCAGTTGCAATTGTCGTCATAGAGTGTGCTATACTATCAAAAATATTCATTCCAGCTGTCCAATAAGCAATCCCACAGGAAAAAGTTAAAATAAGATAAATTATTGAAATTATTGAAGTTACTTCACGCGTTCTGGGTAAAATTTTTTCAGTTGTATCAGAACTTTCTCTTCTGAATAATTGCATTCCACCAACGTTTAGCAAGGGAAGTATAGTGATTGCCATTACAATTATACCAATGCCACCAAGCCACTGCAAAATAGCTCTCCATATTAGAATACTTTTAGGAGCATTATCTAGGTAGGTGATGATCGTTGATCCAGTAGTTGTTATTCCAGACATGCTTTCAAAAAAAGAATCAACAAATGATAAATTAAGATTGGATAGTAAGAATGGTATGCTTCCAAAAAAAGCAATGCTTAACCATGATAAAGTTGTTAGAAGAAAAGCTTGTTGTAAATTTAGTTTTCTATTTTCCTCTAAATTTGTAAGAACCAAAAGTATTCCTATAAATGCTGTTACAGATGCCGATGCTAGGAATGAGCTATTTTTCTCATCATATATAAATTGGATAAAAAATGGTATAAGCATGGATGCTCCTAATATTATTAGAAGCACACCGACTGCAAAAAAAACGGTTTTGTAATTATTCATTTTTAAAAGCGAAGGTTATTTAAAAATATTTGAAATTCAACATAATAAGACCTTATTATATCTGTATTTTAGTGATGAAATTTAATAAATCTTTTATATCGTGATCGATAAATCAATAATTCAAACAACTAGCTCTTGGCCATTTGTTGAAGCAAGAAAATTAGTTAAAGAAAGAAAGAAAATTTTCGAAAAGAAAGGAAAAATTATTTTACAGACTGGTTACGGCCCAAGCGGTTTACCGCACATAGGAACTTTTGCTGAAGTTGCAAGGACAACTATGATGGTGAATGCTATTAAACAACTTACTAACATTCCTACCGAAATAATCACTTTTTCTGACGACATGGATGGCCTGAGAAAGATACCAGATAATATACCAAATAAAGAAATTTTAGAAAAAAATTTATATAAACCTCTCACTAGTGTACCAGATCCTTTTAAAAAATATAAAAGTTTCGGTGAACATAATAATGAGATGTTAAAAAGATTTTTAAACGAATTTAAATTTCAATATACTTTTAAAAGTTCTACGGAGACATATAAAAAGGGTTTATTTAATGAGGCACTACTTTTGGTCTTGGAAAAATATGAACAGATAAAAGAGATTATTCTTCCTACTCTAGGTAAAGAAAGAAAAAAAACTTACAGTCCTTTTTTACCAATATGTTCTGAAACTGGAAAAGTATTGGAAGTTTCTGTTATTGAAATAAAAAAAAAAGAAGGAAAAATTATTTATCAAAATGGTGATAAAAAAATTGAGACAGAAGTTATAAATGGGAAATGTAAATTGCAATGGAAAGTAGATTGGGCAATGAGGTGGTATGCTTTCGATGTTGATTATGAAATGTATGGAAAGGATTTAATTGAAAGTGCAATTCTTTCTAACAAAATTTGTAAGGTGCTTGGAAAAAAAGGGCCAAATGGATTTGCATACGAAATGTTTCTGGATGAAAAAGGTGAAAAAATTTCTAAGTCCAAAGGAAATGGAATAACTATTGAGGATTGGTTAAAGTATGCATCGCCTGAGAGTTTATCTTTGTATATGTATCAAAATCCAAAAAGAGCAAAAAAACTTTATGCTGATGTTGTTCCAAAAGCTGTCGATGAGTATTTAACATGTGTTGATAAATTTAGTAAACAAGATGATAATCAAAAACTTCTTAATCCAGTTTGGCATATACACAAAGGTAATCCACCCAAAGAAAAATCAATTATGCCATTTTCAGTTTTATTGAATTTGGTTGGCACAAGCAATGCTACTGATAAAGATGTATTATGGAAATTTATAAAAAAGAATGAAAAAGATATTAAAGTTTCTGATTATCCTGTTTTAGATAGTTTGGTTGGGTACGCATTAAAATATTTTCAAGATATAGTTAAACCAAATAAAAAATATAGAAAACCTAATGATAAAGAAAAAAAAGCATTGCAAGATCTGGTTAAAAGATTGGAAGATTGCAAGGAACAGATGGATCCAGAGATTATTCAAACAATTGTTTATTCTGTGGGAAAAGATAATGGATATCAGGAAAATTTGAGGGAATGGTTTAAAGCAATTTACGAAATAATTTTTGGCGATCAAGATGGACCACGAATGGGATTTTTTATAAGTTTTTTTGGTATAAAAGAAAGTATAGAACTAATTAATAAATATATTAAATAATGTTTTCTGTCTTAAGACCTTTTTTATTCAACCTAGATCCGGAAACTGCTCATAATTTAGCTATTAAATCACTCAAGCTCAATCTTTTTTCTGGCAAGATGTTTGAGGTTGAAGATGAACAAATTTTAAATATTAAATTATTAGGAAAAAATTTCCCTAATCCGATTGGTCTTGCAGCAGGTTTTGATAAAAGTGCTGAGGTTTACAATTCATTACTTAAATTAGGATTTGGGTTTGTAGAAGTCGGAACAGTCACACCATTAAAACAATATGGAAACCCAAAACCGAGAGTGTTTAGGCTTGAAGATGATCATGGTTTAATCAATAGGTTGGGATTTAATAATGATGGAATGGAAGCAATAAAATCTAGAATTATATCGCATAGAAAAAAAGGTATATTGGGAATTAATATCGGACCAAACAAAGAAACTAAAGATCAAAAAAACGATTTTTGCTTAGGGTTAAAATTTTTTTTTGCTATAGCAGATTATATTACCGTAAATATTTCTTCACCAAATACTGAGGGTTTGAGAGATTTTCATGATCAAAAAAAACTTATAGATCTTATGGTGGCACTTAATAAAATAAAAAAAGACAATAAAACTAATATTCCATTATTGCTAAAAATTTCACCAGATATAAATAATAACCATATTCCTGAAATTGCAGATGCCGCAATAAAAAATAATATTTCTGCAATTATTCTTACAAATACTACAAATGGTAATAGAGATAATTTGATAAGTGAGTTGAAGAGTGAAGAAGGTGGGCTTTCAGGAGATCCTTTACATCAAATATCAACAAATATGATTAAAAAATTTTACAAAGAATTAAATAGCAAAATTCCTATTATAGGAGTGGGCGGCGTTAATTCTGGAAAATCAGCATATGAAAAAATTTTAGCAGGAGCATCATTGCTGCAACTTTACACAAGCTTTGTTTATAGGGGGCCGTCAGCGGCAAAAAATATAAAAAAAGAGTTAATTCAAATATTAAAAGCTGAGGGTGTAAAGAGTATAAAAGATATTGTGGGAAAAGGTGTGTAACTAACCAATATTTCCGAACGATGGGAAAAATTCTAGTATAAAAAATCCTAACACTTGTAATTGATTAGTCAAAATTGCAACCCCAGTTAATAACAAAATTGTTCCTCCAATTTTTGTAACTATCGATATATATTTTTTTACCCTTTTTGAAAAAAATAAAAATTTATCTATTAAAATTCCCGAAATTATAAATGGTATTGCCAAACCTAATGAATAAAATGATAGCAACAATATACTTTTACCAAAGTTTGCCTCGATTGCTGCTAGGGATAAAATTGATCCAAGTATAGGTCCTATGCAAGGAGTCCAACCGAAACCAAAGGCAGCACCTACCAGAAACGGAAAAGTTAAATTGCTACTATATTGATTAGCAACAAATCTCACTTCTTTATTCATAAACTTTAAATTAATAATTCCTGTAATTTGTAGAGAGAAAAATATTATAAATATTCCAGCTAAAATTCTTAAAATATTGGAATAATTTAAAAAAAACTTTCCAAGAAAAGATGCTGTCGACCCTAAAATTATGAAAACAGCAGAAAAACCTAGGGTAAAAAAAAATGTTCTTATAACCACTAGGTTATTTTTTTTTTCGGAAATTTTTTCTAAAGATGTGCCAGAAATATAACAAATATACCCCGGAATTAACGGAAGAACACATGGAGATAAAAAACTAATTAATCCAGCTAAAAAAGCGATAGATAACGTGGTATTCATTTAATATATTCTCTTGATTCCATTTCCTGCTGCATCTATATACAGCATAGGAAATTTGATATGTCAAAAAAATGTGAACTTACAGGAAAGTCCCCTTTAAAAGGTCATAAGGTTAGCCACGCAAACAATAAAACAAAAAGAAAATTTTTTCCTAATTTAAAAAATGTGACTTTTAAAAGCGATATATTAAAAAGGAATATTAGACTTCGTGTTAGCAATGCAGCGCTAAGAACCGTAGATTATAAAGGTGGATTAGATTTTTACCTAAAAGGCGTTAAGTCATTTAAATTATCTTCAAAAGCAAAAAAACTTAAAAACCAAATAATTACAAAAGCTTAATTGTTAATGATTAAGATAGAAAATCGTTTCTTTTTTATTTTAGCATTTTCTATGGCTCTGGTAGTTGCTCTATCTAATTATCTTGTTCAATTTCCTATAGATTATCTTGGTCTTAAAAATTTATTGACCTATGGAGCCTTAAGTTACCCTGTAGCATTTTTGATTACAGATTTATCAAATAGAAGATATGGTAAAAAAACTGCTAAAAAAATTGTATATTTAGGTTTTTCGTTAGGGGTTATTATAACACTTTATTTTTCAACAAATTTTTCAGATTTAATTTCAATTAGAATTGCAATTGGGTCGGGAACAGCATTTATTATTGCACAACTAATTGATGTTAATATTTTTGATAAACTAAGACACAAGATTTGGTTTGTTGCTCCTTTAATATCTTCATTAGCCGGATCTACAATTGACACTTTTTTATTTTTTTCAATTTCATTTTATAGAACAGGGGTAAATTGGGTTACTTTGTCATTTGGTGACTTATTTATTAAAATATTTGTTGCGCTAGTGATGTTAGTGCCTTTTAGGATTTTACTTACTCATATTAAAGAAAATTCGGTTGAAGAAAAAAAAATTAGTGTATAGTTTTGTTATTTTTTTCTGAGAAAAGTTTCGCAAGCTGGTTAATCATAACATCCCCAAGTTCTTGTACATCAGCTATTTTAACGGCTTTTTTATAGTATCGAGTTACATCATGTCCGATACCTATAGCCAAAACTTCAATGTCAGAATTTTCCTCTATCCATTTAACGGTTTGCTTTAAATGCTTTTCTAAATAATCTCCAGAATTTACTGAAAGAGTTGAATCATCAACTGGCGCGCCATCTGAAATAACCATTAATATTTTTCGCTCTTCTTTTCTAGCTGCAATTCTCTTGAAAGCCCACAACAATCCTTCACCATCTATGTTTTCTTTTAATAATCCCTCTTTGAGCATTAGACCAAGATTTTTTTTTGATTGTCTCCAAGGTTTGTCAGCTGATTTGTAAATAATGTGCCTTAGATCATTTAATCTTCCAGGATTTGCTGGTTTATTTTTTAGGGCCCACTTTTCTCTGCTTTTTCCCCCTTTCCAATTTTTTGTAGTGAATCCTAAGATTTCTACTTTAACGGAGCATCTTTCCAAAGTTCTTGATAAAATGTCTGCACAAATTGCAGCAACAGAAATTGGTCTTCCACGCATTGATCCAGAATTATCAATTAAAAGAGTTACTATAGTATCTTTAAAGTCAATTTCTTTTTCCATCTTGTAAGACAAAGAATGGAAAGGATCGACAATAACTCTTGATAGTTTTGCAGCGTCAAGCATACCTTCTTCCAAATCAAATTCCCAAGATCTATTTTGTTTCGCTAGCAGTTGCCTTTGAAGCTTGTTAGCAAGTTTAGTAACTAAACTTTGTAAATTGGTAAGCTGTTGATCTAAATTTTTTCTAAGTCTTATAATTTCATCGTCATTCTCCAATTTTTCAGCATTTGTTATTTCATCATATTCATTAGTAAATACCTTATACTTTTCTTTTAATAAATTTTTCTGATTTTTTTTTATTAAGCTTGGATCTCCCTCGATTTCTTTTTTATTAGAATCTTTATCTTCGTTAGAAGCTTCAAGGCTATTTTCCACAACATTTAAATCAGAATCGTTACTTTCTTTCTCTTCTTTTTGAGATAAATCTTTTTCATCATTTTTTGCTTCAGACTTGGAAGAATCTTCTTTTGTAGAATCTTTCACTTCTTCTTTTTCCTTCGAATTCGCATCTTCAAAATCAAGATTTTCAATTAATTTAACAATTAATTGGTTAAACTTATGTTGGTTTTGAATGCAATTATCTAATTCTTTTAATCTTTGTTTTAAATTTTTATCAAATAAATCTTTCCAATGACTTAACATTTTTTTTGTAGCGTGGTTTTGTTTTATCCCAAAAAAATGACTTCTTAAATATAGTTCAAAGGCCTCTGTTATAGGCACGTCTGCTTCAGTCTTAATTTCTTCAATTTTTTTGTCTTTAAATTTATTTTCGTAGCTTTGGACGATGTTTTTTTTGACCCCCTTTAATTTGTCAGATCCTATTTTTTCATATCTAATTTTTTCTGCAATAGCATATAATGCCTTACTCACTAATCCATTAGGTTCATTTTCTAGATAAGTTTTTTCATCAGTATATTTTATTTTTAAAGCCTCAGAGTCGGCAAAAGCTCTCAGATTGGTAAAATCTTGCAACTTTTTTAGACTTGATACCTCAGGTAAATATAACGAATTTTCTTTTGACGATAAGTTATTACTAAATTTAATTTCAAGATCAAAATTTTCAGATATAGCCTTAACCGCAGAGGAAACTGCAGCTTTGAATCTTTCTTTTAAAAGGTCCTGCTCATCCATTTGGAGTATTTATATTTTAATATTAATCGAAGATTCTGGCAAATCTTCACCAAAACATCTTTGATAATATTCAGCAATTATACTTTTTTCTAAGTCATCACATTTATTTAAAAATGTTACTCTAAATGCGTAGCCTACATCTTTAAATATTTCAGCATTTTCTGACCAATGTAAAACCGTTCTAGGACTCATCACAGTTGAAATATCACCGTTAACAAATCCCTTTCTTGTTAAGTCTGCAACCTTAATCATATTTGAAACAATTTCTTTACCTAGCTTAGTATTAAATTTTTTAGATTTAGCAAGAATGATTTCTAGCTCTTTTTCAAACTTAAGATAATTTAAGGTTGTTATGATATTCCATCTATCTAATTGTCCTTGATTTAATTGTTGCGTTCCCTGATAAAGTCCTGTTGTATCACCCAACCCTATTGTATTTGTCGTTGCAAATAATCTGAATAATGGATGTTGTTTTAAAACTTTATTTTGATCCAATAAAGTAAAGCTCCCTTCTTTTTCTAGAACTTTTTGAATTACAAACATAACATCTGGTCGGCCAGCATCATATTCGTCAAATACTAGAGCAATGGGATTTTGCAATGACCACGGTAGTATACCCTCTTTAAATTCTGTAATTTGTTTATTATCTTTAACTACAATTGCATCTTTTCCAATTAAATCTATTCTACTAATATGACTATCTAAGTTTATTCTGATGCATGGCCAATTCAATCTTGCTGCGACTTGCTCAACATGAGTTGATTTTCCCGTTCCATGATAACCTTGAATTAAAACACGTTTATTAAATGCAAAACCAGCAATAATAGCTAAAGTAGTATCCCTATCAAATTTGTATGCGCTGTCAATTTCTGGAACATATTCATTTTTTTTTGAAAACCCATCTACCTTCATTTCGGTATCTATTCCAAAAATTTGGTTTACAGAAATTTTAATGTCTGGAACTAATTCACTTAAATTCGCCATATTATTTACTTTTTTATCATAGTTTGTTTTAAGTGACTGTAAGCCAAAGTTATTTTTTTTAGTTTATCTTCAAATTTTTTACTACCCGAATTTTTATCAGGGTGAAATTTTTTTACAAGAGTTTTAAATTCTTTTTGTATACTGGCCCAATTGGCATTAAAATCTAGACCTATAATTCTAAAAGCATCTTTATCTTTTTCAGTTAATTTTCTACCATTCAAACTGTTAATTAGTTTTTCTTCTTTAAATATATTAAACTTATCACTAAGTGCATTATTCCAAAGAATACTAAAAAAATTGTCAGAAGATCCAAATTTCTGAGTAGGTCGATGCCAAGTTAAATCTGATTTTAAAAAAACCTCAAATTCATCTTGCGACATTCCTTCAAAATAATTCCAATTCTTATTAAAGGATTTGATGTGTTCTTCACATAGCCATTTATAACTTCTACTATTATCCCTCTCTACTGGAGCTTTAAACTTTCCAATCACATTGCAGTTTGCCCATTCACAAATATTTTCCATTGTTTAAAACTAATATATGTTTTAAGATTTTAGAAGCTAAATTATGAATTTTTTTGATAAAGTTAAGGAAAAAATTAATAAAAAAATTAATCCAGAAAACATAGTATTAATAGACAATTCTCATCTTCATACAAAACACAAATACTTTGATGCCAATAAGTTTCATTTAAAGATTATAATAGAATCTAAAAAATTAAAGAGTATGAATAAAATAATAGCACATAGGGAGATTTTTTCTATTCTAAGGGATGAAATGAGTAATAAAATTCATGCTTTGGAGATAGAGATAATTTAAATTATTATAAATAGTAGGAGTTTAAGAATTTTTCTATTTCATTACTATTTAATGAAAACTTTCTTGGTTTGGATGTTTTTCCTATTTTATTTAATAAAATTAAATTAATTTTTTTATCTACATTTTTTTTATCTTTTTTCATAAAATAAATAATTTTATTGATTTCTTTTTTTTTAAAAATTTTACTAATGCTCATTGGTAATTCTAACTTCAGATAATGTTTTTTTATTAGCAGTAATTCTTTAAATGATAATTGTTTTTTTTTATTAGATAATTCACTAGCAATCATCATGCCCAGTAATACTGCCTCGCCATGATTTAATTTTTTTGAGAAATTCTTCGCACTTTCAAAACTATGCGCAAAAGTATGGCCAAAATTTAAAATCATTCTCAAATCTTTTTCTTTTTCATCTTTATTGACAATTTTACATTTAATTTTACAACTTTTAATAATTGCTTTTTTCAAAAAAATATTACTTTCTCTATCAATTATTTTTTTCCCATTTTTAAAAAGCCATAGAAAAAACCTTTTATCCAAAATCAATGAATGTTTTAGAATCTCACCGTAACCCGATATTATTTCTCTTGTGGGTAAACTTTTTAATATCGATATATCGCTCAATATAAAGTCTGGTTGGTAAAAAGTTCCTATAAGATTTTTGCCCTGGGTTGAATTAATTCCTGTTTTGCCTCCTATAGATGCATCGGCTTGAGCTAACAAAGTAGTGGGGATATTAACAAATTTTAATCCTCTCTTAGTAAGACTTGATATAAAAGCTGACAAATCACCAACAACCCCACCCCCCAAAGCAATTATGCAATCCGATCTATTAAAATTATTTTTTAATAGTTGCTCAATGATTTTGTTTGCGATTTTAAGATTTTTAGTTTTTTCGTTTGCTGATAATTTGAAAACTTTAAGTTCATATTTTGCTAAAGATTTAATTAAATTTTTTATAATCAATTTGGGTAATTTATTATCACTAATGATGCATATTTTTTTTACATTGGGTAAGTTTTCTTTTATTAATTTTCCTGTTTTTTTTAAGATGTCACTACCAAAGTAAATTGGATAAGATTTACTTTTTGTTTTAACAATGAGTTTAGTGTTGTTCATAAAAAAATATAATTTTATTTGCAATATCTTCCTTACGCAGGTCATTACAAACGATCTTATGATTAGCCAGTTTATAAATATTTTTTCTTTCCGCGTATAATTTATTAATTTTTTTTTGATTATTTTTTTTATCCAGCAAAGGTCTATTTTTGTTCCATTTTATTCTTTTATTCAAAGTTACTAAATCATTATCTAGCCACATAGATATTGCGTTTTTTAAAATACTATTTCTAATAGATTCATTAACAAAAGCTCCCCCGCCTAAAGCTATAACACAATTATTTTTTGTAAGTGATTTTAATACTTCTTTTTCTTCCTTAATTCTAAAAAATTTTTCTCCTTTTTTTTTAAAGATTTCTGAAATCTTCATTGAACATTTTTTTTCAATATTTTTGTCGGTATCAACAAACTCCAAACCTTGCTTTTTAGCCACAATTTTGCCTATGGTAGTTTTGCCAACTCCCATCATTCCCAACAAAATAAGGTTTTTTTTCACAGTAACCTGCAATTTTAAATTTGATTTTTCACAATTATGTCTTAATTTTCAAGTGTAAATACAAATTAACAATTATGCAACTTAGATCTAAATTTGAACCCAGAACCAATAGAAATTTGGTTATCAAAATTATTTTAATTATTGTAGTTTTCTTTTTAGGAATATTTTTGCTCGATAAAATTGATTTTCCAGTACCGAAAAAAATTATCAAGCAAGAAATTAGTAATGATAAACTTATCACGCTTAAATAAATTAATATTATTTACATTTTTCATTAATATACTTATTTTCAATTGTACTATAAGTTTTGCTGCAGTTGACATATGGGAAAAGAAAAAAAAAGAAAATAATCAAAGCAATAAAAAAATAAAAATTCAAAAATCTACACTATCGGAAGATACAAATAAAATAATAGTAGAAATCGACGAGAATAAAATTATGGATTCCAATAAATCTATAATTGGAATATTTGACCCCGAAGAAAATAATTTTAATTTAAATATGTGGGCGCGGTCTGATGGAATTGAGATAAAAAAAATTTTGAAGAGAATCGACAAACTGAACTTGTCTAAGCTTTCAGAAGATTTACTTTATCAAGTCTTGTTTACAAATGCCTATCCACCAAAAGCGAACTTAAATTCAGAAAAATTTTTGGAAATAAAAATAAATTGGTTAATTAAAAAAAAAAGAATTAAAGATTTAGAAACTTTGCTAAAAAATAATCCTGAAGTTGGACAGAATATAAAAGCAGTAAAATTCTTAATTAACGAATATCTTTCTTCAGCAGACATAAAATCAGCATGTGAAAAGATAAATTTTCTGGACCCAAGGGTCCAGAATAATTATTTAGAAAAATTTACAATTTATTGTTTGATAAACAATGATCGAAAAGAAGAAGCTCAATTAATTTTTGATTTATTAAAAGAAAGAGGTTTTAAAGATAAGTTTTTTGAAAACAAAATTAATTTTTTATTAGGAATTTCTGGACAAAGTAATGATTATAAAATTTTAGATGACAATCTTTTAAATTTTTATTTATCGCATATTACTAGTGATAACTTTGAATACGAACCGAACGATAAAACAGATAAATATATATGGAGATATCTTTCTTCTGCTAATCTGACTCAAATTGATAACTTTGAAAATGAAAATATAATATTAACTTACGAACAGGCAGCAGCAAGAAATTCTTTTGAAAAGGATGAAATCTTTAAAATTTATCTTAAACTGCATTTTAATTTTCAGCAACTTGTAAATGCCCAAGAAATTTATAAAAACTTACCAAATTACAAAGCTAGAGCTTTAATTTATCAAGGTATATTTTTAACTGATAGTCCTGAAAAGAAAATTAATTTAGCATTTTTGTTAAAAGATTTATTTAAGTCAGATAAAATTTTTAATGTTTACACAGAAGAGCTATCAAATATTTTAAAATCTATTGATCGTGAAAAAATTCCTGAATATTATATTGAATTAATTGACCAAAATTTAAATAAAAATTCAACAACTAAAATAAAATTTGATAATGATATATTGCATAGGTCTAAAGTTATAAAGCATTTCCTTGATAATAATGAAAAACTAAGTAGAACTGAAAAAGATTTTAAATCAGTTTATAAAAAAATTAAAAAAAATAAAAAGTATTTTATTTCTATAAAGGACATTGTTGTTTTGGAGTCCCTTGTAGCCGATGGAATTTCTTTGCCTGAAGATTTGGATTACACTGAGCTATCAACCCAACTAACAGTTCCGGAAAATTTAAGGGATTTAGTGACTCAAAATCAGCTAGGTTTGGTCATGCTTAAAATTGTTGAGATAATTGGAGAAGATAAAATTAGAGATTTAGATCCAGAGACAATATATTTTTTAAATAGCATATTGAATGAACTCAATTTAAAAAAAATAAGAAATAATATTTTAAGTGAAGCTTTGCCGATTAGAATTTGATTTCTTCTTATGTAAAAATTCCAATTACTTGACTATAATGTTCTTATAATTTATTCATATTTATATGGCTTTAAGACAGATATTAACTGAACCAAATAAAATTTTGAGACAAAAATCATTGTTAGTCGAAAAAATTGATCAAGATTTACAAAAACTTATGGACGATATGTTGGATACAATGTATGCGGCGCCAGGAATTGGCTTGGCAGCGATCCAAGTTGGAGTGCCCAAAAGAGTTATTGTTCTTGATATTGGGTGGCGTGATAAATCAGAAGAACAAAA
>Ga0209403_10004976_pt1 | contig 14145 bp, 12 predicted proteins | sample ArcticOcean_MG_C_8_FD_187440 | JGI IMG/M metagenome (GOLD analysis project Ga0209403, IMG submission 187440) | Marine microbial communities from western Arctic Ocean - ArcticOcean_MG_CB11_86 (SPAdes) (version 2) | ecosystem: Environmental > Aquatic > Marine > Oceanic | place: Arctic Ocean... | reverse complement strand
AACAGACAGGGGAAGGACAGTGGGTGCACACATCGTTGCTTGAATCGATGATGTGCAAACTCGACTTCCAAGGGGCCCGCTATACGATGAACGGCGAGGTCCCCGATCAGCAGGGCAACGACCATCCGACATCCGTACCAATGGGTACCTTTGATGCGAAGGACGGTTACGTCAATATTGCCGCGTTTGGTGAGGTCATGTGGAAACGATTCTGTGATGCATTGGGTGCAAAGGACTTGTTTGCCCACCCGAACTACCAGTCGTCCCGCGATCGAGTGGCGCGTCGCGATGAAGTCAAGGCGGACATGAATTTGGTCACAACCCAATTCCTGGTTACTGACCTTGTGCGTCTGTTGAACGAAGAAGGTGTCCCGTGTGGCCCAATTAATACGATCGGCGAAGGGTTCGAAGATCAGCAGGTGAAGTACCTAAAGATTGCCAAACCCGCCCCGCATCCAGAGCTGGGGGATCTGAACTTGGTACGCTCGCCGATCAACATGTCGAGCTTTCCTCATCCCGAACATTTTGATAAAGCGGCACCGGACCCGGGAATAGACAGTGAGGCTGTACTGGTGTCATTAGGATTTGACCAATCGGCGATAGCTGAACTGCAAGCGGTTGGCGCCATAAACACATGAATCTGAAGTCGATGATGGGCTATGCCGTTGGCGACTTCGGCATCAATCTTTATTTCATATCGGTTTTGACGTACCTGCTGTATTTCTACACGGACGTTTTTGGTATTAGCGCCTTGAGTGCCGCTGGCGTATTTGCCGTCGCGAGATTCATCGACGCAGTTACCGACCCGATTATGGGCGCGATTGCTGAGCGAACCCGAAGTAGATGGGGCCGGATGCGCCCATACATCATGTTTGGTGCGCTGCCGTTGGGATTGATCTCTATTCTTACGTTTACGGTGCCGGATTTGGGTCCGAGCGGCAAACTCGTTTGGGCGTATACGACGTACATTCTGTTTGGTTTGACCTACACGCTTGTGACGATTCCGTATGCCACGTTGACTGCATCGTTGACGACTGACTACGAAGAGCGAACAAGAATCTCGACTTATCGGATCGGCTGCGCATTTGCGGGCGGCATGCTTGTTTCAGTCGGAACGTTCCCGTTCGTTTCCATGTTCGAAAGCGAGACCGATGGCTTTTTCTACTTGATGGTTATGTTTTCGGTCATTGCGAGCGGCTTGTTGTTCATAACCTATAAGTCCACAGCAGAGGTCGTGTCAGTGCCTGACGAACTACCCTTGTCGGCAAGTTTGAAGGCGGTATTGCGGAACCCGCCGCTGTACATCGTGATCGGCATATTTTGCTGCGGCATGCTGAGCTTTACGGTACGCCAAACCGTCACCCCGTTCTACTTCATCTACAACGTCGGGGATCCAACGCTGATTCCATGGTTCTTCGGGCTCACATTAGGCTGCATGTTATTAACAATATGGTTAGTTCCGATCCTGTCCGAACGATTAGGCAAAGAAGGCGCGATAGGTGCCGGTGCAGTCGTCGCCATGGTGTCCTGCATTGGCTTTTACTTCACTCCGTACGATGCGACCTATGGCATATTCTTTTGGGGTTGCCTGGTCGCCATCGGCAGCACCCCCGTGGCGGTTTTGGGCTGGGCGATGATTCCCGATACGGTAGAGTATGCCCAGTGGAAGCACGGCATGCGTGCGGATGGCGCAATTTTCTCCACCGCAAGCTTTTTTCAGAAACTTGCAAAGACAATCGGCGGAGCTGGCGTCGCGCTAGCGTTGGCCATGGCAGGCTACATCGCAAACCAGGAGCAAACCCCAGAAGCAAAAATCGCCATCCTGGACCTGCTGACGTTGGTTCCGATTGGGATTCTCACTGTGCTGATTGTGCTAACGCGTTTCTACAAACTTGATGGTCCAGCGCACGACAAGATCGTCCGGGAATTGGCTGCGCGCTCGCGACCTGAAATGGCGGCCGGAGAGGCTGTTGTAAAATAGCCTCTGAGTCCTGGCCGCCTTATGACCAGGAGGATGGCCAAGCAAAAACGACCACTGCTAAGCGGTTGATTTTGCGCCAAAAGAGCACAAGGATGTGTGAGTGCCGAGCGCAGCGGATTAGGATAAGCGCTGAAGAGGGTGTTTTGCGACACCCTCTGAAGCCGCTCCCACACAGATTAACAAGGTCGCGATTATTGCTTTTGCAGCTGCGGTCGCGCCTCGTCGGCGTGATCCTGTCGGTGCCACTCGAGCAGCAGTAACTTCGTGGCCATTACCAGTGCGATCGGATCGTCGAACATCAAATGATGATGCGTGCCGGGGATTGTAATCGTTGGGAGGTATCCGCCGGTGATCTCGAGCATATGATCGGAAAAGTAGGCGCCTTCATCTTCACTGTTCTCCCCAAGGATGACGGCGCTACGGCAACTCAAGGCTGCGTACTTGTCGCGCTGTTCAATGCCCATTGCCATGAAGTCGAATAAACTGGGATCGAACTTCCAGGTCCAGCCTCCTTCGACTTGTTTCAAACCATACTCGGCCATGTGTCGCAGCACGGCAGGATGCACACCCGATTGCTCCGGGAGTAAGCGAAATCTACCCAATGCCGTGTCTTTATTGGAATAGACCCGCAGCTTGCGGCCGGGTTTCCCGCCTTCCTTTTCCGCGCGCAGCCCCCATTCGAGGAATTGTTCCGGGGGCGCAACCGTGAAATCCATCAATATCAGCCCGCCAACCTTCCCGTCGTAATGATGGCAGGCTTCAAGGGCGGCATACCCGCCGAAACTGTGTCCAGCAATAAACGGGTTTGGCCCGAGTTCGGCCGCCTCGCAAACGGCCCAGATTTCTCGTGCAAAGAGTTCGCCAGTGTACCGCTCACGCCAATCACTGTCGCCATTACCCGATAGATCCAGCGCTACCACGCGGAAGCGATCGGCGAGGAACGGCGCGGTAAACCGCCACCATTCCAAGTGCGCATTGCTTCCGTGGATTAGCACGATACCGCGTTTGCCAATGTCGCCCCAAACCCGGTACACAATGTTTGCGCCATCAGCATGCACTGTGCCCGAAGTGGAAGGAGTTTGTAGCGCGGAGTCAAACCAAAAAGGAACTTCTGTCATACCAAGCAAAATCCAAAATTACCGACCGAAAAAAACGAGCGCAACAGTAGCATGTCGGTTAAAAATTAGTAGAGTGAAGCGGTGACCATATTGACTCAATCAACTGACGTGGCATGCCCCTATTGCGGTGAGGTTTTCGAGCTTGTCATCGACCCGAGCGTGCCGTCGCAGACCTACATCGAAGATTGCTATGTATGCTGTCAACCAATCAACTTGACCGTGGATACGGATGAGTTGAATGGCGATATCCACGTGGTCGCACGCCACGAGAACGAGTGCTAAGTTAACGGCTGCTAACGAACGCCTGCAGGAACAACGAATGAACTATCTCTTGGAAGACATCACGGTCATTGATGCAGCGACTTTTTTGGCAGGCCCAGGCGGCGCCACGATATTGGCCGATTTTGGCGCTAACGTAATCAAAATAGAGCCACCCGGGGGCGATGGCTATCGCAACCTTGTGGGCGCGTATCCGGTGCCGTATCACTGGCAACTGACATCGCGCAACAAAAAGAGCCTGGTGTTGGATTTGAGCAAGGACGCGGGCCAGGACCTAATGCACAAGTTGATCGGGAAGGCGGACGTTCTGACCACCAACTACCTTGCCGCCCAGCTCAAACGCTACAAGCTTGAATACGAGCGGGTCAAACAGCTCAATCCGCGGCTCATCTTTGCGCATATTAGTGGCTATGGTACCCAGGGACCGGAGGCAGGACGTCGCGGTTTCGACATCACCGCCTGGTGGGCACGCTCGGGCATGATGGAGTTTGTGCGCGACCCCGGGCAAACGCCGCTTTCTCCGGCGCCCGGCATGGGTGATCATTCCACTGCGACGGCATTTTTCGGCGCGATCATGACCGGTCTATATCGTCGCGAGAAAACTGGACGAGGTTCCTACGTATCGACCTCGCTTGCCGCAAACGGAGTATGGGCCAACGGCATGGCTCTCCAAGGCGCCGTTGCAGGCAATGACTTGGGAACCTATCGGCAAAAAAAAGGCTGGGTCACGCCACTCAGTGGCTGCTACCAATGCGCGGATGGCCAGTACTTTGTGTTGTCGATCATCAACACTGCCCGTGAGTACCCGAACCTTTGTGCTGCTGCTGGTCACTCGGAATGGCTGGAGGATGAGCGCTTCGCCAACGTGCGAACCATGCATCGAAACCGCGTCGACTTTCAAGCGATGCTGCAAACAGCATTTGGCAACATGTCATTGGACGAAGCATGCGAGCGTTTAGATGAGCACGGAATTACGTTTGGGCTCACTCAGCCATTGGCAAACGTCTTGGAGGATGAGCAACTGCGCGCAAACGGTATCGTTGTAGAAACGAATGATCCCGGCGATGACTACAAGTTGACTATCGGTAGCCCCATCAACGTGCTCGAAGAGACCAAGAAGGCTCCGGCCCGAGCACCTGAGATCGGCGCAGATAGCTTGGCGGTGTTGCGTGAAATGCAATTCGATGAAATTTATATTCAAGAACTGGTGAGCGCCGATGTCATCTTTTCGCCACCCGAATCGTCACCCGAATCGCCTGCCCCGCAAGGAGAGTCGTCATGAAACTCGGTATACATGCAGGACCGCAAGATCTGCCCATGGAGGAGCTGAAGCGACTGTGGAAGACCGGGGATGACAACGGCTTCCATTGGATTTCGGTATGGGATCACTTCTATGCGAACCCGATGAACACGCGCGAGAACCCGTGTTTTGAAGGTGTGGCTGCGATGGCGGGATTGGCGACCTACACGCAAAATGTGCGCGTGGGTTGCTTGGTGTTTTGTGCGCTGTTTCGAAACCCTGGCGTGTTGGCAAAAGCTGGCGTCACGATCGACCATTTGTCCAATGGCCGCGCGGATGTCGGCATCGGTGCCGGTTGGTTTGAAGAAGAGTTCCGTGAATTCGGTTATGGATTTCCCCCGTTGGGTAAACGCCTGGATCAACTCGAAGAGGCACTAACGATCATCAAGACGCTGTGGGCTGGTGAAACCATCGACTTCAAAGGCGAGTACTACGACATGCACGGAGCGGTATGTAGTCCAAAGCCCTTGGGCTTACGTTTGTGGATTGGCGGGCGCGGTAAGCTTCGTACCCCGCGTATTGCAGCCAAGTTCGCTGACGGGTTCAATATGCCTTATGTGTCTGCCGAACTGGCAGCCGATCGATTAGGCCGCCTGGTACAAGCGTGCGATAGGCTTGGACGCGACCCAGGTGAAATCGACACCAGCGTCAATCTGGGGTTTTACATGAACTCTGAGCGCCAACCGGATATCGCGCCAGAAGGAAGCCTGACAGGATCGGTGCAAGAAACCGTCGACACGATCGGTGAGTATGCGGATGCCGGTATTCAAGGCATTAATATTGCGTTCCGACCGCCCGTGGATTGGGATGCGTTACAGCAATACATCGAAGAGGTCATGCCGCACTTCACTTGAGCGCAGGTTACTCCTGGCCGCGCCAACTGCCTGTTACGGAATGGTTGTAGTCTATCCACTGGCCTTGTGATGTCTGGTAGGGCACGCGGATGGTACACACTGGATTCGATTCGGGCTGCCGATCCAACGCGAACGTCGCGTCAATTTGCATCGAGCTCGTGCCTCCGGCGTCAAGATTCAGTGGCGCAATACGCAATGGGTTGAACTGCCAGCGGTTGTCGTCGGACGTACATGTGACCAGCAGATGAATATTCCTCGTGCCCGGGTTCTGCACCGGAATGGTCAGACGATATGCACCTTCGCTCATCTCCTGCATTTCGATGTCACGCGGCGCCAGGCTCCTCAACAGTACGAAAAGATCCGAATTGTCGGTCGCAGTGACGATATCGCGGCGATTGATCGAGTCTGCATCGATCACGGCCACCGTTACGTCATCGCCGCGGACTGACACCTGCAGCAGTTGATGGAACGAGCCAACCTCGCGTCGCTCGGTACCCATGTTGGCTGCCGCGTTCGTCATCGAATAGTGAACACCGTCCTTTTCTTGGTAGTGATAGTGGTGGAAATGCCCATAGAACACGTGGCTGACCCCGTGTTGCACGAACAACTTATGCAGTGCGTCCGCATTCTCCATTAACAACGGTGGTTTATGCACGAACGCCATTTTGTGGTCAGCGTTGGACTCACGCAGTGTCGCGTCGAGCCAGGCAAATTGTTCTGGGCCGATCTGGTTTTCGCCTTCAGTCGAGTCGCTGTTCAGCAGAGTGAATTGGACGTTCTTATAGTCGAATGCGTGGAAGATGGGGCCCCAGTTAGCTTCGTAAAGGTCTTCGAGACGTTTGTCGACACGACGCTCGCCATTGTAAACGTCGTGGTTGCCAGGCACTGGAAAGTAGGTGACGTTACCTAATGGCGCAACTTGCTTCTTGAACCGAACCCATTCGAGCGCCACCGCGTCGATATCGTTGCTATAGCCGCGGATCAGGTCGCCAACCTGGATGACGAACGCTGGCTGCAAGAGTCTGGCTTGATCGATTACTCGATTGAACTTAGGGAGGTCGTGGAACTGCGAATCGCCAAGCACAACAAAGTGGAATTCATCCTCCTCTTGCTCAGGTAGCTCTACCGCATGAGCGGTAACGACGGTAGCCAACATCAACGCGTTTAGCTTTGACGCTAACTTTGCGCACCTTAACTCTGCGAACATAGCGGCGGATTTCCATGTTGCTCAGCAAATTCCTCGACTGTTCGCCAGACGCGAAGCAGATTGCCACCAAGCACCTTGCGGATATCCTCTTCGCTGTAACCCCTCTCTAGCAGACCAACGACCAAATTGGGGTAGCTCGAAACGTTTTTTAATCCCACCGGCAGGCTGTCGCCAACCCCGTCGTAGTCAGAGCCGATGCCAACCGCGTCAATGCTGGTAATCTCCACCACTCGATCGATGTGATCAAGCACTTGGTCGAGGGTCGCATAGGGGTAGGGATGCGCTTCGCGGTAGGTGGTGAGAAACGACCTTGTCGCCGGATCATCATTTGCAAGGTGGTTGGACTCGGTATGCTTGACCAACGCCTCGGTGCGTGCGCGGCCGTAGTCTTGTGTTGCTTGGGATATGAAATTCGAACCGAAATTGATCTGCACCACGCCGCCAGCTTGCGCTAGCGCGACGACCATGGCATCACTCATATTTCGTTCAAAGCCTTCGGTAAAGTGACGCAGTGACGAGTGCGAAGCAATCACAGGTGTTTGCGACACCTCGATTACTTGCCAGAACGCCTCATCAGAGATATGCGACACATCGACCATGACGCCGCGCTTGTTCATTTCCGGCACAAGCTTGCGACCGAATGGCGATAGGCCATTCCATTGCCGGTTGCGATCATAGGATGAATCGCTGATGTGATTTGGTTTTGAATGGGCCAGCGTTATGTATCTAATTCCGCGTTTATAAAAATGCTCTAAGTTTTTGAAATTACTAGAAATTGGACCACCATTCTCCATCCCTAAAGGCAACGAAATGAGCTGCTTGGCGAAGTTGGATTCGATATCGCGCACACAGCTCGCCAACGCGAACTTGCGCGGATGCTGCTCTGCCAGTGCCTGCATGAGATCGATCAGTTCGTTAGCAAGATCGTATGCGCCGCCTGCGTCGTCGACCGATGCCGGTATAAAGATGGACATGAAAGGCGCGTCCAGGCCACCGGCCGTGGCTCGCGGATAGTCGAAGTCGCCATCCTCGGTGAAACTGCCCACATCGGCGGGGTTGCGATACAGCCGAAATGGCACATCGACATGCGTGTCGATAATGAGGCTCGTGCGGGCAATGCGCGTTGCGTAGCTTGGGTCTTCAGCGGCGTAGGCCGCCTGCATGCTGGTGGCGAGCGTCAGCGTGATTGTTAGAAACCATGTGGAAGCACTATTCATGAGCCAAACCTTTTGCATTGCAGTCGCGTTAGAATGAGGCCACACATAACCAAATTAGGTTGCGACATGATTGAATTTCATGATCCGCGCGGCGACGTAGGGGTCGAGATGCAACCCTACACCCTCGCATTCGATCTTAAGGTGAATGGGGGGCAGGGCGCCACCGTTGGGTTGCTGGCCAATGGCTTTCCCGATTCGGAAAATTTTCTGCGTCACATGGGTAGCGCCTTGAACAAACTATTGCCCAATGTATCGCTCAAATTCTGGAACAAAGGCAACGCGTCCATCCCCGCGCCCGACGATATGCTGGCCGAGATCAAGGCGAGTTGTCAGATCGCGATCGCTGCATATGGCCACTGAGGCAGTTGTACTACCGGCACCGTGCGTGACGGAATTAGCATTGCCCGACTCGGCATCCCGGCGGTGGCACTCGTGACCGAGGAGTTTTGGCCGCAAGGCGATTTCGTCGCCAACTCGCTCGGCATGCCCGAAGTGCCTCGCATCCAACTGCCGCACCCGGTAGCCGGCACGGGGGACAGTAATCTGGCGCGTGTTGCGCAGGACGTCGTGGCAGAAATTATAGAGCGATTGGCGGCATGAGCGCATATTTGGAGGCTGCCGACGAGATGAGCGCGCTCGAGCGTCTGCACGAGTTGGGTTGTACGGACGGTTTGCCCATCATTGTGCCGACACCCGATCGAGTCGCGCGCATGGTGTTAGCTAGCGGCTTGGAGGCGGACATGGTGCTCGGCATCATGGGACCAGGCAACGGCACAGCAACTGTCGAGAAAGTGGCGGTAGCAGCCGTCATGGCAGGTTGTTTGGCCGACTCGATGCCCCTCGTCGTGGCTGCCATCAAAGCAGTGATGGAACCTGAATTCGATTTGACCGAAATGCAGGCAACGACACATTGCACGGCGCCTTTAATTATCGTGAATGGTCCGGCTCGGCATACGTGCGGGCCAATTTCCTCGGGCTTCGGGGCCCTTGGTCCTGGTCACCGAGGCAATGCGACGGTGGGACGAGCGTTGCGTTTGTGCATGATTAATATCGGCGGTGGACGACCTGGTTCGTCAGATATGGCGCTGCTCGGTCATCCGGGCAAGTTCACCTACTGTCTGGCCGAAGACGAAGAGGGGTCCCCGTTCCCACCACTACACGTCGATCGAGGGTTTCAGGCCGATGACAGCGTTGTGACGGTCATTGGCGCGGAAGCACCCCATTCGGTGATTCACAGTGCGAATGCTGACGATCCACAAGACCATGAGAAACTTTTACAGTCGCTCGCAGTAGGGGTTGCCAATATGGCGACCAACAACGCCATACTTACCGGTGGCAGTGTCGTCGTTGTGCTAAACCCCGAGCACGCAACCGTGCTATCCAATTCCAACATGAACCGCGAGACGGTGGCGAATCGACTATTCGAGTTGACGCATCATGCGAAACGAGACCGACTTGGCGGGATGATAGGCGGCGCCGCTAACGATGGCAATTATGCATGCTTTACCGAACCTGGGCAGATCGTGATTCTGATGGCCGGTGGAAGCGGGTTGTACTCAATGGTTATGCCCAGTTGGTGCGCCGGCGCGCACAACAACAGTGCCGTTAGCGTGATGGTCGATACCGATCAGTTTTGTGAAATTCCTGGTTTGGAGTAACTCATGACCGTGATTAAGCAGGACGACGTCATTCAGAGCATCGCCGATGCGTTGCAGTTCATTTCCTATTATCACCCGCTGGACTTCATTCGCGCTATGCGTGATGCGTGGGAGAACGAAGAGTCTCCGGCAGCGAAAGCGGCGTTGACTCAGGTTTTAGTCAACTCGCGGATGTGCGCTTTGGGCAAACGCCCGATTTGCCAGGACACGGGCATTGTGAACGTCTTCATTTCGGTAGGCATGGACGTTGCCTGGGATGCCGACATGTCAGTCGAAGACATGATCAATGAAGGCGTCCGCCAGGGCTTCACCTTTCCGGACAATGTGTTGCGCGGTTCGGTTCTCGCTGACCCAGACGGCGCGCGCACCAATACCAAGGACAACACACCCGCAGTCATCCATGCGCGCATCGTAGCCGGAGACAAGGTCGAATTCGAAGTCGCCGCGAAAGGCGGGGGCAGCGAAGCGAAGGCCAAATTCGCCATGTTAAATCCCAGCGACTCTGTGGTGGATTGGGTGTTGAGTGTAGTGCCAACGATGGGTGCTGGTTGGTGCCCACCGGGGCTGTTGGGTATCGGTGTCGGGGGTACGCCGGAAAAAGCCATGCTCATGGCGAAAGAAGCGCTTATGGAGCCGATTGATATTCACGAGCTACAGGCACGCGGAGCCGCCAATCATCGCGAAGAAATGCGCCTTGAGATCTTCGAGAAGGTCAATGCGCTTGGTATCGGCGCACAGGGGTTAGGTGGTTTGACAACAGTCCTCGATGTCAAAGTTAAAGATTATCCAACCCACGCGGCGAACAAACCGGTTGCCGTCATTCCCAATTGCACGGCAACGCGCCACGTCAATTTTGAGCTGGACGGAACGGGTCCGGCGCAGTTCGAAGCGCCAGATCTAGCTGAGTGGCCGGATATTGCGTTTGAATTGGGCGACGACGTCAAAAGCGTCGATATGGATTCATTGGACCATTCTGAAATCCAATCGTGGAAGGCGGGCGACACTTTGCTGTTGTCGGGCAAGATGTTGACGGGGCGCGACGCCGCGCACAAAAGAATTGCCGAGCTGATTGATCGAGGCGAGCCACTGCCTGTCGATTTCAACAATCGATTAATCTACTACGTTGGGCCGGTGGATCCAGTACGTGATGAGGTCGTAGGTCCTGCTGGACCCACTACCGCCACGCGTATGGATAAGTTCACGCGTACCATGCTGGAGAAGACCGGGTTGGCCGGCATGATCGGCAAGGCGGAGCGCGGACCCGTTGCAATAGAGGCCATCCGAGACAACAAAGCCGTGTCGATGATTGCTGTCGGCGGGGCTGCCTATTTGGTCGCAAAAGCCATAACCAAATCTACCTTGTTGGCATTCCCCGAATTGGGGATGGAAGCCATTTACGAGTTCGAGGTGAAGGACATGCCTGTGACGGTCGCGGTCGACTCGACCGGAGAATCGGTGCACATCGAAGGGCCCAAGATCTGGTCACAAAAGATCGCGGAACGAATTCCCCTGCTCCAAGAATGAGTTGGTCCAAGCATAATTGGAAGATGACAATTGCGAGCACCCTTTCATGGAACACGCTTCACCGTCTCGTTGGTCACACGGATGTTCCACACGCGATTGCGCATGCCTGGGCTCAGCAGCCTGAGGCCTCTAAAAGAGGCTCCCACAACGGATCAACTACAGAACGTCGAGGTACTTTTCAGCATCTAACGCCGCCATACAGCCGAAGCCCGCACTCGTGATTGCCTGGCGATAAACATGATCGGCAACGTCGCCCGCAGCGAACACGCCGGGCACACTCGTCGCCGTAGCGTTGCCACTGGTGCCACTCTGGATCTCGATGTAGCCGTCTGCCATATCTAAATGCCCCTCGAAAATAGCTGTGTTCGGGGTATGGCCGATTGCGATGAAGACGCCCGTCAGATCAATCGTGCGCTCCTCGCCATCGTTGTGTTTTATTTGCATGCCAGTGACACCACCGTCATCCCCGAGCACTTCCTGCAATTGTTGATTCCAAAGCGGCTCGATGTTCGCTTTGGCAAAGACCCGGTCTTGCAGTATCTTCTCCGAGCGCAGTTGATCACGTCGATGCACGAGGTAAACCTTGCTCGTGATGTTAGCCAAGTACAGGGCCTCTTCCGCAGCGGTATTGCCACCGCCTATGACGGCGACCTCCTGGTCGCGGTAAAAGAAGCCGTCACACGTGGCGCAAGCACTCACCCCGCGGCCCTTGTACTTGTCTTCCGATTCAAGGCCTAGATACTTTGCTGATGCCCCAGTCGAGATGATCAACGAATCACAGGTATAGCTTGCTTGATCACCGTCCAAACGCAGTTCGTCGGTAGACAGATGCGCGGTGTGGATATGGTCATTCACGATACTCGCTTCGAAGCGTTCAACGTGTTCTGCCATCTGCATCATGAGTTCCGGCCCTTGCAGGTCGGCATGTCCGCCGGGCCAATTCTCGACTTCAGTGGTGGTTGTCAGTTGGCCCCCGACCTCGACCCCCGTGATTAAAGCAGGCTTGAGGTTTGCGCGTGCGCCATACAACGCGGCCGTATAACCAGCGGGACCAGAGCCTAATACAATCAGTCTGTGGTGAATGGTGTCGTTCATTTTCATGCTTCCCTGCCAGCTCCTGTCTACTTAAGGGTGCTAACACCCTCTTAAACGCTTTTCCCACTACGCGCAACATTCTAGACGGATCCGGGCGCGGGAAACAGTCGCTCGCGCACTAGTCGAAGCGGTGCAGGGACATGCCCGCTGCAACGGTTTCAAACGGTGCGGTTGCTCGCTTCGCGAGCTGGTCGCGTTTGATCAACGTCTATACGCGCGCGGCGACTGCGTCGCCGCGAAGCGGTTTCGTGAGGTACGCTGTGACTTCATCAACTCGCCAGTCATGCATTCCTTCGCTGCTTACCCCCGATACGAATAGTACGGGCAGGTCCAGAACCTGCGTGCGAAGTCGTTCCACCAGATCACTTCTGCTCATGCCGGTCATCGCGATGTCAGAAATGACCATCGTGACGCGACTGGTTAAGAACGCCGCCGTAGCGAATTCCAGGCTGGTAAACCCCAGTACCTGGTAGCCCGCTCGATTTAAGGCCGACTTGATCACGTGCACGGCCTGGATCGTCATCGACAACAATCATGAAGGTCGTGTTTGTGACGAGCTCCAGTACGGGTTGGTTGTCGCGTGTTTCTACCAGTGGCCGGCCGACCTTCACCGACGTGCTCGTGCCGGGCTGGGATTCAATGTCGATCAAGCCGCCACATTGGGCGACGATTCCGTAACAAGAGGAAAGCCCCAAACCGCTGTTGTTCTGGCGTTCTTTGGTTGAGAAAAAAGGGTCGAATACTCTTGTCTGCACCGCAGCGGTTATACCGCGCCCCGAGTCCTTGACCTCGAGAACGGGGTAAGGTCCGTCCGCGTCCAGGCGTTGGCTGTGATGATCGAGCTCGGTCAAGCTGAGTGCAACTTCTAGTAGGTCGCCACCGTCGGGCATTGCCTCGCGCGCGTTGTTTACCAAGTTGACCAAGGTCTGCTCGAACTGCGATTCCTCGATCCACCCCATGGATCGATACTAACAACAATAAAAGTCAGCTTTGCGGGGCCTTACTTTCTACTTACATTTGTTTTTTGACCGCATTTTGGGTTGGAGAGGGCATCGTGACCCTTGCATGGAGCAACTCATGGAACAACGCTTCACCACCGTCGTGGTCCCAGCGATATTCCACCCGCGATTACGTGTGGCCGGGCCCGGCACGCTGAGGGCTCTTTTTACGCACGCTGAGGCTCCAGACACCCGCTGAGGGCTCTAGAGACACCCGCTGCTGCGAAGCATCTGGACGTCATGCTCGGTAAAACCGAGATCGGCAAGAATCTCGTCGGTGTGCTCACCTAGACGCGGTGGTGGCCGTTGCACACGGGGCGCTGCAGGGTGGGCAAGATGCCCGGCGCTGACGACTCTTACCTTAGCGTCCTGCGCGCCGGGGCTTTCGATCTCGGCGAAGCTCAGACGGTGCTCAAACTGCGGATCACCTGCGACTTCACTTAACTGACGAATTGCCGCAACTGGAACACCAGCGGCCTCGAGTGCGTTGACCCAATAGCGTGTGGGTTTGGCTGCGATTTTCGGTACGATCTGGGCGTTGATCTGCGCTGCGTTGTCGACCCGATCGGCCGGTTCGGGATAGGCTACGCGCAAGGCTTGTTCACCGATTATCGCCAAGAAAGCCTCGATCTGCGTTTCCCGCAAGGCAACGATTTGCACATAGCCATCCTGGGTTTCAAACACATTGCAGGTTGGTTGGCGTGTCGGCGAACGATTTCCCATTAGCTCAGGCGTTGTGCCCGATACAAGGTAGTTGCTCATCTGGGGCGCCGTCATCACCATTGCCGAATCAAGCATCGAAATATCAACGCGTTGCCCTTCGCCCGTCACATGGCGCCGAAAGAGCGCCGCGGTAATCGCAAATGCGGCATTCAGTGCAGTGCTCATATCGACGCTGAAATATCCCGTTCGCA
>Ga0209403_10004972_pt1 | contig 14156 bp, 14 predicted proteins | sample ArcticOcean_MG_C_8_FD_187440 | JGI IMG/M metagenome (GOLD analysis project Ga0209403, IMG submission 187440) | Marine microbial communities from western Arctic Ocean - ArcticOcean_MG_CB11_86 (SPAdes) (version 2) | ecosystem: Environmental > Aquatic > Marine > Oceanic | place: Arctic Ocean... | reverse complement strand
CCGGGAGTTGGAGAGGTAGAATTCACGCGGCGAACTATCGAGCCTCGGGCCGATTCAGGCCGGACAATCAGACGTCGGGGATTTCTAGCCTAGAGGAAGTCTCTCCGCCGCGTAGCGCCATTCGTCCATGCGCTCGGCCATGGTCCCTGCAATCTCCAATTGCCAAGGCCAGTCGAGATCAATGGCCTCTTCCCATGGCGTCTCGACGCCCACAGAATATTCACCCACCCCAAAGTTGTTTTTCATGCTCGGAACCAGGTCTCCTCTCATTGCCCAGACAGACCCATTATGGAGATAGGACGGCGTCAGTTGTGACCGCGGAGAACTTCAATCCCCTATGTGATTGAGCCGACTGCGTCGATCAATTTTGAACATCCACTCCGGAGGATACTCCGCCTGGGAGACGGTGAGCGCGGACGCCGGGGGCTCGGGATGGTTCGCGTCGAACAGTGCGTCGAGCGCCGCGTCGATGTGTCGGCCGCGGCGAAACGGCACCGTAGGCAACAACACGACCAGTGCATCCGCAGGACCTGCCTCGTTGAACGCATGCTTCACGACCTGCCAGATCATCGCGTCGGGTGCCGATAGCTCCGGGGGGCGACTCAGGACGGCCAGGCCTGCAGATGCGGCCATTTCGGCTATCTCAGGGTCGTCCGTCGATACGACGGTTTGTGCGCCAATGCTGGAGAATGCGAGGCTTTCGTTGATGGCGTCGGCTGTACGCTGGATCAGCGTTCTGCCGCCGACCGACATTGCATTTTTACGCGGCAACCTCTGTGAGTTGCCTCTAGTGGGAATCACGCCCAAGATGGATATTGCCATGTCGATGTCTCCATAGATTGCCATTTACACTAACTAACAACCGATTAAAATCCGCAGTAAATATCGCAAGTAATATCGAATAAACTATAGAATTAAATACGCACTGTCAAGTGCAATTAATAGTAATACTTAATAAGAGAAAAATAAGAGCAGTAATGGCTGGCAATTAATCCGTAACTACGATTGGAGGTGTTTGGGTCCATCTACCATGCACTTTTCAGAGCAATAGAGTGCTGTTAGGCTTGGCTGCTAGTCGTGAACCGTCCCGAAACGTAACGGAATAGGGCAGAGTGAAAAAAGGGCCGAGCGTAGGAAAAGTCGGTGAGGGTGGTCTGACTGAAAACTACCGTGATGAGGCGCGTGCGCCCGATGTATAGCGGGTGAAGTTGGGCCGCCCAAACAAGTGCCCACCGCCATCACTGCCGGGTCTGACCGACTCGCGGCGGAGGGTCCATGGGGGCTGTCGTTTATCCAGGACCGCTCGACTAGCCCGTGGCCGGTTCCCCTCGCACCGCAGCTCTATAGTGCTGCAGGAACTCCTCGGTGGACATGCCCGCCGCATCCGAGAGCTGGCTCAGAGATTGGGGGTCCTGTATGTCGCTTTCTTCCAGACGAATCATGTACTCAGATGCCACCAGGTAGTGGAGGGAGCTGACATCCACCAGCCTCACCCGCGTCCTCCCGGTTTCCGGGTCCCGCATATCTTCGAACGGGATGGTGTGTAGGTTCCCGCCTTCTGTGGATACCACGCCACCGTACTTGATCCGATCCTCGTCGAGGGGAGAGAGCAGGAATCGGACTGCGCCGTATCCCAAGTTGCGTGTGTAGTCGATATCGAATGGGATAGGGGCCGCAGAGCGCAGCTCGTATCCAATAGTCACGTCGACAATGTTCAGTTCCTGGCCACGTTCCAGGAACCGCTCCTCCACTCGCCTTCGAAGTATCTTGGCAAGAGGGACCTCTGAAAGACGGATGTGGCCATGCGGATCGTGGCCGATCACCACGCCGGGCACCTTGGCGAGCTCCTCTATCGGAATCTTTTCCGATACCCCCTCTGCGATCACGGCGAGTCCGTCATCATGACCCATCACGCGTCTCTTTAGGATCGCACCCTCAAGTACCGCGCAGACCTCGTCAAGAGTGATACGTTCTTGAGGGAACTCTTCTGCCAGGATGGTGATCGTCGCGCCGGCTGCCTTGCCTATGCCTAATGCCAGGTGACCAGCCTTGCGGCCCATTGCCTCCACGAAATACCAGCGATTGGTGGCCCGTGAGTCTTCCATCAGGTTGAGGACGAGTCCAGTCCCCAGGTGGCGTGCCGTCTCGAAGCCGAATGTCGGGGCGTTTCCGGGCAATGGAATGTCGTTATCGATGGTCTTTGGGATGTGGGCGACACGGAAGGCGCCCTCTCCTGCCCGGGAGACCTCGTATGCCGAGAAGGCCGTATCGTCGCCGCCGATGGTCACCAGATGGTCTATTCCCAGGTCCTTTAGGGCCTGCGCTGTGCGACTGCGAATTGCCGGATCCTTCGCGGGGTTTGCTCTTGAAGTCCCCAGGATAGAACCGCCCGTGGTGTGTACCCGGGAGACATTTGCGATCGTCAGAGGCTCTACCTGAGGAGGGCCATCCATGAGGTGCTGGAAGCCGTCGCGTATTCCGACGACCTCAAGGCCAGAGTTGATCGCCTCGATGACGGCCGCCGAGATCGCGCTGTTGATGCCGGGTGAAGGGCCACCGCCTACTAGAATTCCCAGTCGCTCTTTCCGAACGGCCATTATCTTGCCCCTGTGTGGACGAGCGATGTCACGAAGGGTGGCAAACTGGTCTTAAGCGCTGCTTTCGCCCCGCACAATCTCATGAAAACCTCCGATGTCCCCGGGTGAACACCTACTCGATTGTGATGTACTAGTGGTCATCAGTCACCGGAACTACGAGCCTCGGCAACTGTACTCGCGAGCTTTTGACGCATCGTGTAGCCATTATATCCGAGGAGAGGCACAAGCTGCGGACAAACGTTGTGGGATTGTGCACGAATCATGTCGGAAACGGCGGACGGATAGGTTTGCAGGGCGACACCGGGTGGGTGACAGCCTCCGAAATCTCATTGAACCACCCATGGGCCTCTGCTAGACTCCGTTGATCACTCAGGAGAGGTTAAGTCTCCATGCAGCGAGCAGCGCAGGCGCCAATCTGGGCGGGACTGGTACTCTGGAGCCTTGTCATTGGCGCCTTTGTTGTGGGCGTTGCTGGCGAAACCGTTTTGGCTAGTCCCTCGGTTGGCGAGATATCCACCGTCGCCGGGAACGGTAGTTCCGGGTTCTAGGGGGACGGCGGACAGGCGACTGCCGCAAGCCTCAATTTGCCCTGGGGCATCGCCATGGATAGTAGTGGCAATCTATTTGTCGCCGATACTGACAACAGACGCGTCCGCAGAGTGGATGCCTCCACCGGCATAATTACCACTGTAGCGGGGTATGGCACGAACGGTTTCTCGGGTGATGGCAGCTCGGCCACCGCCGCCAGCCTGAGCTATCCTCAAGGTTTGGCCCTGGACGGGCAAGGAAACCTGTTCATTGTAGACAGAGACAATCAGCGTGTCCGGAGGGTGGATGCCGCCACGGGAATAATTACCACGATCTCTGGCAATGGCTTCATCGGTTCGACGGGCGATAGCGCACCGGCCACAAGCGTCAGCTTCAACTTCCCGGTAGGCATAGCCCTGGATAGCCAGGCAACCTGCTCATTGCGGACAACACGAATCACCTTGTCCGCAATGAGCAGAGGCTATCGGGCTAGCCGCACCGGCTCCCCTGCCGGCCCTTGGCCCGTGGGTCCTGCCCGCACTGGCCGGAGCGATGGCGGGCTTAATGCTCTGGCGGCAGGATCGGCCTTCGGCCAGCATCGTCGCAACCAGATAGATTCCGGTCGCACCGGTTTCGGTTTCGACAGCTCTTCCGCTACTGGCCCGCCTCCTCACGAAGCGCATCACGCCATCGGATGTTCAGCAGAAGTGCGTCCCAAATCTCGTTGAAGTCCAGGGCATCCTTGTTCGCCCAGTCGATGGAATCCGCTTCGGCTCGTTTCAGTCTGGTCTTGAATACTGGCGCAGGGACCGGTATCGTTTCGCCCATCTGCCCTACTTTCACGATCGCCCTGTGAATACCTGTCAGATCGACCCAGGCGAGTTGATCGCAACCGGAGTTGAAGAGGGCGTCGTAGGCGTCCCCCATCTGCTGATCTAGGGCCGACTTCTTCTGCGTTACCGTCCCCCGCTCATTCCCCAAGAACTCGAGCGTGAGCCATATGCCGCCACTGCGTTGGTCTCTGGCGTCCGGGTCGAACTTCAGGCGATCCTCGTCTTCCGTCGTCTTACCGGCAAACAGCTCTTTTGCGATGGCGACGAGCTGGACCTTTTGCTCTTCAAAAGAAAGGCCGGCAGCGCACCGGATTGAGCTGATAGTCGTAGGCACATCGACCGCGGGGCGGACCAAGGAGGCAGTGGCCTCGGGTGTTGGGGCGGGAGCGGTGGTGGCGGTTAGGTCTGCCTCCGCTCCCGTTGTGTCTGGCACGGTCGTTGCGGTGGCGACGGCTGACGTGTCCGATGTGGCGACAGGTCCGATAGTGGCCGTAGCCTGAACAACGACGGTGGGAGCTGCCGCCGCAACTTGGTCAGGGGGCGCGTCGCTGCTGTCCGTGTCGCTGGAGCATCCGATGGCTGCCAGGGTCGCAATTAACAACGCTACCGATAATCCAGCTCGCATCGAACACATCCTAGTGGGAGATCAGTGTCAATAGCACTCACTAGAGAGTCTACACTGGTTTGGGTTCTCGTGACTATGAGTCAAGACGATGCCGCTCGGTGGGGAACCGGCGACTAGCTGTTCGCCCTGATGTTCGAGCTACAGATCAAAGTCGTCCCCAGGGTGAGGGTGGAAATATCGCGCTTCGTCTTCGACGTCGGGCAATATATTCTTACCGTGATCGCTCCGGAGCTTGTTCGTGCACTGGAGTGGTCCGTTACCACGGCCGGTGCCATGGACCCCGCCGGAAGAGTTCGAGGGCGATCACCAGCGCCTCTTCGAGTACTTGGAGGAGCAGCTTCAGTTTGCCAGCGCAGCCGCCGAGGAAACCCTGACAGAGGGGCCGCCGGAGGGCCTCCGCCGGGCATGGTGGCCTATTGCGAGGCGAGGGAGGCGTTCACGAAGGAGTATGCGTGGCTCGTTGTGGTGCACTTTGGGGACGAAGACGTGTGCAACCCGGAACCACCGTCGCCTCCGTAGATTGCTGGCGCACCAGCCCGCCGCTCAGCAGCATACGGAGTATGGGCTGCGCAGGACGCCTATTTCACGTTTCGGAGGGCAAGATGCTCGATTCTCACTCTCCATCAAGCGCTGGGAGGCGTCCCAGGTAGTGAATACGGCGACCTCTCCCGGTAGAGAAACAAGCCCAGGCTATGTAATAGCGCAAATCAGATAGAGAATCCGCCCGCTGTGTTTTAGGACGCGCGTAAGTGAACGGGAGATGTGACTGGCGCAGCACGTGGTTGTATGGGGCCATCGATTCGTTGTGAGCGGGTCTTCGAAGTGACCTACTCCAACCGCCATATGAAATCGAAGATCCGCAGTAAGGCGACCAGACAGATCGCCAGGATGCCAGCGCCAATGAGCGTGGCCATTTGAACTCCCAGATTTTCAGCCAGCAGACCCGCCAATACGCTGCCAACGGGGAACGCACCCCAGGTCACCATCGAGAGCCCAGAGATTCGTCCTCGCAACTCATCTGGGATGATTGACTGTACGGTTCCCTGAATCGTCGTGTACAAGAAGGGCTGAACGGTGTTCAAGGCGGCCAGGATCACCAGACCTACCACGTATGATGTCGTCGATGAGAGCGCTGCCATCGAGATACCCGCCATGACCACCGAACCGACTATTAGCTTGCCTTTGTACCTGATATTGCCCAGGGAGGCCACCACCAGTGTGCCGATTACCATGCCCACGCCGGAGATAGACATCAGGAGGCCAAGTCCCCTCGGGCCGACGTGGTAGACCTCTGCGGCATACACAGGAAGAAGTCCCGTGACGAATGGGAAGATCAACATAGGCGTAGTAAGCCCGAAGATTAATAAGGCCAGCACGACCCTATGATCCCTGACGTATCGGGCGCCCTCCAACAAGCCCGGGACTACCGCGGACAGCTTGGGACGCGCATTGCGAACGTCTCGAACTCGTACGGAGAAAGCGAAAATGGCGCCCACGTAGAAAAGGAGAGCTTCCAGGAACAGCGTCGGGCCACCGCCGAGAACGTCGATCAGGAATCCACCAAGAACCGGTACGGCGAGTCGGGTGACACCCCAACCGAGGGTTGAAAGTGCGTATGCATTGATCAGACCGCCCTCGGGGACGATATTGGCGGTAAGGGATGCTCGAGCAGGCTCGGTGATGACCCAGGAAAAGCCGACGAGGAGAAGGAAGGCGAATATTTGCCCGGAGCCGACGTAGCCAAGAATGACGCCGACCGCGAGGGTAAGGGCCAGGGTGCCTTGATACAAGTACACGCCCGTGAGCAATTTCCTTCGGTCAAGGACATCGACCAGAAATCCCCCGAACGGTCCCATTATCAGAAGTGGAACCGCCTCCAATCCCAACGCGACACTGGTCAGGAAGGGCGACTCGGTAACGTCGTAGATCAGCCAACCAACCACGACCAGTTGTATCCAATATCCGCCGCCTGCGCCGGAGACGGCCAGAAACAGGAATCTGAATGCGGGACTACTGAAGGCGTCGAAGGTGTGGAGTCCAGATGGCATCCGCAAGATGCCCAGCCTCAGCCGTCGGGAATCAAGTTTCTCAGGGCCGTCTCTAGGTAAGTTCTCTGGGCTGGGCAACTGCCGGTCTCGCTCTTGTAGAGGGCCTTGAGTTCGGTCTACGTCCGATTCAGTATCTGATTACCACGAGCTGATCTGCCGCGGACTCTGGTAGCCACACCTCGCCGGTTCGGCCAAGAATCTGCCGCACGTTGCTGGGACTGCTCGGGAGATTGTACACCACAAACCTCTCACTCTTCGGGTCAAAACTGACGACTGTATTCGCGCCGAAGTCGCTTAGCCAGACAACGTCATCTGTATCTACAAACACCGCATAGGCTCGCGGGCCTGTCCCTGGGAGTTCCCATTCGCGCCACGCGCCACTCGACGGATTGTAAAAAGCGACCTGTCCCGCGTTCCATTCGCTTACCCAGATTCGACCCTGGGAGTCCGGCCACACGCGTCTAGCGCCCTGGCCAGAGGTCGGTGGCTCAAGTACCGTTGCTTCTCCCGTCTTGGGGTTTATGCGTCCAACATAGCTCCCCGCTAGAGATGCATAGTAGACATCTCCATCGGAGCTCGTGGCAATCCCATAGGGCCCGCGACCTCGGGGCGCGTCGAAGACCTCCATGTCCCCGGTGCTCGGGTCCCGCCTACTGTAGATACCGTTCTGACAGGTGAACCACAGGTTCCCGTTGCTGTCGAATGTGGCCGTATTGAGGTTTGCGTTGGGCCGATCTGCAGGCAATGGAAAGATGTCGACCGCCAGGGTTTCCGGGTCAACTCGCACGATCGCGTTCAACCCGCCGTCGGTAATCACGGAGCACCGTCTGGACCTACGATTACGCCGTGGGGTCGCGAGCTGTGCCCAGTGGTGTGTGCCTTGTGCTTCCGGTATCCGGGTCGAGCCAGCCAATCTCTCCTGAGATCTGCACTGTGTACCAGACCCCTCCATCAAGCGCAGGCACCACATCGTGGGGGCGTGACCCCGTCGGTAACGGATACGATTGCATGGTGAATGCCGCGACAGGCGTGGCTACTGGACCTGGCGAGGCCGACGGGTCAACTGTCGCCGGAGGAGGTTTGGGCGAGGGAGTTTCTTGAACTACGGTTGTCGGTGAAGCAGCGACAACTGGTGTTCCGGTTGGATCAGCATCCGTCCCACCACATCCAACCAGGAGAGACAACAAAAGTATTCCCAAGCACAGCCCCGCAACCTCGCTGAGGACCGCGTTCGAGGTGATCAAGACCTTCATTCCACGCCTCTCATCCAGGGTCGTCCTCCGGCATATACGATGCTGCATCGAAACAACGGTTCACGCCATTCAGTCAGTTGGATAGGGCCTAGAGTACGCCAAAATTGGAGGCTAGCACCAGTGCAGCCATGTTTCCTTGTACGAAAACGAGTGACAGCCAACGAGGCCGCAGTAAGCTTCGAGCACCTCACCTGCCACCGATGTCGGCGCGAGCCCTATCCCCCTCCGTGCCTCGCTACGTTATACTCCCCCCCAAATGCACGTTCGTCCTGGAATCGGTTGATGGGCGCTCGACGATACCCGTGAATGGGGGCCAAATGAGTTCAGGCGCGAATCGGAGGGGTGACTATGCCCCCACACAGATCGGTACGGACCGACAACTCTTCGTGAACGATTTCTGGACCGACACGGCTCGAGGCGTCTCAAGGGAGTTGCATCGCCCAGTGAAACGCGAGGTCGCCATCCACTCCGATCGGCCCTGGGAGGGCGGAGGGGTCTACTACTCGGTGGTGATACGCGACGGTGACAAGTACAGGATGTGGTATCGCTGCGACCCTCACGGAAAGGACGAAAAGGGCAGCGACTACGACGCCCTCACGGCCTATGCCGAGAGCGACGACGGGATCCACTGGATAAAACCGGACCTCGGACTCGTAGAGTTCCAGGGTTCAAAGCACAACAACCTGATCTGGTCTAGGCCTGGCATCAACTTCGCCGCTTTCAAGGATGGGAACCCGGAGGCGCCGGACGACGAGAGGTACAAGGCCGTCGTGTTACAGGGTGTCCAGACCACCATGGATCACGACGGGCTGATGGCCTTGAAATCGGCGGACGGCATCAGATGGAGCCTGATCAGGGAAGAGCCAATCATCGCCGACCCGCCTTTTGACACGCACAACAATCCATTTTGGGATGCGTGGCGGAACGAGTACGTGGTCTACACTAGGGGCATAGCGGGATCTGGAGGCTCCTTCGCCGGTGGATACCGGTGGATCCGAAGGGCCACCTCCCCGGACTTCCGCAACTGGACGCCCCTGGTTCCGATCACGGCTGGCGACACCCCATACGAGCACCTATACACTAACTCCTGCGTTCGGTACGAACGTGCGCCTGGAACGTACCTGATGTTCCCCTCGCGGTTCGTGCCGGACCGCACGCCGGATCCCGAGTGGGGTCTGAACGGCGTCAGCGACATCGTCTTTATGTCTAGCCGAGACGGCCTCGATTTCGACCGGACCTTCATGGAGGCCTTCGTGCGACCGGGCCTGGACAAGGAAAACTGGCACGAGCGCGGCATCTACATGGAGGTCGGCATCCTCCAGACATCGCCCGAGGAGATGTCGCTGTACGGCATGGAGCACAAACAAGAGCCCGATTGTCATATCGTTCGTTACGGCCTGCGAACCGACGGTTTTGTGTCGGTCAACGCGGTATATGCCGGTGGCGAGTTCACCACACGGCCCCTCACCTTCGCCGGACGAGAGATGGAACTCAACTACTCGACATCCGCGGTCGGTTCGGTGAGGGTCGAGGTCCAGGACGCCCAGGGACACCCGATGCCGGGCTTCACCATGGACGACTGTCCTGCTCAGTTCGGCGACGAGATCGAAGGGACGGTGACGTGGGCCGGAGCTCCAAGCCTGGAGCAACTGTCGGGCAACCCTGTCAGGCTGCGCTTCGCCATCAAGGACGCAGACCTCTACGCATTCAAGTTTCGGGCCTAGAAACTCTTAGGAGGAGACGCCAATGACCGGCACCGACGTGTACAAGAAACTAGGCGTGCGACCAGTCATCAACGCATGGGGAGTCGCCACTGAGCTAGGCGGCTCGACGCTGACGCCATCGGTCCAGGCGGCCATGAACGCCGCCAACAGCAGCCCGGTCGAGATGACGGAGCTGCTGTCCAGGTCCGGCGACTTCATCGCCGATCGGCTCGGAGTCGAGGCCGCCTATGTCACATCGGGCGCCGCCGCCGCCCAAGCACTGAGCGTCGCGGCATGCATGGTGGGGAACGATCCGGACCGCATCCTCCAGCTACCGGACACGACCGGTCTGCGGAACGAGGTTCTTATTCAAAAGCGCAACCGCTACATGTTCGATCGCTGTTTTACGCTGTCGGGCGCAAAATTGGTGGAGGTGGGTGACGACTCAGGGACCGACGAGGCGCAACTCGAGGCGGCCATCGGCCCCCGCACCGCTGCGATTGCCTTCTGGATACAGCCGCCGCTGGACGGCTCTATCGTTCCCCTGGCCAGGACGGTCGAGATTGCCCGTGCCAATCGGGTGCCCGTGATAGCCGACGCCTGTTCGCAGATATATCCCCTCGACTACATGCGCGAGAACGCCCAGTCGGCGGACCTCGTCGTATTTGGCGCCAAGTACATGGGCGCCCCTCATTCAACCGGATTCGTCTGCGGCAAAAAAGAGCTCATCGATATCGTGGCGGCCCAGTCCTTCGTGGCCTTCCACTACGACGGTAGCCGGGCGGTTGGCCGAGCCTTCAAGGTGGACCGGCAGGAAATCGTGGGTGTGGTGACGGCCGTCGATGATTGGTTCACGATGAACCACGAGGACCGGATCCTGAGCTACGATCGCCGGTTCGACACTATCGTGGAAGGTGTCGCAAGGATCCCCGGAGTAAAAACCGAACGAGTGGAGATCCCGCACTACGTCCCGTACATGCTCCACGTGATCATCGACCGCGCAGTAGTCGGCAAGTCAGCAGAGGATGTGAGAGCGGAGATGGACTCTGGGAGTCCTCGCATCTGGGTCGGCATCAAGGGCGACGATACGATCACCGTAGTGGTTAACACGATGAACGAGGGTGAAGACACGGTGTTGGCCGAAAGGCTCGTCGACGTACTGACGGCCGGGTAGACAGGCAAATGAAACTCAACACTGACCACATCCAGACGACCCATACGGGCAGCCTCCCGCGGCCCGACTACGTCCTCTCCGACCTCTTGGACCGCGAGTAAGGCAAGGTGGTGGACCGCGCAGGTTTCGAGGCCAACGTCAGCCAGGCCATCGACGAGGTAGTGGGCCGCCAAAAGGACATCGGGCTGGATCTCGTCAACGATGGCGAAGCGGGCAAACCAAGCTACGTGGTGTATGTAAAATACCGGCTGACGGGCTTTGCAGGCGAAGAGGTACGGAGATAGGACCCAAAGTGGGCACTGGGTTTCCCGGAGTTTTACGAGCGTCGTGGTGAAGGTGGAAGAAGCATCACGCGACCGGCGTGTAATGGCCCGATCGAAATGAAGGACAAGGACGGCGTTTACCGAGACATTGCCAACCTGAGAGCAGCGGCCGACGCCAAGGGAATTGCGCCCAATGACATGTTCATGACCGCGCCCTCATACTGCGTGATCACGCACCATCACGTCAATCAGCACTTACGAAAGCCACGAGACGTACCTCTATGCCGTCGCGGAGACGATGAAACACGAATACGACGCCATCGGCCGGTCCTGGTTCCTGCTCCAGACCGGCCCATATCTGGTCCAGTCTCATATACGACATAGCCCCAGACCCGGCTAGGTCGCAGTCGGCGGAGGCTGAGATCAAACTCTATGTCGTAGACGCCCTCTGGACCGAACCTTCAATAGACCCGCTCCATATCCCCTACCGGCACCTCTATCAGCGTCGGGGAACCTCTCTCCAATGCTTTGCTCAGCGCGGATCCGAGCTCCTCCGGCCCATCGGCTTTTATGGCAGTGGCCCCATACGACCTTGCCAGCGCCACAAAGTCCGGATTGTGCAGTCGCGTGCCCAGGACATGGCCTCCGAACTCCTCGATCTGCGCCCTAAGCACGTTGCCATAGGCGTTGTCGTTGAACACGATTGACACTACGTTAATTCCGTACTGCACTGCTGTTGCGAGCTCCTGAGAGTTGTACTGGAAGCCGCCGTCTCCGGACAACACAACGACGGCGCGATCCGACGCGGCAAGTTTGGCGCCCAACCCCACAGGAAACGCATGGCCTAGGGTGCTGTGATGCGAGGACGTCATGTAGCCTCTGCTCGAATACACGGGCAGGTAGTTACGACTGTAGTAGCCCATCTGATTCATCCCTTGCACAACGATGCCGTCATCAGGAACGGTCGATCTGATGGCATCCATCAAGGATCGCTGTGGCTCCACCTGGTTGTGAGCCGCGAAACGGTTCTTGAGTAGCTCCGCGATCAGCTTGTGCTCAGTTTTGGGCCGAGGCGGCATCTTACGCGACAGGGTCTCCAACAACGTTTCCAAGGTGACCTTTGCGTCGCCGGTTAGGCCGAGGGTGTGATGTTGTGACCGTGTCGTTTCGACCGGGTCTATGTCAATTCGAATCGCACGCCGCCCTTCAGTCTCGGGGAAAGGAGTACGAGTTCCGACGGCTAGGACGACGTCGCGTTTCGCGAGCCATCTGCCGAGCGGCTCGTACCTTGTCTCGGCGAAACCCATCGACAACGGATGCCTGTCGGAGATTGCACCCTTGCCGTTGGCGGACGTGACCACCGGCGCCTGAATGTACTCAGCCAGCTTCGTCAGACTCTCGGAGGCGGACGAAGCGTGTACGCCTCCTCCCGCCCAGATCACTGGTGCCGTGGACTCCTCGAGTGTCCAGACCGCACGGCCGATATCGTCCGCACCCGGCGCCTCAGGATGATACTCATCAGGACCCAGGAGAGCAACGTCATCCTCGGCCGCCAGCACCGGCTGGTCGACTTGGATAAGGACTGGTCGGGGACGGCCCGTCCTCATCTGTCGCATCGCCTCATGGACCAACTCCGGTATCTGACGTGGTCTTTCCACGCGACCCGTCCACTTTGTTAGGGGTGTGGTCCAGTCGACCCCAGCCTCCTGAGCGTCGTGGCCATACAGGTTGGTTCCAGTCACGACCAACATGGGCGAAGATACGTCGTATGCCGTAGCGAGTCCGGCGGTCGTGTTGAAGAAGCCGGGACCTTGCACGACGACTACACCGGCGATCTCATGGCTCGCGCGGAAGTAGCCGTCCGCCATGTAAGTAGTGGCCTGCTCATTGCGCACCGAGACGTATCTGATGTCGTCCGCTGACCAAAGAGCGTCCACTATTTCGTACTGGCCCGCCCCCGGTATTCCGAATACGGTGCGCACACCCTCTCGGCTCATAGAGCGTACGAGTGCCTGTCCGCCCGTCATTCTAGTCACTGGCACCATTGATCCGCCATCCAATCGAACGACAATAGAACTGAATTCATGTAATAGGCTCCACTATTTTTGAATCCGCACGCGTGAGTACCGACCGATCTCGAGGCAGCCATCGCAGACTTTGTTATCTATTACAACTACTCGCGCTATCACATGGCGCTGAACAATGTCACTCCGCCTGTCGTGCTCAACGTCAGGCTCGAGCAGATACTCCAACTCAGGAAGGAGGTGCAGCTACAGACGATCGATAGGCGCAGATGCTACGACAGGGCCCTCAGGGAGTTCACCAGACCTCCATCGAGTACCCGAGCTCTCGTTTTCTACACCGTCCTGCTTTTGCTGGTTGCTAACACCCCGCATACCCCCTAGGCTATACTGTCCCGAGAGGCACGCTCATACGGGGCGCGTTGACCCTAACTGAGAGGAGTCTTATTGAGGATTAGGTATTATAGTGGGGTAAAGTACAGATTACTAATCCTGCTGAGCGCAGCATTCACATTGATCATGGCAGCTTGCGGTGATACTGACATCACCGAGGCAACCCTTGAGACTACCGCTAGGGCAACACCTTCGCCGACATCGGTTACACCCACACCTACTTTGTCTCAAGTGATTCCGGCCACTGCTACACCGGTAGTTACCCGGTCGGCAACTGTTCAAGTAGCCACTGTGCCTGCAATACCGACTCAAACACCGACGCCTGAAGGGAAACCGACACTGGTACCGACTCAAACACCGACGCCGACCGCAACAGTAACACGGCTTCCAACCAGTTCACCGGTCCCCGCTTCAACTGCAGTCCCCACGTTTACGGCGATACCCACATCTATATCAGGCCCTATTGTTAAGGCAACACCATTGCCAAATATATTCGACGAGTTCGGTTTCACACTCGTGTTAGATGAGGATGCTAGTTTTTCTTCCTCCAACTTGATCTTTTCAGGTATGAGAAAAGATGTTGCCGACGAGCAACAAGGGCTTTTGATGTTTGAGTATAATGGGGCCGATATCGCTATTTTCTGGCTACCCACAACCGATGACACACCGGCGACAGTAGTCGAATATACCTACCAACTTCTTCGGAATAGCCAACCAG
>Ga0209403_10004969_pt1 | contig 14159 bp, 13 predicted proteins | sample ArcticOcean_MG_C_8_FD_187440 | JGI IMG/M metagenome (GOLD analysis project Ga0209403, IMG submission 187440) | Marine microbial communities from western Arctic Ocean - ArcticOcean_MG_CB11_86 (SPAdes) (version 2) | ecosystem: Environmental > Aquatic > Marine > Oceanic | place: Arctic Ocean... | reverse complement strand
AGTAAAGGAAACCCTTAAAGATCAGGGCCGGCAAGGCACTTCGCTGGTTGGCAATCTGCGTCTGCAAAAAACCAACAAATTCTTTGGAATGGGTTGCTGGCTTTTTGTCGGACATGGACTAGAATGGGATTTGACCGACAATTCTCAGGTGTTGCGGTTACTGGAAAGGCAAGACTTGAATCCTGATGTTCAACTATATAATTTTTAATTTTTATAAAAAACAATGACTTGGAATGTAAATGCAGACCGTCTTTGGGATTCCCTGATGGAAATGGCGAAAGTCGGACCAGGAACTCAGGGAGGGAGCCGTAGACTCGCCCTTACTGACGAGGATGTTGCAGGCCGCAACCTCTTCCGGCATTGGGCCGGGGATGCCGGCTGCGCCTTGCGGCTGGATACGATGGGGAATCTCTTCGCCCGAAGGGAAGGCAAGCACCCAAACGCAGCGCCGGTGCTGTCCGGAAGCCATCTGGACACGCAGCCCTCCGGAGGTCGCTTTGACGGCATCCTTGGTGTACTGGGGGCACTGGAAGTAGTGCGTTCCCTCAACGATCATGGAGTGGAAACCGAAGCCCCATTTGAGGTAGTGGTCTGGACCAACGAGGAAGGTGCGCGCTTTCCACCTTCAATGATGGGATCTGGGGTGTTTGCAGGCATCCTCGACCAAACCGAGATTTACTCGCACACCGACCCAGACGGTATCACGGTTGAGTCCGAACTACACCGGACTGGAGAATTGGGCAAAACCCCGTGTAAGGCATTTCCTATCAAAGCCTACTATGAACTGCACATTGAGCAGGGCCCGGTGCTGGAGGTGGAGAACACAATGATTGGAGTGGTCACGGGGGGACAGGGCTTATACTGGAAGCATATCACTTTGTGTGGACAGGACTCCCACGCGGGCACAACGCCGATGGCCTACCGCAAGGATGCACTGATGGGTGCTTCACGCATTATTACTGGACTCCGTGAAATCATCCACAAACACTCAGGTTCAGTCTGTACAGTCGGTCGTTTGGAAACGATACCCGCATCCATCAACACAGTTCCTGGAGAAGTGTTCTTTACCGTGGACATCCGGCATCCTGATGATGCTACCCTTGAAGGCATCCACGATCAATTACTAGGCCTAGTGGATTCAGTCTGTAGGCAAGAGGGACTGTCAGTGAACTTCGACAACACCTGGAAAACGCCCGCTGTAAATTTCCACGAGGATTGTATAGCCAAGGTACAAAGAGCTGCTCAGGATTTAGGTTTCAGCCATCGTGACATCGTATCCGGGGCCGGCCATGACGCTTGCCACGTCACCCACATCGCACCGACCGGGATGATCTTCATCCCCTGCGAAAATGGACTGAGCCACAACGAGGCCGAAAACACGACTCCGGAACAGGTTGCCGCCGGAGCTGATGTGCTGCTAAAAGCTGTTATGGCAAGTTCTGGCTGACTTACCTCATGTTGGAGTGTTGACCGGACGCCCAGTGATGGGATACTTGGGATCATTGTAGCCTGGAGTAGAGGGATGTCCCGCGGGCACAAGCGAGTTGAGGAGATCTTCATCCTCCTTGGTGAAGTCTGCGTCAAAAGCGGCGATGTAGGATTCCCATTGCTCAAAGGTACGAGGTCCAGCAATCACGCTTGTAACATTTCGGTTATTCAGCAGCCAAAGCAAGGCATAGGCAACCATGCTAGTGCCACGCTCACAGGTGTGTTTCATTAGGCGTTCGGTAATACGCAGTGATTCCTCGCGGAACTCAGTGGACATAATGCGGGCATCATTGCGTCCAGCTCGACTTCCCGGCTCCAGTGCCTGATCTACCCGGTATTTCCCGGTCAACACTCCGCGGGCCAATGGGGAGTAAGGAACAACACCAATTCCGTAGTATTCACATGCGGGCAGAATTTCCACCTCGGGCATGCGGTTGAGGGCGTTGTAGTAGGGCTGACAAACGATGGGTCGAGGGACGCTGAGCAAATCGCACTGCCGAGCCAGTTCAGCTATTTGCCATGCCCGAAAATTGGAGATGCCCCAGTAACGAATTTTTCCAGATTGGATGGCTTGTCCAATAGTCAGCACAGTTTCCTCTAGTGGCGTTTCGTGATCTGCCAGATGGAGGTACCAAATGTCAATCCATTCGGTTCCCAAACGCATTAGGCTGTCCTCCAGAGCCTGCATCATCCATCTTCGGCTTAGGCCTTGCTTCAAACCTGTGCCGCTCATTGGATTTCCCGCCTTGCTTGCAAGGATCCAGTCCTGACGACGTTCTTGGATGGCTTGCCCCACGATCTCTTCTGAAAGTCCTTTGTGGTAAACATCGGCGGTGTCCACAAAATTCACGCTGTGGTCAAACGCATGATCCAATATGCGGCGGGCGTCAGTTGCAGGGGTTTCAACACCAAACATCATGGTGCCCACACAAAGGGGAGGCACTTTCAATCCGGAGTAGCCAAGGCTGCGTCGTTTGTTGAGATCAATTTGCATGAGCGTTTTATACTGGTGAGTTGGTTGTCAAAGACGATTTTTCGGAAGAAGAAGGTTTTCGCAATGAAAGGACTGCGTTAAAAATCAGGGCTACAAGTACAAGTCCACCTCCGACGAAGGTCACGCGCGAGGGCACCTCGTTGAGAAACACCCAAACCCACAGCGGCCCTAGCACCGTTTCGAGCAGCATGATGAGTCCGACTTCCGGAGCCGGAAGGTAGCGTGGAGCAAGGTTGATCGCGGCAAAAGCAATCGGCTGCACTACAAACCCCATCAACGCCAGCAGCCAATAGTCTGAAACTGGAACCTCGAAGGGGTCGGTGACGAAGAGCATCACCACCGCCGCGAGTACCCCACCAATACCGATGGTCGGCACAAAGTTGAGCGCCTTCGCCTTGCGGATCAGCACGAACTGCACCGCCAGCGTCAGTGCGGTCAGAAACGCGAAGAACTCTCCGAACCAACTGCCTCCGGCAATACCTTCCGCGAAAATCACAGCGATTCCGGTTCCTGCGATGGCGATGGCGACCCAAGTCCGCAGCGGCACCGCCTCTCGCAACACGAGCAGGCTCAACAAAGCACTAAGCAGCGGTAATGAACTGAGGATGAGCAGGGCATTGGCGACGGCGGTTGTCTTGATCGCAAGGTTGAAACTCAACGAGCCGAAAGCGTAAAGCAGGGTCATTCCAACCCCGTACCAGCCCAGCCCCCGGAGCATGCGTCCAAAATTTCCGCGTTCTCTGATTGCGAAAAAGCCGAGCAGGACGATTCCCACCAAAATTCCACGCCAAAAAGTCACCATCCAAGCGTCGCCATGGATCATGCGGATGATCAAGGCGTCCGGAGTCAGCACCAGAATGCCGCCGACTCCAATCAGTAGCCCCTTGGCGCGGTCCGTCACAAGTTGTTCAAAAAGTGGGTTTTTCGTGGTTTGTTTAAGCCAACATGTTAGGCTGAATTCCTACGAGACACAATCCATTCCACTGACTATTTCCTTGCAATGCTAGTCATCCTGCACCCTGACACCGACGAATCCTCCGAGGACTTCAAACAAACCCTGAGTCATCTCAAGCACCTGCCCAACATGCGGCTCCAGACCCATCATGTCCAAGGGCGCGGGCAGCGCCTCACGGAAATCTACCTACTCGGCAACACCACTGCGGTCAGTTTGGAGGAAGTTGAAGCCTTGCCCTCGGTCGAAAAGGCCATCCGCATTTCCCACGAATTTCGGGTGTTGGGGCGACATGCTGAGGATACACCCTCGCTCGATTTCGAGTACAACGGGGTGCGCTTTAACCAGAGCGAGTTTCATTTGTTTGCGGGGCTTTGTGCAGTGGACAGCCCCAAGAATGTCGAACGTATGATGCAAGTGTTGCAGGAACACGGACAGGTTTGCACACGCATGGGAGCCTACAAGCCGCGCACGAGTCCCTATGCGTTTCAGGGGCACGGTCAGGACTGCCTGTCCTATGTTTTTGAGTTGGCGGGCAAGTACGGAATCAAGGTTGTGGCGATGGAGGTCACGCACGACAGCCACATTGAGGAAATTGACTCGGTGCTGGAAAAGCTGGGGCGCCCTACTGGAGTGATGCTCCAGATCGGTACGCGCAACACGCAGAATTTCGAGTTGCTCAAAGCCATCGGACGGCAGCGCACTTATCCGGCATTGCTGAAACGCGGCTTCGGAATTTCGCTAATCGAATCCCTCAATGCAGCGGAGTACCTCGCCAGCGAGGGCAACTCGAACATCATCTTCTGCTTGCGAGGTATGAAAACCGGATTCGGCGCACCACACCGCAACATGGTGGATTTTCCGCATGTTCCAGTGGTCAAACGCCTCACGCGTATGCCTGTCTGCATTGACCCCTCCCACTCGGTCGGCACACGAGAAACCTCTCCGGACGGCATCCCCGATATCTTTCACGCGACCGCCCAAGGCATCGTCTCTGGTGCAAACATGGTGCTGGTGGACTTCCACCCCAAACCTGACGAAGCGCTGGTGGACGGTCCCCAAGCCCTGCGCATGGAAGAACTTCCGTACTTTCTTGAAGATGTACAGGTCGCCCGTGACGCTTATGCCCAACGGGCAGACATCGCCCGTCGTATGCAGTCTGCTTCCGGGTCTGCTGAGAGCTAGGATTTAAAGCAACGCTGCTCCACTGGAAAAGGCGAAGATCGTTTTACCACCGCCACCGGGTATGGATTTGAATTCCCAGAAAATGCTTGAGTGACGCCGTTCATGCTTGCACCTCCTGAATGAGCATCTGCACACTCCGTCGCCCCCGGTATTCATTGAAACCGAGGGTCACGGCAAGTTGCGAGGGGGGTTGCTGCTCAAACGCCTCCGCGAGGTTCCACCCGATAATATCCACCGAACCATTGAGTTTCCACTTCACATGCCGCTCCTTCATGGTCTGGAACTCATGATCAGGAGCCTGCACCACAAAGAACGGTTCCGGATTGCCCTCACCAAAAGGTTGTAACCACTCAAGTTGTTCGACCAACTGATCCGAAATCGCGGAATCATCCAATGCCCCTTCAATTTCCAGTTTTGGCGTGGGGAGTTCTGGAAGTGTCGCCCGGCAAAAAGCTTCAAATCGTGCGGAAAATTCATCGAGCCGAGCAAGGGAAAGGGAACACCCTGCCGCCGCCGCATGTCCTCCGAAGCGGTCCAGCAGGTCCGCACAACTTTCCAACGCCTGCTTGACATGAAGTTCCGGGATTGAACGCGCCGAGCCTTTGAGGGAATCTCCGTTCTGGCTGAGAATGATCGTCGGCTTGTGGTAGCGGTCCACAAGCCGCGCTGCGACAATGCCGTTCACGCCCTCGTGGAACTCCGGATGTGTGATCACGAAGCTGTGCCGATCCCTTTGCGTGGCAGCAATCCGGAACGCGGCTTCGCGCATTTCAGCCTCGACGCTACGGCGCTCCTCGTTGGTGCGGTTGAGTTCCGCGACGATGATCCGGGCGCTTTCGTCATCTTGACAGCGCAAAAGCTCAACTCCGAGCGAGGCATCCTTGAGTCGCCCCGAAGCATTGAGCAACGGGGCAAACTGAAAGCCCACCGTGCGTGCCACCACCTTGTCGGTTTTGCGGAGGCTGCGCATTGCCGTGACCCCTGGGCGCGGCTTGCTGTTCATCACCTGTAAACCGAACTGGACCATGATCCGGTTCTCGTCCACGAGCGGAACCACATCTGCGATGGTGCCCAACGCGGCAAGGTCCATGCTGTCGAGCAGGTTGGGTTCAGGACGATCCGTCGTCCACCAGCCCTGCTCGCGCAAGACCTTCCGGACTCCAAGGGCAAGCTTGAGTGCAACACCGCAGCCGGAAAGTTTCTTGAAAGGATAGGGGCACTCCGGATGGTTGGGGTTCACCACGATCCCGCCCGACAGTTCAGCTCCGGGCAGGTGATGGTCTGTGATCACAGTGGTGATCCCGGACGCCTGCAATTGCTCCACTTCCGCTGCTGCCGTGATGCCATTATCGACCGTGATCACCACCTCCGGGTTCATCGAAAGCAGCACCTCGGCACTTTTAGCGGTCAGGCCATAGCCGTGTTCCAAGCGGTTCGGAATGAAGAAATCGAGGTTTTTGCAGCCACACGCCTCGAAAAACTCCAACAGCAGCGTGGTGCCTGTGATGCCGTCCACATCGTAGTCTCCCAAAATGACGATGCGTCGTGCGGATTTGAGGGCGTCAATGACGATCTGCACGGCTTCTGCCATGTGCCGCAACTCGAAGGGATTGCGAAGCCCTGCGAGCTTAACTTGAAGAAATCTATGCACATCCTCTGGAGTTTCGTAACCCCTGCGGTGCAGGATGCCCGCGACCAGAGGGTGCAGCCCACACTCCCGAACCAGCGGCTCCAGCACCCAAGCAGGCGGCGGCGTAGCCTGCACCCACTCCTTGAACATTATGAGGCCAAATTCTGTGGGGCCGAAGCAGATTTTATGGCTGGCGACTCATCTGATCTTTTGCTTTTTGCCTTCTGCCTTCTGCCTTCGTTTGCCACAGCCCGTCCAATTTCTAGGGCAGACAAGTCTTTGGCAAACCCTTCCTGTTGGAGGTAGTGCAGTATTTCCACACAAATCCACGCATCGGTGGCCGCATAGGTGCGTTGAGCGGTGTCTAACTCGGAGCGTTCCCAGTTGGAGAGCTGCGCCTTTTTTGAGATGCGGACCTTGAGCAAAATAGCAGCGAGGTTCCGGAGTCCCACCGTGACAATGCCAAGCTGCCGCCCCACTTCTGAGAGGTCCACGAAGCCCTGCGGATTAAACTCGTTGAGACGCCGCAACGCACGAATGTCATCCCGGAGGGCGACTCCGATTTTGATCGAGTGTGGGGAGGCAAGCAGCCTTTGCAGATAATCCGGAAGGCTAAGATGATTCAGTCGGAAGAGGAAGCACTCATCTCGAGTGGCCAGTTGCAAGAGTGCCACTTCGTACTCCTCGCCCTTGCGGAACGAGGGGCGAGTTTCCGTGTCAAACCCAAGCACGGGTTCACGCAGCAGCCGCCGCGCCACCCGCCGGGCTTCCTTGGAATCGGTCAGGACTTGGATCGGTCCCTCAAAGGCCAAGAGGGGCAAATCCTGGATCACCTCCTTTGAGATGCGCTCGGGAAACTTGCTCGGAAGGGGGGATGGGTGTGAATTGGGTTGCAACGTGAGGATGGCAGACTATGGTGCAGTGAGTTAAAGATCGGTCACAATTCGGGCTGTGGCAGGTCGCGGAGTGCTGCGCTAATGGTCGCTCCAGAAAAGCCCTGCTGGTGCAACTTGCTCCAGAGGCTTTGCGGGTTGACCGTTTTGCTGCGACGCAGAATCCGCTCCTTGGCTCGTTCAGCTTTTTCGAGCCACAAGTGTGGACTATCGTACTCGTGTAGCAACGATTCTGCAAGTTCCCGGCTAATTCCGCGTTGCTGAAGCTCTGCGAGTAGCCGGTAAGGACCATGATCCCGGTTGGCAATTCTGGATTCCAGAAAGCGCTGGGCAAAGCGTTCATCGCTCAGGTAGCCGCGCTCTTCCAGCAGGACGAGACACTCGTCAATAGCCTTGGGGTCCTGAAAACGCTGGCGCAGTTTCTGGCGCAACTCCCATGACGAATGTTCCCGATTTGCCAACAGTTCCAGTGCTTTGCTGCGTACATGAAACCTGCCCTCTGCCACAGCAAGTGCTTTCGCTTGCTCTGCATCCAGAGCAACCGCTGTGGGCAGGTCCAATGCGCTCCACGCCTCCCAGTCGAGACGAACGGTCGCACCCGAACGGAGTTCGAGTGCAATCTCGCCCGAGGGCAGCATGCGGATTTGCTCAACGATCACTCCTGCTTCAATTGTCGTCACTGCCATGCGCTTCCGTCCTCAAAATCTACGAGAAACCGATCCTGTAACTTTTGACCGCTTGGTCCAGAATAACCCCTATCTGGCTAAAGTTCACGACTATCCCGAACTGCTGCTGCCCTATCCAACTCCGGAGCAGTTCCAAGCACTCTGGAAGCCAAAAGCGAAAGCGGTTCAACGTGTCCACCTCGAAATCGGCTGCGGGTCCGGACGCTACCTCAGCCAATGGGCGGCCCATTTTCCTGAAGATGCCTTTCTCGGATTTGAACTGCGTTTCAAGCGCATCACTCTTGCCGCCAAAAAGCTCCAACGAAATGAGCAATCCAACGCGCTTCTGCTCCGGGAGCGTGGGGAGTTTTTTGACGACTACCTCCAGCCGGGCACACTCGATGTCCTGCACGTTAATTTTCCGGACCCCTGGCCCAAGCAAGGCCATGCCAAGCATCGTTTGTTGAGTCAGGAATTTCTCACACGCCTGCACCCCTACTTTCATCCCAAGGGAGAGGTGCGTTTCAAAACGGATCACCTCGACTACTTCGACTGGGTTTCTGAAACCTTCGCGTCCCTTCCGAGGTACCACGTCACTGCTCACACCCGTCACCTCCAGGCCAGTCCCCATGCCGAGGGCAACACTGCCACCGAATTCGAACTGCTGTTCCGCTCCAAAGGGGACCCGCCAATTGGGTTTCTGATTGCGGAGGTGGAACCTGAGCAAGGCTGAGTTTTTCAAACTCTTATGGGTCTGATTCTCCTAAATTGTCAATCATCGTATTGAAAATATCAAGCTGGTCATTATACACTTCACTGTGCATATTAATTGCACCCAGAACGCTGTGAAAAATATTTTGATGTGAATGGCTTTTGCTCTGTTTAATTCGATTGATGTCAATTCCTTTTTTTTCAATGAATTCAGGCGACATCCATACAATGAATGGAATATGTGTTTGCACATCAGGAGCAACTGCATAAGGAACACCATGCAGGTACAATCCAAACTCTCCTAAAGATTCTCCATGATCAGAAATATAGATCATAACTGCTGGGGTTTTCAAATCTTGCAATAGGTTGATTGTTTGCGTAAGAAAATAATCCGTGTACAAGATTGAATTGTCATAAGCATTGACTAACTCATGATTAGTACATTGATTTAGTTCCACTGACTTACATACCGGTTTAAATATTTCATACTGTTTCGAGTATCTCTTGTAATACGATGGACCATGGCTACCCCAGCGATGTATAACTATAAATATATTTTGCTGCATGGATGATCGAACCCGCTCTCCAAGCCCACTCAGCAAGACCTCATCATATTGACATTGATCCCCCTTGCATTCCCGCTCGAGTTCATCACTTCTTTGATAAGTATTAACCTTCATTGGCGGTTCGCCCCAATTGTTTGTTCGCCACACAACATCGACCCCGTGCCTTTGCAGGTAACTCGGTAATGGCTCGTATTGTTTAGAAAACGGTGTGCTAACATCTTTGTGAGACAGAATACAACGTAGTGATAAAGTGGTGTACGTGGCGCACGAAACTGTGTTATCTAATGCAATAGCTCCTTGTTTTTCCAGTAGAGGGTTCGTTGGCCTGTTATATCCATATAGAGAAAAATTTTCTGCTCGTGCAGCCTCTCCTATCACTAAAATAGTTATTGTTTTTTCATCGCTTTCTTCAAGTTGTGCCGGTGGTAAAAGTTCCTGATCAGATGAGTATTTATGTTTTAATTGTTGCAGTCTAATCGTATTTCCGATATACGACCAAGGCATAATTCTGGCACCTAATCTAGAAGAGTATTTGTCAATCCAAAGCAATTTATTTGCATTCAAATAAGTCCATGAAATTAAGACTACAATAAGCACAAATGATTGCAGAAATAGATTTATTCTCTTTACTTTATTTATGCGAAATTTATATATAAATATACTCGGAATTACACCTAGCATGATTAGGTATAATATCATTTTATAATGCCAATAACTGCTTGCCTCAGTCAGATTCGTATTAAATACATTACTCATCATAGTTGTATCTAACACAACTCGATAAGTAATCACAAAATAAAGTGCAATTGAGTTACATAACGCAACCAGCAGGCAAAATAACTTTGCTAAATTAAAAGATAGTATGCAGAGTACTAGTAGGAATAAAGAGGTAACAATAAAGATGACTATTACCACTGTTGCTATAATCAATACTCCGTTTAAGGACAGGTAATCGAGATTATTCGCAGTAAATAAAATAACCGGAAAGTTATAGATGATAACATTGCAACATGACATCAATAAACTGAATTTCGTGGCATTAATACACCACTCTAAATCGCGAATATAATTCCAGGTACTGAGCAAGTGTATGTGCCGTTTAAACATCTAATTTAAATCCAAACAATACCTAGGAGGGGCTGTCAGCGGGGTTCAGAAATTTCCGAAACACTAAACACTCCAATTCGTTGCACCGCTTCAGCCATTTTGGGAAACATGGCGTCAAAATCGGTCCCTGCTTGGAGTGCGTTTCCGTTGTAGTCCACGGGAGAGAGCCGTACGCTCAAGTGTCCCGGAAGCATGTAGAAGGCGCCGCCGGGCAGCACGGCGACTTTGGCGTCTTCCAACAGCCGGGTGGCGAGGTCGTTGCTGGTGCGGATGTTTCGTGAAGCGAGTTGTTCCCGGAAAGGCTCGAAGTCCGGAAACAGGTAGAAGGCTCCCTCCGGTTCGGGGCAGTTGAGTCCGATGCCGAGCAGAGTTTGCCACATGCCTTTTGTGGCAGCACGGTGAATCGCCACGCAATGTTCCACTTCCTGGCGGAGCTTTTCGTACTCGGCAAAGGCTGGAATCGCTGCGTATTGAATGGGAGCGCTGGTGCAACTGAAGGTCTCGCTCACCAAGGCTCCCCACGGTTGCAGCAATTCCGACATGGCTTCCGGAAGCAGGGCCACTCCCAGCCGCCACCCTCCGGCGGAAAACGCCTTGGACAACCCGCTGGTGACCACTGTGCCCTCCGGGTACAGCGTCGCCATGCCCACAAAAGGCCGCTCGCTGAAATTGACGAGCGCGTAGATCTCGTCTGCAATCACGACGACCTGATGGCGACGGCAGACCTCGGCCAACTCCTGCAACTCCTGCGTGTGGTGAACGCTTCCGGTGGGATTGCTCGGATTGGTGAGGATCAGCAGCTTTTGTCCGCTTCCGGACTCTTGACAGGCACGCTCCAGCTCTTCGGCCTGAAGGCGGTAGCGGTTTTCCCGCAGAGTGGGGATAGGCTGCACGGGCTTGCCAAGCATCCGAGCTTGTGGCCCATAGCTGACCCAGCTTGGCGCAGGAACCAGCAGCGGCCCTTCCAGCAAGTAGAGCAAGTCGAAGAGCAACTCCTTGCTTCCAGGACCGACAAACACCCGCTCCATGGCCGCGTCATACCCAAACTCCTTGCGGAAGAATCCCGCCACCGCCTCCCGTAATTCTGGCAGTCCCGGTCCCGGCAGGTAACTCTTGTGGTGCGTGTTCTCGCGCAATGCCTGCTGGAGCAGTTCCGGAACTGGAAACGGAGACTCCCCGAAGCCGAGATGGCAAAGGTCTTCTCCGGCTTCCCGCATTCGCTTTGCGGTTTGGTTGATTTTCAGCGTTGCCGATTCTTCAAGTTCGGCAACCCTCGGATTCAGAGCAAGTTTCATCGGAAAGTCCTTCGGTGCGTTTACGGTTCTTAGCGGTTTTTTCCACTCCAAGAATCCCGGAGCGTAACGATGCGGTTGAAGACCAGACGTTCCGGACACGAGTCCACGGGGTCGGCCATGAAATAACCCAGTCGTTCAAACTGGAAGCGTTCTTCCGCTGCTGTGCCGGCAAGCCCGGCTTCGGCCCATGCTTGTGGCAGGATTTGGCGGGAGCCCGGGTTGAGGTCATTCAGAAAATTCCCATCGGGTTGATCGGATCCCGGATTCGGAGTGGTGAACAGTCGGTCGTAGAGGCGCACTTCAACCGGAAGCGCGTGGCTGGCCGAAACCCAATGGATGATACCCTTGACCTTGCGTCCCTCCGGTTTTTTGCCCTTTGCGGTGCCCGGATCGTAAGTGCAACGCAGTTCAACGAGGTTTCCGGAACCATCCCTCACCACTTCGTCACAACGGACGACATAGGCATTGCGCAGACGCACCTCGCCTCCGGGAACAAGCCGCTGAAAACCCTGCGGCGGTTCCTCCGAGAAATCCTCCTGTTCGATGTACACCGTTTGTGAAAGCGGCACCACGCGCCGTCCCAGTTCCGGAAGCTTGGGGTGTCTCGGTGCGTCGAGTGCTTCGGTGTGGTCGTCCGGCCAGTTGGTGATCGTCAATTTGAGAGGACGCAACACCACCATCGCACGCGGCACCTTTGGATCCAAATCCTCCCGGATACAATCCTCCAGAACTCCCATGTCAATGTTGTTGGACGCTTTGGAAATGCCGATACGCTCGCAGAACAACCGGAGCGATTTCGGAGTGTAACCGCGCCGCCGCAATCCAGAGAGCGTGGGCATGCGGGGATCATCCCAGCCCTCGACGCGTTTTTCCTCAACGAGTTGGATGAGCTTGCGCTTGCTGAGGACGGTGTATTGGAGATTGAGACGCGAAAACTCGTACTGCCGAGGGCGGCAGGGTGTTTCCAGCTGGTCGAGAATCCAGTCGTAAAGGGGGCGGTGATCTTCGAACTCCAAGGTGCAGAGCGAGTGTGTCACGCCCTCCAGCGCGTCTGAGAGACCGTGGGTGAAGTCGTAGAGCGGATAGAGGCACCACGTAGTTCCGGTACGCTGGTGCGACACCTTGCGGATGCGGTAAAGCACGGGGTCGCGCAGATTGAGATTAGGGGAGGCCATCTCGATTTTGGCCCGCAAGACATGCTCGCCCTCGGCGAACTCTCCGGCCCGCATGCTCCGGAAGAGCGCGAGGTTTTGCTCCAGACTCCGATTGCGGTGAGGGCTGTCCTCTCCGGGTTCGGTGAGGGTGCCCCGCTGCGCCCGGATTTCGTCGGCGGACAAGCTATCCACATACGCCTTGCCCTGCTGGATCAAATCCTCGGCGTAACCGTAAAGCTGCTCAAAGTAATCCGAGGCATGGGTTAGCCGTTCCTCCCAAGCGAAGCCCAGCCAGCGCACGTCCTGCAAAATAGACTGCTCGTACTCCTCGTCCTCCTTGAGCGGATTGGTGTCGTCAAAGCGCAGGAAGCACTTACCGCCGAATTCTTGGACGATCCCGAAATTCAAGCAGATCGACTTGGCGTGGCCGATGTGTAGGTAGCCGTTCGGTTCCGGAGGAAAGCGGGTGATGACCGTTTCAGCCCGACCGGCCTTGAGGTCGTCAAGAATGATGTTGCGGATGAAGTGTGTGGAAATCGGAGGTTCCGGAGTGGACATTCAGTTACGGGGAAAAACAGGAAAAAGGAAAAATGGAACAGAGCAAAAACTACCACAAAAACACGGTTTTGCCAAGAGGAAGCCGAACGGCAGTTTGTTTCCGGACTTAGCGGCTGAGGGCTTCCCGCACCCAGACTTCTGGTTCGGCGCGCATGAAGCGCTGGAACTGCTCCGGAGCCGTGCCCTTGAGTGCACGCCCTGCGGAGAGTCGCACTTGCGGGCTGGGGTGCCGGGAAAGTGCGGCGGCGGTGCGCTGCACATGCTGCGGATGCGTCTGCCCAAACCCGCGAGCAAGCGCCTCCACGCCGCGACGCGCCAAGGCGGGTTCCGTGCGTTGCGAGAAGGTTTCCAGAAAGGCCGCAGTTTCATCTTCCGGGAAGGCGGACAACGCCTCCAGCGCCCGGAAGCGCAGGTAGTTGGTGAGCGATTCGTTGTCCGCGAGTTCCTGAAGCACGGTCTCGGTGCCGGGCCCCAACTTGCGAAACGCTGCCGCGTTGAGTTGCCAGTGCCGCCCCTCCAGCAGCCCCAGCACTTGACTGTGGGGCGGAACGGCCCAGCCTGTTGTGGCCAAGAGCATCAGCAGTCCGACCAATCCAGTGTTTACGAGTTTTTTTTGTGTCATGCGAACCTCATTGAGCAAGGGGAGAGTATTGAATTACCTTCACCTGATCAGGACAGAGCCGCTCTTGTTTCTTCCCGGAATTTCGGGAGGACGTGCTGTAGGACGTCCAGAACATCACGTTGCCGCCGCCGTAGCTTTCGCACTCCTCGGCGGAGACCTTGCCATTGCTGTTACCGTCGTTCGCGCTCCCACATGCCGGGGTGTCAGAAATCGGATCGAAAAGAGTCCCTGCGCTCTCGGTGGGATGGTACAGTCCCAAGAAGTGCCCCATCTCGTGCGCGGCGGTTTCCGCCAGTAGCTGCGATTGCAGGCTCCCTCCAGAGGTGTGGCCGGCCAAGC